>Ga0302157_10004142_pt1 | contig 15879 bp, 14 predicted proteins | sample I_Bog_N3_3_FD_193502 | JGI IMG/M metagenome (GOLD analysis project Ga0302157, IMG submission 193502) | Peat permafrost microbial communities from Stordalen Mire near Abisko, Sweden - I_Bog_N3_3 | ecosystem: Environmental > Terrestrial > Soil > Wetlands > Peat | place: Sweden: Abisko, Stordalen...
GCCGAGGCCTCTGAGACCCACCCCAACCCGAACCGCTCGCGGCGGAGGAACCGGCGCCGATGACCGAGGAGCCCCCGCCCGGGACGCCCCCCGACGCAACCACCGGCAGCACGTCGCCGGCGCCGTCCGCCGAGGAGCCGGCGGGGGCCCCGGTGCCTGACGCGCCCGCCCTCAGAGCGACCGACGATCGTCCTCTGGTCAGGGCCGGGCTGCGCGGTTTTCTCGACCTCACCCGCGTCGACGTCGCCCTGGTCATTGGACTGACCCTGCTCGCCTTCCTGCTCCGCTGGGGCAGTCCGATACTGCCCAACTTCCTGGGCGGCAACGCCACGTCGGTGCCGGCCATCCAGATCCTCGGCGCCGGCAAGGCCTACAACAGTGCCTCCAGCGCCTGCGAGGAGGTGCCTGTCGGCAAGAAGACCATCAAGGCGTGCGGCCAGGTCTTCGACGAGGTGTACTTCCCGACCGACGCCGCCAACGACCTCCATTCTCCGGCGATCAGCTATTTCGACCCCGAACCCCCCCTGGTCAAGCTGCTGATGACCCCGTCGATCGCGATCCTCGGCTTCAACACCTGGGGCTGGCGGATGACCGCGGTGCTGACCGGCAGCCTGCTCTGCGGCCTGATGTACCTGATCGCGCTGCGGCTGCGCCGCGACCGCTTCTTCGCCATCGTCGCGTCGCTGCTGGTCTGCGTCGACGGGCTGGCCTTCGTGGAGTCCCGGCTGGGCCTCCTTGACATTCCGGCGATCTTCTTCACGGCGCTGGCCTGGTACCTATTCCTGCTCCACTGGCAGGCGAGGACGCGCCGCCAGTGGCGGGTCACCCTCTACCTCCTGGCCGCCGGCCTGGGGCTGGCATTCGCCGCCAAGCTGACCGCTGTCGCTCCGCTGCTGGTGATCGCCGGACTGGTGTTCCTCCGCTGGCTGGCTCCCTACGCAGCCGGGATCGTCCCCGCTCTCCGGCGGCTGGCCGGGCCGCGCCGCCACGAGACGGTGCTCTGGAGGGAGGCGGCGGGTAGGAGGGCGTGGCTCCACTACGCCGCCGGTATCGCCCTGGTGCTGGTGATCTTCTGCGCCAGCTGGTCGCGCTATCTGACCATCGGTCACGACGACGTCTACCAGTTCGTGTCCTGCAATCCCAACGTCTCAGGCCTCACCACGGCGCCGTATCCGAACAACGTCAAGATCCTGCAGGTCCCGGTGTCGAAGGTGGATGGCGTCACCGTCCCCAACCCGGTGGAGGCGATCTCCAACATCATCGCCATCAACGAGGCGAGCCTCCGCTACCAGGAGCTCGAGTGCCACGGACATCCCTACGCATCCCGCTGGTACACGTGGCCGGTCATGGAGCACCCGGTGCTGATGTACTACCAGAGCGCTCCGCTGCTCGACGCGCCCAGCGTCACGGGCACGGGTGTCATCACCAACATGGGCAACCCGGCGGTGTGGTGGCTCGGCATCCTCGGCCTGCTCTTCTGCGTGTGGCGGATGATGGCGGGCGCGAAGTGGTTCCGGGTCTGTGTCGGCGCGCTCATGGTGGTGTCGCTCGTCACCATGATCCTCACCTTCCACGCCGCCGAGCCGGGCATCGACCTCATCACCGGCACGCAGCCCGGGCCCATCGGCCCGGTGGGGCCGCTCTTCTACCTTGGCTTCCTGGGTCTCGGGGTCTTCTGCGCGTGTGCGGGCGTCTTCGCCGTCGTCTCACGCCGCTTCGTGCCCGCCTTCATCGTCCTCGGCTACATCGCCTCGTGGATGATGTGGGTGCCGGGCAACAAGGCGCGCGTCCTCTTCTTTTATCACGCTCTGGGGATGCTCATCTTCCTCGCCCTGGGCCTCGCCTACGCTCTCGCCGCGCTCCGCCACGTGCGCTTCTTCGCTGCCGGCAGGTGGTGGTCGCTGGCCCCGCTCGCCTACGCGGGAGTGGCGGCGGTGGTCGCCGCCTTCATCTTCTTCTACCCGGTCTGGACCGCCATTCCGCTGACCACTCCGGACATGCAGATGCGCCTTTGGGTGGACGCCTGGTAGGGCCATGACCGGTGCGGGGAGCCCTGCGCTCCGGCCGCCGCTCGGGGTCACCAGGTGACGGGGCCGGGGAGCACCGCGCTCCTCCTTCTACTCGCCGTCCTCGGTGCCGCCTCCGGCTTCGCCGTGCTCGGCCTGGTGGTCACCCCGCTCCGCCTCGGCGAGCGGATCGCCATCGCGACCATCGTCGCCTTCGCGCTCGATGCCACGGTCTGCTTTCTTCTCAGCCTGGGTCTCGGCCTCGGCCCGGCATCGATCCTGCTGGCACCGGTCATCGTGGGAGGAGGATCGCTGCTGCTGGCCTGGCGGTTCCGGGTCAGCGTGGCCGCCACCTGGCAGGCCTCCCTGGAGGATGCCCGAGGCCGGTCCAGCGGCACCCTGGCCCTGGCGGTCATCGCCGTGGTCGCGCTGGTCGCATTCACCCTCCTCCTCTCCCGAACCATGTCCCAGGACACCGCCGGCGATCTGGTCGTCGGGTACTGGATGCCCGACTGGGCGCAGCACCTGATCACGGCGTCCAGCTTCGCCACGGGCCAGAACTTCCCACCCCAGAACCCGATCATGAGCGGCACCCCGCTCTACTACCCCTTCCTCCCCGACTTCACCTCGGGGATGCTGATGCGCCTCGGTCTCGGCGACGGTCCGTCGCTCTGGCTGCCCCAGGTGATCCTCGCGGTGGTGCTGGTGCTCCTGGTGGTGAGCCTCGCCGAGCGGCTCGGGGCGCGCATGTCGGTGGGAGTGCTCACGGTCCTGATCTGCTTCCTGGGTGGGGGTCTCGGCTTCGTGGGCGCATTCCACGACGCCTGCACCGACGCGCACTACACGTCCGGGCAGTGCAGTGCCGGCTACGTCATCACGAATCCCGCCGCCGGCATCGGCATCACCGCCGGTACCCTCCACGCCCTTCCCGGGCTGGTCGCCGACCAGCCCACCAGCTTCGACGGCATGACCTCGGAGCCCGAGTCGGAGACGCCGGTCTTCACCGACCAGGCGTGGTACACGCCGCTCTTCGCCTGGTGGCTGCCCCAGCGCACCCTCATGGAGGGCTTCGACGTCGTGGTGGCGTCCCTGGTGCTCCTCCTCGCCGTCTTCGAGCGGGCCCGAGCGCGGCTCTTCGACGTCGGCGTGGCCGGGCTCCTGGTCGGGCTCCTCCCGATCATCCACGTCCAGAGCCTCTTCGCCATCGCCGTCATCGCCATCGGTCTGGCGGCGATCCGATGGCGACGTGCCTGGCTGCTCTTCGCCGGGGTGGCGGCGCTGGTCGCGGCCCCCCGGGTGATCCAGCTCATGCTCGCGCCCCACGGATCCGTCGCTCTCGGCAACAAGTACCCGTGGTTTGAGCCGGGCTGGATGTCGGGAGCTTTCAGCGCCACCCTCGGCCACTCGGTCACCCTCGCCGCGGTCGGGGGCCGGATCGCGGACACCCTGCGCCTCCCCCTCAGCAGCACCTGGTGGGGGTTCTGGTGGGTCAACCTCGGGGTGGCGGTACCGCTCTGCGTGGCCGTGGTGTTCCTGGCCCTCGCCCGGAGGTTCGGGAGAGGGAAGGTTCGCGGGGTGGCCGGACGCGTACTCGGGGTCCTTCCCCCCGGCCTGCTGCGCCTCCTCCTCGCCTGCATCCCGATCTTCGTCCTCTGCAACGTCGTCATCTTCCAGAGCTGGGACTGGGACAACACCAAGCTGCTCGTCTACTGGTACCTGGGGGTCGCCCTGGCGGTGTCGGCGATCACGGTCTGGCTCTGGGTGGGGTGGTGGCGGCGCATCCTGGCCGTCCTTCTCGCCGGGAGCGTGCTGGCGACCGGCACCCTGGCCCTGCTGCGGATCCTGCCCTACGAGGCGCCGTCCGCATCGGTGACCGGCCCGTACGTGGTCGTGGCCTCCGACGACATGGCGCTGGTCGCTGCCCTCGACGCCAAGACGTCTCCCCACGCCGTATTTCTCGTCTCGGGGAGCACCAGCGATTTCTTCGACCCGATCCCGCTGCTCACCGGGCGGCCGGTGGTGATGGGCTACTACCCCTGGCTGTGGAGCTACGGGTTGGACTACGGGCAGCGCCAGGCCGACGTCGCGATCGCCACCTCAGGGTGTGGCGCCACCTCCCTCGGGCAGTGCCAGCCGATCGTCCAGATCCTCCACCGCTACGACATCAGCTACGTCGAGGTGAATCAGACCTTCACCAAGGCGGGGATCGGGTGGTGGACGGCGCAGGGGCTCCCGGTCACCGCGTCGGCGCCGGGCATCACCGTCTACGACGTGCGCGGGGTCTCATGAGCGCCCCCCGGTCGTGAGCGCCCACCTCGTGCAGTCCGTGGTTGTCGACGCCCACGTCCACGTCATGCCCGACCGGGTGCGGCGCGACCCGGTCGCGGTCGCCGCCGCGGATCCCTGGTTCGCCGCCTGTCACGTGGGGGAGCGGAGACTGGCCGGCGAGGACGACCTGCTCCGTCACCTCGACGAGGAGCGGATCGATCGTGCCGTGGTCTTCACCTGGCCCTTCGCCGACCCCCGGCTCTGCGCCGAGGCCAACGACTGGGTGGCCGCTCTGCAGCGCCGCCACCCCGGTCGGGTTGCCGGCTGCGGCATCATCCAGCCCGCCGACCCGGGTGCCGCCGAGGAGCTGCGCCGTTGCGCCCGGCTCGGGCTTCGGGGGATCGGGGAGCTCAACGCCGACGCCCAGGGATTTGCTCTCGACGGGGACGAGCTGGCACGGCTGGCGGCCGTCTCCACCGAGCTCGACCTCCCCTGGACGATCCACTGCAGCGAGCCGGTCGGGCACGCCTACCCGGGAAAGGGGACGGCGACTCCGGACCGATTGGTCCGCTTCCTCGAACGCGCCGGCGGGCTCCGGGTGGTCGCCGCCCACCTCGGCGGCGGTCTGCCCCTCTACGCCCACATGCCCGAGGTCAGGCAGCTGTGCACCAAGGTTTGGTTCGACACTGCGGCTCTGCCCTACCTCTACCGTCCCAGCGCCCTCCGCGCGGTGGCCACCCTGGTGGGCGCGGAACGGCTTCTGCTCGGCACCGACTTCCCCCTGCTCGGGCTGGCCCGCTACCGTCGTGATCTGGACGAGGCCGGTCTCGACGAGAACGAGTTGGGGCTCATCCTCGGGGGCGGCGCCGCAGCGGTCTGGCGCTGGTGAGCACGGTCGCGATCCCGCCCTGGTGAGCGCGTCCGCGCTCAGCGCCCGCCGCTGACGTCCAGGATGGCCCCGGTGGTGTAAGGGGACTCGTCGCCGAGGAGCCAGGTGATCGCCGCGGCCACCTCCTCGGGGCGGCCGGCCCGCTGCATCGGGATCGTCGAGGCGAGGCGGGTGGCCCGGTCCGGCTGGCCGCCGCTCGCGTGGATCTCGGTGTCGACGAGGCCGGGACGGACGGCGTTGACCCGGATCCCTTCGGTGGCGACCTCGCGAGCGAGACCGAGGGTGAAGGTGTCGACCGCCCCCTTGCTCGCCGCGTAGTCGACGTACTCCCCCGGCGAGCCCAGACGGCTGGCGGCGGAGGAGACGGTCACGATCGCCCCCCCGCTGCCCCCGTGGCGCGTTGACATCCGGCGCACCGCCTCGCGGGCCGTGAGCATGACCCCGAGCACGTTGATCTCCAGCAGGCGCCGCATCCGTTCGGCGCCCATCTCGTCGAGGCGGGCGCGGCGTTCGACGATGCCGGCATTGGCGACGGTGGCGGTGAGTCGCCCCATCTCGTCCGCGGCGGCGAACAGCGCCACCACGTCCGGCTCGGCGCCGACATCAGCCCGCACCGCGCGCCCCCCGACCTCCCGGGCGACCGCCTCGGCCGCGGCCCGGTCCGCGTGCCAGGAGAGACAGACCTGCCACCCCGCTCGGGCCACCCGGCGGGCCGTGGCGGCGCCGATTCCACGGCCACCGCCGGTGATCACGCAGACGCCGCGGTCCATCGGCTCAGGTGCCGGACGTTTACGGAGCTGCCTGCAGCTTGACCTCGGCGGTCAGCTTGGCCAGCGAGTCCTTGGCGTCCCCGAACAGCATCATGGTGTTGTCTCGGTAGAAGAGCTCGTTCTCGATGCCCGCGAAGCCGGGGCGCATGCTCCGCTTGAGCACCACCACCGTCTTGGCCTGGTCGGCGTTGAGGATGGGCATGCCGTAGATGGGGCTCCCGGGCGTGTTGTGGGCCGCCGGGTTGACCACGTCGTTGGCCCCGATCACCAGGGCAACGTCGGTGCGGGGGAACTCGGGGTTCACGTCGTCCATCTCCTTGAGCTGGGAGTAGGGGACGTCGGCCTCGGCGAGCAGGACGTTCATGTGCCCCGGCATCCGGCCGGCGACCGGGTGGATGGCATAGAGGACCCGGACCCCGCGCTGCTCGAGCTGGGTCGCCAGCTCCTTGACCTCGTGCTGGGCACGGGCCACGGCAAGGCCGTAACCGGGCACGAAGATCACCTGCTGGGCGTAGGTGAGGAGCACCGCCAGGTCTTCGACGTTGGTCTCACGGATGTTGCCGTGGAGGGCGCCTGCCCCCTCCCCGCCGTCCTCGGCCAGCTTGCCGAAGGCGCCGAAGAGGACGTTGGTGATGGGGCGGTTCATCGCCTTGCTCATCAGCATGGTGAGGATCGACCCGGAGGCCCCGACCAGGGCCCCGGCCACGATCAGGGCGTCGTTGCCGAGGACGAAGCCGGTGACCGCTGCCGCGATCCCCGTGAAGGAGTTCAGCAGGGCGATGATCACCGGCATGTCGGCGCCGCCCACCGGCAGGACCGACAGCACCCCGAGGATGAGGGCGCCGACGGCGAAGACGATGATCAGCACCGCTCCCCCGTGCAGCAGGGTGATCGCCAGCCCGATGCCGACCAGGGCGCCCAGCAGCACCCCGTTGATCTCGTGCTGGAGAGGCCAGGTGATCGGCGTGCCCCGCATCCACTCCTGGAGCTTGGCGAAGGCGATCAGGCTGCCGCTGAAGCTGATCCCACCGATCAGGCAGCTGAGCAGGATGGTCACCGCCCCGATGGTGTCGAGCGACGGATGGCCGGAGGAGGTGACCCGGTGGAAGTCGCCGAGGGCGATCAGGGCGGCGGCACCGGCCCCCATCCCGTTGAAGAGGGCGACCAGCTGGGGCATGGCGGTCATCGCCACCCGCCGGGCGACGACGATGCCGACCAGGGTGCCCAGGACGGCCGCGGGGACCACGTACTGCCAGCCGCTGTGGAGCATCCCGAGGGTCACCCCGATGGCGACCAGCATCCCCATTCCGGCGACCCGGTTGCCGCGCAACGCGGTCTTGGCCGAGGTGAGCTGCTTGATGCCGAGGATGAAGAGGACGATGGCGACGAGGTAGCCGAGGGTGGCCCAGTTCGGGATCGCTATCGTCATCGCTGCTCTCCGGGCGGTGGCGGCGTGGGCTGAGCCGCGGGTCTCGCCTCGGGCTTTGGGGCGAGGGCCGCGGTGGGGGCCGGGGCGGCCTTCCCCCGGAACATGCCGAGCATCCGGTCGGTGACCACCCAGCCTCCGACGACGTTGAGGGTGCCGAGGAAGACCGCGGCCACGGCGATCACTCCCCCGATGGTGTCGTGGACGGTCGCCGCGATGGTCAGAGCCCCGACCAGGACGATGCCGTGGATGAAGTTGGTGCCCGACATGAGCGGGGTGTGGAGCAGCGATGGCACCTTGGTGATCAGCTCCAGCCCCAGGAAAACGGCCAGCACAAAGACGAACAGGCCGATAACGACGACGTTGACGTTGGTCATCTACTACTCCGCAGCGGCGGAGGTGACCGCCGGTTTCGGCGCCGGCGCGGCGGCGCCCCGCAGCGCCCCGTCCGCCACGACGCAGGTCGCGCCGAGGATCTCGTCGTCGAGGTCGTGCCGCACCTCTCCGGCGCGCACGAGGTGCCGGAGGAACTTCGAGATGTTGCCGGCGTAGAGCTGGCTGGTGTCGGTGGCCATCCGGCTGGCGAGGTCGGTCTGGCCGCAGATCCTCACCCCCAAGACCTCCACCTCCTCGCCCGGCTTGGTCAGCTCGCAGTTGCCGCCGCCCTCGGCGGCGAGGTCCACGATCACAGAGCCGGGCCGCATCGCCGCCACCATCTCGGCGCTGATCAGCCGGGGGGCATCGCGACCCGCGATCAGGGCGGTGGTGATCACACAGTCGGAGTCGGCGACGTGGCGGCTCAGGATCTCTCGCTCCCGCTCCTCGGCTTCACCGCTCAGCTGGGCGGCGTAGCCGGTGCCGGTCTCCGCCGCCTCCACACCGATCTCGACAAAGCGGGCGCCGAGGCTCTCCACCTGCTCGCGCACGACGGGGCGGACGTCGAAGGCCTCGACCACCGCACCCAGGCGGCGGGCGGTGGCGATCGCCTGCAGGCCGGCCACTCCGGCTCCCACCACCAGGACCCGCGCCGGGCGCACGGTGCCGGCCGCGGTCATCAGGAGCGGCATGAAGCGAGGCAGCCGGACGGCCGCCATCAGCACCCCGTGGTAGCCCGCCGCGCTTGCCATCGAGGAGAGCACGTCCATCTCCTGGGCCCGGCTGATCCGGGGCAGCAGCTCCAGGCTGTGGACATCGACCCCTCGCTTGGCCAGGCGCTCGAGGAGGGGGAGGTTGGAGGTCGCCCGCAGCAGGCCCACCAGGGTGGTGCCCTTGGCCAGCCGCTTGACCTCCTCGTCGGAGGGGAGGCTGACGTGGAGGACCACATCCGCGTTCGCGAGCAGCGTCTTCAGGTCGGCCACCACGGTGGCGCCCGCCTCGGTGTAAGCGGTATCGGGATGCCCGGCCCGCTCGCCCGCTCCGGCCTCCACGGTCACCTGGAGCCCCGCGGCGAGCAACGCACGGAGTGCGGCGGGGACCAGGGCTACGCGCAATTCGCCGGGCTGGCGCTCACGGGGTACGGCGACCCGCACCGGCACCGGCCCGGTCTGATCAGAAGCTTCAGTCATCGCCGGTGATGGTAGCGGGGGCAGTCGCAATCACGTCTTGCGGGACCGCGCCTCGGGGGCGGCCCGATCCCGGGCGGCAGGGCGGTGGGGGTCGCCCGCCCCAGCCGCGCCGGCTCGCATCCGTTCACGGCTCAGGATTCGCGGCACCCCCGCAAACTCTGCGGAGGCCGCATGCTCACCGGTGAAGTGACACGGAGGTCGCATGTTCACCCCTGAGAACCTCGAGGTGGTCATGGTCTCGTTCGAGGGACCGGACCAGTACAGCCTCGCCGGTGGGCTCGGTGTCCGGGCCCGCGAGCTGACCCGCGCCTTTGCCGCTGCGGGCTTCATCACCACGCTGGTCTTCGTGGGCGATCCTGACCGGGCTCCCGAGGAGACGGTTGCCGGGGTTCGCTTCGTCCGCTGGTGCCAGGAGGTGAGCGCCGGCTGCCCGAGCGGTGTCTACGAGGGCGAGAGAGCGAAGCTGGAGGTGCTCGTCCGCACCCTGCCCGACGCCCTGATCGAGCGTGTGATCGCTCCTGCCGTCGGCCGCGGCCGGGTGGTCGCCGTCCTCTGCGAGGAATGGCACACCGCGGACTTCTGCCGCCGGCTGAGTGACCGGCTCCACTCCCTGGGGCTCCGCCGCCACGCCATCCTGCTCTGGAACGCCAACAACCGCTTTGGTTGGGACGAGATCGACTGGCGGGCGCTGGGAAACGCGGCCTCGACGACCACGGTGAGCCGGTACATGAAGCAGCTCATGCTCGGCCGCGGGGTCAACCCGGTGGTCATCCCCAACGGCATCCCCGAGAGTGCCCTGGACCCACCCGACGCAGCGGCGGCGGCCGCCATCCGGAGCGCTGCCGGGACGCCCTGCCTGGCGTTCAAGATCGGGCGCTTCACCCCCGACAAGGGCTGGACACAGGCGATCGACGCCATCGTCGAGTTGCGGGCCGAGGGCCTGCCCGCCCGCATCCTGATGCGGGGAGGCATCGAGCCCTATGGGGCCGAGGTCATGGGGCGGGCACGCCAGCACGGGCTCTCCGTCTGCGATTGGTCCGAGCTCGTCGAGGACGCCGGTGGTGTGGCGCGGGCCCTGTCGGAGAGCAGTGGGGCTGCGCTGGTCAACCTCTGCCGCTTCCTCCCCGATGCCGTGATCCCGGAGATCGACCTCGCCGCGACCGCCGTCCTCGCCAACTCGGGGCACGAGCCCTTCGGCCTGGTGGGCCTGGAGGCGATGGCCGCGGGCGGCGTCGCCATGGTCGGCGCCACCGGCGAGGAGTACGCCCGCCCCTATGGCAACGCCATCGTCATCGAGACCGACGACGGCGCCGAGGTGGCCGCGGCTCTGCGGGGGCTGGTGGACCGTCCCGCCCTCGCTCGAAGGCTGCGCCGCGAGGCCCGGCACAACGCCCGCGACTTCACCTGGCCGGCGGTGATCGAGGGCCTGCTCGAGCGCCTCCGCTACATGTCCTTCCGCCAGCAGGTGCTGATGCCGTCCCCAGGGTCAGCTCAGGAGGAGCGGGGCCAGTACCTGGCGCGCCGTTCACGGGCGGCCGGGTCCTGGCGGTAGAAGTCGCGGAGGACGGCGTACATCGCCGGCTTCTCGTACTCGAGCTGGCGCGGCCGGTTGAAGAACACCTCGGTGACCACGGCGAAGAACTCGCCGGTGTTCTCCGCGCCGTAGGGATCCAGCAGGTCTCCGCCGGTCCCGGCGCGGAGCGCCGTGAACTCCTCGTTGCACACCCGGACCCAGCGCTCGTACTCGGCGTGTGACTCGAGCGGCGGCGTGCCGTCGACGGACCCTCCCAGCATGTCGAGCTTGTGGGCAAACTCGTGGTAGACGACGTTGCGGCCGCCGTCAGGGTCGCGGGCCTCCTCACGAGCGGAGTCCCACGCGATCAGGACGGGGCCATCCGAACGGGCCTCCCCGATGATCGGCTCGGGCTCGTCGGTGAAAACGCCTCCACCGAGGTGACGGTCCCCCTCGAGCACCACGGTCGTGGGGCTGACGATGATGGACGTGACGCGATGGTAGTAGTCGTAGTCGAGCCCGAGGATCAGCAGGCCGGCCATCGCGCTGATGACGACCCGGATCTCATCGGTCAGCTCGAATCCCTTCGATGGCTCCCAGAGCTTGTCGACGAGTAGGAGCCGGATGAGACCCTCGAGGCGTTCCCGCTCGTGGCCACTCAGCGTGTGCCAGTGCGCGACGTTGTCGGCGAGGAGGTCGCGCCACGCCTCGGGGAAGGGCTGAGCCAGCGCCTTGCGAAGCCGTCCTCGACGCGTCAGTGCCATTGATTTTCTTGCCTCGACCGGAAGGCCCGGCCCATTCCCGGTGGCTGGGCGGATGCGGTCTTCCCGGCCGGGGACTCTCTGCTCGGCAGCGGGCCTCGGTGAGCCGCGCGCAGCCCACCGGAGCGGCTATCCGGGGACCGTCCCCGCGAGCTCACGCTCGACCACCTCGGCCAGGCCGCGGATCATCGCCGGGGAGGCGTTGGGCATGGCGATCCGGCGCAGCCGGATGCCGTGCTCGGCCGCCTGCTCGCCCGCGGCCACGTCGATGTCGTAGAGGGTCTCGAGGTGGTCGGCGACGAACTGGACCGGGGCCACCAGCACCTCCTTTGCCCCGGCTGCGGCCAGCTCGGGAAGGATGTCGAGGAGATCGGGCTTGAGCCATTCAGCGGGCGTATGGCCCGCGCTCTGCCAGCCGAACCGCCAGCTCCCGGCGGGGAGCTGGAGACGGTCGACCACGGCATCGATGGTCTCGTGAAGCTGGTCGAGGTAGCCCGGGTCCCGATCGACGACGCTGCGGGGCAGGCTGTGGGCGGTGAAGATCAGCGTGGCCGCGCCCGGCGGCGCGACGGGGGCCTCGGCCAGCGCCTCCGTGATCCGGTCGCTCAACCCCTCGATCCAGCCCGGCATGGTGTGCCAGGCTCCCGCCACCGCGATCTCCAGCCCGGGATGGCGGCTGCGCGCCCGATCGACCTCGCGCTCGTAGCCGGAGAGGATGAGCCGCGAGTACTGCGGCGCCAGGACGATGCCAAGGATCCTCGTGATCCCCGCCGCCACCATGGCATCGACGGCGTCGGCGATCCAGGGGGCGGAGTGCTGCATCCCCACCGACACGGAGAAGGCACCGGCCCCGTGACGCTCGGCGAGGAGGCGGTCCAGGCCGGCGGCCTGCTGGGTGGTGATCTCCAGCAGCGGGGAGTGCCCGATCCGGCGGAAACGGCTCTCGAACTCCGCGATGAGCTCGGGGTCGGCATCACTGCCGCCCTGGACGCTGCGCAGATATGCCGGCACCTGCTCGGCGGTCACCGCCGAGCCGAAGGTGAGCAGGAGGATGCCGGTGGGGGAGGCCATCAGCGCGCGGTCTCGTGGTGGACCAGATCGACGACCCGCCGGAGCGTGGCGGCGTCGGTGTCGGGGAGGACCCCGTGGCCGAGGTTAAAGACGTGACCGTCGCGGCCGCCCGCCTCGGCGAGCACCCGCCGGGTCTCGCGCTCGACCACCGGCCACGGCGCGAGCAGCACCGTGGGGTCGAGATTGCCCTGGATGCCGAGCCCGGGCCCGATGCGCTTCCACGCCTCGTCGAGCGGCAGGCGCCAGTCGACCGAGACGGCGTCGCTGCCGGCTGTCGCCATGCTCTCCAGGAGGTGGGAGCAGCCGGTGCCGAAGTAGATGAGGGGGACACCGGTTTCCGCGATCCCGGCGAAGATCCGCTGGACGTGGGGGAGCACCCGGCCCTCGTAGTCGCGCCGGCTCAGCGCTCCGACCCAGGAGTCGAAGAGCTGGAGGATGTCGACTCCCGCCCTGACCTGGGCGCGCAGGTAGCGCACGGTCACCTCGGTGAGCTTCTCCATCAGCTGGTCCCACAGCTCGGGCTCGCCGTGCATCAGCGCCTTGCTGCGGGCGTAATCGCGTGAGGGATGGCCCTCGATCAGGTACGACGCGACCGTGAACGGCGCCCCCGCGAAGCCGATGACCGCCGCTCTCTCGCCGAGCTCGCGCCGGATGTCGCGGATGGCGGTGAAGAGGTCGGGGGTCGCCTCCTCGGCGGAGTCGACCACCACCAGGCGGGCGATGTCGCCCGCGGAGCGGAGCGGCTCGTGGATGATCGGTCCCACGCCGGGGTCGATGGAGAACGGCACCCCCATGCCGACGAGCGGCAGCATGATGTCGGCGTAGAGCACGGCGGCATCGACACCCAGTTCGTCGACCGGCATCAGGGTCACCCGCGAGCACAGCTCCGGGGTCCTCGTGATGGTGAGGATGTCGTAGCGCTCGCGCAGCTCGCGATAGGCGGCGAGGCAGCGCCCCGCCTGGCGCATGAACCACACCGGGGTACGGTCGACCGGCTGCCGGCGAAGCGCCGCCACCATGCGCGCACGCCCTGTCATCGCGATGATGCCGGCGCCCGCTGCGACATCAGGACCAGACCCGGAAGCCTGGTCAGGCACGAGGCTCAATCGCTCACCTGATCAGTCAACTCCGATGTCGAAGCCGGCCGTCTCGTCGCTCCTCCCGTAGGAGCGGATCGCCATGTGAGTGTCGGTGCGGACGATGCCGGGCATTCCTGCGATGTGCTGGGTCACAACGGTTGCCAGCGCGTCGAGGTCGGGCACCCGGACCACCGCGATGAAGTCGGCCGAACCGGTGGTCGTGTACACCTCGGCGACCCCGTCCGTGTCCGCGAGGGCCCGGCCCAGGCGGCCGATCGCCTCCGGCTCGCAGACGATGAAGAGGAACGCGGTCAGCACTCTGGCGATGGTACTCACCCCACGCGGCCCGCCGCTCCCCCCCGCCCGGCGCGTTACGCCGGAGTGACGAAAGGGAATGGTCGGGGGGTTGGGGAGCATCATGCGTTCCAAATGCCAGAGCAGTTTGTCTGCACCCGCTGCTGGAAGTGGTACGACGGGCGCACCGTCTGCCCCAACTGCAAGGTCCCCCTGATCCACCCGGGGACCGGCCACCCCGTCGTTGACCCCGCCGCCGCGGCGGGTGAGCCCGACTCCCCGGGCCCCGCTCAGTACGGTGCGGACCCTTACGCCGTCTCTCCGGGGGCCGACTACGCCCCCCCCGTCCCGGAGGTGTCGGGGTACCCGGCCGGCACCCCGCTGGACACGCCCACGCGGACCGAGATGCGCCACATCCTGGCCGACGACCAGGCGGCGGCTCTGGCACCATCCGGTCCCCTGCACACCCGGATGGCGCCCCCGCCACCGGCCGACCTCGTCCCTCCCGGTCCGAGGCCGACGGATCAGGCACAACCCGCAGCGGCCGCCGGCGTCACCGATCCTTCCGCTCTGGGGCTTCCCACCTGGGGAACGCGCGAGCGGGTGGGCTACCGCGGCGGGGTGCCCTATCCCGTCCCGGCCCCGTCTCCTCCAGAGGCCGGAGAGCCGGCCACGGAGGGCAGTGCTCCCGGGACCCCGGCGTGGGGGATTCGGGCACCGCAGCCCGAGCCCGGCCGGCCTCCATCCGTCGCCGGAATGCCGCCGACCGCCGCCGCGCCCGCCCTGGCCCCGGCCATCGCGCCGCTCGGCCAGCCCCGGCCCCCGCTCGGCCGACCTCGGCCGTTGGGGCAGCCCACCTCCCAAGGGCCGGTGGGATCCATTCCCTTGGCCGCTCCGCCGCCACTGTGGGGTCCTGCCGCCCAGCCTCCAGTCGCAGCGCCCCCGGCGTCTGGCACACCCCCGCCGCCCGCCAGGCCGGCGTTCGCCGTACCCCCTGCGCCGCCCGTACCCCCTGCGCCGCCCGTGTCCCCGGCACCGTTCGTGCCGTCGGCGCCCTCCGCGTACCCGGCACCCTTCGCGCCGCCGGCGTCCCCTGCGTCCCCTGTGCCCTTCGCCCCGCCGGCGCCCCTCATCCCTCTGCCCTTCGCCCCCCGGCCGGCCTTCGCGGCCCCGGCACCCCCGCCATTCCCGGCGTCCTTCACGCCCCCGGCGACTCCCGCGTCCCCCGTGCCGCCACCGGCCCTTCCTCCTCGGCCGGCCGCGCCGCCCGCGCCGCCCTTCATGCCGGCCCCACCTTCGCCCGCTGCGTCCGGGGCTCAGCCCAGGCCCGCCGCCGCCCACCCGGGCCCGGAGCCGGCGGTGCCCGGATGGCCAGGTGTGGCCGCACCGGTGGTCGGTCCCTCGGGGACGTGGGCTCCCCGGTCGTCCTCCAGCCTGGCGGCGGGTGCCGCCGGCGCGTCTGGTTCAGCGCTCTCCCCGTGGGCGAGGCCCGCTTCCGGATCGGGCGCCGCAGCGCCCGCAGCTTCCCCCGTGCTGCCCACTGCCCCCGCGGGGTCTGGACCCGGACCGATCTCGGGCGCTCCCACCGCCTCGACCTCAGCCCGCCGTCCGAGCCTCTTCCTCGCCTCGCTGGCCGGGCTGGTGGTGGGTCTCGTGATCGCGGCACTGTGGGTCGCCGCCGCCCTGGAGACCCGCCACCTGCTGGCCGAGCTGGCCGTGGTTGTGGGTCTGGCGTCGGGATTGATCCTGCGTGGCGCGGCTCGCAGGGGTGGCGTCGGCCCGGCGATCTCCGCTTTCGTCATCGCCCTGGTGGCGATCGCCTTTGGGCTGTCGCTCGCGGCTCTCGCTGTCTACACCACCAGCAATGGGTCCTCGCTGCAGTCGGCTCTCGAGCATCTCGACGGCGCCCTCCTGTCCAACATCTGGAAGGACATCGGGGAAACCGGGGCCATCCTGGGCGGGGCGGGGGTCATCATCGCCGCGCTCATCGCGCTGATCCAGCGGCCCGCCTCGCGCTCCTGACCCGCGGAGGGTCGGGAGCGGGCGATCTCCCGGTTGACCGGCAGCATCCGACCGGTTGCGAGATCCGGCTTGGCGGCAGCGGTGTGGCGCCGGGGTCAGGGACGGCGGTATCCTCCCCCTGGCCTGCGCGGGAGTAACTCAACGGTAGAGTGCAACCTTCCCAAGGTTGAAGTTGCGGGTTCGAGCCCCGTCTCCCGCTGGCCGGCCTCCCCCTT
>Ga0302157_10004144_pt1 | contig 15869 bp, 14 predicted proteins | sample I_Bog_N3_3_FD_193502 | JGI IMG/M metagenome (GOLD analysis project Ga0302157, IMG submission 193502) | Peat permafrost microbial communities from Stordalen Mire near Abisko, Sweden - I_Bog_N3_3 | ecosystem: Environmental > Terrestrial > Soil > Wetlands > Peat | place: Sweden: Abisko, Stordalen...
CGAACCCGCCGTAGTAGCCGCGGCGCCCGCCCCAGCCCCAGCCGAGGGAGCCGGCGAACTCGTCAGCGACGACACGCGTTCCGATCGCGTAGCCGACGACGCAGTCGGCGCCCTGGTGGTCGGCGGCCTGCTGGAGGCCGCGAGCGGCAAGGTTCGCCGCGATTGACGCGCGCAGGCGGTCACCGTTCAGCGGATTGCCGTAGGCGCCGCCCCCCTGGCCCGGCGCCACCGAATGTTCGGCGGCGAACACATAGCTGTGACAGCTGGCAACGCTGACGTTGGGATTCGCGTCGACAGTCACCGGCAGCGTCGTGCAGCCGCAGAGCGCCGCGAGACCGGCGACGCAGGCCGTCAGGCGTAGGGACTGATGAATTCGATTCATGGGCTCACTCCTGCTGTAGGTTTCCATCACGACCTGCTGTAACGGCCGACGCGCGCATCGGTTGACACCCCGCTGTTCAGGCGCCGTCCCCCGCCTCGGGAAAGCTCATGCCGACCGTGCTGTAGCCGCCATCGACATAGAGGATCTCGCCGGTGATGCCGGCGGCGAGGTCCGAACAGAGGAACGCAGTGGCGTTGCCGACATCCTCGATCGTCACGTTGCGCTTTATCGGCGAGGCGGCCGCCACATGCGCCAGCATCTTGCGCAGGCCCGGTATGCCGGCGGCCGACAGGGTCTTGATGGGCCCGGCAGAGATGCCATTGACGCGGATCCCTTCGGCGCCCAGATCCGCGGCGAGGAAGCGCACGTTGGACTCGAGGCTCGCCTTGGCGAGACCCATGACGTTGTAGCTCGGCACCGAGCGCACGGCGCCCAGGTAGCTCAAGGTCAGCACCGAGCCCTGGCGGCCGCGCATGAACGGCAGCGACGCGCGCGTCAGGGCGGTGAGGCTGTAGCTCGAGATGTCGTGCGCGACGCGGAACGCCTCGCGCGAGGTGGCATCCACGAAGCGCCCTGTCAACGCCTCGCGCGATGCGAAGGCGACGGCATGGACGAGGATGTCGAAACCGTCCCAGTGTTCCCTGAGCCCGGCAAAGCCGCGGGCGATGTCCTCGTCGCTGGCGACGTCCATCGCAAACGTCAGCTGCGAGCCGAGTTCGGCGGCCAGCGGCACGACGCGGTCCGCCATGCGCTCGATGTAGGAGAACGCCAGCGTCGCGCCCTCGCGGTGCAGCGACTGGGCGATCCCCCAGGCGATCGAGCGGTCGGTTGCGAGACCGACGATCAGGGCGCGTTTACCGGTCAAGAATCCCATCGTGTGTCCTTTGCGGGCTCATCCCTGCGTGCGGTGTTGGTCGACATACATGACCAGATGCTGGCCGGTACGGATCGGGTGGTGCTTGTTGAGGCCGTTCCAGCTGTTGAGCTGGGCCACGCTGACCTGGAACTGGTGCGAGATACTGTAAATGGTATCGCCCCTGCGCACCGTGTAGGTGACGCGCCGGCCGTCCGGGGTTCCTTCGTCGCGATAACGGCGGGCACTCGCGCGGATGATCACCCGCTGGCCGGTCGCCAGCGTATCTCCGGGGTTCAGGTTGTTCAGCTGTGCGAGCGTGCCGACCGGCACGCCGGCATGGCGCGCGATGCTGTTCAGCGTCTCGCCGGCGCGCACGCGATGCACGACCTGATGGGCGTGACGGGCGCCGCCGTCGGTCGCCGGCCGGTCGACGCGCGCCGCCGCGACCAGCACCTTCTGCGGCAGCTGATCGCTGGACTGCGGGATGCGCAGCGACTCGCCGACGGCGACCCGGCCCCCGCCGAGCCCGTTGAGCTTGCTCAGGACCGCGACCGACGTGCCGTAGGCGCGCGCGATCTGCGGCAGCGTCTCGTGCTTCGCAACGATGTGGGTCACGTAGTGCACACGCTCGTCGGGCCCCAGCGCCCTGACCGATGCCTCGAAGGCATCCGCCGAGTCGATCGGCACCAGCAGCCGGTGCGGCCCCTCCGGGTCCGTTGCCCAGCGGTTGTAGCCCGGGTTCAGCGCGGCGATCTCATCGTAGCCGGTGCCGGCGAGGCGCGCCGCGATCTTCAGGTCGAGCTGCGAGCCGACGTCGATGACCGCGAAATACGGCTGGTTCGGCACCGGCGCGAAGTCGATGCCATAGCGCTCGGGCTCGGCCATCAGGCGCTTCATCGCCAGCAGCTTCGGCACATAGGCGCGCGTTTCGGCCGGCAGGTTCAGGTGCCAGAAGTCGGTGGGGCGGCCGGCCGCCTTGTTGCGGTCGAACTCACGCTGCACGGTGTTCTCGCCGACGTTGTAGGCGGCGATCGCGAGCAGCCAGTCGCCGTCGAACTGGTCGTGCAGCGCCTGCAGGTAGTCGAGCGCAGCGCGCGTCGATTCGACCACGTCGCGGCGCCCGTCGTACCACCAGTTCTGCTTGAGGCCGAAGCGCACGCCGGTGCCGGGGATGAACTGCCACAGGCCCGCCGCGCGGCTCGGAGAGTACGCGAACGGCTCGTAGGCGCTCTCGACGACGGGCAGCAGCGCGAACTCCAGCGGCATGCCCCGCGCCTCGACCTCGGTGACGACGTGGTAGAGGTAGCGCTGCGCACGCTGGAACGTGCGGTCGAGGAATTCGGGGTTGTGCTGGAACCAGTTCAGCTGCTGGTCGATCGCGGGTTCCTGGGCCTCGTCGAGCACGAAGCCGGCGCGCATGCGGTCGAACAGGTCGTCGTAGTCATCGCCGTTGTGGTGCTGCCATTCACTCGGCATCGCCACGCTGGGTGCGGACTGGACTTCCGGCGCCGCGGCTGCCGGCGGCGGCGGCGCGCTCGGGCGCTCGACCGGCGCACGCTGCGGCAGCGGCGCCTTCACGGGCGCCGGCGCGCAGCCGGCGAGCAGGCCGGCGAGGGCGAGGCTGAACAGGGCCGCCCGCCGGCGCATCAGCAGAATCCGTCCTTCCATGCCCGCAGCACGGCGAAGGTATCGACGGCGCCGGCGACCTCGTGTCCGGCGTGGCGGCTCGCCACCGCCTGTACCGCTCCGTCCGCGCAGCGCAGGAAGGGATTGATCGCGCCCTCGAGCGCGAGGCTCGACGGCAGCGACGGCAGGTCTCGCTCGCGCAGCTGCGCGACTGCGGCGCGGTGCGCCGCCGCTGCGGCGTTGTCCGGCTCGACCGCCGCCGCGAATCTCAGGTTTGCCGCCGTGTATTCGTGGCCGCAGTACACCAGTGTCGCGGGCGGCAGCGCCAGCAGGCGACTGAGCGAGGCGTGCATCTGCGGCGCGGTACCCTCGAACATCCGGCCGCATCCCGCGCTGAACAGCGTATCGCCGCAGAACAGCGCGCCATGGCCGAAAAAAGCCAGGTGTGTACGGGTATGGCCGGGAACGTGCAGCACCTCGAACTCCAGTCCGAGATCCGGGAAGCTCACCCGCTCGCCGTCGCCGACGCGCCGCGTCAGACAGTCGATCCGGGCGTCGTCCGGACCCACGACCGGAATTCCGCCGCCGCCGGCCAGCGCGGCGGCGCCGCCGATATGATCGGGATGGTGGTGAGTCAGCAGAATCGCAGCTAAGCTGCCGCCACTGCGCTGAAGTTCGGCCAGCACCGGGGCGGCGTCGCCCGGGTCGACGGCGATCCATTGACCGGGTTGCCTCGGCGAGTCGATCAGCCAGATATAATTGTCGGAAAATGCGCGTACGGGCCGCACGCGCAGCGCTGGAGTTCGGGTAGTCATTTTGCGCCGTATTTAACCTGTAACATGGGAACTTCGCTAGTATTTTCATCAAGGAGAGGCGGTGCTGGAACCTGCTGACACGGCGTTGGGCGAGTGGCTGGACGGTGCGCTCGGCCGCCACGTGCTGCGCGAGGAAGCCGCCGTCGTGCAGCGGGCGCTGGAGGACGTTTTCGGCTTCGAATTCCTGCAGGTCGGCAGCTTCGGGCCGGGCGGTGCGCTGCTGGCGGGCGCGCGCATGCCGCACGCGATGCTGGTGTCGCCGCAGCCCTGTGCCGGTGCGACGCTGTGTGCGCCGCTCGACATGCTCCCCTTCGCGTCCGACAGCATCGACGCCGTGCTGCTGCCGCACACGCTCGAACTGGTCGAGGACCCGTATGCGGTGCTGCGCGAGGCCGAGCGCGTACTGTGTGCCGAGGGCTGCCTGCTGATCTGCGGCTTCAACCCCTTCAGCGGCTGGGGCGCACGCCGGCTGTTCGCGCGCACGATGCGCCGCGGCCCCTTCCCGCCGCAGACCTGCCGGCTGCTGGCCGAGGGTCGGCTGCGCGACTGGGTTGCGCTGCTCGGCTTCGATGTCGATCGCGTCGCCGGCTACCTCGGCTTGCTGCCGTTCGCGCACAGCGCCGGTGCGGAAGGCGAGGAGCGCGCGCCGCTGATGGCGGGGGCCTACCTGCTGAAGGCGCGCAAGCGCGTCCAGACGCTGACACCGGTGCGCAAGCGTGCGCGTGCACGCTCGCGCGTGCTGATCCCGGTGCCGGAGGCGACCAGCAAAGTTCCGCGCGCATGACGAGGGTGCAGATCTACACGGATGGCGCATGCCGCGGCAACCCGGGGCCAGGCGGCTGGGGCGCACTGCTGATCGCAGGCGATACACGCCGCGAACTCAGCGGCGCGGAAGCCCAGACGACCAATAACCGCATGGAGCTGACGGCGGCGATCGAGGCCCTCGGCGCGCTGAAGCGCCGTTGCGAGGTGGATCTGTATACCGACTCCAAGTATGTGCTGCAGGGCATCACTGCCTGGCTGCCACAATGGAAGGCCAAGGGCTGGCGTACCGCCGCGCGCAAGCCGGTCCTGAACCAGGATCTGTGGGAGCGGCTGGACCTCGCGGCGGGTACGCAGAGCGTCGAGTGGCACTGGGTCAAGGGCCATTCCGGCAATGCGGGCAATGAACAGGTCGATGAACTCGCCAACGCGGCGATCGACCGGCTGCTGGCTGGAGGCTGATCCGCAATGCGACAGATCGTGCTGGATACGGAGACGACCGGCCTCGAGGCGGCCCAGGGGCATCGCATCATCGAGATCGGCTGCGTTGAACTGCTTCACAGGCGCCTCACCGGCCGCAGCTTCCATCGCTACCTGAACCCCGGGCGCGATATCGACGCCGGCGCCCAGGCCGTCCATGGCCTGAGCCGCGCGCGACTGGCGGGAGAGCCCGAATTCGCGGCGGTGGCGCCGGAGCTGATCGAATTTCTCGCAGGCGCCGAGCTCGTGATCCACAACGCGCCGTTCGATGTCGGCTTCCTCGATGCGGAACTGCGGCTGATCGGCTACCCCAGTAACCTCGGCGCGCTGTGTCCGGTGCTGGATACGCTGGTGCTCGCCAAGCGCATGCATCCGGGGCAGCGCAACAGCCTCGACGCGCTGTGCAAGCGCTACGGCATCGACAACACGCAGCGCAGCCTGCACGGCGCACTGCTCGATGCGCGCATCCTGGCTGACGTGTATCTCGCGATGACGGGCGGCCAGGCGACGCTGACGCTCGGCGGGGACGCCGGCGACGGTCCCGCTCCGCTCGCCGCGGCGGAAACGCGCATGCCGTCCACCGGGGCGCAGGCACCGCGCGCGATCCCGGTCGTGCGGGCGAGTCAGGAAGAGCAGCGGCTGCACGACGCAGCGCTCGCGCGGCTCGACAAGGCGAGCGGCGGCGCGACCGTCTGGCGCCGGCTGTGAAGGTGCTGGTCACCGGCGCTGCCGGCTTCATCGGGTTCCACACCGCGCAGGTACTGCTGGCGCGCGGCGACGAGGTCGTCGGCGCCGACAACCTGAACCCGTACTACGATCCGGGCCTGAAGCAGTCGCGCCTCGCGATCCTGCAGCGCCAGCCGGGGTTCCGCTTCGCACCCCTCGAGATCTCCGATCGCGACGCCGTGCAGGCACTGTTCCGCCGCGAGCGCTTTGATCGCGTCGTGCACCTCGCGGCGCAGGCGGGCGTGCGCTACTCGACCGAAAATCCGCATCTGTACGTGCAGAGCAACATCACCGGCTTCCTGCACATCATCGAGGGCTGCCGCGACCACGCCGTTGAACACCTGGTCTATGCCTCGACGAGTTCGGTCTATGGCGCGAACACGCACATGCCGTTTGTCGAGACGCAGAACGTCGATCATCCGCTGACGCTGTATGCGGCGACCAAAAAGGCGAACGAACTGATGGCGCACAGTTATTCGTCGCTGTACGGCCTGCCGACGACCGGGCTGCGTTTCTTTACCGTCTACGGTCCCTGGGGCCGTCCGGACATGGCGCTGTTCCTGTTCACGAAGAACATCCTCGCCGGTCAGCCTATCGACGTGTTCAATTTCGGCCAGCACCAGCGCGACTTCACCTACGTCGACGACATCGTGCAGGGCGTCGTCGGCGTGCTCGACCAGGTGGCACAGCCCGATCCCGCCTTCGATCCCGGTGCGCCGAATCCCTGTACCAGCAACGCCCCGTACCGGATCTACAACATCGGCAACCAGCGGCCCGTGCCGCTGCTGCGCTACATCGAGGTGCTCGAGAACTGCCTCGGGCGCCGCGCCGACAAGAACCTGTTGCCGCTGCAACTCGGCGACGTGCCCGATACCTGGGCCGATGTCGAGGCGCTGGTGCGCGATGTGGGGTATCGTCCGGCCACGGCGCTGGAGACTGGCGTACGCCGCTTCGTCGACTGGTACCTCGAATACTATGCAACGCCCGGGAGGGCGCCATGTCCCAACTGAATTCCACCCTGCCGGAATGGCAGGCGCTCGCCGGGCACGCTGCGACGATGCAGCGCAGCAGCCTGCGCGAGCTGTTTGCCGCGGACCCTGAGCGCTATGCGACGCTGCACGTCGACAGTGCGCCGTGGCTGTTCGACATGTCGCGGCAGCGCATCACGAGCGAGACCCTGGGCCTGCTGCAGCGCCTCGCCGCGGCGCTGAAGCTCGATGAACGGATTGCGGCCATGCTGCGTGGCGATCTCGTCAATGCGACCGAGGGGCGGGCCGCGCTGCATGTGGCGCTGCGCTCGCCGTTTGCCGGCGGCGGGGTCGTGCAGACCGAGGTGGCGGCCTCACGCGCCAGGGTCGAGGCCTTCGTCGCGCGGGTACGCAGCGGGCAGCTGCGCGGTGCGACGGGCAAGCCCTTCCGCCACGTCATCAACATCGGCATCGGCGGCTCCGACCTCGGGCCGCTGCTGGTCTGCCAGGCGCTGCGCCACGAGTGGAGCGGGGGGCTGACACCGCATTTCGTCTCCAACGTCGACCGTACGCAGCTGCTGGACCTGATGCGGGTGCTCGATCCCGCGGAGACGCTGGTGATCGTCTGTTCCAAGACCTTCACCACCCAGGAGACGCAGGCGAATGCGCAGGCGGCACGCGCCTGGATCGTCGGCGCGCTCGGCGCGGACTCGCCGCGCGACCACTTCGCCGCGGTGTCGACCAACCACGCTGCGATGGATGCCTTCGGCATCGGGGCCGAGGGGCGCTTCACGATGTGGGACTGGGTCGGTGGCCGCTACTCGGTGTGGAGCGCCGTGGGCCTCGTCGCCGAGCTTACGCTCGGCAGCGACTGCTTCCGCGAGTTCCTGACCGGCGCTGGTGCGATCGACCGGCACTTCGCCGAGCAGCCTCATACGCGCAACCTGCCGGTGCTGATGGGCCTGCTCGCGGTGTGGAACCGCAGCTTCCTCGGGCTGCCGACGCTCGTTGTGCTGCCCTATGACCAGCGGCTCGAGCGCCTGCCGGCCTACCTGCAGCAACTCGTCATGGAAAGCAACGGCAAGTCGGTGACGCTCGCCGGTGAACGCGTCGACTACCCGACCGCGCCCGTAGTCTGGGGTGAGCCGGGCTCGAACGCGCAACATTCCTTCTTCCAGATGCTGCACCAGGGCACGCCGACGGCCGCGCTCGACTTCCTGGCGCCGCTGATCGGCTCCTGGGGCGATACGGCGGGCCAGGACCTGGCGCTGCAGAACTGTTTCGGCCAGGCGCAGGCCTTCGCATTCGGCTACCCGCGGACGCAGGTCGAGGCGGACATGGCCGCGGCCGGCGCCTCGCCCGCTGAAATCGCGAGGATCGCTCCGCATCGTGTCCACGAGGGCAACCGGCCCTCGACGCTGCTGCTCTATCCGCAGACGACCGCACATACGCTGGGCGGGATCCTGGCGCTGTACGAACACAGCGTATTCGTGCAGGGCGTCGTGTGGGGGATCAACTCCTTCGACCAGTTCGGCGTCGAGCTGGGCAAGAAGCTCGCGAGCGGGATCTCGGTCCACGGCGACAAGATCCCACAGGGCGTCGGCGCAGCGGGCCTTGCGGCGCTGATCGCCTACGTGCAGCGCCAGCGGGGCTAGCCGGCCGCCCAAATGGGGGCCTGGTCGCAGTTTTGTGCCGCTCCTGCGGCCTGCCAGCCGCGATACCGTATAATTCGCGGTCGACCATCGACGGAGAGAGACGTTGTCAAAGCCGCGCAAGGGCATCATTCTGGCGGGTGGGGCGGGGACGCGCCTGCATCCGATCACGCTGTCACAGAGCAAGCAGCTGCTGCCGGTCTACGACAAGCCGATGATCTATTACCCGCTCGCAACCCTGATGGGCGCCGGCATCCGCGAATTCCTCGTCATCACGACGCCGCGCGACAGCGTCGCGTTCCGGGACCTGCTCGGCGACGGCACGCAGTGGGGCCTGTCGTTCACCTACGCGGTGCAGGCCGAGCCCAACGGCATCGCCCAGGCGCTGATCATCGCCGAGGAATTCCTCGCCGGAGCCCCTTCTGCACTGATCCTCGGCGACAACATTTTCTACGGCGCGAACCTGTACACGCTGCTGCAGGAGGCCTCGCGCCGCACGCGTGGGGCAACCGTCTTCGGTTACTACGTGCAGGATCCCGAGCGCTACGGCGTGATCGAGTTCGGTGCGCAGGGCAAGGTCGTCGATCTGCTGGAAAAGCCCGAGAAGCCGCCGTCGCACTACGCCGTCACCGGGATTTATTTCTACGACGAACGCGCACCGCAGTTCGCGCGCACGATGCAGCCGTCCGCGCGCGGCGAATTGGAGATCACCGACCTGAACCGCGTCTACCTGCGGCTCGGCGAGCTCGCCGTCGAGCGCCTCGGGCGCGGCACCGCGTGGCTCGATACCGGCACGCACAACTCGCTGCTGGATGCCGGGCTGTTCGTGCGCATCATCGAGGAGCGTCAGAGTCTCAAGGTGGCCTGCGTCGAGGAGATTGCCTGGCGCATGGGATTCATCGATGCCGCGCAGCTCGAGGCGCTCGCGCGGCCCCTGGTCAAGAGCGGCTACGGCGAGTACCTGCTGCGCATCGTCAAGGAAGGCGGCAACCCATGAAGTTCATCGAGACACCCGTTCGCGATGTGGTGCTGATCGAGCCGCAGGTGTTCGGCGACGAGCGCGGCTTTTTCATGGAGACCTGGCAGGAACCGAGGTTCGCGGCCGCCGGCATCAACGCCACGTTCGTCCAGGACAACCAGAGCCGCTCGACGCAATGGACCCTGCGCGGCATGCACCTGCAGGTCGAGCATACCCAGGGCAAGCTCGTGCGCGTCACCTCGGGCTCGGTGTTCGACGCCATGGTCGACCTGCGCCGCGGCTCGCCGACCTTCGGCCGGTGGTGGGGCACTGAGCTCTCGGAACAGAACAGGCGCATGCTGTGGGTGCCCCCCGGGTTCGCGCACGGCATCCTGATCACCTCGCCTTCGGCCGATTTCCTCTACAAGTGCACGGACGTCTATAGCCCGGCGCACGAGCGCACGCTCGCGTGGGACGATCCCACGGTCGGCATCCGGTGGCCATTGCCCGCGGGCGTGAAGCCGACCCTGTCGGCCAAGGACCAGCTGGGCAGGAGCTTCGCGGACATCGAGAAGTTCCCTTGAGGGTGCTCGTCCTCGGCGGTGGCGGGCAGGTCGCCCGCGCGGTCGTCGCGATGGCGCCGCCGGATCACGAAGTCATCCTGAAGAGCCGCGCCGAGCTCGACATCACCGACGCGGCCGCGGTGGCGCGGGCGCTGGAAGCGACCGAGGCCGACTGGATCGTCAATGGCGCCGCCTACACCGCCGTCGATCTCGCCGAGGACCAGCCGGCGAGCGCGCAGCTGATCAACGACACGGCCGTCGCCGGCCTCGCCAATGCCGCCGCCGCGGTGGGTGCGCGTCTCTTGCACCTGTCGACGGATTTCGTGTTCGATGGGGCCTCCGGGCGCGCCTACCTGCCGACCGACCCGACCCATCCGCTGAGCGTCTATGGCCGCACCAAGCTGGCCGGCGAAGGTCATGTACTGGCTGATCAGCGTGGCATCGTGTTGCGCACCGCGTGGGTCTACGCCGCCGAGGGGCGCAACTTCGTACTGACGATGCTGCGACTGATGCGCGAACGCGACCGGCTGAGCGTCGTCGCTGACCAGATCGGTACGCCGACCTGGGCGAGCGGCATCGCCAGGGTGATCTGGGGCATGGTCGGGAGCGGGGCGCAGGGCGGGCTGTACCACTGGACCGACCTCGGCGTCGCCACCTGGTACGACTTCGCGGTCGCAATCCAGGAGGAGGCGCTGGCGCGCGGATTGCTGGAGCGCGCGGTACCGATCACCCCGATCGCGACTGCCGACTATCCGACCCGGGCGACGCGACCGCGTTTCAGCGTGCTCGACACCACCGCGACGCGTGCGCAGATTCCCGTTCCGGTCGCACACTGGCGCCAACACTTGAGGCAGATGCTCGATGAACTTCGTCCCCGTTAACGTCCTCGTCACCGGCGGCGCCGGCTTCATCGGTACGAACTTCGTGCGCCACTGGCTGGCGCGAGGCGGCAGCGGCAAGGTCGTCGTCTACGATGCGCTGACCTACGCCGGCAACATCGACAACCTTGCCGGTCTCGAGGCCGACCCGCGCTTCCTGTTCGTGCGCGGCGACATCTGCGACGACAGCGCGGTGCGTGCGCTCCTCGAGGCGCAGCGCATCGACACCCTGGTGCATTTCGCGGCCGAGTCGCATGTCGATCGCTCGATCCTCGGACCCGACGACTTCATCCGCACCAATGTCGTCGGCACCCATGCGCTGCTGAAGGCGGCAAAATCCGCCTGGATCGATGCGAAACTGGTGCCTGCGCACCGCTTCCACCATGTCTCGACCGACGAGGTCTACGGCTCGCTGTCGCCGACCGATCCTGCGTTCCACGAAACCACGCCATACGCGCCGAACTCTCCGTACTCGGCCAGCAAGGCCGGCTCGGACCACCTGGTGCGTGCCTATCATGAGACCTACGGGCTGCACACGACCGTCACCAACTGTTCGAACAACTACGGGCCGTATCACTTCCCGGAGAAGCTGATCCCGCTGATCATCCTGAACATCCTCGGCGGCAAGCCGCTGCCGGTTTACGGGGACGGGCTGCAGGTGCGCGACTGGCTGCACGTCGCCGATCACTGTGCGGCGATTGCGCTCGCCATTACGCAGGGCAAGGCGGGCGAGGTCTACAACGTCGGCGGCAACAGCGAGACGACCAACATCGAGATCGTGCGCCGACTGTGCGCGCTGGCCGACGAGTATTTCGCGAAGGACGCAGGGCTGCGGGCCGCGTTTCCCGATTCACCGGCGGCGCGCGGCAAGCCGGCGGCCGCTCTGATCACCCATGTGCGCGATCGTCCGGGACATGACCGGCGCTATGCGATCGACTACCGCAAGGCACAGCGCGAACTGGGATATGCGCCGGGGCGGGATCTTGCCACGGGGCTGCGCGCGACCTTCGAGTGGTATCTTGGCAATACCGCGTGGTGGCAGGCGCTGCTGGGGCGCGATTACAAGGCCTGGGTCGCGAAGAACTACACGCGCTGAAGGCGCGCGGCGCCGGGCTCAGGCGGCACCGTCGAGTTCCGCCCGGACCATCAGCGCGACGACGTCGCGCATCCGCTGCTGCGCCTGCCAGCCGAGGATGCCGCCGATGCGCTGCGGGTTGCCCCGGCATTCGGCGATATCTGTCGGCCGATACAGGGAACGCGACACCTCGGTGTGTTGCCGCCAGTCGAGCCCGACAGCGGCGAACGCCTCGTGGACGAAGTCCTCGAGGCTATTGGCTTCGCCCGTCGCAATGACAAAGTCCGCCGGCGCATCCTGTTGCGCCATCCGCCACATCGCCTCGACGTAGTCCGGCGCCCAGCCCCAGTCGCGGCGGATCCCGAGATTGCCGAGGGTGAGTTTCTCGCCGCTGCCGCGCGCGATGCGGCAGGCCGCGGCGATGATCTTGCGGGTCACGAACCGCACCGGGCGCAGCGGCGACTCGTGGTTGAACAGGATTCCGGTACTGGCATGCAGCCCATAGGCTTCGCGATAGTTGGCGACCAGCCAGAACGCGGCGGCCTTGGCGACCGCATAGGGGCTGCGCGGCTGCAGCGGGTCGCCTTCGCTGCCGCCGGCAGCGCCGGTCTCCCCAAAGATCTCGCCGGAGCCGGCGCTGAAGAAGCGCACCGGACGCCCGAGGACACGGATACCCTCGAGCAGGTTCAGGCTGCCGGTGATGATGCTGTCGAGCGTCTCTCCCGGCCGCTCGAACGACAGTCCGACGGAGCTCTGGCCCGACAGGTTGTAGATCTCGTCGGCTTCGGTCCTCTGCAGCACACCCTGCACACTGCGGGCATCGTGCGTTGCCATGGATTCCAGCCGGACCCGTTCCAGGATGCCGAGCCGCGCCAGGTTCTGGCATGAGGTTGCCTGCACGTCCCGCGATGTCCCGGTCACGGCATAGCCCTTGTCCAGCAACAGTTGGGCGAGATAAGCGCCGTCCTGCCCGGAGATGCCGCAGATCAGCGCGCGCCTAGGTGCGCCGGTCAAGCCTGTAGCCCTCCCGGGCAATCAGCGCATCGCGCTGCGCGAGCGCCAGGTCCGCTTCGACCATCTCGCGCACGAGCTCCGCGAACGGGATTTCCGCCTTCCAGCCGAGCTTGTGGTGCGCCTTCGTCGCATCGCCCAGCAGCGTCTCGACCTCCGCCGGCCGGAAGTAGATCGGGTCGATGCGCACGACGGTGCGTCCGCTCGCGCGGTCGACGCCGACTTCCTCGACGCCACTGCCGCGCCATTCGATCTGCATCCCGAGGTGGCCCGCTGCCGCGACCACGAAATCACGGACTGCGAACTGCAGGCCGGTGGCGATCACGAAGTCCTCAGGCTTGTCCTGTTGCAGCATCAGCCACTGCGCGCGCACGTAGTCGCGCGCATGGCCCCAGTCGCGGCGCGCATCGAGGTTGCCGAGGTACAGCACCTGTTGCAGGCCGGTCGTGATCCGCGTCAGTGCGCGGGTGATCTTGCGCGACACGAAGGTCTCGCCGCGCAGCGGCGACTCATGGTTGAACAGGATGCCGTTGCAGGCGTACATGCCATAGGACTCGCGGTAGTTCACCGCAATCCAGTACGCATAGAGCTTCGCAACGCCGTAGGGCGAGCGGGGATAGAACGGCGTCGTCTCGCGCTGCGGGACCTCCTGGACGAGGCCGTACATCTCGGAGGTCGAAGCCTGGTAGAAGCGGGTGCGCTTCTGCAGGCCGAGGATCCTGATCGCCTCGAGCATGCGCAGGGTGCCGAGCGCATCGGTGTCCGCCGTGTACTCCGGGCTTTCGAAGGAGACGCCGACGTGGCTCTGCGCGGCGAGATTGTAGATCTCGTCCGGCTGGGTCTCCTGGATGATGCGGATCAGGTTCGTCGAGTCGGTCAGGTCGCCGTAGTGCAGGGTCAGCCGGTGGTTGCTCTCGTGCGGGTCCCTGTAGAGGTGGTCGATGCGGCCCGTGTTGAACGAAGACGCGCGGCGCTTGATGCCGTGCACGGTGTAGCCCTTGGAGAGGAGAAGTTCGGCGAGGTAGGCGCCATCCTGTCCGGTGATGCCGGTGATCAATGCCGTCTTTGCCATGGTCGTGCGCTGCACAGTCCCTTAAGTTGCCCTGAACGCCGCTAATATAGCTTCTTTGGCCGACAATTACCGCCCGACCGGCGTTGCAAAGCCGGCGCTTGCGGCCTACGATCCAAACGCCATGCAGACAGAACCGCGCGCCGATGATCCTGTAGACGATGAGGTAGCCCCGGTGCAGCGCGCAGTCGTGACGGCGGACGCTGTCGAGCTCTCTGGGGTAAGCGCCGCGGTACGGCGGATCTTCCGCGAGCTGGCGCGCGAGGTCGAGTCGGCGCGCAGCGGCTTGTAGGGCAGCCGGCGTGCATCTGGTCGTCGACCTGCAGGGAGTCCAGGCCGGTGCTGACGATGCCGGGCTGCGCCACGCGTGGCTCGCACTACTGACGTCGCTGGCGGGCGCGCCGCAGGCCGGCCAGGTCACGTTCCTGTTCTGCGGCCTGCTGCCGGACTCCATCGCAGCCCTGAGCGCAGAGCTCGCAGCGCGGATCGCTGATCCTGTGGTGCATACCTGGCAGGGGATCGCGCCCGTCGACGGAGATGCGCGCGGCGCTGACTGGCGCCGCGAGGCATCCCTGCAGCTGCGGGCGGCTTGCCTAGCATCGCTGCGACCCGATGTCGTGCTGCTGACGGGAGCGGCAGGTGACGGGGCAGCATCCCCGTTCCCGATCGTCGTGCCCGATCCCCGGTCGCAGGACTGCGGACAGGTGCTGGCGGCTGTTCGCGCCGCGTGCCGGCCGTCGCAGGGGCCGGCCTCGGCACTGCTCAACGTCGATCGCACCGGGATCTTCCGGCCGCGGCGCCTGAAGATCGTGGCGATCAAGCTTGACCATCTGGGCGATTTCATCCTGTCGATTCCCGCGCTCGCGAAGCTGCGGGCCCGCTATCCCGACGCCGACCTCGATATTGTCGTCGGCAGCTGGAACGCCGGCTTCGCGCGCGAGCTGCAGCTGTTCCGTAACATCCACACGTTCGATTTCTTCAAGCGCAAGTCCTCGGTGAAGGCCTCAGCCGATGACGACGAGCTGGCCGGCGTGCTGGCCGGCCTCGACACCTACGACATCGCGATCGACCTGCGCCGCCAGCCTGACAGCCGCTTCTTCGTCGTGAGGACCCGGGCTGCGCTGAAGGCCGGCTACCAGACCTTCGATGCGGCGATCGACTCGCAGCTCGACGTGATGCTGCGGGCGTACAGGGAATCCCCGCACCTGCGTACGCCGCTGAACCTCACCCCGATCTCGCTGCAGATGCTGCGCATCGTCGATGCGCTGCCGGCCGATGCCAACGACTATGTGTCGCTGCCCGCAATCGCGGCCGACACGCCGCAGGTCCGCGGCCGTGTGGCGATCTTCCCGAAAGCAGGCACCGACGTGCGCGAATGGGGACGCGACAAGCTGCTGGAGCTGGCCGACCGGCTGCTGGCGGCGCCGGCGGTCACTGACCTGCAGGTGTTCTTCGTCAACGGCACCGAGGCGGCGCAGTACGGCTTCGTCGAGCGCGACCGGCTGGCCGTGAACGTCGGCCTGGAGTTTGCGGCGATGAAGCATCTGCTCGCCGGCAGCAGCCTGTGCATTGCCAACAATTCCGGCGGCATCCATCTCGCGTCCTACCTCGGCGTGCCGACGATCGGCATCTACTCCGGCCATGAACTGGCGCGGGAATGGGGTCCGCAGTTCCACGACAGCGTGGCCATTCATCGCAGCGCCAGCTGTGCACCCTGCCACCTCGGTCGCAAGTCCGATTGCCGCTACGACAATTTCTGTCTCGGGGACATTGGTGTCGAAGACGTTCTGCGCAAGTGCCTGGAGGCACTTAACGGCGGTGCGGCGATCGTCACGCAACAGGGCGATGCCGACATCGTCCGCAGCCTCGTCGCCGGGCTGGGCGCGGTCCTGCCGCCCGACGATCCGCAGGCCTGGCTTGCGGTGGCCACGGCCATCGCCGCCAACCATCCGTCGTACACGCCGCGCGGCGCCGCCGCCGAGTATCACGAGTTCGTCAACCACGTGCTGAGCTTCCACAGCGATGCGATCGAGTGGCTGGGCTTCAGC
>Ga0302157_10004147_pt1 | contig 15867 bp, 10 predicted proteins | sample I_Bog_N3_3_FD_193502 | JGI IMG/M metagenome (GOLD analysis project Ga0302157, IMG submission 193502) | Peat permafrost microbial communities from Stordalen Mire near Abisko, Sweden - I_Bog_N3_3 | ecosystem: Environmental > Terrestrial > Soil > Wetlands > Peat | place: Sweden: Abisko, Stordalen...
CGAGATATCCGCGGAGGACTCGGCTGCGACGATGGCCGAGTACACCCAGCCCGGCCGCCTGCACATGGCCTATAGTTTCGAGCTGCTCGGAGCGGATCGCTCACCGGCGCACATTCGCGCCACCGTTGAACGCGAATTGAGAGGCGCGCGCGACGGCTGGCCATGCTGGGCAATTTCCAATCATGACGTCGAGCGCGTGGCCAGCCGCTGGGGCACTGCGCACGCGCCCCGGCATCTGGCGACTCAGTTGACGGCCTTGCTGAGTTCCTTGCGCGGAGCGGTTTGCGTCTACCAGGGCGAAGAGCTGGGATTGGGCGAGGCGTCCGTGCCCTTTGAGTTGTTGCGCGACCCGTATGGGATCGCCTTCTGGCCCAAGTTCAAGGGCCGCGACGGTTGCCGCACACCGCTGCCGTGGCTGGACGCGCCCGGAGGCGGATTCACGACGGGCATGCCCTGGCTGCCCGTGCCGGGCGAACATGGCGCTTTGTCGGTTGCGAACCAGGAGGCGGACCCCACGTCCGCGCTTCATGCATTCCGCCGCTTCGTAGAATGGCGCAAAGCTCAGCCGGCGCTGCGCTGGGGCGAAATCGAGTTCATTCTGGCGACGGACGAGGTAATCGCCATGCGCCGTCGGTTCGCAGATATCTGCCTGGTTGCCGCGTTCAATCTCGACCATGGCGATGCGACCGTCTCCGTCCCTGAGTTCGCGGGCGCGCTCCCGATCACGGGCCACGGTTTGCCGGAAGGTCGCCTCGACGGTGTGCGCCTCTCGCTGCCTGGCCATACGGTTTTTTTTGCTCAGGTCCCCGTGAGGGTCAGCAACTCCACGCCGTAGGGCGCCAGCGTCATCCGTACCGTGCGATGCGCGTCGATGCGGAACTGCGTGCCGGAGAGAAGCTCGGTCGCGTATTTCGATCCGCGGGAGTCCCCGAGCGCGCTCGAGGGCAGATCAATGGTCGTGTCCGCGGCCGAGAAATTCACGAGCAGAACGCTCGCTCTCCCGCCTCTCTTTCGCTCGACGGCGAGTACTTGTGATTGCAGAGTCGGGATGATCTGTTGATCGCCGGCACGAAGTTCCTCATGGGTGCGCCGCAGCGCCAGCAGGCGCCGATAGAACGAGAGCAGCGACCCCGGCGCGTGTTGCTGTTCTTCCACCGAGATCCCGTCATTGTCCCTGGCGTAGCGTCCGGTCCACCAGGGCGCCTCGCCTCGATACCAGATCGCCGCGCCGCTGTCTGCGACGCGCCGCGTCCAGCGAAACGCCTCCCGATCGGGAATGTCGTTGGCATCCGAGAGCCCCGCGGCCATGCGCCGCCCGCGCATGCCGATTTCCTGGCCGTAGTAGATCAGCGGCGTCCCCTTCAGCAGCACGCACAGGGCGGCCCCGATGCGCAGACGCGCCGGATCGCCGCCGACGATCGAGGCGAACCGGTCGGTATCGTGATTCTCGATGAACACCAGTTGACCCTTGCCTGGCGCCGTGTGGGCTTCGGTGGCGAGGATGGCCTGCGCAACGGCGCTCCGATCGAGGCTGGCGATCGCGCCGCGCAGCGGAAACGCGTACACGAGGTCAACATTCGCACGGCGCTCGAGATCGTCCCCGAATTGCCAGTCCGACTGTTCCGCAACGACCGTCATTCGAGGCGCCGCGGCGCGGACCCGCGCGAACAGCGGCGCCCAGAAATCCGCGAGCAGGCCCGTCAGTTTTCCGCGGTTGTCGAGGTCATCCATCATGTGATCGATGCGAAACCCGTCCGCGCCCTGGCGCAGCCACCAAACGAACGTGTCGGCGAAGTAGGCGCGCACCTCCAAATCCCCGAGATCGACCGTGGCGAGGCGCACCGGCCGGTCGTCGTAAGTCGTGACGGTCGCGGAACCCAGGAAACCCGCGTCCGGTTCGGTATTGTTGGCTCCATCGTAGAGGATATAACGATCATAGCGCGAGCCGGGGTTGCCCTGCGACTGGCGCCACCAGGCGTGATCTTCCGCGACGTATTGGATTTCTTCGTCGAGAATGATGCGCATGTGGCGGCGGTGCACCGCACGCGCGAGGCGACGAAAGTCCCGCATGTCGCCGTACGCCGGATCCACCGCATCGAAGCGAGTCGCGAAATAATTGTGGTAGAACGGCGACGGCACGATCGGGGTCAACAGCAGCGTGGTCACGCCGAGTAGTCGAAGATAGGAAAGATGCCGTTCGATGCCGCGCAGGTCCCCGATCCGATCACCATTCGAATCCGCGAAACTGCGCACGAAGATCTTGTAGTAGACCTCGTGCTCGCCGTACCACTCCGGCGGCTCGGCCGCGACGAGGCCCGGCGACGGCACGACGATGCAATTGAAAATGGCGGGTCCCAAATCATCGAGATCGATGCGACCGTCTTTTGCGACGACGCTCGCGAGAACCTCGGCCGAGCCGATGAAGCGGGCGGCCAGTTCGTCGGGCACGAAATAGTGGTTGTTGAGGCATTCCACTCGGCGGGCGATGCGGCCACGGGAATCGATGATCGCGAACGCGGGCGCACCGTCCGCCATGTCTGCGATCCGCCTGACCGCCGGTCCCGATGGCGCAGCTGCAGCAGACGCGCCTGACACGGTCCAAGCTGAAGAGAGTGCGACGATCGCCCACAGAGATCGGATCACGCGGTCGACTCCGCGATCGTCCGGTCGTAAAACGCGCGTGCGGCGTCATACAGAATCGCTTCCTCGGGTCGTTCCGCCGCACGGATGCGCAGGGATTTCTGTGCCCAGCAGACGTCGACCGCCTTGCGGCACCACTCGGCGCTGCGCCGTAGGCGGATCGGTGCACCGCCGACGGTGACCCAGATCGGATTCGTATGCGATGAACCGCGGATTCGAACTGCGATCCAACAACTCGTCGCCGCCGTGTAGGAAAATCCGACATGGCGAATCGTGCCATCGGCCTCGAGCGCGCGAGTCTCGACGGGGTATCCATCCACGATCAGTTCGATGGGTACCTGGCGCGTGTCGCCGATACGCGCTCGCTCGATATGCCAGTATGGCTTATCCTCATGACCCAATTTGCGCAGTGCCTCGGTCAAGGCCGTCGGCGCCGGCTCGAGGCGCGCCGCCGCTTGGACCTGGAGGTGGACGACGCGCGGTTCCGCGAGCACCAGATCGGCGCCGCCCAACATCGTTTGCCGGTCTGCGCAAGTGGCCATGAAATCCATCAAATGGGACCGGCCATCGGAAACGTAGCTCTGGCCCTGTCGTACGCCCCGGCACCAGGCGTCATAGGTGAGCGGCCCGTCGAGGTGTACGTAGCTGCGCCCCATGCCGACCTCTTCGTCGAAGATGCAGGGCCAATCCGTCTCTCCGGCGATCCGGGTGCGCAGTCCGACGTTGAGCGTGTGATACCAGATGTTCAATTCCGCGGCGATCGGCGTGTCGCAGACGCTCAGAAAATCGACGAGTCCGGCGGGGGCCGTCACGATGAAGTCGTTCGCGCCGATCCCGTCGAAAGCCGGCATGATCTCGTTCGGCAGATCGCTGGACGCGACGACGAGCCCCCAGCCGGAGTGGGCGTAGCCGGTGATCGCGCCCTGGGCGCGCGCCCAGCGCAACACGGGTGCGTTCGAACTCGGCCATTCCTCGATCTTCCGGGTGCCCGGATAGTCCATGCCCTGCATTTGCAGCAGCACCGTATGGCCGCAATGCGAGGACGGAAATCCGGACACTTCGAGGTCGTAGTGCATGCGCATTGCCGGCGTCGAGAGCGGATCGTCCTGGCCGCTGAAATTGCGCTTCTGCACATAGAAGCCGGGTCCCCAGGTCAGCACGGCGCCGATCGACAAGGCTTCGCCGTTCACCTGACGTGCCATGACGTCGGGGCCGACGCCCTCGGTCGGCTGCATGTAATGCGAGCAACCCGCCCCGTGAATATGGGTGTCGCCGCTGTACCAGCCGCGCCGGCGCGGATCGATCCAGCGCTTCAAATGAAACTCCCAGTGCGTCTCTCCCTGTAAGGCCACCCGAAGCCGCGCGGTCTCGAGCAGATATTCGGGCCCGCGCCCGGCGACGACGCGGAACTCGCCCGACGGCAGCGACAAGGTTTCGCCCTCTGCGCGGTAGACCTTGTTCTGGAAATACAAATCCGGCAATGGTCGGCGCGTCTGGGACGGGTAGACGCGGCCCACGGCGTCGGTCACGAGGAGAGAGCACGTCACCGCGGCGCCGTCCTCGTCGCGTACAGCGAGGCGCACCGTGTGTGCCGGGAGCACGTCGAAAGCGACGGTGAGCGCGTCGTGTTCGCCCAAGTCATTCCTCCCGGCGCCGACATCGATGCGCACCCGCGCGGTGCGGCGGCCGGCGTCGCGGGCGTAGAGCTGCAAGAGCTTGAAGTCCGTCGTCACCGGCAGAAGTTCGGCAGGCAGCGCTGCGGAATCGAACACATCGAGATCCAGCCAGCGCACCGCGACGTCGCCCGGACTCGTCGCGATCTCCTGGCCCGGAACAACGCTCGCGTAGTTCGGGCGCCCTGGACGCAGACCGTTGAGCGGCACGGATTCGGGACTCGAGGCGGTTAGTTTTCCCGGCACCAGTCCTGGGTTGTCGACGCGCGCCAGGAAGAGCCGATAGCCTCCCTGCATCAGTTGTGCGGGCGCGGGTCCCGCCGCAATGCCGACCTGGCCCTCCGGGTTGACGGCCGCGATCAGCAGCACCCGTGCCTGGAGTAACGCGACAGCCCGGCCCGCCGCAGCGTCGAGTTCGCCGGAAGCGGCGAGACGGTCGATCTCCGCGAGCGTCGCCGCGTCGACGGGTTCACCGAACCGCGCCAGCGTTTCGAATACGCGCCGCGCAAGCGCGAGCGTAACCTCCGGATCTTCGTGCGCGACCGGCGCCGCGGACAACGTGGACAGACGGGTGCAGCACAGCGCGATCGCACCGGCAAGAAGCTGACGACGCTGCAGTTTGATTTCGTGACGTGCGGTCGGCGGCATGAATTTACTCGGGCGCTGCCGCCATTTGGAAGTCGAGTCGGCCGCCCCGCACGAGGTCGGCGTGATGGAGCGCGATCGGATCGAGTCGACGTCCGTCGAGATGCACGCTTTCGGTCCAGGGTCGCGCGTCGTCCTCGCCCGCCGCGCGTATCGTGAGCCGCCTGCCGCCCGCGAGGCGGATGCTCGCTGACTCGACCAGCGGCGCGCCGACATCCGTGTAGAACTCGCGGGCGACGCGCCGAATGAGGGCGTGGCCGCGCCACGCCCGATCCGTCCAGTCATACAAATAGGCGACGTGATGACTCGGCTCGTTGCCTTGCGCGTACTGACCGATGACCCCCTCCTGCCCGAGGTAGCGGTCGCTCACCGGACTTTCCGTTGCGATGAACCGGTCGAGCCAACCGCCGGTCGCGTGCGCGCCGCCGACCAGCGCGACGAACCCCGCCGGATCGAACAGGCCCGCCGCGACCGTATATTGCCAGGCGTCGGCCTCGGTATAGTCGCCCGGATTGCTGAGCGGCGAAGTCGCGGTGACCGGATCGAATGGCGTGCGCCATACCCCGGTGGCGGAGCGTCCGCGCATGAGCTGGGTCGTCGGATCGAACAGCCGGCGGTAGGATCGGGCGCGGACCGCAAACCGCTCTGCGACCGCGTGATCGCCGAGTGCCTCGGCAACGCGCCGAACCGCGTCATCGCCCCAGGCGTATTCGAGCGTCTTCGACACGGACTCGCCGTCGACTTGGTCATAGGGGAGGTAGCCGAACTGCTCATAGACCGACCAGCCCCGCTGCGCATTCGCCGGCGCCGTGGGCCGTGCGGCGGTCGAGCTCGCGACCATGGCCGCAAGCGCCTCACGTCGATCGAAGCCGTCGAAGCCGGTCGCGATCGCGTGGGCGAGTACCGGCAGCGCGGGATTGCCGATCCTGCACCAGGTCTCTTGTCCCCAAACCGTCCAGATCGGCAGGTACCCTTGCGCGCGTTCATGCTGCAGCAAGGTTTGGACGATACCGTCGATCCGTTCGGGCACGATGAGCGCAACCAGTGGGATACGTGACCGGCATGCCGGCGAGAACCTCGGCGGCGATCAGGCAGGCCGCCGTGCCGCAGACCCCGCGGACGACCGGCTCCTGCCGGCCGCGGCGTGCGAAGTTCACTGCGCAGGCCGTCGGTAGATCAAGGGGTTCTTGGGCGTGTCGATGATCTCGCCGATGACCGCGTCCGGGCACCACTTGGCCCAATCGTCGCGCTGGTGAAGGTTGGCGGGCGCCGCGAGTCGCATGCCTGCGTCCATGTAGATCACCGTCATCACGGAGCGGGGCTCGCTCGAGGCATTGATGCCGGCACGGTGGAAGGTCCAGCCGAGATGAAAGCTGACTTCGCCGAGTTCGAACGGTGCCTCGTGGAACTCGAATCCATGCGCTTCCATGTGCCGCGTGATCTCGCGCTCGCTCTCGTCGGAAATACCGAGGTCGCGGCCGAATTCGACCGCCTGGCTGCCGACGTAAAAGCCGAGCGGGCCCTTGTGGGCGGGGACGGCTTCGAGCGGAATCCAAGCGGTCGCGACGCGGTCGCTCGACAGCGGCCAGTAGTATTGGTCGGCGTGGGCGGGCGTAATGCCGCCATCCGGCTCTTTGTAGAGCGACTGGTCGTGATACAGGCGCACGCCGTCGACCTGCAGCAGCTGCGCGGCGATCCGCCCAAGCCGCTTGCCGAGCACGAACTCGCGGACCAGCCTGCTCGATTCCCAAAGATTCATGACTTGCAGGAAGGCCTTGTCATAGGTACTGCGCTCGGCGAGCGGTATTCGCTGAGTCGCGAGCGCGACGGTCTGCCGGGAGATCTCCTCTCCATAGTAGCGCAGGGTCGCCGGCGATAAGACGTCGCGCAGCTTGACGAAGCCGTCGGTGTTGAACCGCTCCGTCGCATCGCGCGGCAGCACATAGGGGGCGTCGACGTCGATGCAATCGGCCGGGCGTATGGCGTTGTTCAGCATGCGTCATTGTGGTCGGGTGTGCCCCGTGGCAGCCCCGGTTTCGTGACCTAAATTGGCACTTTTATGACCCGATTGGCGCGATAATCCACGCATGAGGATCCGAAATGAGCACGTCACCCATCCGGAACGCTCGTTCCGGTTCCTGCGCTTCGAGGTCGAGCGGTTCCGCGCCGGGCGCCACCGGCATCGGCAGCTGGAATTGACTTGGATCGAGCGAGGGATGGGCATGCGCTTCGTCGGCGACAACGTTGCGCCGTTCGAATCCGGCGACCTCGTACTGCTCGGCGTGGATGTTCCGCATGCCTGGGTCAGCGCGGGTACGACCGGCTCGGCGACCTCGATCGCGAGCGTCATTCAGCTGCCGTTCGAGTTGTTCACGCAGACGCTCATTCCGGAACTCGCGGGCGCCCGACCGCTCGCGGAGCGGGCGCGGGTCGGACTCAAGGTCCAGGGAGCGTGCGCGTCGGCCGTGACAAGGCGGTTCGCAGACATGCCTGAAGCCGATCCGTTTCGGCGTCTCGCCGGGCTCGTCGAGATCATCGGATTTCTGACTGCGCATCCCGGCGACCTCGTGCCGATTGCGGCAAGTCCGATGCCGGCGGACGGCAGGGGCGCGCGGGAACGACGGATCGATCGCGTGACCGAGTGGGTCGCACGCAACATGCGCCGCGAACTGCGCGTGCTCGAGGCGTCGCGCGTCGCGCGCGTCTCGCCCGGCGCGTTCCCGCGATTCTTCCGGCGCGAGGCGGGCAAACCCTTCAGCGTCTACGTCAACGACGTGCGCTGCGGCGAGGCCTGCCTGAAGCTGCGCCAGTCCCGTGCGCCGATCGCGGTCATCGCCGAGGAATGCGGGTTCGCATCGATGTCGCATTTCAACCGTCAGTTCTTGCGCCGCCTCAGTGTCACGCCGCGCGAATATCGCCGCCAGGTTTGAGCGTCGATCGCAGGTCGGCCGAGTACAGTCTGGTTGCGGCGCGCGTGTTCAAGCGCCAGGCATACCCGGGCGGGGGAGGTCAGGGCGCCGCCGAACTCTCGGGCGCCAGCAGAAACTGGAGCGGCACATCGAGGCGTGCGGACCAATCGTTTTCGCTGTGCGCCGCGCCCTCGAACACCAGCGACTTCCAGTTCGCGGCCGTGTAGCCGCGATCGCGCACGACTTGGTCGACGAAACTCTGGGCGAGGCCGTAATTGGCGTCGAGTCCCTGTGTGCCATGATCCATATAGAGCCTGTGCGTTTCGGGCGCCGGCAGATGAGCCTGCAGATACTCGAAGGCGGCCAGCGGAATGGCCGCGTTCGGTTCGAAACTGCCGATCCAGTGCGTCGACAGGCTCGCGGTGCCGCCGAACACCTGTGGATACTCGCAGATCGCATACGTCGAAATGAGGCCGCCCATGCTCGAACCCATGATGAACGTGTGAGCACGTTCCGGCCGCGTTTGAAAATGCGCATCGATGTACGGTTTGAGTTCCTCGACCATAAAACGCAGATAGCCATCCGCGCTGGGTTTGCCCTCGAGCGCCTGCTTCACGAACTGTGATCGCATGGGCTCAGGCATCAAGGGCAAAAATTTCTCCGGGAAATATTCCGCGTGGCGCATCGCGCCGTTGTTCCAAATGCCGACGATGATGGTGGGTCGCGCACGACCGGCCGCGATCAGCCGCGAGAGAACCCCGGCTGCGTCCCATGACTGTTTGTTCCAGGTCACGCCCGGGTCGAACAGCATCTGGCCGTCGTGCATGTACAAGACGTCATAGCGCTTGCCGGTCGCATATCCCGGCGGGAGCCAGATGTCGACGTTGCGCGCGGCGACGTAACGGGATGCGAACAGTTCGAGCCGCCGTATGGTGCCCGATGCGACCGACGGCAAAGGGTCGGCCGCGGCGGACGCGCCGATCATCAGGACGAGGAGCAGGAGTACGGTCTTACGCATGGTCTCTTTTCCAGTGCCGATTCAGGGGGCATCAGTGCGGCGCGCGAGCGCGGCCTCAACATGCGCGGCCAGTTGCGTGGCCTCGGCGCCGAGCGCACGGCCGTAGTCGGTCGCGGCGCTCGCGACGAGCAGTTCCACCGCCTTGCGGGCGTGCGGTGCAGCCTCGCGCGCTCGGCCCTCGCCGAGCAAGGCTTGTCCCAGGACGAGGTGGGCCAAGCCGATATTGCGATCGTCGGGCGCGAGCTTGCCGGTGAGGCGCTCGAGATTTTCGACGGCGAAACGGTCCGCATCGCGGTAGCGTCCCACCACGAGATACGCGCGTGCGAGAAAGTACAGCATCTCGGATTGATCCGAGCTATCGCCGAGCAAGCGGCGCCAGATCGGTAACGCCTGCTCGAGCATCGTCACCGCCTCCGATGCGCGCCCGAGCCGCGTCAATGCATCCGCCCAGTACGGCAGCTCATCGAGCGCTCCTCGACTGTCGGCGCCTGCGCAGGCGAGATAGCCCTCGTAGGCTTGTTTGAACAGGGGCAGGCTCGCGGCCCGATCGCCGCTCGTATTGTCGATCCAGGCGAGCCATCCATAGACCTCGGACCGGTCGCAGAGCCCTAGAGGGTCGTTGGCGTAGAGCGGCAGCAACTGCTCGAAGATCGCCTTGGCCTCGACATTCCGCCCCCGGTTATACAGGGCGCCCGCCAGATCACGCAATGCCAGCGTCGTGTCGTGCTCCGAGAGGTGTCGGCTCCGGGATTCCGCGACCGCGGCGCGCAAGAGTTCGAGATTCGTGTCCTTGAGATAGCCGTTGTTTTCTTCGTTGAACGCGTAATAAATTTCGGCGAGCACGTGCACGCGCGCCGATACGCCGGCCGTCTTGGACAGAGCGAGCGCGTCGGCCGCGAGCCCGCGGCCCGCCGCGATATTCCCGTCCTGGAACTCGATCTCGGCCGCGAAGGCCTCCGCTTCGGCCTTGTCCCCGAGTGCCCCGGCCTGGGTCGCCTCCGCGATGATGTTGGCGAAGGCGCCGCGGGCATCGGTCAGGTCGCCGCTTTCGAACATCGACTCGGCGAGACTCAACTGGGCCTGACGGAGATCGCCGGGATCGCGAATGAAATCCGGTAGTTTCGCGAGCCCGACGCGCAGCAACTCCGGCACGGTGGCCGCCGGCTTTCCGGTGTAGTTCGGGTTCGCCATCTTGAACAGGCTCGACAGCAGCGTCTGCATGCGGACCGAGCGCTCGGCCTCCCGCAGCGCCTGGCGCTGCTGGGTCCAGGCATATGAGACGGTGATCGCGACGGTGAGCAGGAGCGCCGCGGAGATGCCGAGCGGCAGCCGGCGACGGCGCAAAAACTTGGCGACGAGGTAGGCGGCCGTTTGGCGCCTCGCGAGTACGGGCCGCGACTCCGCGAAGCGCCGGATGTCCTCGCTCAAGGCTTCGACCGATGAGTAGCGAGCGGCGGCCTTGGAGCGCAGGCAGGTGGCGACGATCGCCGCGAGGTCGCCGCGCAGCGCCTGTCGCAATCGAGTCTCGGTGGACGCGCGCAGCAGGGCGGCTTCCGGCGTCACGGCGCGCGTGATCGAGCCCGGCTCGACTTCGCGCACCGCCGCCTCAGTGCGGCCGGCGGTCGAGGTTTTCGCGAACGGTGCACGTCCGGTCAAGAGTTCGTACAGGATCGCGCCGAGCCCGTAAACGTCGCTCGCCGTGCTGACCGGCTGATTGAGCATTTGCTCCGGGCTCGCATAGGCCGGCGTGGCCATCAAGGTGGCCGTCAGTGTACCGTCCGCACGCATCAGCTTGGAGGTGCCGAAATCGAGCAGTTTGACGACGCCGCCAGCCGTGACGAGCACGTTCGACGGCTTCAAGTCGAGATGCACGATCAGATTGCGGTGTGCGTGGCTCACCGCCGCGCAGATCTGGAGGAACAAGGCGAGACGTGCGCGAACGTCGAGGCGCTGCGCGTCACAATAAGCATCGAGATGGACACCCTGGACGTACTCCATGACCAAGTACGGCCGGTCATTTGCGTCCCGGCCGGCGTCGAGCAGCCGCGTGATGTTCGGATGGTCGAGTGCGGCGAGATTCTCCTGTTCGCGATGGAATCGGTCGACGAAGGAAGCGTCGACGGCGTGCGGGGCGAGGATCTTCACTGCCGAGGTCAGCGTCACGCCGTCGACCGAGCGTTCGGCCAGATAGACGGCGCCGATGCCGCCCGCACCGAGTTCGCGCACGAGCCGGTACGGACCGAGGTGCACGACGGGCGGTGCCCGCGCTGCCAGGGACCCCTCTGTGCCGGCCTCCGCGCCCCCGACGGTAGCACCTTTGGTGCCGCTCTGCATCGCACGGTCCATGGCGTCCGCTGCACGCAGCAGTTCGAGCACCCGTGCGCGGACGATCGTGTTCTTACAGACGTCGTTCAGCGTTCCTTCCCGCTCCCCGAGGGGCAAGCCTTCGACGTGTGCGAACAGTTCCTGGATCTCCCGCCAATGCGCCGCGTCGGCCGTGCGAGCCGCTGCGCTCGGCGGCGACGACTGCGTCAAGGCGCGGCGCCCCCAGGCGCGCCGCCCGGCTGAAGGCGCTCATAGAGCCAGCTGCGCGCGAAGCGCAGTTCGCGGTCGATCGTTGCCTTCGACATCTGCAGGAGATCGGCCGTCTCCTCGGCCGTCGAGCCGAGGAAAAAGCGCAGCTCGACGATGCGCGACTTGCGCGGGTCGAGTTGTTCGAGATCCTCGAGTGCGCGATCGATGTCGAGCAAATCCGCCGAGGGAAGTCCCGACACCCACTCCATCTCATCGTGGAGAGGGACGCGCAATCCGCCGTCGCGCTTGCTGCGATGTTCGGAGCGCGCCTGATCTACGAGGATCCGGCGCATCAGGGATGCAGCAAGACTGAAAAAGTGCTCGCGATTATCGAACTTCAGGCTGTGGTTGCGCACGAGCTTCAAGAACAGCTCGTTCACGACACCGGTCGGCTGCAGCATGGACTCCGGCCCTTCGCGCCGAAACAAGGCGCGCGCGATCTGCCGCAGGCGCGGATACACCAGTTTGAACAGCGGATCGAGCGAATCGGGCCGACCGGCGCTCCACGCCCGGAGCAATTGCGTGACCTCGCCGCTCGGCGCGGATTGTGGATCTTCACTGTTCGAGTTATCGCTCATGGCGACACTGTATTCCGACTCGCAGCAAAGCTTGAGAGATAGTTTCGACACTTTATGCCGACTTTTCGCAAAGATCCGCGGGATATTGGCCTACCATCTGCGAAAACACCGCTTATGTCGCGGCTCAGGGCGAATATGTCAAGTTCGGTCCGCCGCGTCGTGACCCGAGGGATATCCCTCGCTCGGAGGAAAACGTTCCGATGAAAGATATTCATTCATTTTCCGTGGGCGCTTGGGTGTTGGGCGCGATGCTGATGCCGGCACTCGCCGCTGCCGCCGGATCGTCTCCTCCCGGGCCGCAGCCGGCCGAACCGTCGACTGATCAGCTTGCCGATCTCGTCCTCCTGCACGGCAAGATTCATACCGAAGATCCTGAACGCCGTGTCGTTTCGGCCCTGGCACTGCGCGGCAAAACCATCGTCGGCGTGGGCACGGACGCCGCGATCGCGGCGCTCGCAGGCCCCGGGGGCCGTACGGTGGATCTCGCGGGCCGCGTAGTGATTCCCGGCATCATCGATGCGCACACGCACCCCGCGGAGGGCGCGCAGGACCAGGATCGCTGCAATCTCGGCGACGACATGATCGCACTGGCCGCTCTCAAGCGGCGGGTAGGACGCTGCCTTGCCGACCAGCCCGGTGCGCGGCACGGCTGGTTCGAAGTCGTCCAGGTGAATCCCTCCGGGCTCACGCTCACGCGCGCGGATCTCGACGGCATCCTCGAGGAGCGACCGCTCCTGCTCGACGGCTCGGACGGCCACACGGTCTGGGCGAACTCGGCGGCGCTGCGCGCCGCGCACATCGGCGACGCGACACATGACCCGGTCGGCGGCCGCATCGAGCGTGACGCGGCAGGCCAACCGACCGGAACGCTGCGCGACGCGGCAACCGACCTCGTGACGAGCGCCAAACCCCCGGTGCCCCTCGCGCGCGAAGCCGCGCAACTCGCCAAGGCGTTTGCCGCCATGCGAGCGACGGGAATCACCTCCGTGCAGGATGCCGCCGTCGACGCCCACGACATGCGCATCTACAAGCGTCTCTACGACCAGCACCGGCTTCAAATGCGCGTGCGCGGCGCGTTCACGATCAAGAACCTGAGTGAGCCCGCGGCCGACGCCATCGCGGCGGCGATCGCCTTTCGCAAGACCTGGGCCGTGGACCCGGATTTTCTGCGGGCGGATGCGGTCAAGATATTCGCCGACGGTGTCATCGAGTATCCCTCGCAAACCGCTGCGCTGCTCGAGCCTTATCTCGCGCCGGACGGGCGGCCGACGGCCAATCGAGGGCCGTCGTACTTCGAACAGGACAATTTGAATCGCATCGTCGCAGGCGCAGACGAGGCGGGGTTCACCGTTCACGTCCACGCCATCGGCGACCGTGCGGTGCGCTGCGCCCTCGATGCCTTCGAGTATGCCCGGGCCCACGGAGGCTCGAGTCAGCGCGACCAGATCGCCCACCTCGAACTCATCGACCCGGCCGACCTCGCGCGATTCGGGGCGCTCAACGTGATCGCGAATTTCCAGCTGCTCTGGGCCGAGGACGACGAGTACGTGGACCGGGCGACGATTCCCTACCTGGGTTCCGAGCGCTCGCGGCATTTGTATCCGGTACGCGGCGTGCGCGATGCCGGTGCGCTGATCGCTGCCGGCAGCGATTGGGATGTGAGCAGCTTCAATGCCTTCGCCGGCATGGAGCACGCCGTGACGCGTGCGCGCTCCCGCGGCGAAAAGCCGCTATTACCCGAGCAGAGCATCACGCTGCAGCAGGCGGTCGATGCGTACACGGTCAATGCCGCCTACGCGCTCCGGCAGGAGCGCACGACGGGAAGTCTCGAGGTCGGCAAGCGCGGCGATTTCGTCGTGCTCGACCGCGACATTTTCGCGATCGACGTTTACGATGTGCACGAAACGCGTGTGGTCGCGACCTATCTCGACGGCCATCTGGTCTATTCACGAAGCCGCAACCGCGGTTCGGCGGTTACGCCGGGCGTCACGGAATGATCATCTTGTCGGCACCGGGCTGCGCGACGTCGCGAATTCCGCGGCTCGATTTTCGTGACGGCCGGAACGACTGCGCATTTGGGTTGTCCCACCATCGAAGCTGAAGACATGGAAAGGGAGCCCATTGACTATTGGGGAGACTCGCGGCCGACGCGTGTTGATTTTTCTGGCGGTGTTCATCTGCCATGCCGGGGCGGTTTGGTTGATCATCCTTGCTGCCCGGCACTCCAACGCGGCTTCGGCTCCGACGCTCGAGTCATTGGTGCTTCTGCTGTTGCCTCATGAGGCGCCGGTGGTCGCGAAGCTCGAGAAGCCCCAGATCTTGCCAAGTCGCAAGAGATCGTCCGCACCGGTCGCCGCCACTTCGCGTCCGGAACCGAGCGAAAACGCGGCCGCGACCACCCCGCCGGACGAGCCGAAGATCGATTGGGACAAGGAAGCAGAACTGGCGGCCCAAAGCGCGCTGGCCGAGGCGGCAAGAGAAAACGGCTATCGGAATCTCTCCGCGCTGTCGCCCGAACAGCTCGCCTGGGTACGGCAGAATCAGATGGAAGCGGCCGCCCCGGGTATCGCCTGGAAGTACCGGCGCGTGGAGATCACGGAGGGCGGCTTTCCCATCATCCACATCAACGACCACTGCGTCGCGATACCCCTGCTCCTGATGATGGTGTTTTGCAAGATTGGGCACATCGAGGCGAACGGTAAACTCTTCGAACACATGCGGGATCCGCACGATCCATAGGGTCACAGTCAATTCAAAACTTGAAGAACGTTCCCTGCAAGCTCGACAAGATCCGGTAAACGATCGACGGCTCGACGGGCGCAAGGAACCTTGGGGGCGAGAGGCGAAGCGATATTTTTTCGAGATCCGCCGAGTGTAGGATCTCGGCGCTCCGCGCTTCAATGCGGGGCTCGTCGCGGTCTGCGCAGGCCCTCCATCCCCCGGAACTCGAGGAACTGCGTCGTCGTAGCCCACAGGTAATCCCCGTACAGAAACGGCTCGAACGGCGCAGCGCCGGCCAGCGGCAGCGGCGCAATTTCGGCATCGGCGCGCGCCTCATGGAAGAACGCGATCGACCGGCGCTCGCGCCCCACCCCGATTACCCGATGCTCGGTGGCTCCAATTCGGCCGCCGCACCATTTCTCGAGTACCTTGCCGAAATTCACGGCGAGGGTTCCATCCTGTGGCGGCACCTCGATCCAATAACCGTTGCCGGCGCGAGCCTGCAAGCCCTCCACGCCGTCCTGCGCGAGCACGGTCAGGAACCCGGAATCCACGTGTGGCTTACCGGTCAGATAGCGGCGCTCGCCCGCGTGGGTTACCCACAAGTCCGGGTCTGATTTGGTCGCATTGTCGACATCGTCGCGCACGGGATAGCGGATCAGCCGCAATGTCGACAGGCCTCGGTCAAAGAGAGCATCGAAGTACCGCTCGGGAAGCCCCAGTCCGCGCGCAATCGAGCGCATCAATGCGCCGGAGACCTGTTCCATTCCGCGGTAATAAGCGGCGACAACGGCGCGCCAACCGGGCAGGGCATCCTCCGTCGGCAATGGCGTCGCCTCACGAAGCGGATCAGACGCATCGACGGCGCTCCCGCCGTAGGCAACGTCCGCCCCCATGTCGATGCCTTCCTTCGCCGTGGGAAATCCCCTTTGCAACGGAAACCAGCCACGGTATACGTTGGAATGCGCGGGCTCGAATTTCTGGCGCCAAAGCGGACGGATTTCCTCCGGTGGCAGGTCGAACAGGCGCAGTAATTGCGCCCGAGCCGCCGCACCAATCGGCACCTGCTCGGGCAGGCCGCGTATCACCATGAACCCACTGCGCGCCGC
>Ga0302157_10004148_pt1 | contig 15859 bp, 15 predicted proteins | sample I_Bog_N3_3_FD_193502 | JGI IMG/M metagenome (GOLD analysis project Ga0302157, IMG submission 193502) | Peat permafrost microbial communities from Stordalen Mire near Abisko, Sweden - I_Bog_N3_3 | ecosystem: Environmental > Terrestrial > Soil > Wetlands > Peat | place: Sweden: Abisko, Stordalen...
CGGCCAAATCCGTGTATGCGCTCTGCGGAGGTACGGGTGTAACGAATCCTGGGGCCCGCGGTACTCAGGGTAGTGCTCCCATCCTCTGCTACGTCGGCCCTACTGATCCGGACCACGGCTATCACCGCCCGGCGGTCGATCGGCCGACGGGCGCGACGGGGGGCCCGGACGCGTATCGTGCTCGGCATCGCCGCCTTCACGGGCGCCGGACTCGGGCTCCTCGGCGGGTCCCGGGCCGGTGCCGCCGTCCTCGCCCCGTGGCCCACGGCCCTCCACGACCCATCCCATTCGGCCACGGCTCCAGTGGTCGGACCTCGGTCCGGCACCGTGCTCTGGTCCCGGCAGCTGGGTGGCAACATCACGCCGGGACCGGTCGTCGGGGCGGACGGAACCGTCTATGTGGCCACCAATGCCGGGGTGCTGTATGCCCTCGATCCCACGACCGGGCGGGACGTCTGGACTGTCGACGGTGGCGGCCCGATGACCGGGGAGACCGACCTCTCGACCAGTCCGCTGGTGCTGCCTGACGGCTCCCTTCTGTGGCCCGGTCCGCGTCACACGCTCTTCGAGGTGTCCGCGTCCGGCACGGTGCAATGGTCGCATCAGTTCTCCGGCCAGGTCCTCTCGCCGGTAGTGTCCGGAGCGACCGCCTACGTGGTCACGATGAACGGCAGGATGGCGGCCATCCGGCTCGACGGCGCACATCCGACCGTGGGCTGGTCGATCCCGCTCGGCCATCCATCCTTTGGCAGTCCCGTGCTGGCCCGGCCCCGCCTGGTCGTCACCACGGCGGGACGCAGTATCGTGGCCGTCGAGGACCACGGGACCCACGGATCGATCGCCTGGCAACGGTCGCTCAACGCCGATGTGGAGGTGTCGCCATCGGCCGACGCCGCCGGTGACGTCTTCGTCACCGACAACAAGGGGACCGCCTACTCGTTCGACCGGTCCGGTCGGCCCATCTGGCTGCGACGGGTGGGGAGCGAGTCGTATTCCTCCTCGTCGGTCTCGCCAGACGGGCTCCTCTACGTCGGCGACAACCGGGGCGATCTGAACATCGTGAAGGCGGCCACCGGAGCATCGGTGCGGGTGATCCACACCGGGGGGGCCGGACTGTGGGCGGCCGAGGTCATCGACCAGCGGGGCGATGTCTACCTGGGAACCCAGGGCAAGGAGATCGAGGGTTACGGGTCCGGCGGGCAGCTCATGTTTCGAATTCCGATCAGCGGCGGTGTCGACGGCTATCCCGCCCTCACGGGCACCGGGACCCTGATCGTGGGGGACGAGGCCGGGACGGTCTATGCCGTCGGAGGCTCCGGCTGATCCCTTCCGTCCGCCTCCCCATGGAGCCGAGCCGTGTCGATCCCTGCCGCCGGCTCGGTGGGCTGGTTGCGCCACAGCGAGGAGGGCCACCAGTTGTACCGCCCCAGCAGGACGGCGGACGCCGGGACGAGCAGGGTGCGGACGACGAAGGTGTCCAACAGGATGCCGAGGGCCAGGCCGGTTCCGATCTGGCGGACCTGGCCACCGGTGACGAAAGCCAGGGCGCCGAACGTTCCCGCCAGCACCAGGCCGGCGGCGGTCACGGTGCCTCCCGTGGCCAGCATGGCCTGGCGGACGGCCTCACGGGGTGGGAAGCCGGCCGACTCCTCACGGATGCGCCCCATCACCAGGATGTTGTAGTCCTCACCCAGCGCCATGACGAAGACGAACAGGAAGAAGGGCAGCGCGAAGTTCGTCCCGATCTGCTGGCCCAGCACCTGGAAGATGAGTACGGCCAGTCCCAGCGAGGCCAGGTAGGAGAGGGCCACGCTGGCCACCAGGTAGAGAGGAGCCACCAGGCTCCGGAGGCCGAGGGCCAGAAGGAGCGTCAACAGGATGAGGACCACGGGTACGAGGCGCACCACGTCCTGGCCGGACACCGCGGCCACATCGGCCGCTCCTGCGGCTTCACCGGTGACCCCGTACTGGGGGGCGCCGACCTGTTGGGCCACGCCGGCGACCACGCTGCGGACTCGTGGGATCGCCTGGAGGGCGCGGGTCGTTCCGGCCCCACCGGCGCTGAGGTTGGTGGACACCAGCACCGTGCGCCCGTCACGCGAGATGAACTGGGCCGTGGAGAGGTAGGCCGCGTAGGCGGAACGCCGGACATGCAGGTTGGCGGGCTCCACCGCCGGCAGGCCCTGCGGCGGCCCGAGCCGGGCTTCGAGCCGTGCCAGCTCCACGGGATCCTGGAACGTGCCGTTGGGATTGAGGGCGCCGACCACGGACGAGAACTGCCCGCTGTAGTAGAGCTGCCGTTCGACCTGGGCGATCAGCCCCGTCCGCTGCCACACCGATCCGGGGAAGCGCAACACCACGCCGGTCGGACTGTCGGAGCTGATCCCGAAGTACTCGCCCAGGACCGCCTGCCCGGCGGCAGAGTTGCTCCCGTCGACAGCACCCCCGGGGTTGAAGCCCGAGGGGGCATACGCTCCGATCACCACCGTGAGGGCGCCGAATACCAGCACTCCCGACACCAACGCCACCACCGGACGGCCGCTGACCCGAGCAGCCACCTGGCCCCACGCCCCGGGCTCCGACCAGTGGGGGCCGGGGCGACTGGGCCAGAATGCACCGCGGCCCACCAACGACAGAAGTGCGGGCAGGAGGGTGACCTCGACGGCCAAGACGATCACGATGCCCAACGCCAGTCCTGGTCCCACACCGCGGTACAGACCGAATCGGGCGATCACCAGGCTGGAAAGTGCGACGATCACGGTGAACGCCGAGAGTCCGACGGCACCACCGACCCGGGACATGGCCTCGACAATGGCGGTGTCCCGGTCCAGGCCGCGCCCCAGATTCTCCCGGTAGCGGAACAGGATGAAGAGGCCGTAGTCGGTGCCGGCGCCCAGCACGAGTGCCGTCAGCAGAAGCTCGAGCAACGAAGAGATCTGCACCCCGACATGGGTCGACTCGGCGATGAGGGGCTCGGCCAGCATGAGGGCCAGGCCGGCCGGCGCCAAGGCCACGAGGGGCCCGAGCACGGCCCGGAACGCCACCGCCAGCACGACCAGGATCACCAGGACAGAGAGCAACGCGACGTTGTACTCGGTGTGATCGGCCGCATGCTGCTGGTCAACCAGGATCGGCAGCGAGCCGGTCAAGTAGGTCTGGAGGTCCGGAGGGGCGTCGGCTGCCATCAGGTCACGGACGTCAGTCACCGCCCTGCTGCCGGCGCTCCCCCCACCGGCCGTGGCCGGCGAGAACTGGACGACCACCGTCGCCGCTCGTCCGTTGCCCGACACCGCTCCGGAGGTGAGTCCGGTGACTCCGGGGACGCCGCGGATGGCATGCTCCAACCGGCTCAGAGAGCGTTGGTCGCCCGCGTCGATCGCCCCGTTCGACCTGACTGCGACCAGTATTCCGGTCTCCCCACCTACATGGACGAGGGGTGCGGCCAGGGCGGCGGCTCGCAGACTCGGCGACGCCACGGGCAAGAAGGCCGTGCTGTTGTTGTCCACGACATCACCGAGTGTGGGCAGGAACACCACGGCCAGCAGGGTGACCGCCACCCACCCGCCGATGACCAGCCACCGCCATCGCAGTGCCCCCCGGGCGATGGTGGCGAACACTCCTGTGGCCGGTCCTGCCTCAGGTCGGGGGCTGTCGACGACCAGGTGCTCGTCCGGTGGTCCCTCGGTCCGGAGCATTGCCTCACCCTAGGAGGACGGTGCCCCGCTACACGTTCGCCCCCGCAGCCACGGCCGTCGCCGGGATGGCCTCCGCCGAAGGGGCTACTCTGCCCCGGTGTCGCACTCAGGGGACGCTGACATCGAGATGCCAGGCCCCACAGTCCCGGATTCGTGGTTCCGGCGCTACCGGTGGGACCTCCTCTGGGGTGGGCTCGTCTCGTGTCTGGTGTTGGTGGCGTTCGTCGTGCCCCACCGCCACCTTCGCTGGCTCACGCCACTCGTTCCCCAGAACCCCGGCCAGTACGTGCCGTTGGCCGGGACGGCCCCCATCCTGGGCTTCTGGCTACCCCACGGCAATTGGTCGACGCTGTGCGCGTGTGCGATCGCTGTCGCAGCCGTGGGGTGGGGACCGGGCATCGCACGGCGCCTCCGCTGGAGATGGCTGGTCGTCGGGTCCTGGCTGACCGCGCTGGCCTGGACGATGTCGCTCACCCTGATCGACGGACCGGTGCGCGGCTTTGCCGATCGCATGGCCGGATCGGGCGGCTATCTGGGGCAGATCCCCCCGACCGGCGGCATCTCCGGACTGCTCCACGGCTTTACCGCCCACATCGCCGCCAATTCGCCCCACCCCTGGGACCTCTCGATTGCCGGTGACCCGGCCGGAGCACTGCTGACGTTCTTCAGCCTCAATCGGATCGGACTCGGTGGTCCGGCCTGGGCCGCCGCCCTCTGCGTCGTGGTCGGATCCAGCTCGGCCGCCGCCGTCGTGATCACGGTACGGACCCTGGGCGGCGAGCCGATGGCCCGACGCGTGGCGCCCTTCGTCGCGGTGGCGCCCTTGGCGGTGTGGGTCGGCGTCTCGGCCGACGCCTACTTCGCGGGGGTGGCGGCCTGGGGACTGACGCTGTTGGCCCTGGCTGCGACCCGCTCCATCCGCTTTCCGGGGGCGGTGAGCCTGGCGGCAGGCATCGTGCTTGGGTTCAGCGTCTACCTTGACTACGGCTCGATGCTGATGGCGGTCCCCGCGCTGGCCATCCTGTTCGTGGCCCGCAACTACCGGCCGCTGATCGGAGCGGTCGCCGGGGCGCTGATCGTTGTCCTGCTCTTCGCGGTGATGGGATTCTGGTGGTTCGACGGGCTCACCCTCGTCCGTCACCGTTACGCGGTGGGAATCGCCATGGCCCGGCCCTATGCCTACTGGGTGTGGGCCAACCTGGCGTCACTGACCTGTGCCATCGGACTGGCCGGCGCCATCGGCCTCCGCCGGGCGTTCGACCGGCAGGCCCTTCGGGACCGGGCTGGCCTGCACGTCCTTCTGGTGGCATTCGTGGCCATCATCGCAGTTGCCGACCTCAGCGGTCTGAGCAAGGCCGAGACCGAGCGCATCTGGCTCCCGTTTTCGGTGTGGCTGGTCGCCGCCCCGGCCCTCCTGCCCCGCGGCAGCCATCGGTTCCTCATCGCCATGCAGGTGGTCGGAGCGCTGGTCATCAACAGCCTGCTTCTCACGAGGTGGTAGCGGCAGCGGCTCGGCGGATGGCCGGGCCGCGGCTGGGGACCCATCGCCTGGGATCGGCTGAGTCGGGCTCCCACGATCCGTTCCACTCCCTCAAGGTGGACGGACAGATAACGGAGGCACTAGCTGCTCGCAAGAGACAAGAGAGGAGTACCGGCTTCGCGGGGTCCGGAGGTTCCGTCCCCTGCCCCAACCTGAGCCACTGTCAGGCACTCGTCGGAACAGGCGCACGTGGGGCGTATGGTCCTCCGGGCATCTCAGACCGCTGGCCAGATGGGGCGCCAGTCGATCGTTTCGCCTGCTCGGTAGAGTCCCGTGCGTGAATGAGGCAGCTCGACACGTGGTCCGGGTGGGCACGACTGCGGAGGCCGACTCGATCGGTCGGCTCCTCTACGACTTCAACCGCGAGTTCGACGAACCGACCCCTTCGCCTCCGGACCTCGCCGACCGGATCAAACGAGTGCTCGAGGACGGCGACACGCTCATTCTGTTGGCCGGAGATGGTCCTGACGGTGTGGCTGTTCTCCGATTCCGCAGAGCAATCTGGAGCATCGGTTTCGAGTGCTATCTCGCAGAGCTCTACGTCGTACCCCATCTACGCCATCAAGGAATCGGGCGTGCCCTCATGAATGTTGCCGTCGCCGAGGCCCGCAAGCGCGGAGCCGACACGATGACTATTGAAGTGGACGAACCCGATACCGAGGCCCGCAGCCTGTATGAGAGTTTGGGATTCTCCAACCGAACAGGTGGATCCGACGGCCCCGTCATGTACGTCTACGAGCGAGATCTGTAGGGTCCACCTCTCGACCGTCGACCTTGCTGCACTGGGTCACCGACACAGCCCCAGGTGCGCTGCGAAGGTAGATCCCGGACGCAAGTCAGAAATCGCTGATCGACGAAGAGCTGGGCGCCTCGGTCTCGAGCTGCCGTGCAGCGAGGACCCGTGAGTTCTCAGGCAACCCTGTCCGGGAAGGCGCGAGTTCAGGCAAGGTGCGATTGGAGACCAGCAGCCGACTGTAGATGTTCTCGAGGTGGGTACGCACCGTTACCTTCGACAGCGCGAGTTGGCTCGCAATCTGCCTGTTGGTCCGTCCACCGGCGATCAGGTGCAGCAAATCCCACTGGCGGGGAGTGATCTCGGGAACGGGCCCCCCGTTGTGCAATGCGATCAGATCGCCCACGCTCGAGCTGATTCCTGTTGGAGCTCATGGTGTCCCGGGTGCGACAGGCCGAAGAAGCACGGCCTCAGGGCGGGGTCGATCGACCCCGCCCTGAGGCCGGTGTAGTGGTGGGTCAGGAAGCAATCACCTCCTCTCCTCTGCAGTTTTCCATCGGGCACTGCCGGAACTTCGTCTCCGGGCCGATGTCACGAGGAGCGACACCATCGACCGTTCCGGAGGCGACCGCGCCACTCTGGGTCGGGGAACTGCCCGGATCCATGTGGGCCAACTCTGGCGGTCACGGCTCGCCCGCCACGCCAGTGATGGTGGGTCTCGCCGCTCCGAAGTGGCCACCAGGGTGCGATCCGGTGGCCGCGGCGGCTCAGCCTCCCATGAGGCGATCACCTCGTCGAAGGCCACGTCGAGCAGGTCCGGATCGGCCAGCACCACGGCCAGGAACTCGAACCGTGCCGCCACATCGGATGTCTGGGGGACCATGGCCGATCAGACGGAGACCGGTTGGCGATCCTCCGCAGTAGCCGAGATCACCTGTGAGTCCCGAGCGGACGGCGCGGTGGCCTGCTCGTCGGTGGACACGGTGATCTTGCGGGGTTTGGCCTGCTCTGCCACCGGGATCGTCAGCCGGAGCACACCACTGTTGTACGCGGCAGTGATGGCACTGGTGTCGAGTGCGTCTCCGAGGATGACCTGGCGGCCGAACACGCCTCGCGGGCGCTCCGAGGCCACCAACTCGACCTCGGGTCCGGTGGCGGTCCGACGCTCGGCCCGGACCGTCACCACATTTCGCTCCACATCGAGATCGATGCTGGTTGGGTCGACTCCTGGCAGGTCGAACTCGACGACGAACTGGTTGCCGTCACGCCAGGCATCCATGGGCATGGCCGCCGGACGAGCCACGGTCCCGAATACCTGCTCGGCCAACCGGTCGAGCTGACGGAACGGATCGGAACGGACCAGCATGATTCACCCTCCTTGTTTCGGCCGGGAGCGTCCTTTCTGCGCCTCCGGATCTATGGTATCTGCCACAGATTTGTTATATCCTGACGACCATGTCCGATGCAAGGGGTCGTGACCAATTTCCCGGGAGCCGATCGGCGGGGCCCGAAAAGCGTCCCGAGGCGACCCGGGGCCTGTACGGAATCTCCGTAGCCGCCGAACTGGTGGGCAGTGCTCCCCAGAACCTCCGGCTCTACGAGACCCGGGGCCTGATCAATCCGGCCCGTAGCCAAGGTGGTACCCGCCGCTACAGCGACGACGACCTCGTCCGTCTCCGAGAGATCGGGCGCCTCCTCGACGACGGCCTCAATCTGGCCGGCATCGCGGCCGTCCTGGCCCTCCAGGCCGCCAACCACGAACTACAGACCCAACTCGACCAGACCCGTCAACGAGCGAGCCGCCCCGCCGCCGGACGCGTCTCGAGGGGTTCGGATTGAACCGCATGTCGGAATGACCATCGTGACGGCGGGCTGACCGATGGAACCGCGGGCCATCTCACTGCGCCACGATGTCCTGACGGACAGGACCCACATCGCCGATGGCATCGGGTTCTTGTGCGACCGTCTCTACTTGGGATGGCAAGGCAGGCGCCAACAGGCCACCGAAGTCATCCGCGCGCACCGAGGCCCTCTGGTGGACGTGAACTGCCGCAAATGCGTGCGCTCCTACGCCGATGGTCGACGACCACTCTGACCACCGCTGGTGATCTCTGCACGGTCCCCGGGCGATCGCCTCGATGCCGGGGAGCTCGGGAGGAGTGTGGGGCGGACCCCCGCCCGGGCGGATGTCGGCTCGGCCACCCGACGACGGTGCCGGGGCAGCCGCAGATCGCCTGCGGCTGCCCCGGCCGTCCTGCCTAGTGAGCGCCGGCCGGGCTCCTCTGCAGTCCCTGCACGTACTCGGCGGTGATGGCATTGCCACCGATGCCCCAGTCTCCGCTCTCCACCTCTTCGATGGTGACCCAGGTGACGCCCCGCAGAGCTTCTCCTTCGATGCCGACCATGGTCTCGGTGAGTTGGCTGATCATGTCCTGCTTCTGACCGGCGTCGAATACGCCCTTGATGACCTTCACTTGCACGAGTGGCACGCTGGCCTCCTTTTCTTGCGCCCGGATCGGCGACAACTCCAGTATCCGGACGCGGACTGCAGCCGGACTGCCAAAACCCGGTGCTGGTGAGCTCGGTACCTGCAAGTGTTCTGCAAGGAGGCTTGCAATACTGGATTCATGGAGCCTGACCTGGATATACGGGTGCTGGGTAGCATCGAGCTGGCGAGGAACGGCGCACCGGTGCCCGTCGGCGGCTCCAAACCCCGTCTTGCCCTCGCCATCCTGGCTGCTCATCGCGGTTCGGTGGTCTCCACCGACCGGATGTGTGACGAGCTGTGGGGCGACCACCAGCCCGCCGACCCGGCCGCGGTGCTGCAGAGCCACCTCTCCCGCCTACGCAGACTCCTCCGCCCGGAGGCGGGAATTGTCGCCCGGCCGCCGGGTTACTTGTTGGAGGTCCCCGGGGAGACCGTCGATGCCGGACGCTTCGAGTGGCTCTGCGAGCGGGCACACCGTGCCTCGGACCCGCGGACGGCTGTCGAACTGCTCGAGGCCGCCCTGGCACTGTGGAGAGGCCCGGCATTCGGTGAGTTCGCTGATCACGAATGGGCGGTACCGGTTGCCGCCCGGCTCGACGAGCTCCGTGCCCATGCCAGTGAGCAGCTCTTTGAGGCGCGCCTGGAGTTGGGGGTCGACGCCGGGCTCGTCGGAGACCTTGAGAGAGCAGCCGCCGAGCATCCCCTTCGGGAGCGACTCTGGTGCCAGCTGATCGTCGCTCTCTACCGATGCGGTCGGACCGCCGAAGCCCTCAGGCGCGCCGAGTCCTACCGGGTCCTCCTCCGAGAGGAGACCGGGCTCGATCCCTCCCCGATCTTCCGGGAACTCGAAGCGCGCGTCCTGAACGAGGACCCGTCCCTCGCTCACGGGGTCCACGGGTCACGACGCCCGGCACCGCGACGGAGGTCGGGGGAGACGACCCCGCTCGTCGGTCGTGACAGAGAGCTCTCCGCATTGACCGACCTGGTGGGTTCTCAGCGATTGGTGACCCTCATCGGCCCGGGGGGAGTGGGAAAGACGAAGCTGGCCAAGCGGCTGGCGAATGAGTTGTGGGACGAGTTCGACGGAGCGGTCTTTGTCATCGAGCTCGCCGCAATCCACGATCCGGCGTCCATCGCCGTCGCTCTCGCCAGCGCCACCGACGTCCAGCAGCGACAGCATCTCTCCGTCGAGGAGACGCTCATCGAATATCTCCGCAGCCGACGGGCCCTGTTGGTTCTCGACAACTGTGAGCATCTGAGGGCCACTATTGCCACGCTCACCGAGCGATTTCTCAATGCCTGTCCCAACATGACGTTTCTGGCCACGAGCCGGGAAGTGATCGGACTTCCCGGAGAACAGGTGTGGCGCGTCGGACCACTTGAGATCCCGAGCGAGGGTTCAGGTGTCTCGGTCGTGGCCGAAGTTCCAGCCGCCCGACTCTTCGTCGAGCGGGCGATCGCGGCGCGTCCGGGCTTCGCCCTCGGACCCGACAACGTGGCCGACGTGGTGAGAATCGTGCGTCGCCTCGACGGGCTGCCGCTCACCATCGAGCTGGCCGCAGCTCGAGTGCGGGCCATGAGCGTCACGGCGTTGGCGGAGCGGCTGGAGAGCGGATTCGAGCTCCTGTCCGGCGCCCAACCCTCGGTGCCGTTCCGACACCGGACGGTCGACGATCTGGTGACGTGGTCCTACGACCTCTTGGAGCCGGACGAGCAGGTGCTCTTCGCTCGCCTGAGCGCCTTCACCGGAGCATTCGAACTGGAAGCCGTCGAAGGGGTCTGTGGTGGGTGGGATCTGGGCGTGACCACGATCCCCATGCTGCTGGCCAACCTCGTGGACAAGTCAATGGTTCAGGCCTCAGATACCGAGGCCCCTCGTTACCGTCTGCTCGAGACGTTGCAGGAGTACGGGCGGGAGCGCATCAGTGAACTCGGACAGCGGGAGGAGCTGAGGGGCCGGCACGCCCACTGGTACCTGAATCTGGCCGAGCGCTGCGCCAAGGGACTGGCTGGCCCCGACGAGTCGAAGGCTGTCGCGTTGCTCGATCGTGAGCTCGACAACCTTCGGGCCGCCTACTTCTGGTCCGTCGAATCAGCCGATGCCGACGTGGCACTCCGTCTGGTCGCCGCCCTGCGGGAGTACGCGTTTCGTTGCATGCATGCCGAGATCAGTGGGTGGGCCGACACAGCTCGACAGCTGCCGAAGGCAAACGAGCACCCTCGGTACCCCGTTGTTGTCGCGGTCGGGTCGTATGGCCGATTCGTGCGGGGCGACCTCGAAGGGGCAATCGAGCTCGCCCAGCATGCCGTCGAGGCCGCCGACCGTCTCCACGTCGACTCCTCCGGCTTGGCCGAACGGGCCCTGGGAAATGCCTGGTTCTACCAGGGAGAGGCCGAGCGAGGCATGCACTGGATGGACCGCATGGTCGATTCGGCCAAGACGGGTTCGGCGGCCCGCCTCGCGCACGCCTACTACATGAGATCGGTCGCCTATTCGAGCGTGGGGGACACCACGAGCGGGATCCGACTGGCCGAGATGTCCCGTGACGTGGCCGCCCGGTCCGGGTCGCCGACCGCCCTGGCCCAGGCGCTCTACGCGGGCGGGGTCGCGCTCACCGTGTCCGACCCCATAGGTGCAGCGGACCAGCTCCGACGGGCAGCTGACGTCGCCAAGGATGCCGGCAACCGGTGGATCCAGGCCTTCGCCCTCACCGAGGTGCTCTGGCTCGACGCGAGCCAGGGCCGGCCCCGCGAGGCGCTCCAGCGCTATGCCGACGTCATCGATCTCTGGTACCGGGGCGGCGACTGGGCCAATCAGTGGCTCTCGCTTCGGCACGTGTTCGGCATCCTCGTCCAGCTACGAGCGGAACTCGGTGCCGCGACCCTGCACGGCGCGTTGACCGCTGCCGGAGCGGCCTACGCCCTTCCCTTCGGGGCCGTTGACGCCGAACGCATCGGCGTGCTGGTGGAGGACCTGAGGGACCAGCTCGGGGGAGCCGCCTTTGCTTCCGCGGTGAGGCGTGGGGCGAGCCTCAGTGACGGCGAGATCGTCGATTTCGTCCATGGGCAGATCGCTGCGCTGACCACGTGACCGTGCCGGCCGGCCATGCCCACGCCTGACCGTCGCCCGGCGGGCCGCAGGCCGGATCACCCCATGACGACGCGCGGCGGTCCGTTCGTCGAGCTCACGTCGATAGGGAGTCGATAGGGAGGAGTACCGGCCTCCGTGTCCACGATCTAGCGTGGCTGTCATGCCTGCACCAGAGCCCTACCTGCACTTCCCCGGCAACGCCCGTGAGGCGCTGACCTTCTATCACGAGGTCTTCGGTGGGGAACTCACGCTCCACACCTTCGGAGAGTTCGGGCGCAATGACGGCCCGACCGAGGCCATCGCACACGGCGTCCTCAAAGGAGCGGTGTCCCTGTGTGCCGCCGACACCGCCGGTGACGAGGAGCCCTTCCACAGCACCGGTCTCATGTTCTCGCTCCTCGGTACGACCTCCCCGACGGAATTACGCTCCTGGTTCGCCGCCTTGGCCGAGGGAGGAACGATCCTTGACGATCTGCAGGTGCGCCCGTGGGGCGCCACCGATGGACAGGTACTCGATCGCCATCACGTCCGCTGGCTCATCGGCTTCGAGGACGCCGAGCGCTAGCCCGGTGGGCGCCATCAACGGCCTGAGGGCTCAGGAGCCGACCGGCATGCCGATGGGCTGTCGGATCAGCGGCCGGTGGCGGTGCAGATGCAGACCCGGTTCCCGTCCGGATCGGCAAGCACCGTGAAGGATGGTGACCCGGACGCATCGACCAACGATCCACCGCTCGAGACGGCTGCAGCAATCCGCTCATCGGCCACTTCAGGGGCCAGCCACAGATCGAAGTGCCAGCGCTGGCGGGGTGTCTCGTGATCGTCCGTGGTCTGGAACCAGATGGATGGGACCCGACCGGTGGGGTCGAATATCGAGTCATAGACCTTGTTGTCCGGGCTGCCCGTCAGGAGAACGGACCAGAAGGGACCCACCGTGTCCTCGTGCGCGGTGTCGAGCCCGACCTCGAGCTGAGTGACGGCCGCCGGATCGGCAACCAGGCCGTTCGTCTGGGCGATCGACGAGATCTTCCGGGCCAGGTCGATGTCCTTCTGTGTGACCCAGAGACCGTCCTCATGGGTGCACAGCGAGAGGTCGACGACGCCGTGAGCCAGTCGCACATCGAGGTGCCGGCTCTCAGCGTCGGCCGCCTCGGCGACTGCGGCAACGAAGCGTGCTGCCTCTGCCAGGTTCGGGATCACGTAGCGGGCCTGGAGCGGCTGTGACAGCTTGCGCCAGTCGGTGAGGCCGGCGTCGAGGATCTGCTGGTTACTCAGTCGCTCCATGGACCTGATTCTGCCCTATGCCCGGCCGCCACGACAGGCCGCCGTGCATCGGAGTCGGCCACGCGGTCGAAATCCGACGACCATGTGAACTCCAACCGGCATCGCCGCCATGGGTGATCCCGGAGTCGGGATGCTCCTGGCCGTCGGGCCATGGCACGCGTGCGATCCAGGCCAGCCGGGGACGCCGAGCTCCCAGATCACGCTGGGCCGGTGGGGTCAGCGATCTGCTCGGGATCGAGGCGGGCCGCCAGGCCGAAGGACGCGAAGACCTCGGGTTCCTGGAACACCGAATTCCGGCTGATGCCGTCGGCGGTGACGGTGAAGATCTGCAGCGTATGGAATTCGTATCCGCCCCCCTCGCTCCGATAGGCGGCGAATCCGGGGTGGCCGTTGGCTGCGACCGCCTTCAGACGCCAGTCCGTTCCGGCATGCTCGAACACCCACTCCATGAAGAGTCCGTAGTTGTCGGGGCCGGCGAACCAATTGATCATCGGCGGCATCTCCATCACGACGTCCTGGGTGAGCAGACGCTTGAGACCCTCGACGTCGGCGTGCTCGAACGCATCCATGTAGCGATCCACCCAGGCCCGCTGCTCGGTTGCGGACGGCTCGCCGACCTGCTCCCGAGCGATCCCCGCCTCTGTGAGGCGGGTGCGGGCGCGCTGCAGGGAGCTGTTCACCGATACGACGGACGTGCCGAGGATCGCCGCCGCCTCGGACGCGGAGAAGCCGAGCACGTCACGCAGGATCAGCGCGCCACGCTGACGGGCCGACAGGTGCTGCAGGGCGGCGGCGAACACCAGGCGCAGGCTGCTCCGGTCGATCACCGCCGCAGCCGGATCGCGGGTGTCCAGCCACGAGTCCGGTAGGGGCTGGAGCCACGCGACGTTCTCCCCCCGGACGAGCGGCCCGAGGGGGTCCGACGCGGTCACCAGTCCCGACGGCAGCGGTCGGCGGCCGCGGGCCTCCAAGGCGGTCAGACAGGCGTTCGTGGCGATCCGGTAGAGCCAGGTGCGCAGTGAGCTGCGAGTCTCGTCGTACTGCTCCCGCGCCCGCCATGCCCGCAGGTACGTCTCCTGGACCAAGTCCTCCGCGTCGTGAGCCGAGCCGAGCATCCGGTAGCTGTAGGCCAGCAACTCCGTCCGGAAGGGTTCGATGAGTTGATCGAAGCCCTCTGCCGTCGCCGTCACGCCCACGCCCCTTGTCCGCTCCTCGTGGGGGTCACGCCCCAGGCGCCAGTACCGGGCTGTTGTGGTAGGCGGCGATCAGCCACTGGTCGCCCCGCTTCTCGAAGACCCAGGTCGCGTTCACCCTACCCGTCTCCGGAACTCGGGTCTGGCCGTCGAACAGGATGCCGGATTCGCTGATCACGATGGCGGCGTCCCTGCCGACGAAGCGGAGACTGAGCTGCTTGTTGGAGGTCGAACTGCCCTTGAGCGGCCCTTCGAAGGCCAGGGCCATCTCCTTGCGGATCACGTCACGGCCCTCGCGGAGCGAGCCGGTCATTATGGCGCTCGCATCCGCGGTGTAGTTGGCGACCATGCCGTCGGCGTCGCCGGCCTTCCACGCCGCGTAGGAGTCGACCAGTACAGCCCGGATGGCGACCTCGTCCTGCGTACGACCGTCTGACATCGGATCCTCCCTCGTCGTCAGTCCGCCGGGGTGGTCCGGCGACCTCGTCATGTACATACCGGCGACAGGGCCGGAATTCATCGCGCCCGCCGGTACGGACGGGTGAAGGCAGAGCCGACGGTCCCCAGACGAGGCCGAGCCCACCATCCCTGACCCCGGTGGTGAGCCCCAGAGGACCGGCAACGATGAGATCCCGATCCGATGCTTATCATGGTGCCCGCGTAGCGGGTCGTCCCCGGGGTCGGGCACGGATCAGAACACGGAGGTGGTCACATGGTCGGCATGCCGAGCGTGGTGTCTGCGGAGGAGTGGCAGAGCCAGCGCGACGAACTCCTCGTCGCGGAGAAGGAGGCCACCCGCCGGCTCGATGTCATCGCCGCCCGTCGGCGGCGCCTTCCCATGGTCCGCTTCGACAACGAGAAGTACCTCTTCGAGACCACGGAAGGGGGAATGCGCCTCATGGACTTCTTCGACGGCCAGCAGCAGTTGGCCGTCTACCAGTTCATGGACAACGGTCCGGACGCCTTCTGTCCGGGTTGTACCTACTTCACCCACAACGTGGCCGGTCTGGCCCTGCTGGCCCGCGGAGGTGTGAGCTGGCGGACGGTGTCCAACATGCCGTTGACCCAGATGGAGTCCTACTGGGCCAGGCAGGGTTGGGATGTGCCGTTCGCGTCCTCGCACCAGACCTCGTTCGCCGATGACTGTGGGGCGAGCCAGGGCTTCATGCTCAGCTTGTTCGTCACCGATGGCGAGCAGGTGTACCGGACCTATGCCACCACCGGCCGGGGTGTCGACCGACTCTTGTTCGCCAACAATGTCCTCGACCTGGCCTGCTATGGCCGCCAAGAGGAATGGGAGGACTCGCCCACCGGCTGGCCTCAGCATCCGACCTACGGCTGACACTGCCGGCCGCGTGCCCTGCTCGACAGCCAGCGGGACCGTGTAGTAGACGATCACGAACGGACCGACATCTCCGGCATCACCGCGCTGTCGTCCCTCGGGCCGCAGGCGCCCGGCGACCGCATGGGAACGGAGGAGCGACATGGCCAGGCTGGTCTACGCGGCAAATGTGTCCCTCGACGGCTACATCGAGGACGGGCTCGGCAGGTTTGACTGGACCGAGCCCAGCGACGAGGTCTTCACCTTCATCACCGAACTGGTGCGCCCCATCGGTACCTACCTCTACGGGCGCCGCCTGTACGAGACGATGGCCGTATGGGAGACCGATCCCACCCTGACCGCCCAGTCGGAACTCGGGGCCGACTTCGCCCACGTCTGGCAGGCAGCCGACAAGATCGTCTACTCGACGACGCTGCCTGCGGTCTCGACCGCCAAGTCACGGCTCGATCGCCGTTTCGACCCCGCCCGGGTCCGGGAGTTGAAGGAGTCCGCCCCG
>Ga0302157_10004149_pt1 | contig 15858 bp, 14 predicted proteins | sample I_Bog_N3_3_FD_193502 | JGI IMG/M metagenome (GOLD analysis project Ga0302157, IMG submission 193502) | Peat permafrost microbial communities from Stordalen Mire near Abisko, Sweden - I_Bog_N3_3 | ecosystem: Environmental > Terrestrial > Soil > Wetlands > Peat | place: Sweden: Abisko, Stordalen...
ACGTTGAATTCGCCGGTGACATCCTTGGCCCAGGAGAGCTGGATGCATTTTTCCGGGTTGTGGCGGATTTCGCTGATATTGCGGCAGTTGTCCAGGTGCACCACCATGCCTTTGCCGGCGGACAGGTGGCCGACAATCGGGTCGCCCGGAATCGGCGTGCAGCACTTGGCGTAGCTGAGCACCAGGCCTTCGGTGCCGCGGATCGCCAGCGGACCTTCGGGGCTGGGCAACTGTTCGCCTTCGCCGAGCAGGCGGCGGGCGACCACATAGGCCATGCGGTTGCCCAGGCCGATGTCTTCCAGCAGGTCTTCGATCAGTTCCAGGCGGTATTCGTGGAGCATGGCCAGCACGCGCTCGCCCGGGATCTTGTCCAGGGCACTGTCGAAACCGTTGAGCACCTTGTTCAGCAGGCGTTCGCCCAGGCTGATGGATTCGGAACGGCGTTGCAGTTTCAGGGCGTGGCGGATATGGGTGCGGGCCTTGCCGGTGACGACAAAGTTGAGCCACGCCGGATTCGGGCGCGCGCCGGGGGCACTGACGATCTCGACCGTGGAACCGCTTTGCAGCGGTTCGGACAGCGGCGCGAGACGGCGATTGATCCGACAGGCAATGCAGCTGTTGCCGACGTCGGTATGCACCGCGTAGGCAAAGTCCACCGCCGTGGAGCCTTTCGGCAGCTCCATGATCCGGCCCTTGGGCGTGAACACGTAGACCTCGTCCGGAAACAGGTCGATCTTCACGCTTTCGATGAATTCCAGGGAGTTGCCGGCGCGTTGCTGCATTTCCAGCACGCCCTTGACCCACTGGCGGGCCCGGGCGTGGGTGCCCTTGGGCTGCTCGTCGCCGCTGGACTTGTACAGCCAGTGGGCGGCGATGCCGTTGTTGGCCATCTCTTCCATTTCGCGGGTGCGAATCTGGATCTCGATCGGTACGCCGTGCATGCCGAACAGTGTGGTATGCAGCGACTGGTAGCCGTTGGCTTTGGGAATTGCGATGTAGTCCTTGAAGCGGCCGGGCAGGGGTTTGTACAAATTATGTACAGCGCCGAGGACCCGATAGCAGGTGTCGACCTTGTCGACGATGATCCGGAACGCGTAGACGTCCATGATCTCGTTGAAGGCCCGGCGCTTGCCGCGCATCTTGGTGTAGATGCCGTACAGGTGCTTCTGCCGTCCGCTGACTTCACCCTGGATGCCGTCGACGGCCAGGCAGTGGCTCAGGGACTCTTCGATCTTGTTGACGATTTCCTTGCGGTTGCCCCGGGCGCGCTTGACCGCCTGGTAGATCCGCGCGGAACGCATCGGGTGCATGGCCTTGAAGCCGAGGTCTTCGAATTCGATGCGGATCGCATGCATGCCCAGCCGGTTGGCGATGGGTGCATAGATCTCGAGGGTTTCCTTGGCGATGCGCCGGCGTTTTTCGCCGGACAGCACTTCAAGGGTGCGCATGTTGTGCAGGCGGTCGGCGAGCTTGACCAGGATCACGCGAATATCGCGGGCCATGGCCATGGCCATCTTCTGGAAGTTTTCCGCCTGGGCTTCGGCCTTGGTCTCGAAATTCATCTGGGTCAGTTTGCTGACCCCGTCGACCAGTTCGGCCACGGTTTCACCGAACTGCGCTTGCAGCGCTTCCTTGGCGATCCCGGTGTCTTCGATCACGTCATGGAGCATGGCCGCCATCAGGCTCTGATGGTCCATGTGCATGTCTGCAAGAATATTGGCCACCGCCAGCGGATGCGTGACGTAGGCTTCGCCGCTGCGACGGCGTTGACCGTCATGGGCTTGTTCGGCGTAGAAGTACGCCCGGCGGACCAGGTTGACCTGGTCGGCGCCGAGGTAGGTCGATAAGCGATCGGCGAGGGCGTCTATGCTCGGCATGAGGTTTCCCCCGACCGAAGCCTTGTACCCTGCGCCGTGCTACGTCGACCAGGCATAGGCTTAGACGGCCTCGTTGGACTCGTCCTCGAAGGCGGCGAAGACCGGGTCTTCATGGACGATATCCTGTTCAGCGATGAACTCGTACGTCACGTAGCCTTCGGCGATTTCCCGCAGCGCCATTACGGTTGGTTTGTCATTTTCCCACGCCAGCTTCGGCTCTTTGCCGCCGGTCGCCAGTTGACGAGCACGCTTGGTGGAGAGCATGACCAGCTCAAAACGGTTAGCCACATGTTCTAGGCAGTCTTCAACGGTTACGCGGGCCATGGTGTTCCTCGTAGCAAATGCGGTAATCACGCTACCCGGATGGGCGAGCGGACTGAACAGTTTAAAAAATCACCAGCGTTTAGGGAAGCGCTGATTTTCCCAGTCGCTTCGCCACCGCGCCACGAGTACCAATGTAAAGCCCTCGCGGCGCTTTTGGGAAGTGTTGCTTATGCCAGCAATTCACTCAATAGTTGAGTGAAATGTTGCTGCTGGGGGCGCTGCTGCAAGCGATTGGCGCGGAAAATCGCCTTCAGGTCGTCCAGCGCGTGGGCAAAATCGTCGTTGATGATCAGGAAATCATATTCGACGTAGTGGCTCATTTCGCTGACCGCTTCGCGCATCCGCCCTTCGATGATCGCGTCGCTGTCCTGGCCACGGTTGGTCAGGCGCTGGCGCAGGGCCTGCTGGCTCGGCGGCAGGATAAAGATCGAGCGGGCCTCGGGCATTTGCCGACGCACTTGTTCGGCGCCCTGCCAGTCGATTTCCAGGATCAGGTCGTGGCCTTCGTCCAGGGTCTGCTGCAGGCGGCTCTGGGACGTACCGTAGAGGTTGCCGAAGACTTCGGCCTGCTCGAGGAAGTCACCGTGCTCGACCAGGCGCACGAACTCGGCGCGGTCGACGAAGTGGTAGTTCACGCCGTCGGTTTCGCCCGGGCGCATGGCGCGGGTGGTGTGCGAGACCGAGACGCGGATTTGCGGCTCGGCATCGATCAGGGCCTTGACCAGGCTGGTCTTGCCTGCGCCCGACGGTGCGGAAATGATGTAGAGGGTGCCAGTGCTGTGGGTCATGTCGGGTTAGCCTTACTCGATGTTCTGTACTTGTTCGCGCATTTGCTCGATCAACACCTTGAGGTTGACCGCCGCCTGGGTGCTGCGCGGGTCGAAGGCCTTGGAGCCGAGGGTGTTGGCTTCGCGGTTGAGTTCCTGCATCAGGAAGTCCAGGCGTCGGCCGGCCGCGCCAGCGGACTTGAGCACCCGGCGGACTTCGATGATATGGGTGGCGAGGCGGTCGAGTTCTTCGGCCACGTCGCTTTTCTGCGCCAGCAGGACCATTTCCTGCTCCAGGCGGGTCGGATCCAGCTCGGCTTTCATGTCGGCGAAGCGGTCGAGGACTTTCTGGCGCTGGGTGGCGAGCATCTGCGGAACCTGTTCGCGCAGGGTCGCGACATCGCCTTCGATGGCGTCCAGGCGCTCGACGATCAAGCGGGCCAGTTCCGCGCCTTCGCGCTGGCGGCCGTTCTTGAGTTCCTCGAGTCCCTGGGTGAACAGGGCCAGGGCTTCGTTGTTCAGGGCCTGCGGATCGCTGGCGTCGGCCACCAGCACGCCAGGCCAGGCGAGCACTTCCAGTGGGTTCAGCGCGGCAGGCTGCTTGATCAGGCCGGCGACGGTTTCGGCGGCGGCGATCAGTTGGGTGGCGCGCTCGCGGTCAATCTGCAGGGCCTTGCCGGTGGTTTCCTCGGTGAAGCGCAAGGTGCATTCCAGTTTGCCCCGGGAGAGGCCCTGGCGCAGGGCTTCGCGCACCGCGCCTTCGAGGTCGCGGAACGATTCCGGCAAACGCAGGTGGGGTTCCAGGTAGCGGCTGTTGACCGAGCGCAGCTCCCAGCTCAGGGTGCCCTGGCTGACGGCGCTTTCGACGCGGGCGAAGGCGGTCATGCTGTGGACCATGGAAGTACCTCGCGATTCAGGTCCGCCGCCGCAGGGGCGGGCCGGACCGATGAATGAATTAAAGCCGACAGGCAGCAAAGGCGCAGGATTGTAGCGCAGTGCGGCCGCTGTCCCCAAACCGCAACACTGTCATGACGCAGGCCGTAAGGTATTTAGAGGTGCCCAGCACAGGCCCTGGCCTCTATAATGCTCGGTAGATTTCCGTCCTCGTACAGGTATTCCCAGATGAAACGTCCAAGTGGTCGCGCTGCCGATCAGCTCCGCTCGATCCGCATCACCCGCAACTACACCAAACACGCCGAGGGATCCGTACTGGTCGAGTTTGGTGATACCAAAGTGATCTGCACGGTCAGCGTCGAGAACGGTGTGCCGCGTTTCCTCAAGGGTCAGGGCCAGGGTTGGCTGACCGCCGAGTACGGCATGCTGCCGCGCGCCACCGGCGAGCGTAACCAGCGTGAAGCCAGCCGCGGCAAGCAAGGTGGCCGGACCCTGGAGATCCAGCGCCTGATCGGTCGCTCGCTGCGCGCCGCGCTGGACATGTCCAAGCTGGGCGACGTGACCCTGTATGTCGACTGCGATGTGATCCAGGCCGACGGTGGCACCCGCACCGCATCCATCACTGGCTCCATGGTCGCGCTGGTCGATGCCCTGGCGGTGATCAAGAAGCGTGGCGGCCTGAAGGGCGGTAGCCCGCTCAAGCAGATGATCGCCGCGGTATCGGTGGGCATGTACCAGGGCGAGCCGGTACTCGACCTGGACTACCTGGAAGACTCGGCAGCCGAGACCGACCTGAACGTGGTCATGACCAGCACCGGTGGCTTCATCGAAGTCCAGGGCACCGCCGAAGGCGCGCCGTTCCAGCCGGAAGACCTGAACGCGATGCTGGCATTGGCGCAGAAAGGCATGAACGAAATCTTCGAATTGCAGAACGCCGCGCTGGCCGACTGAGGATTTGAACTGTTTCCCGCACTAAGGAGAGCGCCATGAGTGACGAGCAACTACCCGTACCGACACCGAGCCAGGAAGTCAGGCAATGGGCGATGTTCTGTCATTTGTCGGCGTTTCTCGGCTACTGGTTTCCGTTCGGTAGCCTGATCGGGCCGCTGATCCTGTGGCAGATGAAGCGCGAGCAGGACCCTTTCATCGATGCCCAGGGCAAGGAAGCGCTGAATTTCCAGATCACCGTGGCGATCGCGGCGATGGTCTGTATTCCGCTGATGTTCGTCCTGATCGGCATTCCGCTGTTCGGCTTGCTGGTGATCGCGGCGGTGGTGTTGACCATCATTGCCGGGGTCAAGGCCAATGAGGGCGTGGCTTACCGCTATCCCTTCACCTGGCGGCCGGTCAAGTAGCCCCTGATGCCGACACGCAAAAAAGCCGACGTGATGTCGGCTTTTTTGTCGCTGCGAAAAGACCCTTAGATGGTCAGCGTCCAGTCGTAGTCGACGATCAGCGGCGCGTGCTGCGAGAAACGCGGCTGGCGCGGCAGGCGTGCGCTACGGACGAAACGGCGCAGGCCCGGGGTCAGCAGCTGATAGTCGAAACGCCAGCCGAGGTTGAGCATCTCGGCCTGTTCGTTATCCGGCCACCAGCTGTACTGGTCGCCTTCGCGGCTGACTTCGCGCAGGGCATCGACATAACCCATGTTGCCGACAATCTCGTCCATCCAGGCCCGTTCCGGCGCCAGGAAACCCGGGGATTGCTGGCTGTCGCGCCAGTTCTTGATATCCAGCTTCTGTTGCGCGACGTACAGCGAGCCACAGTAGATGTATTCGCGACGTTTGCGCCGCTGTTTGTCCAGATAGCGGGCGAAGTCGTCCATAAGCTTGAACTTCTGGTTCAAGTCTTCATCGCCGTTCTGCCCCGAGGGAAGCAGCAAGGTCGCGATGCTGACCTTGTCGAAATCGGCTTGCAGGTAGCGCCCGTAGCGGTCTGCCGTCTCGAAACCGAGACCGCTGATGACAGCCTTCGGTTGCAACCGCGAATACAGAGCCACGCCACCCTGGGCGGGGACTTCGGCATCGCAGGCATAAAGGAAGTAGCCATCCAGTTGGAAGGCTGGGTCGTCCAGTTCAAAGGCGGAGGCACGGGTGTCCTGCAGGCAGATGACGTCGGCATTCTGAGCTTGCAGCCAACTGAGCAAACCACGCTCGACTGCGGCTTGAATACCATTGACGTTCACACTGATGATCCGCATAAATGGCCCCAAAAATCACGTGCGTGTATGATACCCCAAGGTCTACCTAATTAGCTAAATCCGTGGTATTTGGGGCTTTTTTCATGCAGGCGTATCAACGCGACTTCATTCGTTTTGCCATCGATCGCGGGGTTTTGCGCTTCGGTGAGTTCACCCTGAAGTCGGGACGTACCAGTCCTTACTTCTTCAATGCCGGTCTGTTCAACAGCGGTTCGGCCCTGGCCCAGCTGGGGCGTTTCTATGCGTCGGCGATCGTCGAGAGCGGCATTCCGTTCGACGTGCTGTTCGGCCCGGCCTACAAGGGTATCCCCTTGGCGGCAGCCACCGCCGTGGCCCTGGCCGAGCATCATGGGCGTGATCTGCCCTGGTGTTTCAACCGCAAGGAAGCCAAGGCCCACGGCGAAGGCGGCAGCCTGGTCGGCGCGCCATTGGCCGGCGATGTGCTGATCATCGACGACGTGATCACCGCCGGCACCGCGATCCGCGAAGTGATGCAGATCATCCAGGCCCAGGGCGCCAAGCCTGCCGGCGTGCTGATTGCACTCAACCGCCAGGAACGCGGCAATGGCGAGCTGTCGGCGATCCAGGAAGTCGAGCGTGACTTCGCGATCCCGGTGGTCAGCATTGTCTCCCTGACCCAGGTCCTGGAGTTTCTCGCCGACGATGAGCAACTCAAGCAGCATTTGCCTGCGGTTGAGGCTTATCGCGCGCAATACGGGATCTGACGTCCCTTGCGCCGTGGGTATCGGTGGTTGCCCCTGATGCTCTGTGTGTCCTTTGCCGCCCAGGCCGAGGACGCATCCGGCGTGCTGTTGTATCGCTATGTCGACAGCCGGGGCGTCACGGTGCTCGACCGCCAGGTGCCCCCGGAGTACGCGGGCAAGGGTTATCAGGTGCTGAACTCGCGGGGGCGGGTGGTGCAGACGATTGCACCGGCGCCGACGGCCGAGGAGCTGGCGCGTCTGCAGGCGCAGAAAGCCCAGGCCGATGCCAATGCGCAGCTGTTGCAGCGTTATTCCAGTGTCGGTGAGGTAGACAAGGCCCAGGCTCGAAAGCTTGCCGAGCTGGACGCGATGATCGCGAGCATCCAGACCAATCTGCAGGCCTTGCTGGCGCAGCAGGCCAGTCTGCAAAGTCAGGCGGCGGAGCAGGAGCGGGCGGGGCACGAGGTGTCGCCGCAGTTGCTCGGGCAACTTGCAGGGATACGGGATGAACAGGCGCGACTGAGGGCTGATATTGCCCGGGACCAGGCGGCGCGAGTCCAGGTGCAACAGGATTTCGCGGTGGATCGGGCGCGGGTGGAGCAGTTGACGCGCTGAGGCGTGGTCGGCACGAGCCTGTAAATACTGCCTTGACCCTCGACGCGTAGCTACGGCCGACGCGATCCTTGTAGGAGCCTGGCTTGCCAGCGAAGAGGCCCGCAAGATCTCTGCAAGACTCAAGGGCCTCATCGCTGGCAAGCCAGCTCCTACAGGGGGTTGTTGCGTTTTTGAAGCCGTATTTCTGTGATCAGTGACGCTTGCGGTTGCTGATCAGGGTGCCCATGCCGGTATCGGTGAAGATCTCCAGCAGCACCGCATTCGGCACCCGGCCGTCGATGATCAGCGAACTGCCGACGCCGCCCTGTACCGCTTCCAGTGCACAACGAATCTTCGGCAGCATGCCGCCATAGATGGTGCCGTCGGCGATCAGCTCGTCGACCTGGACGGTGCTCAGGCCGGTCAGGACCTTGCCTTCCTTGTCCATCAGGCCGGCGATATTGGTCAGCAGCATCAGCTTCTCGGCCTTCAGGGCCTCGGCGATCTTGCCCGCCACCAGGTCTGCGTTGATGTTGTAGGACTCGCCATTGGCACCCACGCCAATCGGCGCGATCACCGGGATGAAGTCACCCTTGACCAGCAGGTTCAGCAGATCGGTGTTGATCCCGACCACTTCGCCGACCTGGCCGATGTCGATGATTTCCGGCTGGGTCATTTCCGGGGTCTGGCGGGTCACGGTGAGCTTTTTCGCGCGGATCAGCTCGGCGTCCTTGCCGGTCAGGCCGATGGCGCTGCCGCCGTGACGGTTGATCAGGTTGACGATGCTCTTGTTCACTTGCCCGCCGAGGACCATCTCCACCACGTCCATGGTCTGGGCGTCGGTCACGCGCATGCCGTCGATAAAGTGGCTCTCGATGGACAGGCGCTTGAGCAGGTCACCGATCTGCGGGCCACCACCGTGGACCACCACCGGGTTGATCCCCACCGCTTTCATCAACACGATGTCGCGGGCAAAACCGGTTTTCAGCTCTTCGCTTTCCATGGCGTTGCCGCCGTACTTGATCACCAGCGTCTTGCCGACGTATCGGCGGATGTAAGGCAACGCTTCGGAAAGAACCTTGGCGGTATTGGCAGCGGCATCGCGTTCGAGGGTCATTCAGGGCTCCGGTGGAACAAGTGGTCGGACGGTGCAAAGACTACGCTTTTACACCGTCCAAAGGTCAGAACGGTAGTGGGAGATCAGGCGCAACACGTTTCAATTGGGCGTGGAACACGTCCTTGATGCGCTGCAATTCGGCGTCGCTGTCGGCTTCGAAGCGCAGCACCAGCACCGGCGTGGTGTTGGAGGCGCGGACCAGGCCCCAGCCCTGGGGATAGTCGACCCGCACACCGTCGATGGTGGTCAGGTTGGCGTCGCCCCAGTCGGCGTCGCGTTGCAGTGCATCAATGATGCTGAATTTGCTCACGTCGGTCACATTGATATTGATTTCCGGCGTGGAAATATCGTTCGGGAAGGTCGCGAACAGCTCTTCGGCGCTGGATTTCTCCTGGCTGAGGATCTCCAGCAGGCGCGCGGCGCTGTAGATGCCGTCGTCGAAACCGAACCAGCGTTCCTTGAAGAATATATGGCCGCTCATTTCGCCGGCGAGCAGGGCACCGCTTTCCTTCATCTTTTTCTTGATCAGCGAGTGGCCGGTTTTCCACATCACCGGACGACCGCCGTATTCGCGGATCAAGGGGGTCAGGCGGCGGGTGCACTTGACGTCGAAAATGATGTCCGCGCCCGGGTTGCGCGCCACCACGTCCTTGGCGAAGAGCATCAGCAGGCGGTCGGGGAAGACGATGCTGCCGGTGTTGGTCACCACACCGACGCGGTCGCCGTCGCCGTCGAAGGCCAGGCCCAGGTCGGCATGGCTTTCCTTGACCTTGGCGATCAGGTCCACCAGGTTCTCGGGCTTGCCCGGATCCGGGTGGTGGTTGGGGAAGTGGCCGTCGACCTCTTCGAACAACGAGATCACTTCACAGCCCAGGGCCTCGATCAGCTTGGGCGCGATGACCCCGGCGGCGCCGTTGCCGCAGTCGACCACGACCTTGAGTTTCCGCGCCAGGACGATGTCGTTGCGGATCTGCTCGAAGTATGGGGTGAGGATGTCGACTTTCTCGACACTGCCCTTGCCGCTGCTCAGGTCGTTGGTCTTGAGGCGGGTGTGCAGGGCCTGGATCTGTTCGTTGGCCAGGGTGTCGCCGGCGATGACGATCTTGAAGCCGTTGTAGTTCGACGGGTTGTGGCTGCCGGTGAGCATCACCCCGGACTTGCCGGCCAGCACGTTGGCGGCGTAGTACAGCGCCGGGGTCGGCACCAGGCCGACATCGCTGACGTGGCAACCGCTGTCGTGCAGGCCCTGGATCAACTGCTGGACCAGCTCCGGCCCGGACAGGCGACCGTCACGACCGACCGAAACGTTGGGTTCGCCCTGGGCCAGGCTCTGCGCGCCGATGGCGCGGCCGATCCAGTAGGCGGTTTCGCCGTTCAGGGTCTCCGGGACCGTGCCACGGATGTCGTAGGCGCGGAAAATGCTGTCAGGGAAGGTCGGGATGCTGTTCATCGTTGGGGGCTCCGTTCCCAGGAAATCCTGGTGTTCGTCGAGAATATCGATATCGAGAATGTCGGTATCTTGGAACAGCGGATCGGCCCAGACGATACTTGGCGTCGTGGGCTGGATCGGCGCTGGGGCGCTGCGGATCGCAGTGCCTGGATCAATGCCGGCAGGCTCGGGATGACCGTTGCGCAAGGAAAAGCGCGCCAGTTCCTGAGCCAGCCCATTGAGGGCCGGCAGGCTCAAGCTGAAGGCTTTGACGGCTTTGCCGCCGGAGAGTTCGCGAAACAGTTGCTCCAGCTGTCGGGCATCGCCGTCGAGACGGTTCTGCAGGCGTTTGTGCGGCAGGTAGATGCCCAGCAGGGCACCGCCCAGGGCGAACAAGGCGGCGAGTACCGTCAAGGCGTAGGCGCTCAGGGGGTAGGACAGCTTGAGCGAAGGGCCCGGGCTGAACTTCAGGACCCAGTTGGGGTTGCCGGTGCCAAAGGGATAGCTTTCGTCCGCTGCCGCCGTTCCGCGCTGGTCCAGCACTTGTTCCGGGCTGCCGAGGACACTTTGCGTCAGGCGCAGCTCGCCGGTTTCCGGGTGCCAGGTGGTGAAGGGCTGGAGCAGTCGCTGCAGGTCGAAGACCAGCAGCAGGGTGCCGCCACTCTGGGCATCGGCGGGGGCCTTGAGCGAGGCCGCGCTATAGACCAGCCAGCGTTGGCCGATCTTGTAGGCTTCCGGCGCCGGGTGGGTGCCGCGTTCGGTGCGGGTGATCAGGTCCAGAGCCGAGAAATTCAGCGGCGCGGCGCGGTCATTGCTCGGTTGGGCCTGGCCGGGCAGGTAGAGCTGCGCGTCCACCAGGCCGTTGGCGAAGCGCAGGCCGGCTTCCGCAGCCTTGACCTGGTCGGCGTTCTGGCTTTGCAGGGCCTTGAGCAGCGAAGGGTCAAGGGCCGCCGCCTCGGTCTGGGCGATCAGGTCGTGGGTCGCCTGGCTCAGGCCTGCGGCCGCCACGGCGCCGGGGGCTTGCGCCAGGCTGCCGCGCAGCGTCTGGTTCCAGGGGCCAACCACGCCAAACCACAGGAGCGCGGCGGCCAGGGCCAACCCACCGAGGGCAAGCTGCAGCCCTGGTAGCAGAGGGTTGGTGGCGTCGCCAGGAGGTGGATGGTCGTTGCTTTCATGACCGCCGGCGGTCTTTGCGTTGCGCTTGAAGCCTTTCAAATACTGCCTCCGAGAGGGTCATCCTGAAAATCAACGCGCACCGTTCGGACCGGGCCTGGATCAGCTTAGGTCAATGGCTGCCCGAATGCCCGAAGCCACCGGCACCGCGTTGGCTTTCGTCAAAGGTTTCAACCAGTTCGAAGTGTGCCTGGACCACCGGCACCAGCACCAGCTGGGCAATCCGCTCGCCGACGACGATGTTGAAGGCGGTCTGGCCACGGTTCCAGCAGGACACCATCAGTTCGCCCTGGTAGTCGGAGTCGATCAGGCCCACCAGGTTGCCCAGCACGATGCCGTGTTTGTGGCCCAGGCCGGAGCGCGGCAGGATCAGGGCGGCAAGGCCCGGATCGCCGATGTACACCGACAGGCCGGTGGGGATCAGCAAGGTCTGGCCCGGTTCCAGTACGGTGTCCTGCTGCAGCATGGCGCGCAGGTCGAGGCCGGCGGAGCCGGGCGTGGCGTACTGTGGCAGCGGGAATTCGCCGCCGATGCGTGGGTCGAGGATCTTGGCTTGCAAAGCGTGCATGAAAATTAAACCTGGTTCAGTCGTTCGGCGATAAAGGAAACCAGCTGGCGGGCAATCTTGCCCTTGCTGGTCTGGGCAAACAGCGTCGCGTGGAGCTCGCGGTCGATCACGCTGCAGGCGTTTTCCTCGCTGTTGAAGCCAATGCTGGGGTTGGCCACGTCATTGGCGACGATCAGGTCGAGGTTCTTGTCCTTGAGCTTGCGCGCGGCGTAGTCGAGCAGGTGTTCGGTTTCGGCGGCGAAACCGACGCTGAACGGACGGTCGGCACGGCTGGCGATAGTGGCCAGGATGTCCGGGTTACGCACCATCTGCAGCAGCAGGCCGTCGCCATTCGTAGGGTCTTTCTTGAGTTTTTGCGGGGCAACGACTTCCGGGCGGTAGTCCGCGACCGCCGCCGAGGCGATAAACAGGTCGCAGGGCATGGCGGCTTCGCAGGCGGCGAGCATGTCGCGGGCGCTGACCACGTCGATGCGGGTCACCCGGTCCGGGGTCGGCAGGTGCACGGGGCCGGTGATCAGGGTCACCCGCGCACCGGCTTCCACCGCGGCTTCGGCCAGGGCGAAGCCCATTTTTCCGGAGCTGTGGTTGGTGATATAGCGCACCGGGTCGATGTTTTCCTGGGTCGGGCCGGCAGTGATCAGCACGTGTTTGCCGGTCATGGCCAGGTGCTGGAAGCAGTCGGCGGCGCACTGCGCCAGGTCCGTGGCTTCGAGCATGCGTCCCAGGCCGACGTCGCCGCAGGCCTGGCTGCCAGAGGCCGGGCCGAAGACTTTGAGGCCGCGGCTTTGCAGCAATTGGGTGTTGGCCTGGGTGGCCGGGTCGCGCCACATGGCCTGGTTCATCGCCGGGGCGATGGCCACGGTGGCGTCGGTGGCGAGCACCAGGGTGGTCAGCAGGTCGTTGGCGATGCCCTGGGCCAGACGGGCGATCAGGTCGGCGGTGGCCGGGGCGATGAGCACCAGGTCGGCCCATTTCGCCAGCTCGATATGGCCCATGGCGGCTTCGGCGGCCGGGTCGAGCAGGTCCAGGTGCACCGGGTGCCCGGACAGCGCCTGCATGGTCAGGGGGGTGATGAACTCGCTGCCGCCACGGGTCATGACCACGCGCACTTCGGCGCCCTGGTCGAGGAGTCGGCGAACCAGCTCGGCGCTCTTGTAGGCAGCAATGCCGCCGCCGACGCCGAGAACGATGCGTTTCCGATACAGCCGCTGCATAGACCTGCCTTTTAGTCCGGTGATGGCTACCCCCTGACGACGCCTCCCCAGGCCGGATCAGGGGTAAAAATGATGGGCTAAGATAACACAGCGACCGCCAGGGAACAGCGGCGCCACAAGGACAGGGAGGTGGAATGAGTATTCGTGATTGGCCGGCGGCGGAGCGGCCGCGGGAGAAGTTGCTGGAGCAGGGCGCGGCGAGTCTGTCGGACGCCGAGTTGCTGGCGATCTTTCTGCGTACCGGGGTGTCCGGCAAGAGCGCGGTGGACCTGGCTCGGCACCTGTTGAGCCGGTTCGGCAGCCTGCGCAATCTGCTGGAGTCCGACCAGCAGGCGTTTGGTCGCCAGTTGGGGCTGGGGCCGGCGAAGTTCGCGCAATTGCAGGCGGTGCTGGAGATGGCCCGTCGGCATCTGGCCGAGCGCCTGCGTCGCGACTCGGTGCTGGAAAGCCCGCGAGCGGTGCGCGATTACCTCAAGGCGATGCTGCGCCATGAGCCCCATGAGGTGTTCGCCTGCCTGTTTCTCGACAGCAAGCATCGGGTGCTGGCGTTCGAGCCGCTGTTTCACGGCTCCATCGACAACACCAGCGTCTATCCACGGCAGGTGGTCAAGCGGGCGCTGGCGCACAACGCGGCGGCGTTGATCCTGTGTCACAACCACCCTTCGGGGGTCGCCGAGCCCAGCCAGGCCGATCATGTGCTGACCAAACGGCTGAAAACGGCGCTGGAGTATGTGGATGTGCGGGTGCTCGATCACTTTATCGTCGGCGAGGGCGAACCCTTGTCGATGATGGAGCGTGGCTGGATGTAGGGGGGGGGCCGGGGATGATCCCCTGTAGGAGCCGGCTTGCCGGCGATGGCGTCCGTAAGGGTGCCGCAAGGATCGAGGGCCTCATCGTCGGCAAGCCGGCTCCTACACAGGGTGTGCCGATTTCAGGGCTTGAGGCTGACCTTGGAAAAATCCTGCCGCCCGAACGGACTCACTTCATAGCCATGGACGTTCTTGCGCAGCAAGGCGAAGGCCGTCGGATGCGCCAGCGGCACCCACAGCGCCTGTTGCTGGATCTGCGCCTGGGCCTGCTCGTACAGCTTGCTGCGCACCCCTTGTTCGCTGGTGGTCTTGCCGGCACTGATCAGCTTGTCCAGCCCCGCGTCGCAGTAACGGGCGAAATTGGTGCCCGATTTCACCGCCGCACAGGAGAATTGCGGGGTCAGGAAGTTGTCCGGGTCGCCGTTGTCGCCGGCCCAGCCCATGAACAGCAGGTCATGCTCACCGGCCTTGGCCCGGCGGATCAGCTCGCCCCATTCGATCACGCGGATCTGCGCCTGGATGCCGACTTCGGCGAGGTCGGCTTGCAGCAACTGCGCTCCGAGGCTCGGGTTGGGGTTGAGCAGGCTGCCCGACGGGCGTGTCCAGATGGTGGTCTGGAAACCGTCCTTGAGCCCGACCTTGGCCAGCAGGGCCTTGGCTTTTTCCGGGTCATGGGCGTAGCCGGGCAGGTCCTTGGCGTAACTCCAGGTGTTGGGCGGGTACGGACCGTTGGCGGCCTCGGCGGTTTCTTCGAACACGGCCTTGAGGTAGCTGGTCTTGTCGACGGCGAGGTTGATCGCCTGGCGCACTTCCGGCTTGTCCAGGGGTGGGTGCTGGCTGTTGATCGCGATGAAAGCGGTCATGAAGGCCGCGGTTTTTTCCACCTTGAGCGTCGGCTCTTTACTGGCGGCCGCAACATCCAGGGGCTTGGGCGAGAGCGCGATCTGGCATTCATTGCGCCGCAGCTTTTGCAGGCGGACGTTGGCATCCGGGGTAATGGCGAAGATCAGGCTGTCGACCGCCGGCTTGCCGGCGAAGTAGTCCGGGTTGGCGCTGTAGCGGATCGAGGCGTCCTTCTGGAACCGGCCGAACACGAACGGGCCGGTGCCGATCGGTTGGCTGTTGAGTTTTTCCGGGGTGCCCGCGGCCATCAGCTTGTCGGCGTATTCCGCCGGATAGATCGAGGCGAAGCCCATGCTCAAGGCGGCGAGGAAGGTCGAGTCGGGGTGATCGAGGGTGAAACGCACGGTCAGCGGATCAACCGCCTCGATCCGTTTGATCAGGCTTGGCAGTTGCAGCGACTGGGCGTGGGGGAAACCGCTCTGGGCGATCTGGTGCCACGGGTTGGCCGGGTCGAGCATGCGTTCGAAGCTGAAGCGCACGTCGGCGGCGCTCAGGTCGCGGGTCGGCTTGAAGTAGTCGGTGTGATGGAATTTCACCCCCGGATGCAGCTTGAACTCGTAGACCAGGCCGTCGTCGGACACGGTCCAGCTGTCAGCGAGGCTGGGCACCAGCTTGCCGCTGTCGGCATCGAAGTCCACCAGGCGGTTCATCAGCACGTCGGCCGAGGCATTGGTGGTGCTCAGCGAGTTATACTGCACCACGTCGAACCCATCGGGGCTGGCTTCGGTGCAGACGCTCAGGGTGCTGGCGGCGAAGGCCGGCACCGCGAGGAAGGGGACGAGCAATAGCGGTAGGGCAGCGAGACGCATATTCAGTATCCTTTGCAGGTCGTTGTCCCATCTGCGAGTGCAGTCTGGAAAAGTCCTACCCTAGAGGTATGGACGGTAATTGACTATCCCGTTTTTACCGGGTTTTTCAGTTTGCCTGCTTCCCTCGATATTTTCACCGCACGGTTTGGCGGGCCTTTTGCGCCGCTGACCGGTATTGTGCGACGAGCGGCCTTTCGGGGCGCCAGCCCACGTTGCTGGCGTCCTGGCCGCTCATTGGCGGTGCGCCGTCGAGGTTTTAATCGCACTTGATGTTGTTGCACCTGAGTCTTTCTGGTATAAAGCAGCGCTCTTTTCTAGGGGCCCGGTTCCTTCGCTTGTAGGTGTAGCCGGTAAGACCCTTAAAGAAACGCGGCGCCTGGCGCCAAATGACTGAGAGATTAAGCGGCCAACCCATGCCGGGTTGGGCATGTGGTTTTAGAGGGCTGAGGCATGTCTAGAGTCTGTCAAGTTACCGG
>Ga0302157_10004154_pt1 | contig 15849 bp, 17 predicted proteins | sample I_Bog_N3_3_FD_193502 | JGI IMG/M metagenome (GOLD analysis project Ga0302157, IMG submission 193502) | Peat permafrost microbial communities from Stordalen Mire near Abisko, Sweden - I_Bog_N3_3 | ecosystem: Environmental > Terrestrial > Soil > Wetlands > Peat | place: Sweden: Abisko, Stordalen...
GGCCGAGGAACTCGCGCGCCAGAATGCCCAGCGCGACCAGACCCTGCTGTCCACCTACGTGTCGGTCAAGGACATCGAGGCGCTGCGCGACGAGCGTCTCGCGCAGATCGACGGCCAGCTGCAGGCGACGTCTACCTATATGGAATCGCTGGCCAGCCGGCTGGGAGCATTGCAGGAGCGCGCGCAGCAGTTCAAGCCCTACAGCAGCGACCCCAACGCGCGTCGCATGCCCGACGACCTGGCCGAGGATCTGGTGCGCACCTCGAACGAGTTGCACAACCAGCGCAAGGGGCTCGACGACAAGCGCCGGGAGCAGGCCGAGATGCGCGCCCAGTTTGAGTCCGATATCCAGCGCTTCCGGGAACTGACCTCCAAGACGCGCTCCTGAGTCCGGCGTACTGCCGGCTCAGTGCTGGCCGCTGTGCCCAAATCCACTTACCCCACGCTCACTCGCGCCGAACTCGCTGACGATCTCAAGCGCCACCTGCACCACCGGTATCACCACCAGTTGCGCGATGCGCTCGCCCGGCTGGATCTCATACGCCAGCGTGCCCCGATTCCAGCACGACACCATCAGTGGGCCCTGGTAATCCGAGTCGATGAGTCCCACCAGGTTGCCGAGCACCACGCCGTGCTTATGGCCCAGTCCGGAACGCGGCAGGATCACGGCCGCAAGCGTCGGATCGGCCAGGTGGATCGACAGGCCGGTGGGAATCAGCTCGACCTGGCCCGGCGCAAGCGGCAGCACGCCGGTGACGCAGGCGCGCAGATCGAGCCCGGCGGAACCCGCGGTCGCGTACTGAGGCAGGGGAAATTCGCGTCCCAGGCGCGCATCAAGAATGCGGACCTGCAGCGCCCGGCGGCTGTGAGCATCCATGCACTAGGATGCCCGAGCGCCGGTAAGGCTCGCAAGCTGCTCGCCATCCGGCGGCAGCGCGCCACCGTGATGCTGACTACCCTGCTGCGCCAGGTACTGCTCGATGATCACACCGGTCAGCGCCCGCGCCAGCTCCTGCTTGCTCGCCACCGGCAGTTCCAGCCGCCCGCCGCGCCATAGCACCAGCAGTGAATTCTCATCGCAGTCGAAGGCCTTGGTGTGGCCGACCTCGTTCGCCGCGATCAGGTCCAGGTTCTTCGCCAGCAACTTGGCGCGCGCGTAATGCTCTACCGCGTTGGTCTCGGCGGCAAATCCGACGATGAACGGGCGCTGGGCGCTGGCACTGACCTGCGACAGGATATCCGTGGTACGGGTGAGTTCGAGCGCCAGGGTCTCGCTGTTCTTCTTGATCTTCTGCGGCGCGCAGGCCACCGGGCGGTAGTCGGCCACCGCGGCGGTGCCGATGAAGATCGCAGTGCCGGGCAGTTCGCGCTGTACGGCAGCGTGCATCTGCTCGGCGCTCTCGACATCGATGCGGCGCACGCCCGGCGGCGTCGGCAGCGCTACCGGCCCGCTGACGAGCACCACCTCGGCGCCGGCGGCGCGCATCGCCTGCGCCATTGCGAAGCCCATCTTGCCGGAGCTGCGATTGCTGACGAAGCGCACCGGGTCGATGCACTCGCGCGTCGGACCAGCCGTCAGGAGCACGCGCTGTCCCGTGAGCGGGCCGACGGCGGACAGCAGCGGCGCGATCTGCGCGACGATGTCGACCGGCTCCACCAGCCGACCTGGCCCGTGCTCACCGCAGGCCTGGTCGCCGACGGCCGGTCCGATCAGGCGCACGCCGCGAGCGCCGAGCAGTTCGGCATTGGCGCGCGTGGCGGCATTGCGCCACATCTGCTGGTTCATCGCCGGCGCGACCGCGATCGGCGCTGCCGTGGCCAGGCACAGCGTTGTCAGCAGGTCGTCGGCCAGTCCGTGCGCCAGCCGCGCCAGGAAATCCGCGCTGGCCGGGGCCACCAGCACCAGCTGCGCCCAGCGCGCCAGCTCGATGTGGCCCATCGCCGCTTCGGCGGCGGCATCCCACAGGTCGGTTCGCACCGGGCGGCCGGACAGCGCCTGGAAAGTGGTGGGCGTTACGAATTCCCTGGCGGCCGCCGTCATCACGACCTGCACCTCGGCGCCGTGCTCGACCAGCCGGCGTACCAGATCCGCGCTCTTGTAGGCCGCGATACCGCCGGTAACCCCGAGCAGAATCCGTTTGCCTTGCATGGTACGGATTATCGGCCTTTTGAGTGATGCGCGCACGATATGACGATCGCACCCTGCGGCCATATCGCTGCACCATGCTGCTGCACCAATTGGCACCAATTGACGCCAATTGCTTGCAGGTAACGCATGGTTTTCGCATGAGTATCAGGGACTGGCCGGTCAACGAACGCCCGCGCGAAAAGCTGCTTGCCAATGGTGCGCACTCGCTCTCGGACGCGGAGCTGTTGGCTGTGTTAATCGGCGGCTCCGGGCGGCGCGGCCTGGATGCGGTAGCGACGGCGCGCGCACTTCTGGGCCGGCACCAGTCGCTGCGCGGCCTGTTGTCGGCGCAGCGCCGCCACACGCTGAGCACACCCGCCGCTCCCGGGCTTGGCACCGTCGGCTACTGCCGGCTACAGGCCGCGGTGGAACTGGCGCGACGCCACTACGCCGAGGCACTGCGCGCAGGTCCGCCGCTCGACTCGCCACAGGCGACGCGCGATTTCCTGATCCGTCGGTTGCGCGACAGTCCGCACGAGCTGTTCTGCTGCCTGCACCTCGACAACCGCCATCGCCTGATCGCCTTCGATGAGCTGTTTCGCGGCACCATCGACGGCGCCAGCGTGCATCCGCGCGAGGTGGTCAAGCAGGCGCTGGCGCGCAACGCGGCCGCGGTCATCCTGGCGCACAACCACCCCTCCGGTGTCGCCGAGCCGAGCCAGGCGGACGAGCTGGTCACGCGCCGGCTGCGCGAGGCCTTGCAGCTGGTCGACATCCGCGTGCTCGATCACATGATCGTCGCGGATAACGGCTGCCTGTCGTTTGCTGAACGCGGACTTATCTGACGCCGCGCGCTGTCACGCGCGGACAAACACCGTGTTGATGCAATCCTTGAAGACAACGCAGTACCCTGCCTGCACGATGTTCTGCTGCAGCGCTGCGTCGTCGCATGAAATGTCGTACAGGTCAGGATGGGTATGCGAGAGTTCCGCAATGATCATGTTCGGCCGCCACCGATCGATCGAAAATCCCTGAAATACCGCTTGCTCCGCTCCTTCCACATCGACGATCAGCAGATCGACGGGTTTCCCGGCGAGATTCGCAGCCTGCAGCACCTCATCCAGCGTCAATTGCCGAACGCTCAGGCGAGTCGAGCCGTGCATGGCCGCTTTCGACCATTCCAGACTGCGATACCGGGTGACGATTTCGTGGCAAGTCGAGGTGTATGGGCCGCCGACCGAGATTTCCACGGTGGAATTTTCCGCTCCGACCGCCGCTTCGACCACTTGAATTCGATCATTGCCGCGATAACGCGCGCGGCACTCCTCGGCAAACTGCGGAATCGGTTCGATCAATACGCCGGACCACCCGGCCTCCGCCAGGCAGGAACTATTGCTGAAGGAAATGCCATCGTAGGCGCCGACCTCGACGAACACCCCGTCACTGCGCTCGCCGAGGTACAAGCTGTACAGGGTAGAGAGCTCGGGGATCTGGCAGGTCGGTGCTGGTTTGTAATAGGGCTGTCTTACTCGCGATTCGCCGGGCTCATTCTCCGGCACGCGTTGGCGACGCAAGCCAACATGACCCAGTAGACCATCCATGAGTTTCGAGGCGAATGCCAGCATTCCCGGTTATGCTGTTCCCACGAGAGCGGTGGCGCAACCGCGACCCGGGCACGCCGGACTATGGCAAATTCCTCACCCCGCAGGAATTCGCCAGCAACTGCCGGGGCCGCAGGTCTTTGACCTGCCACACGGCAAGACACTGACCATCAATGTTGCGGATGAAATCGCCTGGTCATGGACTTACCTCGACCCGCTGTGCAAGGCGCTGCACCAGGATCCGGCCACTACCTGCGCGACCTTCCCGGTTGGCGGCGGCTGCGGCCGCCCTCTCTATAATGTACGCATGAACAATGGCGGCATGACCTCCACACCGCGGCAGCCGGCCATGGCGCTGGCGCCGATCCTGCTGGCCTTCGCCGGCATCTACATCATCTGGGGCACGACCTTCGTCGCGCTCGCACTCGCGATCCGCAGCATTCCGCCGTTCATCAGCGGCGCGCTGAGATTCGCGACCGCCGGTGCGCTGATGTACGCATGGCTGCGGACGCGCGAGCCGCGACCGTTCGCCGGCCTGAATATCGGCGGCTGCATCCTGATCGGCGTGCTGATGAGCGGCATCGGCAACGGGTTCGTGATCTGGTCGCAGCTCGGACTGCCCTCGGGCATTGCCGCGCTGTTCGTCGGTGCATTACCGGTGTCCACGCTGATCCTGGACTGGTTGTTCTTCTCCAGGCGTGCGCCGTCGGCGCAGTCGGCGCTGGGAGTGGCCATAGGTTTGGGCGGCATCGTGGTGCTGTCGAGTCACACGCATTCGTTCTCGGGTACGGTTCGGCCGTTGCACGTGATCTCGGTGCTGACCGCCGAGCTTGGCTGGAGTGCCGGCACGCTGCTGCAGCCGCGCTATGTTCGTCCGGCGCGCGTGATGAACTTCGTCTGCCTGCAGATGCTCGCGGGCGCCGCATTCCAGCTGCTGATGTCCGTGATCGATCGCGAGTGGACCGGGTTCGTCCCCGCGCATGTGTCGCCGCAGTCGGTGCTGGCGGTGGGCTACCTGGTGGTGTTCGGCAGCCTGGTGGCGGTCAATTGCTATTCATTCCTGGTGGCACGCGTGCCGGCACAGAAGGTAACCACGTATGCGCTGGTGAACCCCGTGATCGCCCTCGCGCTGGGCGCCGTGATGCTGGGCGAAAGCGTCACGCCGGCCGCGATCCTGTCCGGGATACTGGTGCTGGTCGGCGTGGCCCTGGTGCTGTTCCAGCGCACCCCGCTCGAGCAGGAGCCGCAGCCGCCGCCGCCGCATTCCGGAGACCGTGAGCTTGCGCGGGAGCCCCGCTGACTGCTATAAAACGCGCCCTTCGCCAATTACGACCGAAGGTGCCCATCATGACCTAGGTCATGGCCCTGGTTGTGACCCGGCGATTCTCACGTAAGCTCTTGATTCTCAAGGTGAAGCTCATGTCCCGCGTCTGTCAGATCACCGGCAAGCGACCCATAACGGGCAATACCGTGTCGCATGCCAACAATAAGCGTCGGCGACGCTTCCTGCCAAACCTGCACACGCAGCGTTTCTGGCTCGAAGTCGAGAAGCGCTGGGTCACGCTGCGCGTGTCCACCAACGCCATGCGCACCATCGAGAAGAACGGCCTGGAGGCCGTGCTCGCCGGCATGCGCGCCCGCGGCGAGAAGATCTGAGGACCTGGCCATGCGCGAAAAAGTCAAACTACTGTCCTCCGCCGGAACCGGCCATTTCTACGTCGCCATGAAGAACAAGCGCCTGCATCCCGACAAGATGGAAGTGCGCAAGTTCGACCCGGTGGTCCGCAAGCATGTCGCCTACAAAGAGACCAAGATCAAGTAGCGACAGCGTGATGCACGCTGACGGCTGACCGTGGCCTGGCGAACGCCGCCAAGCAATTCAAGGCTGGCACCATCCCGATCAGCTAAGCGGCGACCGCTGTTAACATTCGTGCATGCCCGAACTCCCCGAGGTCGAATCCACGCGGCGCGGCATCGAGCGCGAGGCGACCGGCCGGTACATCCAGGATCTGCGCATCTATGACCACCGGCTGCGCTGGCCGGTAGACCCGCAGATGCCCGCGCAGGTCGCGGGCCAGCGCATTGTCGCGGTGGAACGCCGCGCCAAGTACCTGCTGCTGCGGCTGGAGCGTGGCACCCTGATCCTGCACCTGGGGATGTCCGGCAGCCTGCGGGTGCTGGCGGCGGCGACTACGCGGCTCAAGCACGATCAGTTTGACCTGCTGCTCGATTCCCGCATGGCGCTGAGGTTCAACGATCCGCGCCGCTTCGGCAGCCTGCATTTCACCAGCGAGGATCCGGGCCAGCACCCGCTGCTGCGCGCGCTCGCACCCGAGCCGCTGGAATCCAAGTTCGATGCCGCATACCTGCATCGCGTCACCCGCGGCCGCCGTGCCGCCATCAAGCAGGTACTGATGAACGGCCGCCTGGTCACCGGCGTCGGCAACATCTACGCCAGCGAAGCGCTGTTCCGCGCCCGCATCAGCCCGCGGCGCGGCGCGCGCCGCCTGTCGCGCAGCGATTGCGTGCGCCTGGTGCGCTCGGTGCGCGCGGCGTTGAATGCCGCGATTCGCGCCGGCGGCACCACGCTGCGCGACTACGTCGGCACCGACGGCAATCCGGGTTACTTCCGCCAGCGTCTCTATATCTATGAGCGCGCCGGCAAGCCCTGCCGGGTGTGCCGCACCGTGGTACGCCGAATCCGGCAAGGGCAGCGATCGACCTATTACTGCCCCAGTTGCCAGTTGTAGACCTGCCAGTTGTAGACCTGCCAGCTGTAAACCGAGCGACCATATGTTGGGCACGAGCACCGCGCGCGCCGCGTATCGGATTCTCCGCGCCGATCCGGTCATGGCCGGCCTGATCGCAGCGGCCGGCCGCTACCAGCCCGAACCGCTGCCCGATCACCCGCCGTTCCAGTCGCTGGCGCGCGCGATCGCGCACCAGCAGCTGCACGGCGTTGCGGCAGAGCGCATCCTGGCGCGCTTCGTGGCATCTTGCGGCACGGCCGGCGCGTTTCCATTGCCGCAGCAGGTGCTCGAGGCGAGCGATGCGCGGCTGCGCGCCACCGGGTTCTCATTCGCCAAGATCGCCGCGCTCAAGGACCTCGCGGCCAAGAGCTTGAGCGGCGTCGTGCCGGCGCGCGCTGAACTCGACGCGCTCGCCGATATCGAAATCATCGAACGAATTACCGCAGTGCGCGGCATCGGCCGCTGGACCGTGGAGATGATGCTGATGTTCCAGCTGCAGCGCCCCGATGTGCTGCCGGTGGACGACTTCGGCGTGCGCAATGGCTTTCGCCTGGCTTACCGGCTCTCCGGCATGCCCCGGCCGCGCGCGCTGGCACAGTTCGGCGAGCGCTGGAAGCCCTACCGCAGCCTCGCCGCCTGGTACCTGTGGCGCGCCTGCGATCTGGCTCGCGTCAAGCGGCTGCCGCGCGCCGCCGCGCGGCCGCCGCGCATCGCGCTGCAGCCGCAGCCCCGGCAACGTCGCGCATCGCCACCTCGCGCGCATAAGTGATCGCATGAGCGATCGACAGCAGCGCCGCCGACGTCGGTGTTATAGTTTTTTCCCCTCACTGACACTGCCGCCCGATCGCGGCTGCCGGCGCCATGATGATGCAGTCCGACCGTGCTCTGGGCTTAGCCACGACGGCGTTCGCGCTGCTGTTGGGCGTCGCCGCCTGCCGCACCAACGCGCCGCCAGCCGCCCCGGCGCGCCATGCGATCGTCGTCGCCGCCAATCCGCTGGCCGCGCAGGCCGGCATGCGAATCCTCCAGGCCGGCGGCTCGGCTGCCGATGCGGCGGTGGCCATGCAAGCCGTACTCGGCCTGGTGGAACCGCAGAGCTCGGGTATTGGCGGCGGCGCCTTCATCACCTACTACGATGCAAAGCACCAGCAGGTGCTGGCCTACAACGGTCGCGAGACCGCGCCGGCGGGAGCGACTGCCGACATGTTCCTGGCAGCCGACGGCCGCCCGCTGCCGTTCGCAACCGCGGTTCTGAGCGGCCGCTCGACCGGCGTTCCCGGCGCGATCGCGGCGCTTGGCCTGCTGCAGCACGAGCACGGCAAGCTCGCGTGGCACACGCTGTTCGCGGACGCGCAGCGGCTCGCGACCGACGGCTTTACCGTCAGTCCGCGCCTCGCCGGCATGATCACCAGCCGCACGCCGGAGGCCACGGCCCCGGACGCGGTGCGATACTTCACCAGGGACGATGGATCGCGCTACCAGAGCGGCGATCTGCTGCGTAATCTTCCCTACGCCGACACCCTGCGGCGACTCGCCGATGGCGGACCAGGCGCGCTCTACCACGGCAAGCTCGCGCAGGACATCGTCGACCGGGTGCACCAGGGCGATCTGCCCGGAACACTGTCGCTGGCGGATTTCGAACACTATCGGCCGATCGAGACGCCGGCGCTGTGCCACGACTGGCAGCAGTATCGTGTGTGTGCACCGCCGCCGCCCGCCGGCGGCATCGGCGTGCTGCAGGCGCTGCTGCTGCTGTCGCACACCGATATCGCCACCCGTTCCGCGGATGATCCCGTCGGCTGGGTCGAGTTCGCTGAAGCCCAAAGGCTGATGTACGCCGACCGCGACCGCTACATCGGCGATCCGGCCGTGGTCGCCGTGCCGGTCGCCGGCCTGCTCGATCCGGCCTATATCCAGTCACGCGCCGCGCTGATCGGCACCGATGTCGCCGCGCAGCCGCCGCAGGCCGGCCAGCCGCCCGGCGCGCCGCACTACGGTCCCGATCACACCGCCGAACCCGGCGGCACCACGCACATGGTCATTGTCGATGAGGCCGGCAACGTGCTGTCGATGACCACCACGGTCGAGAGCATCTTCGGCTCCGGCCGCATGGTGGACGGCTTTTTTCTCAACAACCAGCTGACCGACTTCAGCTTCTCGCCGCTGGATGCGAACGGCGCGCCCGCCGCCAATGCGGTCGGCCCGGGCAAGCGACCGCGCTCGGCGATGTCGCCGGTGATCGTGTTTGACCGTGACGGCCATTTCGTCGCGGCCGCCGGTTCGGCCGGCGGGCCGGCGATCATTGCCTACGTGCTGAAGACCCTGATCGCCACGCTCGACTGGCACATGAGCATGCAGGCGGCGGTCGGCCTGCCGAACCTGATCGCGCACGGCGATCATTTCACCGCCGAGACCCCGAAGTTCGCACCCGACGTGCTCAACGGCATGATCGCGCATGGCCTGGATCCGAAACCAGTGCAATACGAGGAATCGGGTTTGACGGGTGTGCTGGTGCGCGCCGACGGCAGCTACGAGGGCGGCGCCGATCCGCGCCGCGAGGGCGTCGCGCTCAGCTACTGAATTCACCCGGGCATTGCATCAAAGATGTTGGCGGCTGACACACCGCGGCGCTCGTCGAAACTGCAGCTGATCGAAAGTTTTCGCGGCATCGCCGCGCTGCTGGTGTTGCTGTTCCACACCGAGATGACTGTCGCCAAGCCGCAATATTTCGGCAGTGATCCGCTGCACCGGCTGTTCGTCTTTGGTAGCCACGGCGTTGACTTCTTCTTCGTACTGTCCGGTTTCATCATCACCTACGCGCACTGGGCCGATCTTGGCCGCCTGGATCGCGTCGGCACGTACCTGCGCAAGCGGTTCTTGCGCATCTATCCTCCCCTGTGGGCGTTCGCTATACCCCTTATCCTGGTGGACTACTCGGCGCACATGGATATCACTCCGGCGACGATGTCCGGCAAAGTCGCTGTCGCGCTGTGCTCGCTGTTCCTGATTCCGTCGCATCTGCCGAACATACCGGTAGTGATCTGGACGCTGAAGCACGAGATCACCTTCTATCTGCTCTTTGTCGCGGTCCTGGTGCGGCCCATCTTCGGCGCCTGGCTATTTGCGGTGTGGGCTGGGGCTTGCGTATTTGACTTGCTCGAAAGTCCCCGGCACGACAATTTCAGCGGTTTCTTCTTCAGCCCATACAATCTTGAGTTCCTGGCAGGCATCTGCTGTGCCTGGCTCACGAGAAAATTTCGCGTGCGGTTGCCGACACTGATGCTGCTCGCAGGGCTGGGGGTTTTTTCCTGGGCGACATTCATCGCCGATCACTGGGTCATGTTCCATCCGCTGGATTCCGCCGATCAAGGGGAGAACAGCGGCCAATTGATTGCGCTGTTCGCGATCGCATCGACGTTGTTGATACTTGGCGCTGCGCGTCTCGATATCGACGCGCGCCTCAATGCCGTTTCAAAGTCAAGGCCGCCCGACTTCCTGTTGGCGCTGGGCGCCGCTTCATACTCCATCTACCTGGTGCATGCTCCGGTGGTCACCGCCTGTTGCCGCGTACTCAGGCTACTGAACGCCCACGTAGCGATTGCCCCGTTGCTGGCGATGATCCTGGCAGCCATCGTCGCACTGATCGCAGGTCTGGTGTTTCATCGGCTGGTTGAACAGCCGCTGGTGGCAGCGCTGTCGGCGCGAACGGTCCCGCGGACACACGCCCGCTAGCCACGCTGCGGCACCGAGCCGCACGCCGGTCTTGCCGCTCAGATCTGGCCGCTCAGGTCTTGCGCGCCAGCCTGCGCTTGAACGCCGCTTCCACCAGCGGATGCACGAAGGCGCTGACGTCGCCACCCAGCGTCGCGACCTCGCGCACCAGCGTGGAGGAGATAAACGTGAATTTCTCCTTCGGCACCATGAACACGGTTTCCACGTCGGGCTGCAGGTGCCGGCCCATGCTGGCCAGCTGGAACTCGAACTCGAAATCCGACACCGCGCGCAGGCCGCGCACGATCACCGCCAGGTCGTGCTGGCGCGCGAAGTCCACGGTCAGGCCGGTATAACCGACGATCTCGACGTTCTTGAGATCCGCCAGCACCGCGCGCGCCAGTTCCACGCGCTCCTCGACATTGAACATCGGCGCCTTGTTCGGATTGGCAGCAACCGCCAGCACGACGCGGCCGAAGATGCTGGCGGCGCGGCGCGCGATATCCTCGTGGCCGCGTGTCAGTGGATCGAAGGTCCCCGGATACACCGCTGTCGATCTCATCCTGTTCCCGCCCCTGGGCGTGGCGCGCATTGTTTACGGCGCGAACAGATGATACCTGACCTCACCGGCCTTTCCCGTGCGCAGTTCGCGCCACGATGCCGGCAGGGCCTGCTGCCGACCGGCGTGTTGTTCGACATAAATGCGCGCGTCCGGCGCCAATCCGCTGCGCGCCAGTACCGCCGCCGCCGCCGGCAGTTCGCCGGAATCATAGGGTGGATCCAGGAACACCAGGTCGAAGCCACGGCCACCGCCGCCTCCGTCGCCACGGTCGCCGCCGCGCCCGCCGTCGCCTCCCGGCTCGCCCGGCGCGCGCATCCCGGCCAGGTAGTGCTGCGCCTCATCGCGCACCACGGTGGCATTGCTCGCCTGCCAGTCGCGCAGCAGCGTTCGCAGCGCGTCCACTGCGGCGCGCTGGTGCTCGACGAAAACCACCGAAGCTGCGCCGCGCGACAGCGCTTCCAGTCCCAGCGCGCCGGAACCGGCGTACAGGTCGAGACAGTGAGCACCTTCGACCCTGCCCTGCAACCAGTTGAACAGCGTCTCGCGCACGCGATCCGGCGTCGGCCGTATGTCGCCTTCCGGGAAACGAAACGTCTTGCCGCGCCACTGTCCGGCGACGATGCGCAGCATGCGCTGCTGTCGGCCGCGCTCCTGGTGCGTTGTAGCTGGTTGCGGCGGAGCGCGTTTGGGTGCCATGGCGAGGAGCGTACCCCAGCCGCAAGCCCGAGGCTGCGCGACGTGCGACAATCGCAGGCGATGCCGAATCCGGACGAGTCCCAGGGGTTTTTTGCCCGCCTCAAGGCGCGTCTTAACGCCGGCGGCGCTTCCATCGCCCGCGACCTCGCCAGTGTGCTGGGCGGGCGCAGGATCGACGCTGCCGTGCTCGAGGACCTGGAGTCACGGTTGCTGACGGCCGATGTCGGGGTCGAGGCTACCAGCGCGATCCTGGCCGAGCTGTCACGCCGCGTCGCTCGCCGCGAGCTCGATGATGTCGACGCCCTGCTGCAGGCACTGCGCGAGCAGCTGACTGTGCTGCTTACGCCGTGCGAGCAGCCGCTGGTGGTCGCGCCTGGCATCAGGCCGTTCGTGGTGCTGGTGGTCGGCGTCAACGGCTCGGGCAAGACCACCAGCATCGGCAAGCTGGCGCGCGAGCTGTCCGCACAGCAGCTGTCGGTGATGCTCGCCGCCGGCGATACCTTTCGCGCCGCCGCGATCGAGCAGCTGCATGTCTGGGCCGAGCGCACTGGCGCGCTGTTCAGCGCACAGCAGACCGGAGCGGATCCGGGCGCGGTGATCTTCGATGCGCTCAAGTCCGCACAGGCGCGCGGCGTCGACGTGCTGCTGGCCGATACCGCCGGCCGCCTGCACAGCCAGACACATCTCATGGACGAGCTCAGGAAGGTCAAGCGCGTGATCGCGCGCGTCATGCCGTCCGCGCCGCACGAAGTGCTGCTGGTGCTCGACGCCAACCAGGGCCAGAACGCGCTGGCGCAGGCGCAGCAGTTTCATGCCGCGCTCGGCGTCACCGGCCTGGTGCTCACCAAGCTCGACGGCAGCGCGCGCGGCGGCATCGTGGTGGCGATCGCGCGCGCGCTCAAGCTGCCGATCCGCTTCATCGGCGTGGGCGAGAAGGCCGAGGACTTCGGCATCTTCAACGCCGCTGCGTTCGCCGCCGCGCTGGTGGACGGTGGCTCAGGTGACCGCGGCGGCGGCGGCGCGGCAGCGCTTGGGGTCGCGCCCTCGTGATCCGCTTCGAGCGCGTCAGCAAGCGCTATCCCAACGGACGCGAGGCGCTCACCGACCTGAGCTTCCAGGTCAATGCCGGCGAGATGGTGTTCCTGACCGGCCGCTCCGGCGCCGGCAAGAGCAGCGTGCTCAAGCTGATCGCGCTGCTCGAGCGTCCGACCCGCGGCCAGGTCACCGTCAACGGCGATAACACCTCGCGGCTGCCGCTGCGACGAGTGCCGCAATTCCGCCGCGCGCTGGGCGTGGTGTTCCAGGATCACCGGCTGCTGATGGATCGCCCGGTGTTCGACAACGTGGCGCTGCCGCTGATCGTCGCCGACAGCGCGTTCCGCGACATCGACAAGCGCGTGCGCGCAGCGCTCGACCAGGTCGGATTGCTCGGCAAAGAGCGCGTGGCGCCGCTGGAGCTGTCGGTGGGCGAGCAGCAGCGCGTCTGCATCGCGCGCGCGATCGTCAGCAAGCCGCGGCTGCTGCTGGCCGATGAGCCCACCGGTAACCTCGATGCGATCCTGGCCGCGGAGGTCATGGGCCTGTTCCGGCGCTTCAGCGACGTCGGCGTCACCGTGGTGGTGGCAACGCATGACCTGCCGCTGGTGCGCGCATCGGGACTGCGCGCCATCGCACTCGACGACGGCCACCTCGACGCGCCGCCGGGCTCCTTCGATGGCTAGCGTCGCCGGCTGGAGCGCGCGCCATGGCCATGCGCTGCTATCCACCACCGGGCACCTGGCGCGCCATGGGCTCGCGACCGTGCTGACGGTGTCGGTGATGGGGCTGGCGCTCGCGCTGCCGCTGGCGCTCGATGTGCTGGTGCGCAACGTGCTCGCGGCGACCGGGGACTACTCCGAGTCGATCGGGCTGTCGGTCTACTTCAAGCCCGATGTCGCGGAGAGCAAGGCGCGCCAGCTCGCCAAGATCGCCGCCGAGCGCAGCGGCGTCGCCAGCGCCACGCTGATCACCGCGAGCGAAGCGCTGGCGGAGTTTCGCGCCCAGTCCGGCTTCGGCGCCGCGCTCGATTCACTGCCGGACAATCCATTGCCCAATGTACTGACGCTGCGCCCGAAGCCCGACGCCGCCTCGCCCTCCCAGCTCGACGCGCTGCGCAGCTACCTGCTGGCCTGGCCCGAGGTCGATTCGGTACAACTCGATCGCGACTGGGTACTGCGGCTGGGCGCGATCCTGGAGCTGCTGCGCCGGGTGACGTTGATCACGGCGGTGCTGCTGGCGGCCGGCGTGATCGCCGTGATCGGCAACACCATCCGGCTCGAGATCCTCAATCGGCGCGAGGAGATCGAGGTCACCAAGCTGGTGGGCGGCAGCAATGGTTTCGTGCGCCGGCCGTTCCTGTATGCCGGCGTTGTCTATGGCGGTCTCGCAGGCTTGGTCGGCTGGGGCCTGGTGGCGCTTGCACAGGCGGTCCTGGCGCCAGCGGCGCTGCGGCTGGCGGCGGCCTATGGCAGCACATTCCGGCTGGCTGGGCCGACCCCGGAGGACCTGGGCGCGCTGCTGCTCGGCGGCATGGTGTTGGGGTGGTTAGGTGCCTGGATGGCCGCCTCCCGGCAGCTATCGCGCATCGAGCCGCATTACGTTTGAACCGCGCTCCCCGACGGCTGTCAAAGTCTGTAACCCCATGAATGTTATGGGCAGAAGTGTGATCCAGGTCGCCGCCCCAGCTGCTTCAAGGGCTTAGCACTCTGCCCTTTAGAGTGCTAAACTAGGCGCCTATCAGATAAGGAGGATCGCGGAGTGACTACCTCACCAACTGCGCTGATCGCCCAACCCGCCGCCTTCGGACTGGCTGGCCCCATTGGCAGTTTCGACGCTTACCTGGAACGGGTGAGCCGTATTCCTGTGCTCAGCCGCGAACAGGAACAGGAGCTCGCGCTGCGCTTTCGGCGCGACGATGACCTCGGTGCGGCGCGTGAGCTGGTGCTCTCGCACCTGCGCTTCGTGGTGCACATCGCACGCGGCTACAGCGGCTATGGATTGCCGATGAACGACCTGGTCCAGGAAGGCAACATCGGTCTCATGAAAGCGGTCAAGCGCTTCGACCCGAGCGTTGGCGTGCGCCTGGTGTCGTTCGCCGTGCACTGGATTCGCGCCGAGATTCATGAATATGTACTGCGCAACTGGCGGCTGGTAAAGGTCGCCACCACCAAGGCGCAGCGCAAGCTGTTCTTCAATCTGCGGCGCATGAAGCCGAACCTCGCCTGGCTGAGCGCGGACGAGACGCGCGCGGTAGCCCACGATCTGGGCGTCACGCCTGCCGAGGTCACCGAGATGGAACGGCGGCTGTCGGCGCGCGACCTGTCGTTCGATGTCGGCCCGGAGAACGACGACGAGGAGAGCTATGGTCCGGCGGCCTACTTGCCGGCGGCCAATGCGGATCCGGCCGAGCAGGTCGAAGCCGAAGAGTGGAGCAGCTCATCGCACGAGCAGCTGTCGGCGGCGATGAACCGACTCGACGATCGCAGTCGTACGATTCTTCAGCGCCGCTGGATGACGGACGACAAGGCCACGCTGCACGAACTGGCCGCCGAGTACGGCGTGTCGGCCGAGCGCATCCGCCAGATCGAGGCCGGCGCGATCACGCGCCTCAAGGCGCTGCTGCCGGCTCCGGCCTGAACTCGATCTCGACGCGTCGATTCTCGATTCGACCCTGCGGCGTCTGGTTGCCCGCCACCATGGTGGCGGCGCCAGCGCCGCGCTGCTGCAGCCGGTCGGGCGCAACGCCGGCCGCCGTCAGCGCCTGGTAGACCGCCTGCGCACGCGCATCCGACAGGCTTTGATTCGCACCAACGTCGCCGATGCTGTCCGTGTAGACCACGATCCGCGCCTGCAACGCCCGGTATTTCTTCATCAACTGCACCGTTGCCAGCAGCGGAATCGCGAGCGGCGCCGGCTCCTGATTTTCTGACTGACCTTGCTCTTGCCCTGGCGCCTGCCCCTCAGTGGTGCCAACTGGCGGGGTGGCAACCGGCGGGGTGGCAACCGGCGGGGTGGCTGCCGGCTGTTGCTGCCACAGCACCGGCGTGTCGTATTCGAACAGCAGCCGCGCCGGTATCCGCAGCGTCAGCCGATCAGGATCGCGCACCAGCAGCACCCCACTGTCCGCCGGCAGCGCTGCCAGCCGCGACTGCAGCAGCAACTGCGCGCGATCGAGTTGTCGGCGCAGCCCCGCGGTCGGCGGGCTCAGTTCCGCCGCCGGCGCCCCAGCAGTCTCCGCCTGGTTGCCGGAATCACTGCCGACGGCGGGCGCGGCATTCCCTGGCAGCGCTGCGGCGGCGAGCAGTGCTGCGGTGGCCAGCAGCGCTGCGGCGGCCCGCAGCGCTGCGGCGGCCCGCCCAAGGC
>Ga0302157_10004156_pt1 | contig 15840 bp, 16 predicted proteins | sample I_Bog_N3_3_FD_193502 | JGI IMG/M metagenome (GOLD analysis project Ga0302157, IMG submission 193502) | Peat permafrost microbial communities from Stordalen Mire near Abisko, Sweden - I_Bog_N3_3 | ecosystem: Environmental > Terrestrial > Soil > Wetlands > Peat | place: Sweden: Abisko, Stordalen...
AGAACTGACAACTGAACAGAAACCGCACCTAACCCCAGGAGAATGAATACTTTGACCATAAAGTCTCTCGAACCAATACTTTGCCCCCGAGGTCACCCGCTAAACCGCTGATTCCAGAGACCCTCCGGAAAATAATAGTAGGGGGTGGGTCACCAGCCGTACTGCTCCACCTCGCTCAGCAGAGCTAGTTTGCGCTCCGCACCGAGAAAGCTCGCCTCGATGGAGTTCGCCGCAAGTTCGCGCATCTGTTCGAGTGAAAACTCGAACTCACGATGCGCCAGCAGATACTCATCCAACAGGTTCGCTCCGAAGAACGGCGGATCGTCTGAGTTCAACGTGATCATCAGGCCATCCTCAAAGTAGCGCCGAACCGGATGCTGCATCAACCCAGAGCAACATCCTGTTCGCAGGTTGCTGGTGATGTTCAGCTCCAGCGGAATCTGCCGCTCCGCCAGCACCGAGATCAGGTCCGGATCCTGCTCTGCGGTCAGCGCATGGCCGATGCGCTCAGCGCCGATGTTCAGCGCAGCCCAAACGCTCTGCGGTCCGGTGGACTCGCCCGCATGACAGGTCAGGTGCAATCCGTTGGCCTTCGCCTCTGCATACAGCTCGCGGAACTCATGCGCTGGTCCGCGCGCCTCATCGCCGCCGATGCCGATGCCGACCACGCTCGGATACTGATGCTGCAACTCTGCGGCCTTGCGGAAGACGCGCTCGCACTGCTCCAGCCCGAAGTGCCGGACAGCATCGATGATCCAGAGCAGCGAGACGCCGAAGTCGTGCTCGCCGCGAACCCGCCCGCGCTCGATTGCGGCCATCACCTCGTCGACGTCGAGCCGCCCGAAGTAGTACAGAATGCCGATGGAGATATAAGCCTCCGCGTGACGAACGCCCTGCAACGCCAGGTCGCGCAGCATCGCATAGGTGATGGTCTCGTAGTCCGCGGGCGTGTGCAGCCGCTCGGTCACGGCCTTGAAGCTGAGCAGGAAGCTGGGAAAGTCACTGTAGCTGTAGGTTGCGCGCGCCTCAGCCAGCGTGAGCGGCTGTGCGTCATTGGTGCGGGAGAGCTCCACCAGCGTCTCCGCGGTGATTGAGCCTTCCAGATGCAGATGCAGTTCAGCCTTGGGAAGCCCGCGAAGCCAGGTCTCAGGATCGGGGAGTTGCAGGGAAGCGGTGCTGCGACGTGCCATTCGGCTAGTTTATGCCTCTGTGCCGCGCGCCGTGAGCTACAGCCATCCGCGAGCGCGGGCAATGCGCGCCGCGTCGGTGCGATTCGCAGCGCCCAGCTTGGCGATGGCCTCGGAGAGGTAGTTGCGCACCGTTCCTTCGGAGAGCCGCAGCTCGGCGGCGATCTCGGCGGAGCTGCGGCCATCGCCGGCGCGCTGCAGGATCTGCCGCTCGCGGTCGGTGAGCGGATCGGCGTCCGCGCTCCAGGCCTCGGCGGCCAGCGCGGGATCAACCGCACGCAATCCTGCATGCACCTTGCGAATGGCCTCAGCCAGCTCGCTCGCGGGTCGCTCCTTCAGCAGGTAGCCGCGCGCGCCGGCATCCAGCGCGCGGCGCAGATAGCCAGGTCGAGCGAACGTGGTGAGGATGATCACACGCGCCTTGGACTCCGCCTGTTGCAGCGCGGCGGCGAACTCCAGCCCTGTCATCTGCGGCATCTCGATGTCCGTGACGACGACATCCGGTGTGAGCGAGAGCGCCAGCTTGTGGGCCTCGCGGCCGTTCGCAGCCTGCGCGACGATGGTGATGTCCGGTTCCAGTTCCAGCAGCGCGGCGAGCGCGCCGCGGAGCATGGTCTGGTCTTCGGCCAGAAGCACGCGGATAGGACTCGCAGCGCTGCTCACGAGACAGCGGCCTCAGTGCGCAATGGCAGCAGAATCAGCAGGCGCGTTCCGCCGCTGCTCTCGATGGAGAGCTGCCCGCCGACAGACTCTACGCGCTCGCGCATCCCGCGCAGTCCGTTGCCCTCGCGCAGTTCGCTCTCCTGGCCATCGTCGGAGATCAGCAGCCTGCGCTGCCCGCCTTCGGTGGCGAAGCGCAGCGTGCAGGTCGTGGCGCGCGCGTGGCGCACGATGTTGGTCACCGCCTCGCGCAGCGCCAATGCGAGCACGGTCTCCTCCTGCGGGCTGAGCGCGGCGTTGTGTGTTGCGAGGCTTTCGGCGACCAGCGTAACGCCCGCAGCATCCAGCGTGCGCCGAGCGGCCTCAATCTCGGCGCCGAGACCGCGCGACCGATAGCCGCCGATGGCCTCGCGGACCTCGGCCAGCGCGGTGCGCGCGGTGCGTTCCACGTCCCCGATCTCGGTTGCGGCGCGCGCGGTGTCAGGAGCAGTGGTGTCCCGCAGCAGACGGCCGGCGAGCTCGGCCTTCAGCACGATCACACTCAGCGTGTGGCCCAGAACGTCATGCAGGTCGCGTGCAATGCGCTCGCGCTCGGCGACCGCTGCGAGCGAGATGTTCTCCTCCTGCGCAGCCTGTAGCTGGCGCTCCGCGCGCTGCTGCTCGGCGAAGAAGACGTTGCCGCCGCCGATGACGACCATCAGGAAGATGGCGATCAGCGTGTTCGGCCAGCCAACGTGGAACTGGCCATGCGGAGTGCGGACGGTGAAGTAGTAGCCTTCGCCAAGCACCAGCAGTACCTGCAGCAGAAAGGACGCGAGCATCCTGCGCGTAGAAACCACCGTAAACGGCAGAAACGCCGCCGCGTAGACGAACAGACAGGACGCTCCCTGGTTCCACGGAAACGTAACGAACCCCAGCGCGAACGTGGCTGCGATCATCCAGTAGCGCAGCACGCTGCCCACATCGCAGGCGCGGAAGTAGACCCAGAAGACGCCGATAAATGCAGCGAAGACAGTGGTCGTGCCGAGCCACATGAGCCTGCTGGGCTCAAAGAGCGGCTGGAGGAACAGGAAGCCGCTGTATGCGAGCCATATCCACGCCCAGTTGGGGCTGCGTTTCGTCGTGATGGATCCCGTGATGGACATGAACGTTCCAGTGCAAGTTTACGCCGTGCGCAGACGAGCGGTGTGGACTTATGACCTCTGTTCCAGTCTGCGGAATCCGATCCATGCGATGCCCAGCATCAGAAGCGTAAAGCCGAGCAGGCCGAACCAGTGGCTGCTGTTGCTGCCTGTAGCCGCGAAGCCGAACGCCCCAAGCATGAGCTGCGCTACGTGATACGTCGGCAGCACAACGGCGAAGTGCTGGAGTAGCTTCGGCAGGAACATGATGGGAATCCAAAGTCCGCCGCAGAAGCTCATCGGCAGGTAGAGCATGTTGGCGATTCCCGGAGCTGAGCTGGCCGGAACCAGCAGCGCCAGCACCATGCCCATCGCTGCAAACGGAACCACGCCGACGATCGCCAGCGCAATCATGCGGCCATACTGTGCCAGCGTCAGCGAGACATGTCCTGCGGTGATGCCCAGCAGTGTGAGCAAGCTGACGATGACCACGCCAAAGGCCATCGCGGTGATGCACTTGGCCAGCAGGTAGGCGAGCGGCGGCATCGGGCTGGCGCGCTTCACCTCCAGCCATCCGGCGCTTAGCTCCGCGGCCATTCCAACGCCGATGCCGAAGAGCGCCGCGCCGACCATGCCGAAGACCGTATAGCCCGCCAGCATGTACTTGGCGACCAGCACGCCCTGGATGCTCGCGCCGCGATTCATGATCAGGCCGAAGAAGATGTAAAAGACCACAGGGAAGCCGATGACCGAGAACGAGAACGCACGCGTGCGCAGCAGCCGCAGGAATTCGAAGCGGGTCTCGTTGAAGAAGATGCGCAGAGTGCGGCCGAAGGTATGGGAAGAAGCGGCGGGAAGCGTGATGGCTGCGGTGGACATAGGGAACTCCTTTGGAGCGGTGTGAGAATGTCGAACTAGTTGCTGGTCAGTGCCAGAAACGCATCTTCCAGCGCCGGGCTGTTGACCTCAAGCGAGTGCAGCGACTGGTCGAGCGCTAGCATCTCGCGCAGCGTCGCCTCGGGTTGCGATGTGGTGATGATGGAGAACGCGCCCGCAGCTTCAATGCCGCCCACGCCGGGCATGGCGAGCAGGTGATCTTCTCCGAGCGTGGTGACACAACGGATGATCTTCAGGCCGATCGCGTTCGGCTGGGACGAAGTCGCCGCTGCGCCCAGCGACTTCACCTCCGCTGGCGTGCCGGAGCAGACCAGCTTGCCCTTGTTCAGCACAATGATGCGATGTGCGAGCGCGTCAGCCTCTTCGAGATAGTGCGTGGTGAGCAGTACGGTCTTGCCTCGCGCAGCCAGGCTGCGAATCTGCGCCCACATCGCACGCCGCGCCTCGATGTCGAGACCGACGGTCGGCTCGTCCAGGAAGAGGATATCGGGATCGCCGGCCAGCGCAAGCGCGAACAACATGCGCTGCTTCTGTCCACCGGAGAGCTGGACGAAGAACCGGTCTTCAATCCCGCTGAGTCCTGCGGCCTTGACGATGTCGGCGTAGGGCATCGGATCGGGATAGTAGCCGCGGAAGAGCTGCACCTGCTCGCGCACGCGCAGCATGTGCGGCGCTGTGCCGATCTGCAGCATCACGCCGGTGCGCAGCCGTGCAGCGGTCTGTCGCGGGTCGGCGCCGAAGATGCTCACTGAGCCCGATGTCGGCGAGCTAAGGCCCATCATCAGCTTCACGGCAGTGGACTTGCCCGCTCCGTTGGGTCCGAGCAGAGCGACAATCTCGCCGCGGCGCAGCGTGAGCGAGAGATCGTCGAGAGCCAGCACGCCGTTGGCGTAGCGTTTGGTGACGTGCCCAAGCGAGGCGACGGTGTCGGTTGCGCTGGCGGTTGTGGGCATATCGAGAACTGAGGTCATGGGTAGCGCTCCTGTATGGATGCTGCTGATTACAGGACCAAGTCTCGGCGAAGTGCGGACGCGCAGGTAGTGAGCTGCGTCAGCAAAGCATTGTGACGATTGTCATGCTGGGATTTAGAGTGGAGGGAACGGAGAACAAGCGCATGAAGCAGCGGCACTTCCATGCACACGAGACCGCGCGATTTGATGAGCTGGACGGACTGCCGCTGGCCGGGTTCCGGCGGCGCGCGCTGGGGTTCGGCATTGACTTCCTCTTGATGCTGATCGTCTGGGCATCGGTATCGCTGGGATGGATATACTTTGTCACACACAAGATGAAGGGCCACACCAACCTGCATCTGGAATGGCATGCGCATGACTTCAGCAGCCTCATCTTCCTGTTTGTGTATGCGGCGCTCGCTTGTTATTGGGGCAACGGCAAGACTCCAGGCAAGTGGATCGCGCGCACGCGGGTCGTCTCCCTCACGCACAGCCGCATGGGCCTTTGGCAGAGCCTGGAGCGTGCGCTGGGATACGGCGCGTCGTTCCTCGAAGGCGGCTTCGGGTTTCTGCAGTACTTTATCCACCGCAACCGCCAGACCGTGCATGACCGCATTGCGGAGACCATCGTGGTCGATGAGAGCCGCAACGCCACGCGGCTGGTTAAGGTGGAAGTAGAGGAGCCCGAACCGGATGTGGCAACAGACTCACATCCAGTCTGAGCCGTACTGCACCGGAATCTGGGTGAAAGCGATGCGCGTCGGCGCCGACTCCCGCGCGGGCAGCATGCCGGCGAAGTGCAGCGTGGTGTGACCGTACTTCAGGTTCAGCTTGTCCATCGTCGCCGAAAGCTGGTTGCGGTTGCCGGGCTCCTCGAAGAGCATGGCCTGCATCTCGTCCTCTGGGATAAGCCGTGTGAGCGTGACGCCGACGAAGAACGGCCGTGCGTGCTCAGGACCCGTTGGCCGCTGCGCCCAGCAGCCCTGTAGCGCCTCCAGCAGGCTGAGCGTGTCCTGCGCGGGCCGGAAGCGCGCCTCCATGCCCCAGCCGGTCTGGGTGATGCCGCTCGAGTGCTTCTTCACCCTCTTCGCCTGCGCGGCCATGCGCGCGGCCTGCTCGGGGTGCAGCGAGTACTTGATGGTCACCGCGAGCGAGCCAGTAAAGAAGTGCTCCATGCGCAGCCGCATCGCCGCCTTGTGCAGCAGCTTGTGCGCGACGGCCCATGCTCCGGCGTCGGTGCGGTGCTCGGGCGCCATCACATGCGAGTGGCCCAGCGACTTCTGGATGTCGCCACCTACGGGCGCACCGTCATCGCCGGTCTCCGCGCCGCGCAGCCAGTGGTACAGGCGGTCTCCCCACACCGAGTTCCACAGCGCGTGCATCCCGTTGCGGTCCAGCGCCAGCAGTTGCGCCATGGTTTGGATGCCCTTGGCGTTCAGCCGCGCCTCCGTCCGCGCGCCCACGCCGGGCAGGTCGCGCAGCTCCAGGTGCGCGATGGCCCGCGGCAACTGCGAAGGCAGCAGCCCAATCAGGCCGTCGGGCTTCTGCATGTCGCTGGCGATCTTGGCGAGATACCGGTTCGGCGCCATGCCGATCGAGCAGCGCAGCGTGTCGCCTACATCGTCCTTGATCGCCTGCTTGATGTCGAAGGCGATCCGGCGCGCGTTGGGCGGCTGGCGCTCGCGCCCCATCAGCTCACAGACCATCTCGTCAATGGAGGGCGTGTGTGCGACCGGGCAGATTCGCTCCACGGCCTTGGCGATGGCCTGCGAGGTCTCCGCATACTTCTCATGTGAGCCGTTGACCAGGATGATCTCGGGACACAGTGCCTTGGCCTCGCCGACCTTGGTTCCGGTCATGATGCCGAACGCTTTGGCCTCATAGCTGGCAGCGATGAGCGTGCCGGTATCGGCCATGGTGCCCACTACGCCCGTGGGTTTGCCGCGATACTCAGGGTGCAGTTGCTGCTCCACCGACGCAAAGAAGCTGTTCAGGTCGATGTGAAGGAAGCCGAATAGATCGGGTTGGGCAGCGGGGTCCACAGGCGAATTATATTCGCCCGGTCTTCGCCTCCGTGAATCCCCCCTGCTGTGCTAGCTCCCGTCGTCGACCCGCAGCGTGAAGTGGAAGTCGTTCTCGCTCTCAAAGGAGCTGATGCCCTTGCTCTTGGAGCGATGGCCGTTCATCTCGGCCCACAGCTCGTAGTCCACGTTCGGATTGAGCTGGCCAAAGCGGAAGTGGCCGGTGTCATCGGCGATATAGCTCTTCACCGTGTTGGACTTGGAGTCCTTCAGGTAAACGATCGCGCCGGAAACGGGGACGTCATTCTTCCCAACGACCTTGCCCTCTGCGATGCGCTCCTGGGGAGCGTGCTGCTGGGCGTAGATGGCTCCCGAAGCGCCGGGCAACGTCGTCACCAGCGCCAGGGACAGCGCCCAAAGGGCAGTCCTACTCATCTTCTTCATCTTCCTCCTGCGGAGCATCGTCTTCGTCGTCATACCCCTCTTCATCGACGGCGGCTAGTTCCAACGGGTCGCTGGAGACGACTTCTAGATCAGTTCCACACTCATCGCAAGTGACAACTTCGCCCTCTTCGACGTCGTCGGCATCAATATCCAGGGGATTGTCACACTCCGGGCATACGACAGACATAGAACCTCTCCTGCTTGCTTCATTCGGGCCATTCCTAAGACCGCTTGTAAGATGTTGCCAGGGACCAAGGAGTGGCTTCCCTAGTTCTAGCGGGAGTGCGGTGGCTCGTCAACCCGTAGTTCCCTCCGGGCACGTAGCTGAGTAGAGTAGTGACAAGGCATGTTGCCATGGCCATGCGATCCAACGGTCCAATCCTGCTGTCTCTTCCGGCATTTCGCGGCGTCACGCGACGCCTCATCCTGTTGTCGCTGCTGGTCTTCTTCGCTCTGGTCGTCCTCAGCCTGGGGTCCCGCGAACTGAGCGGAAGCCTGCTCGGGGCCATCGTGCTCTCCCCGCAGCAGGCTCTGCACTGGCACCTGTGGCAGCTCCTGAGCTACCCGTTCGCCGACCTCAACCTCATCAGCGTAGCCCTGTCTCTGCTCTCGCTGTGGTTCTTCGGCTCGGCGCTGGAGGACGAACGCGGCCCGCGCTGGATGACCGAGTTCTTTCTCGCGGCCACCATCGGCGGCGGTCTGCTGGCCAGCCTGCTGGCCTACGCCGCCGGCGAGCGCGTTGAAAAGCTCTCGGTAGCCTCCGTCGACTACGGCATGTGGCCCTTTGTGCTGGCGCTGGTGCTGGCCTTCGCGTACTTCCACGCCGACCAGCCGCTGCGCTTCAACTTCATCTTCACCCTCAAGGCCAAGTATCTGGCGGCGATCTACCTGCTCTTTTACCTGGGCGCGGCGCTGATCGGCGGCGACCGCTTCGGTGCTCTGGTGGCTCTGAGCAACGCGCTCTGCGGCTATGTGTACCTGCGCCTGGCGCCACGCCGTTCGATTAAGACCACGGCTTCGGAGAAGTGGTTCGGCCTGCGCAACGCATATATCCGCGCCAAGCGCCGCCGCGCGGCGAAGAAGTTCACCGTCTACATGCGCAAGCAGGGCTCAGACGTGAATATCGACCCCAGCGGCCGCTACATCGACCCCGACGAAAAATCCCGCAACCCCAACGACCGAACCTGGCTGAACTGAAGTTTCGGAGCCTTCCGCCGCTTTCACCCTTTCTCATAGCTCAATAGCTCATCGCTCGAAGCTCATAAAGACCCACGCGATGGAACGTCATCCGACGAGCACCGCCCCGCCGTTGGCGTTCAGGATCTCGCCTGACATAAATCCCGCGAACGGCGTGCACAGGAAGAGAATCGGGCCTGCGACCTCGTCCACGTGTGCTGGCCGCCCCAGCGGGACCGCCGCGAGGTTCTGCGCGGCCAGCTCAGGGGTCGCGAAGGCGGAGGCGGACATCTCTGTGGTGACCCAGCCGGGCGCGACGCAGTTGCAGTAGATGGCCTGCGGCGCCAGCTCGGCAGAGAGCGTCTTGGTCAGCGAGATGAGCGCGCCCTTGCTGGCGGCATAGTCGGCGTGCAAGGGGTCGCCGCGTTGCCCGGCCGCGGAGGCCACCAGAACGATATGCCCGCGCGCAGCCTCGATAGGAGCCCCAGAGCCGTGCGTGCGGTTAGCGGCAGGCCAGGGCCGCGTAAGCATGTGCGCCGCCGCCGCCTGCACCAGCCCGAAGGCACTGTCGAGGTTCGTCGCCAGCGTGTTGCGCCACCGCGCAGGTGTGATACCCGCAGCGGGCGAGTCGTCCGGCCACACGCCGTGGTTAACGATAAGGATGTCGAGGTCGCCAAACGCGGCCAGCGCGCGCGCGACCAGCACCTGCCCGTCCTCGACGGTGGTCAGCGACTGCTGCAGCGCAAGACACTGGCTCGGCCCGCCGAGTTCGGCAGAGAGCGCTTCGGCTTCAGCCTGCGCGGCGCGATAGCTGAAGGCGACTCGCGCTCCGGCCTGGCGAAACAGCCGCACGGTCGCCGCGCCAATGCCGCGCGAGCCTCCTGAGATGAGAGCCGTGCGGCCGGTAAGGTTAAGCGGGACGCCGGGGGCAGGAGTGGTGGGCATCAGATGATTTTACGGCGGGGCGGCCCCGATGTTTAGGCCTTAATGAAGCTGGTGAAGTCCGACCAATGTTCGACGCGGAAGGAGCGGATGTCCAGGACCCACGCTGGGAACCACGGGAGGGCTTTGAGGGCGTTCATGGCCCCGGCGAGGTTGGCGAGGTCTTCGTTCAAGCAGTGATACACGCTGCCCTGAATCCAAGCAAAGTCGTACCGGGAGAGTGTGCGGCCGATCTCGTCGTACCCGGCGCGGACACTCTTGGGATGGAGCTTCTCCATCTCGGAGACGGTCATGTCAAAGGCAATGGCGAACATTAGAGCTTATCTGGGTCTTCGAGAACATCAGCCAGAGGGTAGTCGAGTTCTTCCCCACTATGGAAGACGCGGATGGCGACCATCTCACCCTTCGGTCCGCGAGGCGCAGGGCCGAGAACTTCGTACATTGGGCCGTACTCGCCGAAGGTCTTGAGAACGCCGACGGGGATTGCCGCGGGTTGTGGGGCTGCTGTGGCCATGAAGCACCTCCCGACTGATGTTAGTTTAGTACGAAAGCTAACTCCTCGCCACGACCTTCAAACTCAGCTCGCGTAGCTGCTGCTCGCTCACCGGAGTTGGCGCGTCAACCATCAGGTCGATGGCCTTCGCCGTCTTGGGGAAGGCGATCACCTCGCGCAGCGACGTTGCTCCGGCGAGGATCATCACGATGCGGTCCAGGCCCAGCGCGATGCCGCCGTGCGGGGGCGTTCCGTACTCCAGCGCGTCGAGGAAGAAGCCGAAGCGCTCTTTGGCCTCTTCGTCCGTCATGCCCAGCGAGCGGAAGATCTGCTGCTGCACGTCCTTGCGGTGGATACGGATCGAGCCTGAGCCGAGCTCGTTGCCGTTCAGCACAATGTCATAGGCCAGTGCGCGCACCGCGCCCTTGTCGTCGACGAGCTTGCCGGAGACGATGTCCTCTTCGTGCGGCGAGGTGAACGGATGGTGCGCGGCATCCCAGGTCTTCGACTCTTCGTTCCACTCGTACATAGGAAAGTCAGTGACCCACAGGAACTTGAAGTCGGCGGCGGTGTGCGTCTGCTCGAAGAGCTTGTGCTTGTCCGCGAACTTCTTCGCCAGCTCCAGCCGCAGCGCTCCCACGCGCTTGTAGATCCACTGCGGATCGTAGTTCCACTTCGCCGGCGTGCCGAGCTTGGGCGTGATGACGACGGTCAGGTCGTCGACCGCGAGCGACGTCTTGGCGAAGACGATCTGCTCGGCGGAGAGCTTGGCCCAGATGGCGTCGGCGAGCGGGACAAAGGCCTCATTGGTGCGCAGGCGCGCCGTGTCCAGCAGGTCAAGGCCGGACTCTCCGAAGAAGGCGCGGATCTCGCTGAGCAGCGACTTGCGCGCCGTCCCGCTGAGTTCGCCCACTTTCGGGATGGTAAAGCCGAGTACGGGAAGGTCGTGCTCGATCTTGAGTGTGGTGCGCAGCTCCGGCGTAAGCACGGCGCTCAGGTCCACCAGCGCGGGCAGGCGCATATCCGGCTTGTCGATGCCGTACCTCGTCACGGCCTGGTCATAGGTCATCTGCAGGAACGGATCGGCGGAGAGTTCAATGCCACCGGCGGCGAACGCCGCGCGCAGAAAACTCTCTGTCATGGCGAAGATCAGCGACATCTGCGGAAAGCTCATCTCCACGTCAATCTGCGTGAACTCGGGCTGGCGATCCGCGCGGAGGTCCTCATCGCGAAAGCAGCGCGCGATCTGGAAGTAGCGGTCGAAGCCGGAGATCATCAGAATCTGTTTGAATATCTGCGGCGACTGCGGCAGCGCGTAGAACTCGCCGCCGTGGACGCGGCTGGGAACCAGGTAGTCGCGCGCGCCTTCGGGAGTAGAGCGCGTCATGATGGGCGTCTCAATCTCCAGGAAGCCCTGCGCGACCAGGTTGTTGCGGATGGCCATCGCGACGCGCGAGCGCAGCGCGAAGTTGTGCTGCATCTCCGTGCGGCGCAGGTCGAGATAGCGGTACTTCAGCCGCACCTCTTCGTTGGCGATGGCGTCATCGGCGGGCGAGAATGGCGGAGTCTTTGCGTCGTTGAGCAGCAGCAGGTCGCTGGCGACGACCTCTATATCGCCGGTGGGCATGTTGGGGTTGGCCAGTCCCTCCCCACGCACACGCACCTTGCCGGTTACGGCGACCACGTACTCGGGTCGCGCGGCCTCGGCCTTCGCGTGTCCTGCGGGCGAGACCTCTTTGTCGAGGATGACCTGTGTGATGCCGCTGCGATCGCGGATGTCCAGGAAGATCAGGCCGCCGTGGTCGCGGCGGCTGTTCACCCAGCCCATGATGGTTACGGTCTTGCCTGCGTCAGTGCTTCGCAGATCGCCGCAAAGATGCGTGCGCTGCAGGGTGCCAAGGAAGTCGAGAGTCACAATCTTTCTATTGTAGTTTGCCGCGGCGCTTGTACGAAAGCGCAGCGGGTGCTCGCTGATATTGCCTGGGTTCGGCCACAATGGAGGTTCCTGGGCCATTGTGCACATCTCTCACTTCGGCTGCAGGGTCGGCACCTCGCTGGAGCCCGCTCCAAAGAAGAGCAACCGCGCGATCGCGATGACGGCTATGTCTCCAAAGACGGCGAGCGGAGGCAGATATCCGCACCCCAGGCAGATTAGGCTCGTGAGGCATAGGAACGCGAGTGTCCAGAAGATGACCCACAGATAGCGCTTGCGCCGATACGCAGGACGCAGCAGGAGAATTTCGCGCAGCCTGGGAAGAAAGATCCGGAGCGCGGCTGGGACCACTTCGATCAGCACCAGGAAGCCGCCAAAGAGAACATAGACGAGCCAGAATGGAAGCTCGCGCAGGTAGGCCCCGGAGAGCAAGGCCTGCATGTACCGCCCCTGCAGGTCGTATCCCCAGACCTTCGACCCTAGCACGACCTTCTGGTCGGATAGATCCTCCGATCCGATGAGCACGATCTTGCCGGCGAGCTGGGCGGTCGACGGCGGCCCGGAGCAGTCAGTCGCCCAGCGGCTGCGCATCTGCTGGGTGCCGAAGCTGCACAGAACCTGCGTGGACGTCTCCTGGGGGAGTTCGAGATTGAGGTTGGCGAAGGCGTCTGTGGGGCTGTCCACGAGTGCGCGCATGCGCGGGTGCTGGGCAAAGTCTGGAGCGAAGGTCTTGACGGCGGTCCAGGCGAGCGTGTCGGAGGTGGTCGTGGTATCCGGTACGCTGGGCGCGCTGGGCGCGGCGGCGGAGCTGAGTAAATCCCACCACAAGGGGATCTTGTCCAGCTCGGAGTAGAGACGGGTGAGGCCGCGATGCACATTGGGCGAGGCGAAGTCCAGTTGCGGTTTGCGCACCAGGCAGGTGCCTTCGCGCTCGGAGTCGGCCATGTCGGTGGACTCTCCAACGACGATGGGAACGGAGATGGATTGCACGGCCGCAAGCAGTTCCGCAGTGCTTTGAGGAAACTCCTTGCAGCTAGTCGGGCCGAAGAACTTGTCGACGACGATCTCTGCGGGATGCTGCGCAGCGACGGAGCGCAGCAGGTCGGCGAGGTAGAGCCGGCCCTGGCACACGTTGTTCTCAACGTCGGCAACATCGCCCGGTATACCGACGAGGCTGACCAAATTGACGCTGTCGCCGCTGGCCCGGGAGAGGAAGAATTCGTAAGGAACGGCGTAGAGATCGGAGTGGGTGATGTTCGTCGGGTCGCACGAGGAGGTGAAGTCCGAGAGATGATCGCGGTGCTCCCAGACGATGAGCCCGGCGAGCGGGATCAGATACAGTGCGCCGAGCAGTAGCTTCCTGCCGCCCACCCGCAATGATCTTGCGCCGGAATGTGCTGCTGCGACCGCCTGGGGTGCGTTACCCGGAGTGACTACATAGCGGCGTACGCGGAAGCTCTCGTCGCGCTTGCCCTTGACGCGTTCTTCGGGTCCGTAGAGCGACTGCAGCTCCGGCGCCAGCTCAGCAAATGAGACGTCGTCCATCATCACTTCGCCAGCCGCGGCTGCTGCCTCCAGCCGAACGGCGTTGGCGATCGTTGTGCCCGCGTACTCGTCGGAGGCGCCGGTGCGTGGCGTTGCGCTCACCTCTCCGGTCGCGATGCCCACACGGAACCAGCGCTGCGCGGTGGTTTCGGTGCGCTGGTTGTTATGCTCTTTGGCAAACCTCTGCACGCCTGCGGCGAAGCTGTGCGCGGCGTCCACGCTGTCAAAGAGCAGGATGATGCCGTCGCCGGTGCGCGCGACCACGGTGTAGGCCTGCGCAGGCAACAGCTCCAGCGCGCGGGTCATAAAGCTCTGGATCTGCTTGTTCAGCTCTGAAACGCTGGCGGCGCTGATGTTCTGTTCCAGCAGGCGGGCGATGCTGCTGTAGCCGACCATATCCACAACGGCGACCGTCTTGCGGAGCATCCCACCTGCACCCTCCAACCCATCGCTCATCGCAGTCCCTTATGCGACCCTCAAACTTTGCAGGTCGGATGGGTTGAGATCACCACTGCCGGAAGTCTCAAACGTATCGCCTCCGTGCGCGGTGCGCAAGAGGCTTGGATTTACTGGCCGCCGTGTATGTCGGCCTGAGCAGGTTGCACTTCTAGTTCCGTGCCGTGGCCGAGCAGCCTCCAAAGCAGGTCAATCGCCAGCGCGATGCCGCCGCCGATAGCTGTGTTCACGAGGCGCAGGTGCGCGGCCGAGCGGTCCGAAAAGCCGCCGAAGCGGAACAGAAACACGATATACAGCGTGATGCTGAAGGAGAACAGCGCATAGTTCACCGCCTGCGTGGCATAGCATCCCCACGCGGCAATCACGCAGAGGCTGAAGGTGAACCAAGCGGGCAGCGGCACCCACAGCGCAAACATCAGCGCAACGCCCGCGCCCAGCAGCGTTCCGAAGAGGCGCGCAATACCTCGGCTGAGCGTGTTCGACCACTGCGGCTTCAGCACCAGCAGCGCTGTCATCGGCGCCCAGTAGCCGTTGCGTATGTGGAATGTCTGGTAGATCGCCGAGCTCAGACCCACTGCCAGCACCAGCCGCAGGATGTAGGAGACCATGCTGCTGCCCCACGTCAGGTCCTGTCGCACCTGCTTCAGGATGCGGAGCGCCCGCGCCCGCAGCAGAGGCAGCACCGCCGGTCGCGCGGAGATCGCCCTGGGATGCAGACGATGCAGATGGAACGCCGTGTAGAAGAGCATCTGCAGCCCGCCGCCGGCCAGCACCATCTCCGTGCGCCCAACCGCGTAGTGGACGCCGAGTGGAAAGTAGCTGGCGATGACCACAAACACCGCGCACTGCTGCCCGATCCAGCTCGACGTAGTGCCCAGGTCGGCGAGCAGCCCATAATTGATGGAGGCGATGATCGCGAGAATCAATACCAGCGCGGGAATCCCGGCACCCAGCGAACCGGCCAGCGTGCCGGAGGCCAGACCCAGAGTGACGATCGCCATGCTCAGCAGCGTGGACGCCAGTGCCTCATGGAACAGCGCAAACCCAATCGTGAATGCCGCGCCCGCAGCGATGGCCCCGGCGCTGGCGTGCCCGCTGAGCTTGCCCGCGACCAGCGCCACCGCGACCGCGATCACCGACTGCAAGCCCCGGATGGGCGTCCGCTTCGCCCAGGGGAAGGCGGTGGTATCCAGCGAGATGTGGAGGAGTCTGCGCAAAGTGTGGCTTCTAGATTCGCAGGTGACTCTGCAATTCATTCGTAGCCACCTTCTGTTGCTCGCCCGTGGCGAAGGTCTTAACCGTCGCGGTCTCCGTTGAGACTTCGTCTTCACCCAGCAAGACGATATTGCGGGCGATGTTGTCGGCGATCTCGAAGCTCTTGCGCAGCTTGAAGCTGCCGTCGCCGACCTCGACCGTGAGCCCGGCGGCGCGGAGTTCCTTCGCGAGCGCCAGAGCGGCGGGGTTCTGTGCGAGGCCGAGCGGCGCGATATAGGCGTCAAGCTTGGAGGCGGCAACGGATGCCCCATCCGCTTCCGCCTGCGCCTGCAGCGTCAGGATGAGGCGGTCTTCGCCGATGGCGAAGCCGATGCCCGGCGCGCGCGGGCCCCCAAGCATCTCCGAAAGGCCGTCGTAGCGCCCGCCGCCCAGCAGTGCATTCTGCGTGCCGAGGCCCGTCGCGTCACCGCTGGGCACGGTGAACTCGAAGGTGGTGCGCGTGTAGTAGTCCAATCCGCGAACCAGCCGCGGGTTCAGGTGATACTTCACACCGCAGGCATCCAGCGCAGCCAGCACCTGATCAAAGTGTGCGCGCGAGTCCGGCGATAGAAAGTCGGCGATCTTCGGCAGCGCGTTGATGATCTCCTGGTCGGCCTCGTCCTTGCTGTCGAGCACACGCAGCGGGTTGGTCTCGGCGCGGCGCTGGTTGTCGAGGCAGAGCTTTGCTTTTACCGGATCTAATGCCTCACGCAGCGCGACGTTGTACTTCGCGCGGTCTTCGACGGAGCCCACCGAGTTCA
>Ga0302157_10004159_pt1 | contig 15834 bp, 13 predicted proteins | sample I_Bog_N3_3_FD_193502 | JGI IMG/M metagenome (GOLD analysis project Ga0302157, IMG submission 193502) | Peat permafrost microbial communities from Stordalen Mire near Abisko, Sweden - I_Bog_N3_3 | ecosystem: Environmental > Terrestrial > Soil > Wetlands > Peat | place: Sweden: Abisko, Stordalen...
CATTCTCCAGCAGACCCGCAAGGAATTCGCCATGCTGCCCGCGGCGAGCAGGTTTGAGCCTCGCAAAAAAGAGCTGAAGCTCCTCTTGTTGCGAGGAGCTTCTGCGGGACGAACCCTTGGATGAGAGGACGACTACCGGCCGTTCAGTGCCACGACGATACCCGTTCATTTATCCTGCATACTCCCATGAGGCATGGGCGAGTGGGCGTCACTAAAACACCATACGGGTTGAATCTGGCCACTGTAGTCAAAATTGAGTACGACAAAACCTCACCGATGTAGGCGGAACCTCACAGAACCACAAAATGCAAGGGGGCTTTATAGGCTCCGTACTCCAGACATTCTCAGGGGCGATGAGTTCCGAGCACTTCTCCCGGAGCTTTCTCGGCGTGAGCGCGTCATGGTGTTGATGGACGGAATTACCGGTTTTCGCCGCGGAGAGCTGATCGCTCTCCGCTGGGCGGACATCGACTTCGAATTGAGCCAGGCGAACGTCACGCACGCGATCTGGAACAACGTCGAAGGCGACGTCAAGACGGAGGCTTCACGCAAACCTGTACCAATTCCACAAATGGTGATTGAAGAATTGAAACAATGGCGGGCGGTGACTCTCTACCGCGCAGACAGCGACTACCTCTTCCCTTCTGTCAGAAAGAATGGAAGCCAGCCGATCACTCCGGACATGATTCTTCGGCGCCATATGCGGCCGGCGTTGCAACGGACCGGAGTCACCAAGCACATCGGCTGGTACAGCTTCCGCCATGGGTTAGCAACCATGCTGCGGCAGCAAAAAGTCGATCTCAAAACCGCCCAGGAACTTCTTCGCCATGCAAACCCGCGGATCACACCGGAGATTTACCAGCAGGCCGTCAGCGAGGAGAAACGAGCGGCGCAGGACCTTGTATTCCGGGGTCTCTTTGGTGGGGGCTCCACTCAGCACCCTTCAGCACCCTCGGAGGCTGTATGAAAGCAACTATCATCGCCATAAATCCTTATGTTTCTAAGGAAAATGGCGGGGACGACGGGGCTCGAACCCGCGACCTCTGCCGTGACAGGGCAGCGCTCTAACCAACTGAGCTACGTCCCCAGATGCTGCCTTGCGGCACGCTGGTCTGGTGTCCCAGAGCTCGCGCGGTGTTCGGCGCTGCAACACGGTGACGTAATTCAGTCTACCAGATGCGCGCGGTTCGCCGGTAGCCTTCCGGTGACTGTGCGCTACACTAACCAGGGCCCGGAAGATTTTTAGCGGGCGGTTAGCTCAGTTGGTTAGAGCGCCTGCCTTACAAGCAGGATGTCGGGGGTTCGAGTCCCTCACTGCCCACCACTCCTCCCACTGGCGCACGCGCACGCGAAAAACGATGGCCGCTCGCCTCATACTGAACGCAGACGACTTTGGCCTCACTCGCGGCATCAATCGCGCGATAGGCGAGCTACACGCCGCTGGCGCGCTGACATCCGCCACACTCATGGCCAATGGCCCGGCCTTCGACGACGCCGTCGCCATCACACACGTCAACCCCGGCCTCGGCGTGGGATGCCACATCGTCCTCACCGACGGCACGCCGCTCTCGCCGCCGGAGACAATACCCACGCTGCTCGGTGAGGACGGAGCAAACTTTCGCCCGAAGATCACGGACTTCTTCCTCGCCGTATTGCGCGGCAACGTGGATGCATCTGAGATCGAGCGCGAGGCGCTGGCGCAGATTCAGAAGCTGCAAGCCGCCGGCATCAGCGTCACGCATGTGGACACGCACAAGCACACACACGTGCTGCCGCAGGTCGCGCGCCCCGTCCTCGCCGCCGCGGAGACAGCTGGAATCCGCGCCATACGCAATCCGTTTGAAGAGCGCTGGAGCCTCGCACTCGGCAGCAGCGCGCTCATAGCTCGCCTCAAGCTGCGCATCCTGTACCATCTGCGTCCGCGCTTCTTCGCGCTGCCACAGATTTGCGAAGGTCGCATCGTAACGACGGACGGCACCATCGGCATCTCCGCGACCGGCAGTCTGGATGTCGCCACGCTGCACGCCACGCTCGACGCTCTTCCGGAGGGCACGTGGGAGATGGTCTGTCATCCCGGCTACAATGACCGCGATCTCGATGCTGTGACTACACGGCTGCGTGAAACTCGCAACATCGAACGCGAAGCGCTGCTCGCAACCTTCGGCTCCAACTCGCTGAACCCTTCCGTCCCGCATCTCATCCACTATGCAGAACTAACGCACTCTACTAATCCCTAATCCCTGTTCCCTATTCCCTGCGAGCGAAGCGAACCCCATGAAGATTGGCATCACCTGTTATCCCACCTACGGAGGCTCCGGCGTCGTCGCCACGGAGCTCGGCATTGAGCTTGCCGCTCGCGGTCACGAGGTGCATTTCATCACCTACTCGCAGCCCTTCCGCCTGACTGGCCGCGAAGCCAACATCCGTTACCACGAGGTCCCCGTCTCGAACTATCCGCTCTTCGAGTACCCGCCTTATGATCTCGCGCTGGCCACGCGCATGGCGGAGGTCGCCGAGTTCCACTCTCTCGATCTGCTGCACGTGCACTACGCCATCCCACACAGCGTCAGTGCGCTCCTGGCGCGACAGATGCTCGCCGCTCGCGGCCGCCATCTGCCCTTCATCACCACGCTGCACGGCACGGACATCACGCTTGTGGGCCTCGACCGCTCATATCTGCCGATCACCCGCTTCGGCATCGACGAGTCGGACGGCGTCACCGCCATCTCTTCTTACCTGCGCGATCAGACCCGCGAGGCCTTCGGAGTCACCCGCCCCATCGAGGTCATCCGTAACTTCGTCAACTGCGACCTCTACGTCCGCAAGCCCGAGTTGGTCGCCGTTCAACGACCACGCTTCGCGCAGCCTAACGAGCGACTGCTTGTGCACCTCTCCAACTTCCGGCCGGTCAAGCGCGTGCTGGACGTCATCGAGATCTTCGCCCGCGTCGCCCGCGCAATGCCCGCGCGTCTGCTGCTCATAGGCGACGGCCCTGAGCGCTCCGCCGCGGAGTTCCTCGCCGTGCGCCTGGGTGTGGCCGACCGCGTGGACTTCGTCGGCAAGCAGGACAACGTCCACGAGCTGCTGCCGCTCGCCGACATGATGCTGATGCCCAGCGAGATGGAGTCCTTCGGCCTGGCCGCACTCGAAGCCATGGCCTGCCGCGTCCCCGCGATTGCGACGCGCGTCGGGGGTGTCCCAGAGTTAATAAACGACGGTAGAGATGGCAGAACCGCCAACGGGTTGCTCTACGAAGTAGGCGACGTCAAATCAATGGCCGAGGGCGCGATTTGGCTGCTCAGCGACCAGGCCCGCCTGGATGCCATGGCAACGGCGGCCCGCCGCACCGCGCAGGACCACTTCTGCGCCTCGCGTATCATCCCGCTCTACGAGCGCTTTTACGAGCAGGTCATCGCAGCACCCCCGCGCAAGTAGTCCGCCGCCGCAACTTCCACCCGCTCCTGGTGTTAACCCCTCTGTTAACCCGCCGGATGCGCAGCCATGGGATTTCGACTTCGCCTCGCATACCGCGGCCTATCCTTCAATCAGGAGCATATACATGCTCCGCCGGGAGCTATCTGCCATGAAGCTGCATCTGCCACTCACACTTTGCGCCGCGAGCCTGCTGATGCCGTTTGCGTTGACCGCACAGACCTACGGCACCTCACATCCCGAAGACCTGAACGACAACATCGTCTCTGCTGATCCCGCGCCGCCTCAACAGCACTATGTCAAACCCTCGGCGGGCATCCCCGCAACACCAGATAATGGCGTCGCCAACAATCCTCAACTGACCGAGCGCCAGCCGGCCCCAGATGCTACCAGTAACCTACAGTCCAACTTCACCGTCACTGACGACCCCAACAGCGGTGTCGTGATTGATGTGCCCACCGGCCCTGACGACCTGCCCATCGGTACGCGGCTCACTGCCCAGATGCAGAACGAGATCTCCACCAAGGTCACCCCTGCGGGAACCGCCTTCACCGCCTCACTCATCGCAGATGTCATGCATCAGGGGCGCGTGCTGCTGCCGGTCGGCTCCACAGTACATGGCCGCATCACACAGATTCACGGTGGACGCCGTATCGGCGGCGCCTCTGCGATACGCCTGCAACCTGACACTATCAGCCTGCCGGACGGCACCACCTACCGGATCGACGCCGAGGTCAGCGACCTCGACCACTACCAGGACTCGCACGTCAATCGCGAGGGAGCGATCGTCTCCAACAGCCACGGCAAGACCGCCGCGATCGTTCTCAGCGCCACCACCGGAACGGCAGTCGTCGCAGGCGCAATGCTAGGCGGCGGCGTAGGCGCTGTGGTCGGACTAGGCATCGGTGCGGGCGCCGGCGTCGTGTGGTGGCTCAAGCAGGACCACCAGCAGACGCTGCCACAAGGCACAGAGATCGTCTTTGCCCTGGATGGCCCATTGCACGTCAGCCCGGTCATCCACTAGCTTTCTGTTCGCCGGTAACTGTTCCCTGTTCCTGCCTCTAGACTACCTGCGCCAGTAGCCGCTTCCAGTTCTTCTGGTTCCGCTTGAAGCTCTTCTTCAGGTCGTCGAGAGTACGTTGGAAGTCAGCGTTCTCCTGCATGCCGCGCCACGCGGGATTCTTGCTGAACCACGGATAGTTCTCATTGCCCAGGTAGATGGCGCGCCGCAGCCAGTGCAGCGACTCCGATGCATCGCCCTCCACGGCGAAGTATGTTGCCAGCCGGTAGGCCATCTCGCTGTCAGCCTCAGCGGCGGCCAGCGTCTCTTCTAAAACAAATTCCGCGGCGCGCTTGCGATCGCCCAGTTGCACATAGCACATCGCTATGGTCGGAAAGACGATGCGCAGGGAAGCGTCGTCGTGAATCACCTGCTCCAGCGTCGCGATGGCCTTGGAGAGCTCGCCCATACGCATCTGTTGATAGCCCTGCGAGATGCGCAGCAGCGGCTGCCTCGGCTCCAGCGTCAGCCCCTTCTCAATCTCATCCGAGGCCAGCTCCAACTGATTCTGATACTGGTAGACGCGCGCGCGATGGTTGTAGATCATCGCCGCATTGGATGGATTCAGGCGCAGCGAGATGTTGAACTGCTCCAGCGCCTCTTCATACAGCCCGTCAATGCGCAACGTCAGCCCCGCCACCAGATGCACATTCCAGTCGTTGGCCGCCTGTTGCAGCAGGTGTTCGATGCCATGGCGCGCGCTCTCCTTCTCACCGCGGGAGAGGAGCATATACACACGGTACAAATTGGCTTCTACGGACGTAGAATCCCGTTCCAGCGCCTTATCAAAGGCACGCCTCGCCTCCAGCACATGCATCTGGCCACCCAGCCCCATGCGTGCATACTGCAGGTGCGTTATGCCGAGGCCCGACCACCCTGGAGCATAAGCCGGATCGCGCTTCACCACACCCTCAAACAGATCGCGCGCACGATCCAGTTCATCGCGGCTCCCCGTGCGCGACATAAAAGACGACAGCAGCGCCCGCGCCTGCAGGTACTCCTCCGAGACGGCATCTCCCAGCGACTCTTCCCCTGAAGACATCATCGAACCGCTCTGGAGGCCTCCAAAGCCGTGCAGCTCGCCGAAGACCTCATCGCAGATCTCGCTCTGCACCGCAATCAGATCGAAGGAGGCTACGCTGATCGCGCCGCCAGTACGCACGCTCTGTCCGGCCACGTCGAGCAACTGCCAGTTCAGATCAAAGCCCTTCTCCGAGCGCAGAAAGTTTCCCGCCAGCACAAAGTCCACCATCAGCTTTCGTCCCACACTCAGCGGATCAAGCTGCGCCGTCGACACGTTCATCAAGGAACTCGTTGGGCGCACCAGCAGTTGCGGCACTTTGGCCAGCCGCGCCGCCAGTGCATCCGCCAGGGCATATCCGTAGAAGTGCGTCGCGTCGCTCGACCCCAGGTTCACAAACGGCAGCACCACGATGTTCGGCCCCTTGGAAGACGTCGCCGTGGCGCTGTCGCGAAAGCGTTCCGCCAGCATGGACAGGATGCCGGTGGTACGCTTCTCCTCCTCGGGCGTCTCCATATCCTGGCGCTGCTGCGCCGGCATGTTGATGGCTCCCTCGCCCGGCAACACCGAGTCCAGTTGCAGCGACTTGACGATCGTCTTCAACCCCTCGCGCAGCTCGGCCGCCGACGCATACCGTTCGGCTGGCTGCTTTGCCAGGCAGCGCAGAATCACGCTCTCCAACTCTACTGGCAGGCCGGGCACAATCTCACGCAGCGCCGGTGGTTCAGCAAACTGGATGGCGCGAATGCTCTGCAGATCCTGCCCGTCCGGGCGATGGAACGGATGCCGCCCGCTCGCCATCTCATAAAGGATCAGCCCCACTGCAAAGATGTCACTCTGCACGCTCGACTGGCCGGTCACGAACTGCTCCGGAGCCATGTACGCGATGGTGCCGCCGCGCGCGGTGTAGGTCGCCCCCGCCACCGCAGGCGTGACCGGCTGCGTGGTCATCGAGGGGTCAAAGTCGATATTGTCGCGCTTTAACTGCCGCGCCAGACCAAAGTCCAGAATCTTGATCAGCCCACCGTCGGTCAGCATCACATTGGCCGGCTTAAGGTCACGATGGAAGATGCCCATATTGTGCGCCGCGGCTAGACCGTCGGCGATCTGCATGCCGCTCGAGAGCACCAGTTGTGCGTTCGCCGGTCCCTCCGCAATGACCTTGTCCAGGCTCTTGCCGGGTATGTACTGCATCACAATGTAGGCTTCGTCGTCCGCCTCGCCGGGTGCCGTCTCGCCAACCTCATAGATCGCGCAGACGTTGGGGTGGTCGATGGCCGAAGCCAGCCGCGCCTCCCGCAACTGGGTCGCGCGCACCTGCTCCGGCGTCTGCGAGCCCCGCTTCAGCAGCTTCAGCACCACCGGCCGTTGCAGCAAGGTATCATTGGCCAGAAAAACCACGCCGCTTCCACCTGAGCCGATCTTGCGCAGAAACTCATATTGCTTAATGACGCGGCGTGCCATGAGTTCATTATCTCAGCATCGAACCCCTTGCTTTGTGGAAACACCTTCCGCTGCGGCCCCAAAATGGAACCGGGCGAGGCAGCCCTTTCACCGCTAACCGCATCAAAAATTCTTTGTGAATTCCATGCCCGCAACGATTCTGCTCATAGACGACGAAGCGGTACAGGCCGCCATGCGGCAGACTATCCTCAAGCGCGCTGGCTACTCCGTGATCGCCGTGCTCAGCCCGGAACGGGCTCTTGAACAGTTTCGCAACAGTGAGTTCCCGACGCCCATCGACCTCATCCTCACCGACCATCTGATGCCCGGCATGAACGGCAATGAGTTCATCGCCTCCCTGCGCGAGTTCGCCCCGCACGTCCCTGTCTTGGTCATCAGCGGCCTCCCCGAAGCCGAAGACGAGTACCAGGGCCTCAACGTCCACTTCCGCCTGAAGCCTCTGGCACCGGCCCTCCTTCTGGAGTGCGTCCGCGACCTGCTGGAGTCTTCCTCGCCTCTGCTCTCTTGAGCGGAACCTCACTCCCATACCAGAACGAAGTCAGCACTCCGCAGTGAGATGGGTCACCGCGTTCACCTATAAAGTTTGAGAGAATGGTGAGCGAAGGACGAACCCTCCCATGTCCCACCCCATGCCGACCTTCGGCGAACTCTCTCTGCTGCTGGCGCTGGCACTCTGCGTCTATACCTTCTTCAGCGGTACGCTTGCGCTCTGGGCGATGGCCTACAACCGCCCGCTTGCGGTTGCTCCGGACCGCCTGCGCGAGACCAGCCGCCGCGCAGGTCTGGCCAGCTTCATCGCTGTCGCCTGCGCGGCCTTCGCGCTCATCTGGGCGGCCTTCACCAACGACTTCTCGGTCGACTACATCCTCCACCACAGTAACCGCGCGCTCGCCGGTGGATATAAGTTCGCCTCGCTGTGGTCCGGGCAGGAGGGCTCGCTTCTCCTGTGGGCGTTCCTGCTCTCTGGCTATGGCTTCGTGCTGCGCCTGCGCCATAAGGGAGACATCACTCTCACCGCCTACGCCTCTACGATCCTCTCGGCGATCCAGATCTTCTTCCTTCTGCTGCTGGTCATCGCCGCGCCTCCGTTCGCCTTCGTCCCCGGCGGCGTCGCTCCGGCGGACGGCTTCGGCCTGAACCCGCTGCTCCAGTACCCAGAGATGGCCATCCACCCGCCGATGCTCTACCTCGGCTACGTCGGCTTCTCCGTACCCTTCGCCTTCGCGCTCGGCGCGTTGATGATGCGCTACCCCGGCGAGAAGTGGATTCACATCACCCGGCGCTGGACCATGGTCACCTGGCTCTTTCTCACCGTCGGCATCATGTTGGGGATGCACTGGGCCTACGCCGTGCTCGGCTGGGGCGGCTACTGGGGTTGGGACCCGGTCGAAAACGCCAGCCTGATGCCCTGGCTCGCCGGCACCGCCTTTCTGCACTCGGTCATGATGCAGGAGAAGCGCGGCATGATGAAGCGCTGGAACGTCTGGCTCATCTTCATCACCTTCATGCTCACCATCCTGGGGACGCTGCTTACGCGCTCCGGCCTGGTCTCCAGCGTGCACGCCTTCGCTCAGAGTTCCATCGGCGACTGGTTCGTCAGCTTCCTGGTACTCACCCTCGTCGTCTGCCTGTTCACCTTCTTCCGCCAGTACGACCACCTGAAGACCGAGAACCACTTTGAGGCACTCGGCTCGCGCGAGTCCAGCTTCCTCTTCAACAATCTGATCCTTCTGCTGGCCTGCTTCACCGTCCTCTGGGGAACGCTCTTCCCCGTTCTCTCCGAGTACTGGGACGGCACCAAGACCACCGTCAACGCACCCTTCTACAACCGCGTGATGCCGCCCATCGGCCTCTTCCTCATCTTCCTCACGGGAGTCGGGCCCCTGCTGGCATGGCGCTCCACCAGCTTCCGAGCCGTCCGCCGCAACTTCATCGCTCCGTGCATCGCCATCCTCGTCACTGCCACGGTGCTGATACTCTCCGGCCTTCATCCGTGGGCTGACACCGACCCCACCGGCAGCATCTACTCGCTGGTCTGCTTCTCGCTCGGCGCGGGCGTCATCGCGGCCATCGCAGCCGAGTTCCTTCGGGGTGCCGGCGTCGTCCGCACCCAGACCGGCAAGAACCTGCTCTCCGCCGCCGTTCTGCTCACGCGCCGCAACACGCGTCGCTATGGCGGCTACATCATTCACTTCGGCATCGTCATCATGTTCATCGGCCTGGCCGGAGCGGCGTTCAACCAGTCCAAGGAGATGGAGATGGGCTTTGGCGACTCCATCCAGGTCGGCGGCTACAAGGTCATCTGCCAGTCCTTCTCGCAGGACTCCACCCCCGAGTACGACACCGACTTCGCCCTGCTGGACGTATTCCACAACGGCACCAAGATCACACGCCTCACGCCGGAGCGCCGCATCTACTTCCCGGACACCGACCACGCCCAGGCCTCTACGGTCGTCGCCATCCACTCCACGCTCGCAGCCGACCTCTACGTCGTCTTTGAGGGCCGTAACGCCGACTCCGGACGCCCCATCATCAAGGTCTTTGTGAACCCGCTGGTCAACTGGATATGGGCCGGCGTAGGCATCGTCATCCTCGGCACACTGATAGCTCTTGTACCGCCCTTGCTTCCCGTCTCCCGGCGGGTGGAGGTCCTTACCCCGGCTCCGTCGCGCTCCTCCGGCTCAGATACCGTACTTCCCCTCGCCGCCAAAGTCGGTGCACAGCTCGCCGCACCGGAGGCGCCCCATGCTTAAGCGCGCCGCTCTCAAGCGATTAGCCCAATCCGCCCTGCTGGTCCTCGTCGCAGTCACCATGCTCGGCGCGGGTACGCCGGACACCCGCTTCGACCAGCTTGGCCATAAACTGATGTGCACCTGCGGCTGCGCCGAGCTGCTGTTGGAGTGCAACCACGTCGGCTGCCCCGACTCCCCCGGCCTCATCGCGCAGTTACACACTCAGGTTGACTCCGGAGCATCCGACTCCACCATCTTCAAGTACTTCGCCGCGCAGTACGGCCCCACGGTACTCGCCGCACCTCTGCGCGGAGGCTTCGACGACGTCGCCTGGATCGTCCCCTTCGCCCTGCTGATTCTGGGCCTCGCCGGCATCGTCCTGCTGCTGCGCTACTGGCGTGCTCGCCACCTGCGGCTGGCGCCGTCAGCTCCCGCACCACCACCCACGGACCCCGCCCTGCGCGATCGCATCCGCGACGAAACGCACTACGAATAAGACAGGGGAAGGCAGGGGGAAGGCAGGGAACAGCCGGGTGTAAATTGAAGTGCAAGCGTCTGCTTCTCCCTGCACCTCCCTGTTTCCCCCTGCTTTACCCTGCACCTCCCTGCACTTCCCGGCTTCTATGACTCGCACCGAGCTGCTCAAGATCATCATCGGACGCGCCCGCACCAACGGCTTCGAGTTCCGCCGCTGGTACACCGGGCGCATCGGCGTTCCATGGATCAACGCCGAGGCAGCCATCGTTCTGCTCGAATCCCAGCGACGCTACTACGCCCTGCTCTTCTCGCATGAATTCGCCAACGCCTTCTGGAAGGCCGGCGAGGAGATCACCTTTGCTGTGCCCTCAAAGAGCTTCCAGCGCGTCAAGCCGGACGGCTCCATTGTCAGCGTCCAGCGAAAGTCCTTCGTACGGCGCAGCGCCCGCCGCGACGCCTGGCGTTATCACCTCCGTGAGATGGCCCTCGCCGAGGAACCGCTGCGGTACATCCGCAAGTACCTCAACGTCGAAGATGACCTGAGTGAAGAGGAGGGCGACGCAACACCAACCCCCAAACCCGCAGCCCGCAGCAAGAAAAAAACGGCCGATCCCACCGCACCACTCACCGCCCCACGTTCTCGAGAAAAACCAGTCGCGCGATCCATGCCCAAAGGCGTTCCCGGCTTCCTCAAACGGCCCTACCCCTAATCCCTATTCCCTGCTCTTACCCACCCGCCATCTCCTTCAACGCCTTCTCAGCAGCCTTGAGCTCTTTGGGAACCGGATCAAGCGTCAGGCACTTCTTATAGTGGGTCTCGGCCTCATCCAGCTTGCCCAGCCGTCGCGCGGCCTCGGCCAGCGCGAAGTGCGCGTCGGGGTCGTCGCCTGCAATGGACACCGCATCCAGCGCGCGCTCGTACGCTCCTTTATAGTTCCCGTCGTTCTGGTAGAAGGCCGCGACGTCTAGGTCCTCCTGCTCGCGCTGGGTTGGAGTCTCAGCATTGACCTTCGGCAGCCGCTTGCGCGATGCCCGCGCAGCCGCCGCTGCGGCAGCCGGATCATCGTCTCCGGCCAGCGGGCCCACGCCGCCGACGTCGTCACTGGAACTGCTCGAACTGCTGCTTGAGCTGCCGGAACTGCTGGAGCCCGGGTCTTGCGAGTCTCCTGAACTTCCCGCATCCTGCAATCCGGACGCAGGCGTCGGAGCACTGTTCGCCGCCGGAGCATCGCCTCCCGGAAACGGAAACCGCTTGCTTACCGGCTGGGATGGGTCATCAGCAGGCTTGTCCGCGCTGCCCGGCGAATTCTGCGCGGCGGCTGTCGACGAAGGACTCGCCGCAGGCTCTGCCGGAGCAGGCGTCTGCGGAGTCTCGCCCGGAAATGGAAAGCTCTTCGCCGGATCGCTCGCAGGCGGCGTCCTGGCCGGGGTCTGCGGCGCAGCATTCGTCTGATTCGGGTCCACGCAGTTCGGCCATACGACCGTCTTGCCGTTCTCGTCCGTAACCGAGCAGGTCCGTTGGGTCTGTGTCTGATCCTGTGCCACGCCATGGGCCACGCCCAGCGCACATCCCATCAGGCACGACACCACCGCCAATCTCATCCCAGCAACCATATCCCATTAGACGCCACAGCCAGCCCGCTGGCATTACTTTCCACGTATCACTTGTCACTTATCACTTATCCCTCTCGATATACTGCTCCCATGGCCCGCCGCTCCACCTCACCCCGTCTGCTCATCCGCTCGTCCACCATCCACGCAGCCGGCTGCTACACGCTGGACCCCATCCGCCGCGGCCGCCGCATCATTGAGTACGATGGCGCACGCATCAGCAAAGAAGTCGCCGACGACCTCTACGCCGACCGCCCCGTCACCTACCTCTTCAGTTGCGGCACCAAGGGCGAGGTCATCGACGGCTTCGGCACCGCCATGTTCCTCAACCACTCCTGCGACCCCAACTGCGAGACCGATGAGGACCGCGGCGGCATCTTCATCCGCGCCATCCGCAACATCGCCGCCGGCGAGGAGTTGGTCTACGAGTACAACCTCTTCGACTCCGACGAGGACGACGCCGACTGCTACTGCGGCGCCCCCCAGTGCCGCGGCACGATGTTCTCCGAAGAAGAAGTCAAGCGCCAGAAGCGCAGAGCCGCGCGTAAGAAATCCAGATCGAGAAAATAACTTCTGGCAACTGGAAGACTGGAAAACCGGCAGACTGTCAGACTGAAATCCGGCATCCCATGCAAGAGGACATCATGCCCTTCCCCATCAAAACCTGTGTCGTCTGCGAAGAAGAGTTCGAGCTCAAGCCCGACAAGCCCGGCTTTGCCAACCGCTGCCCCCGCTGCAGCGCTCCGGAGGCCGCCGAATCCGCCTCCGACCTCACCTCCGCGCTCGACCGCAGCTCCCGCAAGCAGGCCAACGAGGCCCGCCGCGAGGCCATGCGCAACCTCCTCTACCGCAAGGACAGCTAGCCGCTCCCAACCACACGCACCCGTCATCCTGAGCGGAGGTGCTCACGGCTTCATCGTGAGCACCGGAGTCGAAGGACCCCGATGCTGTGGGTCCTGCCGCTACCGCTGACACCTTTCTCCCCATAACCCCTCGAAAATCTGCATGAGAAAGTGACAGAGAGCCGAAGCGCAACCAACACCTTCGGGGTCCTTCGACTCCGCTGCACTCCGCTCAGGATGACTGTCGCGAGTGCAACTTCAGTCCCGGAATCCACCCGCCATCGTGGGTTCGGTCGCCCTTGACTCCACTCCCCGCTTTCTTTTGATACCATCCAATAGATCCTTCCCAATGTCCGCCCCGATCTCTCAGGAGACGACCATGACCCTTCGTAAGGTCCTTGGCGCTGCCACTGTCCTTTGCACCTTCGCTCTCAGCGCGTTGCTCACTGGCTGCTCGCTCAGCTCCACCGCGCCGGCCTCCGGCCCAGTCCTCAGTTCGTCTTCGGCCATCACGATTCATGGTGTCCTGCACGGCGGCCAGCAGCCCGTCAGCGGGGCGCATATCTATCTCTTCACACCCAACACCACCGGCTACGGAGGCAACGGCATCGCGCCCTCCTCCCTCAATGCCTCGCTCTCGCTGCTGAACGTCGCCGTCCTGAACAACACCGCGGAGCCCTCCAACCCCGGCGGGCTGGACGGCAGCTTCAACTACTACGTCAAGACGGACGCCACCGGCGGCTTCACCATCTCCTCAGACTACAGCTGCACCAGCGCCGAGCCGCAGGGCGGGGGTACCGCGGTCACGCTGACGGGCTCGGAGCCGGTATATCTCTATGCGGTGGGCGGCAATCCGGGTTCGGGCACGAACACTGCGGCTGGATTCCTGGCTTCGCTGGGTCCATGCAACGGGCTCAGTTCCAGCACTTCCGTATTCATGAATGAGGTGACGACCGTTGCCATGGCCTACGCCGTCTCGGGCTTCGCCACCGACGCCACGCACATCTCCAGCTCCGGCACGGCGCTGGCGCTCACCGGCATCACCAACGCCTTCGCCAACACCACCAACCTGGTGAACCTCACCACCGGCAACGCTCTGGCCACCACACCCAACGGCAACGGCACGGTCCCGCAGGCCGAGCTCTACACGCTGGCGAACATCCTTGCCATATGCATCAACTCCACTGGTCCCACGTCTCCACAGTGCGGCACCAACGGCCTGCTGGACACGGCCACCTCGACAGGCGCCTCCGGAGGCACCGTCCCCACGGACACCGCGACCGCCGCGATTAACATCGCCCACTACCCGATCTCCAACGTCAGCACGCTCTACGACCTGCCCAACGGCGTGAACGCATACGGCGGCGGCCTCACCGGCAGCACCCCGCCGAATGACTTCACCGTCACTCTTGCCTTTAGCGGCGGTGGCCTCGCCTATGCGCCAGGCAACGAGCCTCACGGCCTGGCCATCGATGGCTCCGGGAATGCCTGGAGTGTCTTTACAGGGGGCAGCACCGCACTTAGCGAGTTCAGTCCGCTGGGCGTTCCGGCCAATGCCTCCGGGTACAGCATTGGAGTCTACGGCATGCACAGCGTGGCGCTGGACGCAGACTCCAGCCATGTCTGGATCGCCGATGTTGCCAACTCTTCTGTCATCGAATTCACCATCTCGGGAGCGACCTCTGCCACGTACACCCCTTCGGGCATCTACGAGCCACTCGATGTGGAGCTCGACGGCTCCGGCAATGCCTGGGTCAGCGACAGCAGCGGCAATGGGGTATTGAAGCTGAACAGCAGCGGCGTCCTGCAAGGCTCCGCCATCACCGGCAACGGGCTTGACGAAGCAGTGTCGATCGCAATCGAACCCGGCGCCGCGGGCAACGTCTGGGTCAGCAACCTTCACGCTAGCGATGTCAGCGCCTTTACCAACGCGGGGACTGCCCTCTACAACGACACCAACGGCGGTGTAGCAGGTGCCGCCGGCTCCGCGATCGACTCCAGCGGAAACATCTGGTTCGCCAATACTTCCAACCAGAACGTCAGTAAGCTAAGCAGCGATGGCACCTCCGGCAGCTCGTTTCCTGTGGGAGCGAGCGTTAAAGACGCTCTAGCCATCGATGGGGCCGGCAACGCATGGGTCACGGATAACAACACCAAAAATGCCCTCTTTGAGTTGAACAACTCCGGGACCAGTCTCAGTGGCACCAACGGTTTCCTGCCCGCGTATAGCGCCAGTCCTGACGCCCTGGCCATCGACGGCTCCGGCGACGTCTGGTACATCGATACTGCATCGCCGAAGTTGCTCGAGGTGATCGGCGCGGCCGTGCCCTTGGTCACGCCCATCGCCTATGGCGTGGCCAACAGCATGCTTGGGGCAAAGCCGTAACAGGTACGCCGCGCACCATGTTCTCCTGGAGATGAGGTCAACCGCCGGAAGCGCCGCAGGGGCAGCGAAACGTGCCACCTACCCATACACTGTCATCCTGAGCGGAGGTGATCACAGCTTTACCGTGAGCACCGGAGTCGAAGGATGACGGATTTGGACGGATGGCCCGTGACAAGCTACTTCCTGCTTGACACGCCCTGTAAAATAGAACCAGACGAGAGGACGGCGCGGCCACCCCGGGCTCCTCTCGCGAACGGCCCAGTGCCGCAGGCAAGACTGATCTTTGACAGCTTAGGCACAGCTCAGCCAAGACCCCGAAAACCGGAGGTCCAAGGCTAAGCCTTTATTTATGAGGATTTTGCGGGAAATCAAAAAGGGGGGGGTACGCCCGGCGAGCGGATTCGCTCACCGGGGCCAAACCGTGCCGCATGAAAGCCACAGCGGCACGGGAGTCAGTTAGCGGCAGTGACGGTGGTGGTGGCTGTACCAGCAATGACGGTGGTGACGGTGGCCGATGGCGACCACCACTTGCGCACTCGCCGTAGGTACCAGCGGCGCGAGGAACAACAGGGCGAAGAGGCTAAGCAGAATCTTTTTCATACTTCCTCGGATGCACCGGCCCGGACAGGGGTTGTCGCCCCTATTCCCTATTCCCTACTCCCTATTGCCTGCTTTTCCCCACCCCCTCCGGCGCTACAATCAACCCTGCCCATGGCCTACCAGGTCCTAGCCCGCAAGTACCGCCCCCAGCGCTTCGCCGACGTCATCGGCCAGGACCACGTCACCCGCACCCTGCTCAACGCCCTCTC
>Ga0302157_10004166_pt1 | contig 15826 bp, 12 predicted proteins | sample I_Bog_N3_3_FD_193502 | JGI IMG/M metagenome (GOLD analysis project Ga0302157, IMG submission 193502) | Peat permafrost microbial communities from Stordalen Mire near Abisko, Sweden - I_Bog_N3_3 | ecosystem: Environmental > Terrestrial > Soil > Wetlands > Peat | place: Sweden: Abisko, Stordalen...
CGAATTTGCTCCAGCAGCTTATCCGTAGGCTCGAGAACCTTCAGCCGCTGATCGAAGCGGCCCCGCTCGATGCTCAGATATCCGGTCATCTGCGCCAACGAGAGCACGTTCCTGAGCACGCGAGAGCCGCAGCGGTCGCGTTCGAGACATAGATCGAGCAACCGCTGGATCGTCGCGCCCTTGTCGGGATTGCCGCTGTCATTGCCGAAATGCAGAAACAAGACGTATCTGACGATGAGATGGCGCGAATAAGAAGAGATCACTTTGTTGAACGCGCCCAGATCGCAACGCCATTTGACCAAGCTCTCAATATAGGTAAGCGCGGCGTTTTCGAAGTTACGATGCGTGTAAATCCCGGTCGAGACGCCGTGTAATGGGTCTTTGAGCATAAACATTTTCTCGACTCCCGTCCACCATGTCCTAAATTGGTCTCGTGGGAGCCGCGTTCGGTTCATCGTTTTCGCGAATTGTTTTGCAATGAACCGCTGCGGTCTTCCCGTTGACTTGAACATACATGTTGCAAAAATGCGCGGAGTGGGGAAAATATCCTATCGTGGTATGTATTATGTGGAATTGGACGGGATCGAAGCGCGAACGAACTTGTCGTCTCGCGCCGGGGGCGTGGACGCGCTTTTCGCGACGGGAAACTTGCGCTAATGCTAGGTTAGACGCGGCGGCTCCTCGTCCAGAAGCGCAAAGTTAAGGGGCAAAGCGGGTTCCGAATCACCTTGGCCGTCATGGCCGGACTTGATCCGGCCATCCAGGAGCGACATTCGCTCGATAAATCGCGTGCGCTCAACAAAGCGCGGTTCCGAGATTGCCGGGTCAAGCCCGGCAATGATGGTGCGCAACGTTCACGTTAGCGCCTATGGGCTCAAGCCCCGCGATGAGGGGCTGCGGCGCAACTTAGCGCCTATCGGCTCATGCGCGAGAGCACGTCGCTGAGCGGATCGTTGGTCCAGGCGACGTTGACGAAGTCCTCGTGCCGCACGTCGCCGGCGTCGATGAAGGCGACGGTTCCGGCGCTCAAGGAATCGGGGACGCCGGTCTGGGTCTTCACGCCGTCGCGCTCGAGCCGCGCGCGCATCGTGATGTTCTCGGATTTCGACGAGCCGGAATAGGCGCTGACGAAGAAGGCGTGGCCAACCTCGCCCTCGATCCATTGCGCGAACTTGTCGGGTTCGCCATAGAGCGCGTCGAGCAGCACGACGCCGCGAATGCGGTCGGTCGCGCCGCCATGGGCGAGCGAATAGGCGGCGGGGAGATAGCCGCCGCTATAGGCGACGATGACGACGGGCATGCGGCGGAACGTCGCGCGAGACGCCTGCGGATAGAGCCCGGCGAGCTTGGTCTCGGCCTCGTCGAGGAACGCCGCGAAGCCGCCCGGACGCCAGAAATTCCCCGCGCTCGAATCCTGCGCGTCATAGGCCATCTGCGGCGCGACCAGCACGGCGTTGAGCCGAGACTGCGCAACCTGTCGCGGCGCCTGCTGCCGACCGATCACGTCCCGCGACAGCGTCGCCTGATTGCCGTGGAAGAATACGACGATGACGCCCGACGCGTTCGGATTGAAATCGGGCGACGCGGCGAGCAGCACATGCCGATCGTTGTAGGTGGAGTCTTCCCACAACACGCCGCCGCGCGGCGAGGAATGGCCGAGCTTGCCATCCGCGTTGACGTCCATGAACGGACGCGAGTTCGTTTCTTCGGATGCGGGGATGGCGCCGTGATAGGGGAAGGCGGAGGTCTTGAATTCCGCCAGCGCGACGTTGGCGCCGCCCTCTTGCGCGAACGCCGGCGAACTCGGCGCCCCGCCGGACGAAGTGGCGACGAGTCCGGGCGTTCCCGCGCACCCGGCCAAAGCCAGTGCGACCGTGAGGCCGAAAACGCCGGCCCCGGCGCGGTTCGCTACATGTCTTTTCATTCCGCGCCCCCGCTCGCCAGCCAGCCCCGCGCTATCGCACGCTGCCCTTGATTACCCCATAAAAGGCCGGCAGCGCCAGAAAATATGCGAGACCGGCGATTTCGATCACCGCGCCGAGGCCGAAATTGGTCGCGATGACCGGCGCGGCGGCGGCTCCGATGACGGAAAAACAGCCGTTGACGCCCCAGGCCCAGATGAACATGTGCTCCTTGCCGAGGCGCCCGAGCGTCGTCATCGCGGTGGACATCGGGAAGCCCATCAGGAACGCGGGCGGCGCGATGAAGGCGAAGCAGAACAGCAGCCGCTCGAAATACGGCAGGGTTCCGATCGCGTCGAGCGCCAGATTGAGGAACAGGGCGTAGCTGACCAGCATCGCGGCGATGACGACGAACAGCACCGGCATGAACACGCGCATAATCGGCAGGATGCGCTCCGACAACAGCGCGCCGAGGCCGGAGAACACCAGCATGCCCGTGATCAGGATCGAGGCGGAGACCGTGGGATTGCCGAGCGCCATGACGAAATGCGCGATCAGGCCGACCTCGACCATGATGTAGCCGGCGCCGAGGCAGGCGAAATAGACCACGGTGAGCGCCTTGCCCGGCGTCTTGGCGAAGATCGAGCGCCAGCCGAAGATCAGCGGAATCGCCAGCAGTACCGCCGCGGTGACGCAAGCGATGCCGAGCGTCGCCCAGATCAGCAGATAGCCCCATTCGTCTTGCAACGGCTCCAGCCGATCGGGATCGGAGAGAACCGCCGGCAGGTCCTTGGTTTTGACATAGGCGGCGAAATAGGGCGCGTCGTTGGTCAGTTTACTGGTGTTGAAGACGTAACGCTCGGCAATCGCCGGCCAGCCCCCATCGACGAGCGTATGCCAGGCGAGCCGACCCATGACGGTCGAGGGCAGCACGCCGTCGTCGGCCTTGCCGCTGGGCGGAGCCGAGTCCGGGCCGGTGGGATCGACGGGCGCGGTCGGATCGGCGGCCGTGGTGGCGCTGGTGGGCGGCCCGTTGACCGGCGCGGTGAAGAATTGCGCGACATAGCCGTCGAGCGTCCGGTTCGTCTGCGAGTTGTCGTAAAAGAGGCCGGGCGAGTAGATCTCGTCGAACGACATGTCGTGCGTGTGCTTGCGCAGCTTGTCGATCTCGTCGGCGGTGAATCCGCCGCGTTTGTAGAGCACGGTCGCGGTCGAGAGATAGGACGAGGAGACGAAGAACGAATCCGCCATGCGGTCGCCGTCGATAACGCGCGAGGCGGCGGCCAACGTCGCGTAGAGCTTCAGCACCGATTTGGGCGGCTCTTCCTTGTTCCAGATGGTCACCGCCAGCACGCCGCCGTCGCTCAGCGCGCGCATGTAGGTTTCCATCGCCTCCTGCGTGTAGGCGAACTTCTCGACGACGGTGAAGCCGCCGGGGTTCGACAGGCCGGTGGAATCGGCCAGACTCAGGTCGATGACATCGAACTTTTCCTTCGTCTGCGCGAGGAAATGCCGGCCCTCGTAATCGATGACTCTGACCTTGCTCAGGATGTCGCCGGTGAAGTCCTTGAACACGGGATCGTGGAACGCGGCGAGGATCGCGCGATTGCCTTCGGCGACCGTGATGTCCTTTGAGCCGGAAGCCAGCGCGACCTCGGTGGAGATGCCGCCGCCGAACTGGGTGATGAAGATCTTCGGGGTCTTCTTGACGACGTAGGGGTAATACATCGGCAGGAACCGGAAATACGCCGATTCCTTGTCGCTGAGGTGGCGCATCACGCCGATCGGGCCGTCGCTGTCGATATAGAGGCCCATGTAAGCGTTGGCGGGCATCTCGGGCAGGTTGAAGCCGGCGTTGTCGGAAAGGCCCGGCGCGAAATGCAGGTAGGATGTCGTGTAGGCCTCGAGCAGCCCGAACGGCGAATAGCTCTCGAAGACCTTCTTGGCTTCCGGCAGACGGCGCGCGTAGGACGCGCCTTTGTAGTCGTTGACGGCGAGGCGGTTGATCCCCATGCCCGGCGCCGCGATGAAATGGCCGCCGAACGCGACCGCCGCCATGACGACATAGGGCACGAGCGCGCCGCGCGCGCCCGGAATGAACGTCCAGGCGATGCAGGCCGCGAACCACAGCGCGAGCGGCGCCGCGATGAGGTTGACTGGCGGGAAAAGATACATCGAGGCGAGGAAGACGAGGCCGCTGAGGCCGGAGCCGGCCAGATCGGCGAAATAGACGCGCCCGAACGTCTTGTTGCTCTTGAGGAAGACGCAGCCCAGAAACACCGCGCCGGCCAGGAACGGCATCAGCGACGCCAGGAAGATCTGGGCGAGCTTCCATTTCTGGTTGGGGTCGGAGACGAGATAGATCGGGTTGAAGCCGAGCCCCTGGATATAGAGATTGGCGCCGACCGCGAGCGGCCCGAGCAGCCCGAGCGCGACGGTGGCGGCGATGCGCCAGTGGCGCGAGAACCAGTTCTTCGCCGAGGCCATCACCGCGCTGGTGAGGCCGAAGCCGAGCATCGCGAGGCTGACGACGAGCGAGCCGAAATGGGTCCAGTTGCCCACCGCGAACACGCGCATGATGTCGATCTGCAACGCGATCACCGCGCCGGCGGCGAGCGCCACCGCGATATAGAGCGCGAGCCGTCCGCGCGCGTCGAGCGAGATGTCGCTATCGCCGGCGTCGCTGGCGTCGATCATGCGGTGAGTTCCTTGGTGGCGAAGAGCGGCGCCATCAAACCCCCTCGCCCCGCTCGCGGGGAGAGGGCAGGGGTGAGGGGCCGTGACGCGAACTTCCGAGAGCCCCTCATCCTAACCTTCTCCCCGCAAGAGCGGGGGGAAGGGATGGAGAGCGCGTGCGCGTCGCATCAGTTGTTGTGCGTGCCCTTGATCGCGTCGCCGTCGAGCTTGGTGAAGGGCACGAAGGGAACGATCTTGCCGCCGTAGATGTCCGAGCGCGCGACCGTGATCGTGCCGTCCTCGGCCTTGGTCTTGACGACTTTCAGCACGCGCTGCGCGCCGGGGGGGCCGACGGGAATGACCATGGTGCCGCCGGGCTTCAACTGCTGCAGCAACGGCGGCGGGACGTGGTCGATGCCGCAGGTGACGATGATCTTGTCGAACGGGCCGTTCTCTTCCCAGCCGTAATAGCCGTCGGCGTTCTTCGAGGTGATCGCCGAGAATTCGTTGTAGCCGTCCTTGATCAGCGAATCATAGGTCGCGCGGGTGCGCTCGGCGAGCGGCTTGATGATTTCGATCGTGTAGACCTTGTCGGTCAGATGCGAGAGATAGGCGGACTGATAGCCCGAGCCGGTGCCGACCTCGAGCACCTTCTCGCCCTGCTTGGGGTCGATGGTCGAGGTCATGCGGCCGACGATGTGCGGGCCGGAAATGGTGACGCCCCAGCCGATGTCGAGGAAGGCGTGCTCGTACGCGCGGCCGAGATTCTGCGTCAGCACGAATTTCTCGCGCGGCGTCAGCAGGAAGGCGCGCTTGTGGCGGTCATCCAGCAGATCCTCGTTGCGCACCATCGCCAGGAAGCGGTCGAAGCGCTCGCCGAGATATTTCGGGTCCTCGCCGCGTTGCGCGACGCCCCAGGCGATGAATTTCTCGCGGTCGCCCATCGGCGGCGCGAGATCGAAGGTGAAAGCGGTCGGAACGGCCGCCATAGCGAATTTCGGGGCCAGGGCGGCGCCCATCAACCCGGCGGCGCCGGCCAGGAAATGTCTTCTTTGCACAATGGCCTCCTCGAGGGAATCGTTGTCCGTGCGAAACCGGGATGGCGGCCTGATAACTCAATTCGTGGCGAAACGCGACTAACGATTTCGCGTCGCCGTCGGCGGGCGCGTAAGGCGCCCGCATAGGGCTCAGTGCGCGCCGAGCGGATCGCGCGCCCATTGGCGCAAGGTGCGGGGATGGCGCGAGGGCGCGTAGCCGAGAGCGTGTTCCTGGAAGCGGCGGCGCTGCGCGGCGGCGAGACGATGGCCGGCGCGATGCGGATTGACCGACGCGACGTTGTCTCCGCCGGCGGACGAACCGCCGATATGGATGGCGGCGCCCTCTTGCTGCACCATCGCGAACAACGTCGCCGCGTTGTCGGGCGCGAGCCGCACGCAACCGTGCGAGGCGACGTGACCGAGCGCGTAGACCGCGCCGGTGCCGTGAATGGCGTAGGGGCCGTAGAAGAAGATGGCGTGCGGCATCGGCGCGTTGTTGTATTTGGCCGAATGCACCATGGTGAACATCCGCTGCGGACGAAAATTGCCGCTCGGCGTGCCGTGACCCGGCCGTCCCGAGGAGATCGGCCAATCGTACGCGGCGCCCGAGTCGGCGCGCACACGCATGGTTTGCGTGCTCAAATTGATGTCGACGTGAACCGTCGCGTTCGCCGTGCCGTAGCAGCCCACGAACGCGGCCAACGCCGTGAACGGTATCGAAATGTTACGCATACGTTAACCCCTCCAACGCGATCGCGGGTCTTGGGCGCCAGAATGACGCGCATCGCGGGCCGATCCTGTCCCAAGGTGACGGGGGAGCAAGGGCGGCGCCGGCGATCGAGCGGGATAGTACGTATCGGGCGTGAACAAGATGTTTAGGTATAGCGTTAATACAACACCGTTGCGCTACAGCAACACTGTCGCGTTATAGATCATGTGCAGCGCCACCGCCGGGGCGAGCCGCCCCGTGCGCTTGAACAGCAGCGCGTTGGCCGCGCCGAGCGCCGCGACCGGCAGCCACGACAGCGCCGGATGGTAGATCGCGAAGAACGCCGCGCTGCCCAGCACCGCCCGCCAGCCGCCCCATTCGCGGTCGAGCGCGCGAAACAGCAGGCCGCGGAACAGATATTCCTCCGCGAAAGGCGCGAACAGCACCGCCATAACGGCGTAGGACACGCGCGCGTTCGGCACGGCGTCCATTTGCTTTTGCCCCTGCGCGATGATGTCGCCGAGTTGCGGAACGAACTGCAACAGCCAGAGATAGGCGTGCGCGGCGAGGCCGAGCGCCAGCCCGAGCCCGGCCCCGATCGCGATCAGGACGATGACGTCGCGCTTGCCGGCGAAGTCGAGTTGCGGCCAGGGCCGCGGGCCCTCGCCCCACAGCCAGATCGCGCGTTGCGGCACGCCGCGCCCATCGAGAAAGCGGGCGAGACTCACCGAGGCGACGATCGCGCACAGCCCGTAGATCAGCGCCGTGGTGGGCGCGAGAGCGTCCTTGCCGAGCCCCCACACGGCCAGCCCCGTGAGCACGGCCGCGCCTTCGACCATCGCGCTGATGCCGATCATCGCATGCATCAGCGTCGGCGCCGGCGGGAGGGTCTCCGACCACGGATCGTAGAGAAAGGGCAGGTGAAAGCGGAAGTTCTGCCACATCGCGGCGGCGGTCAGAGTCGAGTAGACGATGCCCGCGATCGCCACGTTCCATTGCTGCGTCAGCACGCCGATGGCGAAGGTCAGCATGCCGATCGACGCCGCCCAGCGCAGTCCGGTGGGGATTTTTTCCGGCTCGCCGGAGGGCGACGTCACGGTCGCCAATGTCACCGTCTTCTCCGCGAGCGAACGCGCGAACAGGTACCAGCCGATTCCGACCGTGGCGATCTTCCAGTCATCGGCGGGAAACCTGAACGCGGCATAGGCGAGGATCACCCCGACGATACCCGTGGCGACGAGCGCCCAGAGCCGCGCCTTGGCCATCAGCAGGTTTTCGAGCCCGCGAGGCCATGTCAGCGCGATCCACAGCGCCTGACCTTCGGAGGCGAGGGATTTGGGGCCGAGGATCAGTAGGAAATAGGTGCCGAACAAGATCGCCGCGCCGGCGAGATAATTCCAGGCGCCGCCGGCTTCGGCCAATATTCCGCGCAGGTTGAAGAGCTGAAACGCCGCCAGCGACAACGGCACCAGCACCACCTGCACCAGCGCGCCGCCGTCGCGCCGGAACCAGAGCAATTCCTTACGGTAGAGCGGGTCGGAGCCGAAGCGCGAGCGCCCGTCGCGGCTCGCGCGAGGGACGGCGGCGCCTTGGCTGAACTGGCCCGCGAGGCCCCGACGCGCGCTCCAAAGGCTGAACGCGATGGAGCCCGCGATGACGACGGCCGCGATTGCCGCGCACAGCGCCACGCCATAAACGAAGGACTGCCGCCCATTCGCCGTGAGCCCGACCAGCGCGCGCACCGGCGGCCAGGGCCAGCCCGCCAGCGGTTCGAGCGCGCTCGCCACGGCGGGCGCCAGCCTTTGGATCGAAGAGGCCAGAAAGAGGAAAAGGAACAGCGAGGCGTAGCCGAACCAGCCCATCAGGCCGAGGATCGCGCCCCGCGCACGCGGCGACGCGCGCAGCACGACATGGATTTCGATCGCCTTGCCCAAGCACGCCATCGCCAGCGCGGCGGGAACGCCGACCAACAACGCGGCCGCGATTCCACCGCCGAGGCCATAGGTCCAGCCGTACAGCAGCGCGGGAAACAGCGGCGCGGTGAGATAGACGGGATTGGCGGCTATCGGCGCCAGCATTTCGGCCAGAAAGATCGCCCCGGGAGGCGCGGGATGGCTGAACAGCCATTCCCACATCGGATGTCGCGGCCGCTGCGTGTCGAGTTCCGGCCCCTCGCCCTGGCAGACCAGCATCGCGCACCAGACGAGGACGAAGATGAGCGCCATCATGTCGGGCAGTCGCGGGGCGGCCGGCCGCCCGTCCAACACGCTCTTGGCGATGAGAATCCGGTCCGGATTTTCACGGATCGCCGCGTGCAAACGCGTCGCGATGACGTTGGCGTCGCCGCCGTCGGATTTCGCGAACGCCTTGGCCTCGGCCTGGATGTCGTCTTCCTCGACGATGCTTATGTGGTTGCGCAGCGTCGGCTTCAGCCGCGCCGATTTTTCCATATCGGTGATCCTGCGGGAAAAATCGTCGGTGACGGTGTAGGTGATGTCCTTGGCGACTTGCACCCGCGTCCCTTCAGAGACCGCGATCATCAGATCGAAAGCCGCCCCCAAATTCAGCGCGGCGGAGAGCAGCGAGGCGAAGGCGAAGCCGATGATCGGCATCGCCGCGGTCGCCGATCCGCCGCGACCGCGCAGCAGTTTGCTTTGGCGAGCGACGCGGCCGGTCGCGCGTTTGCGCGCGACGCCGAGCAGCAGGAACAGCGTGGTCCAGAAGCCAGGAGCGGCGGCGGCGCGGGCGTTCATCGCGGCGGCTCGCGATGGGTCAAAGCGAGGAAGACGTCCTCGAGACTCGCGTCGCCATGCGCCGCGCGGATGTCCTCCATCGCGCCCTGGGCTACGACGGCGCCTTCGTTGACGACCACGACATGCGAGCAGAGCCGCGCGACGTGGTCCATCAGATGCGTGGAGAACAGCACCGTGGTTCCGCGCGCCGCGAGGTCGAGGATCAGATCATAGAAGAGATGCGTCGACTCGACGTCGAGGCCGTTGGTCGGCTCGTCGAGGATCAGCAATTTGGGTTGATGCAGCATCGCCAGCAGCAGCCCGAGCTTCTTCTTCATGCCGCGCGAATATTCCTCGGCGAAATTGTCGATCTCGGCGGTGAGGCGTAGTTTTGTCGTCACCGGCGCGATGGCGTCCATCGCCGCCTTGACGTCGAGCCCGTGCATCGCCGCGCTGAGTTGCAGCGTCTCGCGGGCGGAGAGGTAGGAATAGAACACCGGCTCGTCCGGCAGGAAGCCGATCAGCCGCTTGACCTCGACGCGATCCTCGAAGGCGTCGAGGCCATCGACGAGCACCTTGCCGGACGTCGCCTTCAGGATGCCCATCAGCAGCCGGAACAACGTCGTCTTGCCGGCGCCGTTGGGGCCGAGTAGGCCGCAGATCTGGCCCGGCGGCACGCGAAACGACACCCCGTTGAGAGCGCGCTTGTCGCCGAAGGTCTTCGTCACCTCCGACACGCTGACGAGGTCCGAGGCGGGCGCGGCTATCGGCGACATCGCGGGGCTTTCCGGAACGATCGAACGGGAACGTAGCGATACCATGGTCATGGGGATAGCGCCTCAAAAGGGTTTCATTTGTCAGTCGCGCGAGGGCGCGGCGAGGTTCAAACGATCGCCGCGCGTCCTTGCGCCCTGGCCGCCCTTGGCTTATTCGCAAAGCTGGTATTTCCCGCTTTTCCGACCCCGAAAGTCGCTCATGCCCGCGCCCGCCAAACCGATCGCCATCGTCATGGGCAGCCAGTCCGACTGGTCGACGATGCGCCGCGCGGCCGAGACGCTGCGAGAACTCGGCGTCGGCTTCGAGGCGCGCATCGTCTCCGCGCATCGCACGCCCGATCGGCTCGTCGCTTTCGCCAAGGGCGCGCGCGCGGCGGGGATCAAGGTCATCATCGCGGGCGCCGGCGGCGCCGCGCATCTGCCGGGCATGACGGCGGCGTTCACGACGTTGCCCGTTTTCGGCGTGCCGGTGGAATCCAAGGCGCTGTCGGGACAGGATAGTCTGCTGTCGATCGTGCAGATGCCGGCGGGCGTGCCGGTCGGCACGCTGGCGATCGGACAGCCCGGGGCGATCAACGCGGCGCTGCTCGCGGCCTCGGTGCTCGCGCTTTCCGATCCCGAGTTGGCGCGACGTTTGCAGACATGGCGCGACGAGCGCCGCGACTCCGTGGCGGAATTCCCGGTCGACGGACCCGCCGAATGATCCTCTCCCCGGGCGCGACGATCGGCATTCTGGGCGCGGGGCAGCTCGGGCGCATGCTCGCCATCTCGGCACTCAAGCTGGGTCTGCGCTGCCACATCTACGCGCCCGAATCCGAGGCGCCCGCCTATGACGCCGCGAGCGCCCGCACCGTCGCCCCCTACGAGGACGAGGACGCGCTCGCGCGCTTCGCCGAGGCGGTCGACGTCATCACTTTCGAATTCGAGAACGTGCCGACCGCCTGCGTCGAGTTTCTCGCCGCGCGCAAGCCCGTGCGCCCCGGCGCGCGCGCCCTCGCGCTGACGCAGGATCGGCTGGTGGAAAAGACTTTCCTGCGCGATCTCGGCCTCGAGACCGCGCCGTTCATCGGCGTCGAGGATTCGGGCGCGCTGGTGCGGGCGGTCGGCGAACTCGGCCGGCCCTCGATCCTGAAGACGCGCCGCTTCGGCTACGACGGCAAGGGCCAGGCGCTCATTCGCGAGGGCTCCAACGTCTCTGCGATGCATCGCACGCTCGGCGGCGCGCCGATGATCCTCGAAGGCTTCGTCGCCTTCGAGCGCGAGGTCTCGGTGATAGCCGCGCGCAGCCTCGAAGGCGCGATTGTCGGCTACGACCTCTGCGAGAACGAGCACGAGCGCCATATCCTCGCCCGCACCCGCGTGCCAGCGCGCGTTGCCATCGGGCTGGAGGCGAGCGCCAAGGCGATCGCGACGCGCATTCTGGAGGCGCTTGATTACGTCGGCGTCGTCGGCGTCGAATTGTTCGTGGCGCGCGGGCCCGACGGCGCCGAGCGGCTGATCGTCAACGAGATCGCGCCGCGCGTGCACAACTCCGGCCATTGGACGATCGACGGGGCGCAGACCTCGCAGTTCGAGCAGCATATCCGCGCCATCGCCGGCTGGCCGCTGGGTTCGCCCGTGCGCCGCGGGGGGATCGAGATGCACAATCTCATCGGCGAGGAAGCCGACGAGTGGCGCGATATCCTCGCCCAGCCCGACCTCAGCCTGTATCTCTACGGCAAACTGGAAAGCCGGCCGGGGCGCAAGATGGGGCATGTGACGCGCGTGCTGCCGGAGACAAAGGGGCGCGGCTAAGGGTCGTTGGATTGCGCCGCGTCAATGCCTTACGCTCGATGCGGGCCGAGCATGATGTTTGATCCATACGACGCGGGGCGCTCATCCCCGCGCGGGAGTCGGCGCCGATGTTCAAACATATTCTCGTTCCGATCGACGTTCATGAAGCCGACGTGGCCAGTGAGGCGCTCGACGCGGCGTTGGCGCTCGCGAATGCGTTCGACGGGGCTCTGCGCCTGATCCATGTCGCGAGCCCGATCATCGCGGGCTCGCCGATGGCGGTGATTCCGCAGAGCGTCTACGATGAAATCGGCGTCTACGAGAAAACCCAACTCGATGGGATGGCCGCGGCGATCGAACTGCCCAAGGGCCGCGTCAGCACCGCCGTCCGCATCGGCGGCATCTATCCCGAGGTGCTGGAAGAAGCGCTGGAATGGCCGGCCGACCTCATCGTCGTGGGCGCGCATCGCCGTTCGATGGCGACGTTCCTGCTCGGCTCGACCGCCGCGGCGCTTTCGCGCCACGCCAAATGCACGGTCATGATCGTGCGAAGTCCGCTGAAGGCGAAAATCCTCTAGCCGCGTCAGACAAACCAGGAAACGACCCATGCCTTCCGCCCTCAAGAAAATCACGCTGAACGCCGCGCGCTCGAAAGCCTTCCCGGATGGCTCGATACGACACGGCTATGATTTCGTCGCCCCGCTGACGGCCGACGGCCACATCGATCTGGCGAGTTGGAAAGCGCATCGCGGCGAATGTTTCGCGCATCGCTTCTGGGGCGACGAACTCCGGCAGAGCGGGCTGCTGGTGCATCGCGCGGGCGGGCATGGCGGCGCGACGTGGGGCTTCGAACTCGGCAAGGGCGCCAAGCTCGACGAGGAGGAGGAAGGCTTCCGCTTCGGCGATCACGCATTCCGCGCGGGCGAATATGTTTCGATCCGCGAGGAGGACGGCGAACTGATGACGTTCAAGGTCGTCAGCGTCGCGTGATTTGTAGACGCGGCCGCTGGCCGCGTGGGCTCTGCGTGGTGGAGAGGCGACCGCGTCCACAACTCAGCGCGGTAGGATCGTCGCGCCCATGAGCGTCTGATCGATCGAGGCCGCGCACTGGCGCCCCTCGCGGATCGCCCAGACGACGAGCGACTGGCCGCGACGCATGTCGCCGCAGGCGAACACCTTGCCGACCGACGAAGCGTAGCTCTTCACGTCGGCGGCGACATTGCCGCGGCCGTCGAGCTTGACGCCGAGTTCGGCGAGCATACCGTCCTTGACCGGCGCCACGAAGCCCATCGCCAGCAGCACGAGATCGGCCTTCAGCGTGAACTCGCTGCCCTCGATTGTCTTCATCTTCTCGTCGACGCGCACGCATTCGATGCCGGTGACGGCGCCGTGCTCGCCCTCGAACTTGCGCGTCATCACCGCGAAGTCGCGCTCGGCGCCTTCCTCGTGGCTGGAAGAGGTGCGCAGTTTCACCGGCCAGTTCGGCCAGTTCAACATCTTGTCTTCCATCTTCGGCGGCGTCGGCATGATTTCGAGCTGGGTGACGCGCAGCGCGCCCTGGCGGATCGAGGTGCCGATGCAATCCGAACCGGTGTCGCCGCCGCCAATGACGACGACATGCTTGTCGCGCGCGACGATCGGCTCGTTCGTGCCGATCGCCTCGCCGGAAACGCGGCGGTTCTGTTGCGGCAGGAAGTCCATGGCGAAATGCACGCCCGAGAGATCGCGGCCGGACGCCGGGAGGTCGCGCGGCGCTTCCGAGCCGCCGGCGAGCGCCACCGCGTCATGCGAATCGACGATCTCCGCCGCGCTGACGTCGCGCCCGACCATCGTGTTGCAATGGAAGACGACGCCCTCGGCCTTCATCTGATCGACGCGGCGCTCGATATGTCGCTTCTCGAGCTTGAAGTCGGGAATGCCGTAGCGCAGCAAACCGCCGGGATGCGCGTTCTTCTCGTAGACGTGGACTTCGTGCCCGGCGCGCGCGAGCTGTTGCGCGCAGGCGAGGCCGGCGGGACCCGAGCCCACCACGGCGACGCGCTTGCCGGTCTTGGTTGCGCTCGGCTCGGGCTTGATCCAGCCTTGCTCCCAGGCGCGGTCGACGATCGCGCATTCGATGGTCTTGATCGTGACCGGCGAGTCCTGGATGTTCAGCGTGCACGACGCCTCGCACGGGGCGGGGCAGACGCGGCCGGTGAACTCGGGGAAGTTGTTGGTGCTGTGCAGGTTGCGCGCGGCTTCCTGCCAGTCGGCGCGATAGACCAGATCGTTCCAGTCGGGGATCTGGTTGTTCACGGGGCAACCGTTGTGGCAATAGGGAATGCCGCAATTCATGCAGCGCGCCGCCTGATTGCGCGTCGATTCCTCCGACAACGGCAGAACGAATTCGCGGTAATGGCGAATGCGGTCCGACGCCGGCGCATAGCGCCGGTCCGCGCGGTCGATTTCCAGAAACCCTGTCACCTTGCCCATGCTATTTCCCTGTCGAATTCACGTCGCTCTCCACCCCTCCCCCCTTGTGGGGGAGGGTAGGGGAGTGGCGCCGAAGCGCTCGACCGTTCCCCGTTGAATGCCGAGAGGCCGCGTGGCGACCCCCCACCCTAACCCTCCCCCACAAGGGGGGAGGAGATTGCCTCCACCTCGCGGGGCTTCAACTCGAGTAGCTTGAGGCCGATCGTTTCGAGCGCGCCGTCGAGGTTGTGAAAGACCTCGTCGTTCGTGAACCTCAAAACAGAATAGCCGTCGGCTTTCAATATCCCTTCGCGCTTCCTATCCCTCGCGACTTCCGCGTCCGTCGAATGCGTGGCCCCATCCACCTCGATGACGAGCTTCCCCTCGTAACAGGCGAAGTCGACGATGCACCCTTTCAACGTCACCTGCCGTCGAAAGCGAAACCCCTCGACCGCATGTTTCCGAAGCCCGAACCAGAGCCGCTTTTCGGCGGAGGTGGGTGGCTTCGTAGCCGACGCGCGATGGTCTTAAGATCGGCCATCGCGCGCTCTCATTCACTCCGCCGCGACGACCGCGCTCGCGTTCTTCGCCGCCAGCTCCGCGAGCGCGCGGCGATATTCGACCGGCATGACTTTGCGGAACTTGGGCAGGAAGCTTTCCCAGTTCTCTAAAATCTCCCGCGCGCGCGACGAGCCCGTGTAGCGCGCGTGATTGGCGATCAACTGATGCAGCCGCTCGGCGTCGTGGCGGCTCATGTCGCCCATCACGTCGACGCGGCCGTGGCCTTGCAGATCGCCGCCGGCGTGATGATGCCGCTCCATCATCTCTTCTTCCCCGGCCACCGGCTCCAGCTCCACCATCGAGAGATTGCAGCGCTTGGCGAAGTCGCCGGCCTCGTCGAGCACGTAGGCGATGCCGCCGGACATGCCGGCGGCGAAATTGCGCCCGGTCTCGCCGATGACGACGACGATGCCGCCGGTCATGTATTCGCAGCCGTGGTCGCCCGCGCCCTCGACCACCGCGATAGCGCCCGAGTTGCGGACGCCGAAGCGCTCGCCCGCGACGCCGCGAAAATAGCACTCGCCCGCGGTCGCGCCGTACATCACCGTGTTGCCGACGATGATCGAGCGCTCGGGCACGAGCTTCGTCGCCTCGCGCGGGGGATAGACGATGATGCGTCCGCCCGACAGGCCCTTGCCGACGTAATCGTTGCCGTCGCCTTCGAGTTCGAGCGTGACGCCCTTGGCGAGGAAGGCGCCGAAGCTTTGGCCCGCCGCGCCCTTCAGCTTAATGTGGATCGCCTCGTCGCGCAGACCCGCCTGGCCGTGGCGGCGCGCGATCTCGCCCGACAGCATCGCGCCGGCGGAGCGGTCGCAATTGCGGATCGCCATGTCGAGCCGCACGTGCTGGCCGCGTTCGATCGCGTCCTGCGTCTGCGCGATGAACTGACGATCGAGCACGCTTTCGAGCTGATGGTCCTGGCCCGTGGCGTGATGGATCGCGTCGCCCGGCCAGGGCTCCGACTTGAAGAACAGCTTGGAGAAGTCGAGCCCCTTGGCCTTGGCGTGCTCGACCAGCTTGGTCTTGTCGAGCATCTGCCGCTGACCGACCATTTCGTTGAACGTGCGATAGCCGAGTTCCGCCATCAACGTCCGCACTTCCTCGGCGACGAAGAAGAAATAGTTGATGACGTGCTCGGGCTGGCCGAGGAAGCGCTTGCGCAGCACCGGGTCCTGCGTCGCGACGCCGACCGGGCAGGTGTTGAGAAGGC
>Ga0302157_10004169_pt1 | contig 15815 bp, 9 predicted proteins | sample I_Bog_N3_3_FD_193502 | JGI IMG/M metagenome (GOLD analysis project Ga0302157, IMG submission 193502) | Peat permafrost microbial communities from Stordalen Mire near Abisko, Sweden - I_Bog_N3_3 | ecosystem: Environmental > Terrestrial > Soil > Wetlands > Peat | place: Sweden: Abisko, Stordalen...
GCTTCGGGTCCCGGCCGGCCGGCCGGTGTCCCCTCAGAGCAGGGTCCTTCAGAGCAGGATCCCTCAGAGCGCGGTGCGCCGGGCCAGTCGCCAGGCCAGCAGCGCACCCACCGATGCGGCAGCCGTCACCCCGGCCGCCGCCGTGGTGATGGACAGCCTCGGCACGCTGACCCGGTCCCGCAGCCGGATCGGCTTGGTGAACTGCATGACCTCCCAGTCGCGCTCCTGGGCCACCTTGGCCAGCACGCGGTCGGGATTGACGGCGACCGGATGGCCCACCGCCTCCAGCATCGGGAGATCGGTGTAGGAGTCCGAGTAGGCCGAGGACGCGGCCAGATCGAACCCCTCCGCGTCGGCCAGCGCCCTCATGGCCTCGGCCTTGAACGGCCCGTAGGCGTAGAACTCCATCTCGCCGGCATAGCGGCCGTCCTCGTCGACGGCGGGCCGGCTGGCGATGGCCCCGTCCACCCCGAGGTGCTCGGCCAGGGGGAGGACGATGTCCTCGGGGGATGCCGACACCAGGTACACCTTGTAGCCGGCGGCCCGGTGGGCCTCGATCAGGTCGAGGGCCTCGGCGTAGATGATCGGCTCGACCGTCTCTTCCAGGGCCTCGCGGACGATCTCCCTGATCTGGGCCTGCTCCCATCCCTTGGTGAGCGTGAGCATCGACTCCCGCACCCGGGCCAGCTTCTGCTCACTGGCGCCCAGGTGCAGGTAGATGAGCTGGGAGACCACGGCCCGGGCCACCAGGCGTCGGTTGATGAGGCCACCCCGGTAGAGCGGTCGGCCGAAGGCGGCGATGGACGCCTTGGCGATCACCGTCTTGTCCAGATCGAAGAAGGCCGCCCGCATGCTCACCGGCCCACCAGCAGGCGCTGGACCGCATCCTCGGCATCCGAGGTCACCAGCACGAGGACCTCGTCCCCGGCGGCCAGCCGGGTGTCACCCCGCGGCACGATCAGCCGGTCGTCGCGGACCACGGCCACCACGGTGGCGTCGCGGGGGACGCCCAGGTCGACCAGGGTGGTGCCGGCCGCGGGCGAGTCATCGGCCAGGGTCACCTCGACCAGGTGGGCGTTGCCGCCCTCGAACCGCAGCAGGCGCACCAGGCTCCCCACCGAGACCGCCTCCTCGACCAGCGCGGTGAGCAGCTGGGGGGTGGACACCGACACGTCCACGCCCCAGCTCTCGGTGAACAGCCACTGGTTCTTCGGATGGTTGACCCGCGCCACCACCCGGGGCACGGCGAACTCCTGCTTGGCCAGCAGCGAGACCACCAGGTTGTCCTCGTCGTCGCCGGTCGCCGCCACCACCACGTCGACGGTGGACAGCCCGGCGGCGTCCAGCGAGGACACCTCGCAGGCATCGGCCACCACCCAGGTGATGTCGAGGTCCCCACGGATGCGGGCCACCAGGTCGGGGTCCTGCTCGATGATCAAGACGTCGTGGCCACCGTCGTGGAGGTCCGAGGCGATGGCGGTGCCCACACTGCCCGCACCGGCGATGGCCACCCTCATGACCGGCCTCCGGCGACGGCCGGGCCCGTGGCCTCGGCGTCCTCGGGCGGTTCGGGCCGCGCCCCCGCGCCCCCGTCCGCCCCGGCGGTGCTGGCGTGCCCGGCCGCCTCCTCGGCGGTGCGGGCCAGCCGGGCGTTCATGCGCACCAGCGCCTGGTCGGTGACCATGATGTGGAGCACGTCGCCGTCCTGGCCGACGAGGTCGGCGAAGTCGAGGCGGGCCACGCCGGCCCGGGTCACCGACACCACGGTCATGTCGCCGGGGACCGACACGTCGGCCAGGCGCTTGCCGGCCCACCGCTCGGGCAGCTCCCGCTCGACCAGCGACAGCGTGCCGGTCGAATCGGTCCACTCCGACTCGACCTCGCCGGGGACCAGTCGGCGCCGCACCTGGTCGATGGTCCACGACACCGTGGCCACCGTCGGGATGCCCAACCGGAGGTAGATCTGGGCCCGCCGGGGGTCGTAGATGCGGGCCACCACGTTCGGGATCTCGTAGGTCTCGCGTGCGATCCGGGCGGTGAGGATGTTGGAGTTGTCGCCACTGGTCACCGCGGCCAGCGACGTCGCCTCCCCTGCCCCGGCGCGGTCCAGGTCGCCCCGGTCGAAGCCGGAGCCGACCACGGTGGTGCCGGGCCAGTCGGCCGGCAGGCGCCGGAAGGCCTTGGCGTTGCGGTCGATGATGGCGACCGAGTGTCCCTGTTCGCTGAGGCCGACCCCGAGTCCCGACCCGACCCGACCGCAACCCACGATGACGATGTGCACCTGATCCATGCAACACGCATCCAGGGGCGATGACAACTCACCCCCCGGAGCGTGGCGGCGCCGGCGCCACCCGGCCGCCCGGGGCCGACCTGGTATTTCGCCATGGGGGAGTGGCCGCACCACCCGGTGCCCGTGATTTACTTTGGGGGTGGAGCCCTCGGTGACCGGAGTAGGGGATCCGGCCGACGTGACCGGGTCCGGCGCCGGGGTGGCGGTGTCGGCGCCCGCTCCGGCCACCCCGCCGGCCCCCTCCCTGGGCTCGGCCCGGCGCCCGGCGGCGGCGGTGGTGGTGAAGCTCGACCTCCCCGAGACCCTCCGCTACCGACTGAAGAACGCGCTGCTCGGACCGCCCCTGGTCAACGACCAGCTGAGCGGGGAACGTCTGGGGCGCCCCTCCGCCCTCGGGGTGCTGGCCCCCGACTGCATCTCCTCCTCGGCCTACGGCACCGAGGAGATGCTCAACCAGCTGGTCCCCTTCGTGGGGCTGGCCGCCTTCGCCCTCGTGGTCCCCATCACCATGGCCATCCTGGGCGTGCTGTTCTTCGTGACGCTGTCCTACCTGGACGTCATCAAGCTCTACACCCAGGCCGGCGGGGCCTACGTGGTGGCCCGAGAGAACTTCGGGCCGAAGATCGCCCAGATCGCCGCCGTGGCCCTGCTCATCGACTACACGGTGACGGTGGCCGTGCAGACGGCGGCCGGCACCGACGGGCTCACCAGCGCCTTCCCCAGCCTGACCCGGTGGACGGTGGAGATCACGGTCGGGGTCGTGCTCCTCCTCTTGTACGGCAACCTCCGGGGCATCAAAGAGGCGGGCCGGTTCTTCGCCTTCCCCACCTACTTCTTCATCTTCAGCCTGGCCTTCGTGGTGGTGTCCGGATACATCCGGGAGGCCCTGGGCCAGCTCCACGCCCAGGCCATCACCTCCCACTGCGTGGTCACGGCGACGAGCGGGTGCCCGCTGACCCAGACCCACCACGCCTCGGGGCCGTCGTGGCTGTACGGGGCCACCTTCATCGTCATCCTCCGCTCCTTCGCCAACGGCGGCTCGTCGCTGACCGGCCTCGAGGCCATCTCCAACGGGGTGGCCACCTTCCGCGAGCCGGCCTCACGGCACGCCCGCCAGGTCCTGGTGATCATGAGTTCGGTCCTGGCCTTTTTGGTCCTGGGCGTCACGCTGATCGCCCACTGGACGCACGCCGTGCCCTACACCGGCGGCACGCCCACCGTCGTCTCCCAGGAGGTCAAGCTGGTCCTGGGGCACGGCACCTTCGGCAGCGTGGCCTTCTACGTCGTCCAGGCGGCCACGGTGCTCATCCTGTACACGGGGGGCAACACCAGCTTCAACGGGTTCCCCTTCCTGGCCAGCTACGTCGCCTCCGACTCCTACCTGCCCAAACAGCTGACCCGGCGCGGTCACCGGCTGGCCTTCTCCAACGGGATCATCGTCCTGACCGTGGTGGCCCTGGCCCTGATCATCGCCACCAAGGCCAACCTGTCGGCCCTGGTGGCCCTGTACGCCATCGGCGTGTTCACCGGCTTCACCATGGCCGGATCGGGCATGGTGAAGCACTATCTCGACACCAAGTCGAAGACCTGGCGCCGCCACGTCTTCATCAACGGCCTGTCAGCGGCGCTGTCGGCCATCGTCGTCCTGATCTTCGCCACGGTGAAGTTCAAAGAGGGGGCCTGGGTGGTGGTGGTCGTGGGGCCGCTGATGTTCTTCGGTCTCATCCGGCTCCACCGCCAGTACGCGATGGAAGAGGTCCAGCTGGAGGAGGGGGCCACCGAGGCGGCCGAAGCACCTGTGCTGACCCGCCACGTGGTCATCGTCCTCGTCGACCGCCTGGACATGGCCACGGCCCGGGCCCTGCAGTACGCCCGGACCCTCCACCCCGACGACCTGCGGGCCGTGCACTTCGTGCTGGACCCCAAGGTGTCGTCCGACCTCGAGGCCGACTGGCGCCGGCTCGGCCTCACCCAGCTCCCTCTGGACATCGAGGAGTGCGACGACCGCCGGCTCACCCGGGCCGCCCTCGAGCTGGCCGCCGAGACGGTGGCCGACCAGCAGACCGAGCTCACCATCCTCCTGCCCCGCCGGGGCTTCGCCGCCGGATGGCAGCGGGTCCTCCACGACGCCACCGCCGACCACATCGCCGACGCCGTGGGCCAGCTGAGCCACGTCAACGCCACGGTCATCCCCTACCAGCTGACCGGGGGCTGGTTCTCGAGGCGGCGTGAGTGGCGCCGCCGTCCGGTCACGCCCGAGGCCGACCCGGCCGCGGTGGGGCGGGCGGCGCGGTCCGCCGATCGGGCGGCCGACAAGGAGGCGGCGGCCAAGGCGGCCTTCGACCGGGAGGCCTTCGGGTCCCGGGCCCGGGGGACCATCCCCATCGGCGAGGTGCAGTGGCGCAACCGGGTCCGGGTGGCCGGCCGGGTGCGGTCGGTCCGGGTCCAGCCCCGGGCCGGGACCTCCAATCTTGAGTGCGTGCTGGTCGACGACACCGGAAAGCTCCTGCTGGTCTTCCAGGGCCGGCGCCGCATCCCCGGGATCCAGCCCGGCGCCCGCCTGGTGGTCGAGGGGATGGTGGGCGACTGGGCCCGCCGCCAGGCCATTCTCAATCCCGACTACGAGCTCATCGCCGGTCCCGACGCCCGGGTCGAGCCCACCTGACCGGACCGCCCCGGAGTGCCGGGGGCCGTCCCGGCGCCCCGGCCGGTGGTGCCTTCCTTGCTCAACGCACCCATTGTCGGTATGTTCTGCCCCCGTTGCCGGGTTCGGCGTGCCAGCGTGGCGCGCCCCGGTACGTGGCCAAGCCACCGCGACTGGCAGGGGGGAAGACCGTGTCTTCACGCCTGTGGACGGTCGCGATTGCCGAAGCCGACAAGACCGCTGGACCGTGACCGTCTGGACTGTGCCGACGCCGTACACCGAAGGGAGCCTCACCGATGACCCACCTCCTGGCTGAAGGGGGTTACCAGATCTTCACGCTCCACAACAGCGAGAAGGTCTGGCTGTACTTCGCGCTCGTCTGCGCGGTGGCTGCCATCCTGGTAGCCCTGTTCCTGGTCCGGGGCGTCCTGGCCGCCGACCAGGGCACGGCCTCGATGAAGGACATCGCCAAGGCCATCCAGGAGGGTGCGGAGGCCTTCCTGGCCCGCCAGTTCAAGACCATCGGGATCATCATCGTCCCCCTGGCCGTCCTCATCTTCTTCACGGCCACCAAGGTCACCCACCCGGTCTATACCTGCATCGGTGTGGCCACCTCCACGTCGTTCCACGCCGGCTGCATCCGTCACACCGTCACCGACCTCACCTTCGCCCAGGCCGGCATCTACCGGGTGATCTGCTTCCTGGCCGGCGCCCTGTGCTCGGGCCTGACCGGGTTCATCGGCATGAGCCTGGCCGTGCGGGGCAACGTCCGGACGGCGGCCGCCGCCCGCGACGGCAAGATGGCGCCGGCCCTCAAGGTCGCCTACCGCACCGGTGCCATCACCGGCCTGCTGTGCGTGGGGCTGGGCCTGCTGGGGGCCACCGTGATCGTGCTCATCTTCCAGAACACCGCCACCTCGGTGCTGATCGGGTTCGCCTTCGGCGCCTCGCTGCTGGCCCTGTTCATGCGGGTGGGCGGCGGCATCTTCACCAAGGCCGCCGACGTGGGCGCCGACCTGGTGGGCAAGGTGGAGGCGGGCATCCCCGAGGACGACCCCCGCAACGCCGCCACCATCGCCGACAACGTGGGGGACAATGTGGGCGACTGTGCCGGCATGGCCGCCGACCTCTTCGAGTCCTACGTCATCACCATCATCGCCGCCGTGATCCTGGGCGTCACCGCCTTCGCCTCCATCGGCAGGAGCGGCGATGCCGCCAAGACGGTGATCTTCCCCATCGCCATCCCGGCCATCGGCATCCTGGCCACCATCGTCGGCGTGTTCGTGGTGCGGGCGGGCAAGAACGACCGCAACGCCATGGCCCCCATCAACCGCGGGGTGTGGACGGCGGCCATCCTGACCATCGGCGGCTCGGCCGTGGTGGCCGGCGCCTACCTGCACTACTGGAAGGCCTTCTACGCCGTGCTGACCGGCGTGGTCCTCATGCTGGTGGCCAGCCAGATCACCGAGCACTTCACCTCCACCGAGCGGGGACCGGTCAAAGAGGTGGCCGAGACGGCCCGCACCGGACCAGCCACCCTCACGCTGTCGGGCCTGGCCCTGGGGCTCGAGTCGTCGGTGTGGGCCATCATCGCCATCGTCCTGGCCATCGCCGTCTCCATCGGCCTGGGCGGCGGGAACATCGAGCTGACCCTGTACCTGGTCGCCCTGAGCGGCATCGGGCTGCTCTCGACGGCGGGCATGATCGTCTCGGAGGACAGCTTCGGCCCGGTGTCGGACAATGCCGCCGGCGTCGCCGAGATGTCCGGCGAGTTCACCGGCGAGGCCGAGCGGGTCATGGTCTCCCTGGACGCCGTGGGCAACACCACCAAGGCCGTGACCAAGGGTGTGGCCATCGGCTCGGCGGTGATCGCCTCGGTGGCGCTGTTCGCCTCCTACATCGAGACCATCGGCGAGCAGCTCAAGCTGCCCCAGCTCGGCAACGCCTTGTTCAACCTGCCCCAGACGTCGATCAACGTGTCCCACCCGACCACCTTCATCGGCGTGCTGATCGGCGGGTCGATCGCCTTCATCTTCTCGGCCCTGGCCATCCGGGCCGTGGGCCGGTCGGCCGGCACCGTGGTCCAAGAGGTGCGCCGCCAGTTCCGGGAGCACCCCGGCATCATGGACTACACCGAGAAGCCCGAGTACGGGAAGGTCATCGCCATCTGCACCACGGCGTCCCAGCGCGAGCTGGCCACCCCGGCACTGCTGGCCATCCTGAGCCCCGTCATCGTGGGCTTCGGCATCAACTACTTCGCCCTGGGCGCGTTCCTGGTCGGGGCCATCCTCACCGGCCAGCTGATGGCCAACTTCCTGTCCAACTCCGGTGGGGCCTGGGACAACGCCAAGAAGTACATCGAGGACGGCCACGAGGGGGGCAAGGGGTCCGAGGCCCACAAGGCCGCAGTCATCGGGGACACCATCGGCGACCCGTTCAAGGACACCGCCGGCCCGGCCCTCAACCCGCTGATCAAGGTCATGAACCTGGTCTCGCTGCTCATCCTGCCGGCCATCATCACCCTGCGCCACCACACCGGTGCCCGCCTGGCCATCGCCGGGGTGGCGCTGGTGGTCCTGCTCATCGCCATCGCCTTCTCCAAGCGCAAGACCGAGTCCATGGACTCGGAGCTCCCGGCGAACGAGTCGGCCATCCTGGACGAGCCCGCTAGCGTGGCCGTGGAGTCCTCCCACGACTGAACCCCCAGTTCAGTGGGCCTGTGACGCCTTCCCGACCGGGGGGCGGGGTTGACAACGACTCACCGCAGCGTTCAACGTGGGCCCACAGCCATGCCACCGACCGACCTCACAGAACCGACCACCGACAGCGGGCCCGACGACGGCGCGACAGGCGCCCCGCGCCCTCGGGCGGGGGCGAAACCCCTGGTCATCGTGGAGTCACCGGCCAAGGCCAAGACCATCGCCGGCCTGCTCGGGTCGGGGTACGTGGTGGAGTCCTCCATCGGGCACATCCGGGACCTCCCCCGCCGGGCGGACGAGGTCCCGGCCGCCTACAAGGGCGAGCCGTGGTCCCGCCTGGGGGTCGATGTCGACAACGGCTTCAAGCCCCTGTACGTGGTGTCCACGGAGAAGAAGTCCCAGGTGGCCAAGTTGAAGCAGCTGGTCAAGCAGGCCAGCGAGGTCTATCTGGCCTCGGACGAGGACCGCGAGGGTGAGTCCATCGCCTGGCACCTGCTCGAGGTGCTGGCCCCCCGGGTCCCGGTCAAGCGGATGGTCTTCCACGAGATCACCCGTCCCGCCATCGAACGGGCCGTCAACGAGTGGCGCGACCTCGACCGGCGCCTGGTCGACGCCCAGGAGGCGCGACGCATCCTCGACCGGCTCTACGGCTACGAGGTCTCCCCGGTGCTGTGGAAGAAGATCATGCCGCGCCTGTCGGCGGGTCGGGTCCAGAGCGTGGCCACCCGGATGGTGGTGGAACGGGAGCGGGCCCGAATGGGGTTCCGGTCGGCCGGCTGGTGGGGCATCGACGCCACCTTCACCACGGCGCCCGACGCCACCCCCGCCGACGAGGGCTCCCCCCGTTCCTTCACCGCGGCGCTCTCGGCGGTGGACGGCAAGGCCCTGGCCTCGGGCCGCGACTTCGACGACACCGGTGCCCTGAAGTCGGCCGGCTCGGTGGTCGTGCTGGCCGAGGAGGACGCCCGGTCGCTGGCCGCCGGCCTGGCCGACGTCCCGTTCACCGTCAGCTCGGTGACCCACAAGCCGTTCCGCCGCTCACCGTCGCCGCCGTTCATGACCTCCACCCTCCAGCAGGAGGCCGGGCGCAAGCTGCGGTTCAGCTCCAAGCGGGCCATGCAGGTGGCCCAGCGCCTGTACGAGGACGGCTGGATCACCTACATGCGCACCGACTCGACCACGCTGTCGAGCCAGGCCCTCGATGCCGCCCGGGCCCAGGCCTCGGCCCTCTACGGGCCCGACTACGTGCCGGCCCAGCCCCGCCGGTACGAGCGCAAGGTCAAGAACGCGCAGGAGGCCCACGAGGCCATCCGGCCGGCCGGCGAGTCCTTCCGCACGCCCGACGAGGCGGCCCGCTCGCTGTCCGGCGACGAGTTCCGGCTCTACGACCTGATCTGGAAGCGCACCGTGGCCTCCCAGATGTCCGACGCCACCGGCACGAGCGCCCAGGTGCGCCTGATCGGGACGGCCACCGGTCCCGAGGGCGTGGCCGGCCGCCAGGCCGAGTTCTCGGCCTCGGGCAAGGTCATCCAGTTCCCCGGGTACCTGCGGGCCTACGTCGAGGGCGAGGACGATCCCGACGCCGAGTTGGCCGACCGCGAGGTCCACCTGCCGCCGGTGGCCGAGGGCGACGGGGTGACGGTCGACGAGCTCGATCCGGGCTCGCACGCCACCCAGCCGCCCGCCCGCTACACCGAGGCATCGCTGGTGAAGGCCATGGAGGAGCTGGGCGTGGGCCGCCCCTCCACCTACGCCAGCGTCATCGCCACCATCCTCGACCGCGGGTACGTGTGGAAGAAGGGGACGGCCCTGGTGCCGTCGTTCACCGCCTTCGCCGTGGTCGGGCTGCTGGAGCGGTACTTCGCCGACCTCGTCGACTACGGGTTCACCGCGTCGATGGAGGACGACCTCGACGCCATCGCCTCGGGCAACGAGGAGTCGCTCCCGTGGCTGACCCGCTTCTACTTCGGCACCGCCGGAGCCGGCACCACCGCACCCGGCACCGGGACCCCGGCGGCACCGGACAACGGCAACGGCAATGGCCACGGCAACGGGGTCGAGCCCGGACACGCCACCGAGGCCGGCAACGGTGCCGCCCCGGTGGCCGGCCACGTGCGGGGCCTCGGCCTCAAGCGCGAGGTCAGCACGTACCTGGGGGAGATCGACGCCCGGGAGATCAACTCCATCCCCATCGGCGTGGGGACCGACGGGCAGGACATCGTGGCCCGGGTGGGCCGCTACGGCCCGTACCTCCAACGGGGTGACGACCGGGTCTCCATCCCCGAGGACCTCGCCCCCGACGAGTTGACTGTCGAGCGCGCCGAGGAGCTGCTGGCGGCACCGTCCTCCGACCGGGTGCTGGGCGAGGACCCCGAGACGGGACTGCCCGTGCAGGTCAAGGCGGGACGGTTCGGGCCCTATGTGCAGCTGGGTGAGCTCGTCGACGGCGGCCCCAAGCCCCGCACCTCGTCCCTGTTCGCCTCCATGGCGCCGGCCACCCTCACCCTCGACCAGGCCCTCGACCTGCTCCGCATCCCCCGGGTGGTCGGGTCCGATCCCGCCACCGGCGAGGAGATCGTGGCCCACAACGGCAAGTTCGGCCCCTACCTGAAGAAGGGCACCGACACCCGCAGCCTGCTCACCGAGGACCAGATCCTCACCGTCACCGTCGACGAGGCCCTGGCCCTCTACGCCCAGCCCAAGACCCGGGGCAACCGCACGGCCAAGGGCCCCCTGCGCGAGATGGGCAACGACCCCGACACCGGCCTGACCATGGTGGTCAAGGACGGCCGCTTCGGGCCCTATGTGACCGACGGGACCACCAACGCCTCGCTGCGGCGGGGCGACGACGTCGAGACCCTGACGGTGGAGCGGGCGTCCGAGCTGCTGGCCGAGCGCCGGGCGGCCGGTCCGTCCACCCGGGCCAAGGCCACGGCCAAGAAGCGGGCGCCGGCGAAGAAGAAGGCCGCCGCGTCGACGAAGGCGGCACCGAAGAAGAAGGCCGGCGCCACCACGAAGGCGGCACCGAAGAAGGCCGGCGCCGCCTCGAAGGCCACGTCCGCCGCCGCCACGGCCGGAGCGACGGCGGAGGCGGCAAACACCCGCCGCGCCGCCAACGGCACCAGTCCCGAGTGACCGAGGGTCCTCGCGGCCACACCGGTGCGGGCGGGGGTCACGGCGGCCTGATCGCCTTCGAGGGCATCGACGGGTGCGGCAAGACCACCCAATCCCGACTGCTGGCCGAGCGCATCGGGGCGCTGTGGACGTTCGAACCCGGAGCCACTGGGCTCGGTGAGTCCCTGCGGGCCCTCCTCCTCGACCGGGGGGAGCCCGGGGTGGACGAGCGGTCCGAGGCCCTGCTGATGGCGGCCGACCGGGCCCAGCACGTGGCCGAGGTCATCCGACCGGCCCTGGCCCTGGGGCGCTGGGTGGTGACGGACCGGTACTCGGCGTCCACCCTGGCCTATCAGGGCTACGGCCGCGGGCTCGACCGGGGGGAGCTGGCGGAGTTGATCCACTGGGCCACGGCGGGCCTGAGCCCCGACCTCACCGTCCTGATCGACGTCCCGGTCGGCCTGGCGTCCACCCGCCGGAGCGGCGCCGGCGTGCCCGACGACCGGTTCGAGGGAGAGGCGGGCGGTTTCCACCTCCGGGTGGCCGACGGCTACCAGCGGCTGGCCGCCACGGCCTCGAGCCCATGGCTGGTGGTGGACGGCAGCGGCACGGTCGAATCGGTGGCCGACGCCGTCTGGTCGGGTGTGGCGCCGCTGGTGGGCGGGGCACGCCCGTGACCGACCCGTCCACCACCATGCCGTCGGCCACCCTCTTTGACGAGGTCGTGGGCCAGCCCGCAGCCGTGGCCCAGCTGATGGCGGCCTCCCGCCGTCCCGTGCACGCCTACCTCCTGCACGGTCCGCCCGGCTCGGGGAAGCGGCCGGCGGCCCGGGCCCTGGCTGCCGCCCTCCTGTGCCCGGACGGGGGCTGCGGCCACTGCAACACGTGCCGGCGGGCGCTCGCCGGCACCCATCCCGATCTGGTCGTGGTCGAGCGGTCGGGTGCATCCCTCGATGTCGACGAGGCCCGGACCATCGTGACCCGGGCCCAACGTCGGCCGCTGGAGGCCTCCCGCCAGGTGCTCATGGTCACCGACGTGCACCTGGCCACCCGGGCCGCTCCGGCCCTGCTGAAGACCGTCGAGGAGCCACCACCGGCCACGGTGTTCGTGCTGCTGGCCGACGACCTCCCCCCCAGCCTCGCCACCATCGCCAGCCGGTGCGTCAAGGTCGCCTTCCACCCGGTGGCCCACGCCGACGTCGTGGACTGGTTGATCGCCCGCGGGGTGGATCCCGAGCATGCCGACTCGGCGGCCCACGCCTCGGGCGGTCGTCTGGACCGGGCCCGGCTGCTGGTGGCCGACCCCGGCTTCGTCCAGCGTCAGCAGCAGTGGAAGTCGGTCCCGGCCCACCTGGACGGCACCGGGGCCGCCGCGTCGGTGGTGGCATCGGAGCTGTTGGCCTCGGCCGACGAGGCGCTGGCCCCGCTGCGGGAGCAGCACGCCGCCGAGCTGGTGGCCCTGTCCGAGCAGGCCGAGCTGTCCGGCTCCAAGGGGATCCCGGGCCGCAAGCAGGTCGAGGACGCCCACAAGCGCGAGGAGCGCCGCTGGCGGACCGACGACCTCCGCTTCGGCCTGGCCACCCTGGCCGCCTCGTACCGCGACCGGATGGTGGCCACGGCCGAGGCCGCCAGCGGCTCCAGCCGGCACGGGGCGTCCACCGAGTCCCGGCGTGCGGTCCACCAGGTGGAGGCCATCCGGGCCGCCTCCGCGGCCCTCGAGCGCAACGCCAATGAGGGGCTCCTGATGGAGGCGCTCATGGTCGAGCTGTCCGGCATGCTCGACTGAGCGGCTGCTCCTTGGGGCAGGGCCTCTTCGTGTGCCGGGCGTCCGGGCCCCGGTGCCTCCCCGGCGGCGGATGTTCGGGCCCCGGTGCCTCTCTTCGCCGATCAGTTACTGAAATAACCTACGATCGGTAGGTCATTCGGGGGGGCTCGTCCGATGGCACGAACGGCTTCGGATAGCGTGTCCCACCGCGCCTGGGTAGCTCAGTCGGTAGAGCAACGCACTCGTAATGCGTAGGTCAGGAGTTCGATTCTCCTCCCAGGCTCCACGTGTGCGAGCCCAGGAACGGCTCGACCGAGGTGCTATCGCCGACGAATGGCTCGAAGGCCGGCAGAAGGAAGACGTGCCTACCCATGAGGCACGCGCCGGTCCCTTTGGGAGACGATCACGTGGCGGACGACATCGACGCCATGCTGGGCACGCCGCCGATCACAGACGCTCTCCCCGACTGGGGGAACCCGGGGGCACGAGGAGCATCGCGTCGGGCACTCCATTCCTCTGGTCTCATCGGTCCGGAGAGCGGTGTCCCAGCGAGCACGCTGGGGCCAATGTCCCCCTCCACCTACAGGAGTAGGACCAACTCACCGATAGGAGGGTAGTGCTTGGTACCGTCCCGGCATTGATGACGGTGGAGGCACCATGTCCTCGAGTTCAAGCATGCATCCGGAGTGCGGAGCCCCTCCTCTTCGGAGTTCCCGAAGCACTCATTATCTCCGCCTGGCGATGTGTGCGGCGGCCCTGGCCTCGGCCTCCATGGCGATCACCACCGTGCCGGCGTCAGCCACGACAGCGGCAACGATCACGAATATCGCCGGCGGCGGTGGTTCCACCCCGTCAACCACCCCCACCGCACCGGCGACGAGCTTCCAGATCAATCCGGCCGGCGCCGCCTTCGATTCCAGCGGCAACATGTACATCGCCGACGGCAGCAATGGCGTCGAGAAGGTGACCCCTTCGGGTGCGCTGTCGATGTTCGCTGGACGCGGGACCCACTCGGTGATCAGTTCCCCGCTCCCACCCGGGCCGGCCACCAGCTTTACGATGTACGCCCGGGGAGTGGCCGTCGACCCGGCAGGCAACGTGTACATCGCCGACGGAGAGAGCAACACGGTGGACAAGGTCACGCCATCAGGCACGCTCACCGTCATCACCGGAGCGGGAACCCACTCGCCGATATCGTCGCCACTCCCTCCTGGCCCGGCCAGCAGCTTCAACAACATCGTTCCCTACGGACTGGGCGTGGACAGTGCCGGGAACCTGTACATCGGGGACGACTCGAACAATGACATCCTGAAGGTGACCCCGGCCGGAGTTCTCTCCGTCTATGCCGGGGTGGGAAGCTATGGAGCGCCGACCTCCGGGGCGGTGGCCACCAGCACCCAGATCGGATCCCCCTACGGTGTCGCGGTCGACAAGGCCGGGAACGTGTACATCGCCGATGAAGGCAATGAGCTGATCGAGAAGGTCGCCCCGTCCGGGATCCTCACGATCGTGGCCGGAAGTACCAACTCGTTCCCGTATCCCTCGGCCACGCCCCAACCCGCCACAAGCGTGAATTTTGATGAGGTCTACGGTGTCGCCGTCGACTATCTCGGAAATATCTATATCGCCGACTATCGCAACTACGAGGTCGACCAGGTCACACCGGCCGGTCAGATCACGGTACTCACCGGGAACGGTGGAAACGCGCCGTATCCGACCACCACACCGGCATCGCCGCCGAGCGCCTATTCGGTAGGCGAGCCCTACGGGGTGGCCGTCGACAGCGCCGGCAACGTCTACGTCTGCGACTACAGCGACGATGTCATCGACGAGGTGAATTTCTACAACCCGCCCCAGGCTCCGACAGCGGCGACTGCACAGGTCGCCTCGTCGACCGTCGAGGTGAACTGGTCCCCCGGCGCTGGCCCGACGCCTAGCAGCTACACGGTGACACCCATCGTCAATGGAGTGCCCGGAACGCCGGTCACGGTCACGGGGACCAGCTACTCCCTTCCCAGCGGTCCGGTCGGTACGACCTACAGCTTCTCGATCATCGCCAACAACGCCAACGGCTCCAGTGAGTCCTCTGTGTCGAACAAGGCGACCGTCCCCGTGGCTCCGGCAGCGGGATCCGGCTACTGGACCGTTGGTGGTGACGGCGGCGTCTTTTCGTTCGGCCCCGCCTTCTACGGCTCGACCGGCGATCTCAGGTTGAATCAGCCGGTGTTCGCCATCACCTCGACCAGTGACGGGAAGGGCTACTGGTTCGTGGCCAAGGATGGTGGCGTCTTCTCCTACGGTGACGCCGTCTTCCACGGCTCGGTTCCCGCAGTCGGGGTCCACGTGACCAACATCGTGGGTATGGCCGCTGACACGGCGACCGGCGGCTACTGGCTGGTCGGTTCCGACGGGGGGGTCTACGCCTTCCACGCTCCCTTCGAGGGCTCGGTGCCCGGGCTTGGCCAGCACCTGGGCACCATCGTGGGTATCGCCGCCACCGCCGACGGCGGCGGCTACTACCTGGTGACCTCGACTGGAGCGGTCTACGCCTTCGGTGACGCCACGTACCGGGGTGGGGCCAACACGCTGCCCCGCATCAACGCCCCCATCGTGGGACTCAGCGTCGACTCCGCTACCGGTGGCTACTGGGAGGCCGGCTCCGATGGTGGCATCTACGCCTATGGGGCGCCTTTCCACGGATCGGCCGGTGGTACCCGGCTCGACAAGCCCATCGTCGGGATCAGCGCCACCACGACGGGTGCCGGCTACTACCTGGTGGCGTCCGACGGTGGAGTCTTCTCCTATGACGCTCCGTTCTTCGGGTCCGCGGGTGACACGCATCTGAATGCTCCGATGGTGGGCATCACGGTGGCAGGGTAGGTTCCGCCACCGACTCAGCGCCGTGCCACTGCTGTCCGGCCAGGGACGAGGGCCGGCGACCTCATCACACCCTGCGCGGGGACCGGGTACGACGCAGCGGCCACGGTGGCACGACCTGCCTCAGGAGGGTCGAGGCGCCTCCGTTGCCGCCAGACAGGGGTCGACCCCCTCGGCATGCTCGGGCCCGGAGTTCGATTCTCCTCCCGGGCTCCAGGTGTTCAGGGCGGAATGCCATGGCTGAGCGGACACGGGCCGGTCGGGCGTACGGCGAGGCCGAACCATCGCCGACCGCTTCCTCCCCCGACATCCGGGCATTCGCTCCGGCCGGGCGTTGTCCGCTCCTACGATGTCGGTATGCGAGCACTCATGTACGGGGTGGAGCCCGAGAAGCAGCCCAGAGTAGAGACGGACAACCGCCTGGTG
>Ga0302157_10004172_pt1 | contig 15812 bp, 13 predicted proteins | sample I_Bog_N3_3_FD_193502 | JGI IMG/M metagenome (GOLD analysis project Ga0302157, IMG submission 193502) | Peat permafrost microbial communities from Stordalen Mire near Abisko, Sweden - I_Bog_N3_3 | ecosystem: Environmental > Terrestrial > Soil > Wetlands > Peat | place: Sweden: Abisko, Stordalen...
AGATACCGGTGGGCTGCGCGGGACCCGAGCCGCGCTTGCTCCACTTGAAGAGAATCTGTGCCGCAGGATTGACCTGCGGCGTGCCGCTGGAGGTGCTGGCCGGTGCATTGCAATTGGGCAGCGTCGTGGCCCCGGCGTAACGCACGATCTGGCCATTGGCGGCATCGGCGACGATCAGGTCGAGCGACTGGCACACCGGGTTCGGCACCCACACCAGCGCATCAAAGCCGGCGTGCGTCTTGGCGTCCGCGCTGCTGTTGATCTGCGTCGTCGCGCCAGTGAAAGACGGCTTGAGCGGGTTCTTGGGCGTCGGGTTCTGCGTGCTCGGATTGATCACCAGATCGTAGACAGCGTTACCGTCGCGATTCGCGCCTGTCACCAGCAGCTGGTCCGCCTCCGCATTCGCTGCCACGCATAGCAGTACGGCGCAGCAGAGCATCTTTGCGACAGGAGGGGAACGGATCGCCGCACAATCAGCCTCGGTATGTCCGCTCACGCCTTTGTCTTTCATGTTTCCCTGATCGCTTTTCAGATTTCGTTGCACGAACGCAGCCGAGGTGCGAAATATATTCGCGCCTTGAACTGCCATTCCCTGGGTTCTGGATCTGCAGCAATGAATTTGCCGCTTCGAAAAAGGCTACACGACGGCGATGATGAATGCCACCATCGACTACAAGCGCACGACACCAGCGTGATTATGTCACCGCGTGCTCGATTGCTTCGCTTCCAGCGGCACTGTGAGCGGGACGGCCGCGGCAGCTGTGGATTTGGACTGCGCTGTCGATGTGGTGAGCGTTGGCCGTAAGCTCGAGTGCTGGCGACGGCGCAGCGTTTCCAGGTAGCGCGCGTTCAGCGTCCGAAACACCGGCGGGGCGCCACCGTCCTTGCTGAGTATGGCCTCGGTTTGCGTCAATAGCGGCGCGGCTTCCGCATAACGGCCAAGGCCGGTAAGCGCGGCGCCCTCCTCGCTCATCGCGACAGCAGTGCGCCAGTGCGTGGGCGACAGCGCCTCGCTATAGATAGCGGTGGCGCTGCGCGCGGACTCGAGCGCCTCGGCATAGTGCTGCTGCGCCACCTGCAGCGTCGCGAGCACCACCTGGCTGGAAGCGACGGCCGGACTGTTATCGCCGAGCAGCCGTCGACGCATCGCCAGCGCCTCCTGGATGTCGCGATCGGCTTCGCTGTAATCACCCGACATCGTCAGCCAGAACCCCATCCGGTTCAGCTCCTGGGCAACCGTCGGATTATCCTGCGGAAACACCTTGCGGTAGATCGCCAGTGCTTCACGTTGATTGGCGAGCGCATCGCGCGTATCGCCGCGGTCGTATTGCAACGAGGCGAGGTTTTGCAACGCAGTGGCCACTTCCGGATGCGTGTCGCCAACCAATGCACGCCACATGTCGAGTGCCTGGCGGTACAACGGCTCGGCGCGCTCCAGATCGCCCTTGTCCTGCAGCGCCGATGCGAGATTCTCCAGTGCGTTGGCGATCTCCGGATGCTTGTCGCCGTACAGGCGGCGCTTCATCGCCATCGATTCCTGGAAGTATCTCTCGGAATCATCGTAGTCGCCGCGCAGCTGGTGCAGCAATGCCAGATCGTTGATCGCCTCGGCAAGATCGGGATGCGGCTCGTTGCCGCGCAGCTGGCGCTGCATCGCCACGGCGCTCTGCATCAGCGGCAGCGCGGCGTTGAGATCGCCGCCGTCCTCGACTGCCTGCGCCAGGTCCTTGAGCGTGCGGGCGACATCCGGGTTCACGGCGCCATAGAGTTTTTGCTGGCGCTCCAGCGCCTCGCGCAGGTTCTTCTGTGCATCCGCGTAGTTTCCCTGGCGTGCCAGCAGCACGCCGTAGCCGTAGAGCGCGTTGGCGAGCTGCTCCTGGCTCGCCCGGTCCTGCGGTCGCGACGTATCGACACTGATGGCTTCGCGGTAGACTTGCGCGGCGGAATCAAACTGTGCCTGGCGCGTCAGCACATCGCCCAGATGGCTCAGGGAATTCGACAGCAGCAGCGGTTCCTCCCCGATGTCGCTGCGCCGTGTTACCACCGCCCGATCAAGCAGCGGGCGAGCCTGGTCGTACAGGCCCAGTCCCATGTAGACGGTGCCGAGCGTATCCATCAGCGTCGCCTGGATCCTGGGCTGGTTGGCCAGCTCGCTATCGACACGCGCTGCGCCCTTGTCCAGCATCTCGCGCGCGGTCACGGTGTTGCCGCGCGCCTCGCTCGGGTCCGAGATCTTGAACAGATCGACCAGGAATTTCGTGGTCTGCTTGGCAGTCTCCGCTTCCGCCTCTGCGCGCACCGTCTGCCTGCGCGCCAGGGTGCGCTGGATCAGCGCATAGCCTGCGAGGCTGCTGGTCACGACCATCCCGGCCAGTGCCGAGCAGGTGAGCGCGAACAGCCGGCGGTTACGCCGCTGCTGCTCGCGCCGGCGCAGCGCGTCGTACCCCACGCCCAGCACGCCGGCGATGAGCTTGAGCTTGGCCGCGCGCTTGCCGTCCTTGCCCTCGCGTGCGTCGGCCGCAATGGGCTCGGTGCGCACTTCGCTGAGCTGGTTGTCGGCGCCCAGGCGGAAGCGCAGTGCCGGGGGGAAGCATTCCTCCTCGGCCCTGTTCGGCAGGTCGGTGGCATTGGGCTCACCGCCGACGATCAGGCAGAAGATCCGGTCCTCGCGGCCGAGCCGCTTGTAGGCGATGATCTCCTCGTTCACCCACTTGGATTTTGCCGCCTGTGGCGAGCAGATCACGATCTGGCAGGCCGACTGCTGCAGCGCTTCGCTGATCACCGTACCCAGGTCGGTCGCGCTGGCGAGCTCATCGCGGTCGCGGAAGATCGGTGCCAGGCGCTTGGGAACCACGCCGCGCACGGTGCTGGTGCCGATCAGGGCCTTCGGCGGGCGGTAGGTTTCCAGGCCTTTATGCAGCCAGTCCGCCCACTTCGAGTCGCGGTGGCTGTAGCTGATGAACGCCCGGTATTTTGGCTGATCCACGCGATTTTGCCGATCGGAGGCGGCTGGCCACAAATGGCTGGGCGCCAATGTAGCCCCAATGGCGCGGCAGGTCCAAATTGCACTGACATCGCGGCGTGCGTGGTTCGCATACTGGCGGCGTAAGACACATGGACAGGCGGCGTCGGGCCCCGCGACCGAGCTGTCGGACGCGCTCTTGGCTCGGCGACCGACTTGGCTGGCGCTGCCTACCATGTCAATATGACAGCATCATGTCAGAAGGCGTCCTGTCCTGGTGGTGTCTGCTGTGCGCGGTGAGCGCGCTCAACATCATTGCCTGGTCGATGTCGGCCGTGGCGCTCGATCGTCGGCGGGCCGTCATCGCGCCCGATATGTTTGCGCTGCGGCGCCGGCTGCTGTGGCTGTCGGCCGTCTATGTCTTCGGTTGCGCCTTTCGCTCCGCGCTGCCGGTGTTCGATGGGCATCGCCTGTGCCTGTTCAATTCCTTCCTGTCCAGCGCACTGGTCGGACGCACGGTCGCGACCTGCGCGGAGCTGTGCTTCGCGGCGCAGTGGGCAGTGATGCTGCGCGAAACCTCACGCGTGACCGGCAGCACGTTCGGCAGGTTCGCGGCGCTGGCAGTGGTCCCGCTGATCGCGGTGGCCGAGGTGTGCTCGTGGTATTCGGTGCTGACTACCTCGAATATTGGTCACGTCGCCGAAGAGTCGATTTGGGGACTGTCGGGCGCGCTGCTGGTCGCCGGTATGGTGACGATCTGGCCGCGTTGTACCCCGAGTCTCAGGCCCTTGCTGCTCGCCTGGTGCATCGCGGGCACGGCCTACGTTGCCTTCATGTTCCTGGTCGATGTGCCGATGTACTGGTCACGCTGGATCGCCGACAGTGCCAACGGTCGCCACTACATGAGCATCGCCCAGGGGGTGCACGACGCCGCCGTCCGGCGGATCGTCTCCTACCGATGGCAGGACTGGAAGAGCGAAGTCGTGTGGATGTCGCTCTACTTCAGCGTTGCCGTCTGGCTGAGCATCGCGCTGATCCACGCCCCTGAGCGCCTCGCGCGAGCACACCCCCGCTCCCCAACGAGCTGAGCAGCAGCCAGCCGCTGGCGGCAAGCGCGTAGCGCGTAGCGCGCCGGCCGATAATTACATTTTTATGACAGCCATCGCGGTGTCGTGACAGACACCGCGGCGTGGTTCCCGCCTTGCCCTGCGCCGCCACCCGGTGTCACGATACTCGAACCCCACATTCGAGTGCCGACCATGACATCCATGCCATCGCTCGACAGCGAAGAGCTGGTTCGACGCATCAGCCGCGATCTTGCCGACAGCTACGACGAAGAGCTGGAGATGGAGATCGAGGATCGAGACCTGTTGGCCGACGAGTCCGCCGATGCCGATCCGGACGGCGAGAAGGATTACCGGCGCCGCTACTTCAGCGAGCTGTTCCGGCTGCAGGCAGAGCTGGTGAAGCTGCAGGATTGGGTGGTGGAGGCACGCCAGAAGGTCGTAATCCTGTTCGAAGGCCGCGACGCTGCCGGTAAGGGCAGTGCCATCAAGCGCATCACCCAGCGCCTGAATCCGCGCGTCTGCCGCGTGGTCGCATTGCCGGCGCCGAACGACCGCGAACGCACGCAGTGGTACTTCCAGCGCTACGTCCCGCACCTGCCGGCGGCCGGTGAAATCGTGCTGTTCGACAGGAGCTGGTACAACCGCGCTGGCGTCGAGCGCGTGATGGGATTCTGCACGCCGGAGGAGTACGAGGAGTTCTATCGATCCGTGCCGGAATTCGAACGCATGCTGGTGCGCTCGGGCGTGCGGCTGTTGAAGTACTGGTTCTCGATTACCGATGAAGAGCAGCATGTGCGCTTCCTGAGCCGCATCCATGATCCGCTGAAGCAATGGAAGTTGAGTCCGATGGACCTGGAAGCGCGCCGCCGCTGGGAGGAATACACCAAGGCCAAGGAAGTGATGCTCGAGCGCACCCATATTCCCGAAGCGCGCTGGTGGGTAGTGCAGGCGGTCGACAAGAAGCGCGCGCGGCTCAATTGCATCGACCACCTGCTGAAGCAGTTTCCCTACCGCGAGGTCCCAAAACCCGCGATCGTGCTGCCGGACCGGGAACACCATGAGCACTACTCGCGCCAGGCGGTGCCCGCCGACATGGTGGTGCCGGAAGTCTATTAAGGAGTGATTTGCTGAAGACCGATCTTCAGGGGTTGCGCTCCTCGATCTTCTTGGCCAGCGCGGCAAGTTCTGCCAGATCCACCAGGTCCTCGGCCGGAACCTCGATCACGTCGTCCGCAGGCACTGCGGGCGATGCAGTGTGCCGTGGCGCCTGGCTCGGCGTCGACCGCGGCGCCTTCGACGGACTCGAGGCTGCGGTTGGCGCCCTGCTGCTGATCGGCGTTGCCTCGCGGCCCGGGGCGGCCGCTGTCGCCGGCGCAACTTGCGTCACCGGCGCAGGACGCACCCAGTCGGTATTCTGCTCGATCCAGCGCTGGTAGCGATCGAAGGTCCACATGCCCTCCTCGCTGCCGGACTGCAGCACGTTCCCGAGCTGACTGAACTGGCCGGCGCGGATCACGCCCTTGGCGCCTGAACTGGGCAGCAGCAGCTCGCAGCGCGGAACCCGCAGGCGCTGGGCGCTCAGGAATTCGAGCCGCTGGCAGACGACGCCGACCAGGCAGTCCGCCAGCTGCGCACGGATGCTGGGCTGGATATCCGGCGCAAACGAATTGCACAGGCGGCTCAGTGCTTCCGAGCAGCTCGCGGAATGCATGGTCGCGAGCACCAGGTGCCCGGTCTCCGCCGCATCGAGCGTCAGTCGCATCACTTCCGGGGTGCGCATTTCGCCGATGACCAGCACGTCCGGGTTCTCGCGCAAAGCATCCACGATCCCCTGCTCGAAGCTCGGTGCGTGCGCCGGAATCTCGCGCTGCCGAATGTACGAGCGCCGGTTGGTGAACAGGTACTCCAGCGGGCTCTCGAGCGTCACGATGTGCTGCGCGCGCGAGGCGTTGACCTCTTCGATCAGCGCCGCGAGTGTCGTCGATTTGCCCGAGCCGGTGGGCCCCGAGACGATGACCAGGCCGCTGGCGGGCGCGATCAGCCGGCGCAGCGATGGATGCAGGTTGCAGGCGTGCAGGTCCTTCACCGAGGGCGCCAGCAGGCGGATCGCAATCGCGATACCGCGCACCGTGCGAAAGAAGCTGGCGCGGCAGCGGATCCCGGCGATCGCGACCGTCATGTCGGCGGAGCCGCGCTTGCGAAACTGGGCCCAGCCCTCGGCACCCAGCAGGTCCTGGCTCGCCTGCACCAGCTGCTCGCCACTGGCAACGGCATCGAGCGGCTGCAGTTCCCCGCGCACGCGCGCGACCACGGGCGTACCCGCCTCCAGATGCAGGTCGCTGGCTCCCAGGATGCGCGCCCTGCCGACCCAGTCGTGCAGATTCACGGCGCTCTCGTCTTGAAAGAAGAGTCAAGGCGGGCTCGTCGCGCGCCCGACCAGCAGCCTGCGCGTACCGCAATGACATTAACTATATCTTGCAAACACATGACTTCTAAGTAACCTCCGTGGGAGACGAGCGTGCGCCATGGGCCTATGCCTGCGCAAGTATCTCTATCGAGGGGGCAGTCTGGACATGAAATTGGCGGCGGCGCGCAGTGCGGGCGGACCGGCAGTTCTTGCGGCGCTTAGTGCGATGCTCAGCACCGTGCTTTGCGTGGCTACCGCACCGGTCGGCGCGTTGCGCGCCGACGAAGCGCCGCAACAATATGACGGTGAATGGGACACGATCCTCTCCTGTCCGAATTTCGGCAGCGCCCTCGGTTACTCCTTCGAGTTTGTTACGATCATCAAACACGGCGTACTGCACGGGGAGAAGGGCACGAAGGGCGAACCCGGGTGGCTGCAGCTGGATGGTTCGATCCCGGCGGACGGCCACGCCAGCATCTATGCAAGCGGATTGGAATGAACCCCGGCACGACCACGGCTTAGCACCTCGCGCGATGACTGCCATCATTCGCGCAAGCCTGCGTGCCGCGCCAGAAAGCCGGCGAGCTGCCGATTGTAGCCGGCAGGATTGTCGAGACTGGCGAGATGGCCGCTGCCGGGAATCACGGCGCGCTCGCCGGCAGGCAGTCGCCTCGCGAGATTGTCCGCCGAGCGCACCCGGCCAGGCAGGTCGTGCTCGCCGGTGATCACCAGCGCCGCGACACCCAGCGAGTCGATCCCGGCCGACAGGTCGGGCGGCGGCGCATCCACCGCAGCTTCGGACAGGTCGGCGCCCGGATAGCGCTCGACGATCTGCTGCAGCAGTTCTCGCGTCGCAGTGTGGCGGGTCCGAAGCTGCATCAACGGATGCTGCAGCCATTGCTCGCGAAAGGCGGACAGCCCGCGCGCGCGAACCAGCTCGCGAAACGGCGCCAGCGATACGTTGGCACCTATGATCGAACTGTCGAACTCCGGCGGCCCATCCAGCACGATGCACGACACTGCGCCGGGATGCTCGCATGCAAAGCCCAGCACCCCGCGACACCCCTGCGACATGCCGACCAGCGCCACGCGCTCGAGCCCGTAGTGTGCGCAGACAGCTGCGATATCCGATATATCGTGCCCAATGGAGGGCTGACCGGATGAGCGTCCGAACCCGCGCCTGTCAAAGCGAATGACTTGAAACGACGTACGCAACGCCTCGGCCTGCGCTTCCCAGACGTCGAGATCCAAAGTCCAGCCATGCAGCATCAGCACCGCATCGCCCTCCCCCTCCGCGCGACAACGCAGCCGCGCTCCGTCCGCGCTCAGGTAGTGGTCTGCGGCGTCGCGCGTCGCCTTCAAATCTGCGCACTCAGCGCCAGCCATGGGACCGTGGCGAGATCGGTGGAGATCTGGCGGCTGACCTGCTGCAGCATGCTCAGGCGCTCGCGCACCAGTTTGCTGCGCGTGATGCGGCGCGAATGGCCCGATGAGTTGAGTGCGGCCACGACGCGTCCCTGCTGATCCAGCACCGGCACCGCCAGCGCGATCACGCCATAGGCGAGCTCATCCTCGACCGCGGAGTAGCCGCTGCGGCGGCACTCCTCCACCAACGCGCGCAGCCTGGCCACATCGGTGACGGTGCGCTCGGTGAGCGCCTCGAGATGCGCGGACGCAAAGTAGCGCTGCAGCCGCTCCTCGCTCACACCGGCGAGCAGTACCCGTCCGGTCGAGGTCGCATACGCCGGAAAGCGGCTGCCCACGTGCGCCTCCAGCCGCATCAATGTCCGCACCGAGGCGCGTGCGACGTAGACGATCTCGACATCGTCGAGCACGCACAGCGCCGCGGAGTCGCTGGTGCTGCGCGCCAGCTCCTCCAGGTGCGTGCGTGTCACCTGCTCGATGTTCATGGACTCGAGATATGCCGCGCCCAGTTCCAGTACTTTCGGGCGCAGCAGGAAATTGCGCCCGTTGCGCGTCACGTAGCCGTGCTCCTCGAGTGTCAGCAGGCAGCGCCGCGCGGTGGCTGCAGGGATGCAAGCGCTGCGCGCAATGTCGCTCAGGCTCAGCGCCGCGTGTTCGCGCGTGAACGCGCGGATCACCGCCAGGCCCTTGGCCAGACCTCCCATCGCCTCGCGACGGCGCGTTGTGCTTTTGCGGCGCATGCGCCAGCGAGTGTATTTCGATATCCGAAAAACCGGAAGCGAGAGCGCGCAGGCGTTGACAAGTGCTCCGGCGATGGCACAGAGTACGTTTCGCATATCGACGTAGTTTTCGATATACGAAATATTTACCAAGACGACGGCTTAGGGGGCGGGTTGAAGATTGGTCGCCAGGATCAGCGCAGTTCCTCGATCTGCGCATCGAACGAGCACACCATCGTGGTTCGCGGCCACGACCTGGTGCGCGAGCTGATCGGGACCATCGGATTCACCGACTACGTCTGGCTGCTGATCGTCGGTGCAATGCCCACGCCCGCGCAGCGCCGGATACTGGATGCGACGCTGGTGGCAATCGCGGAACACGGATTGGTGCCGAGCGTCGTGGCGAGCCGCATGACGCTGGCGGCCGCACCCGAGGCGCTGCAGGGTGCGGTCGCGGCGGGCCTGCTGGGTTGCGGTTCGGTGGTGCTCGGTTCCGCCGAGGCCGCCGGGCAGTTTCTGACCGAGATCGCCGCGCAGTCGCCGGACGGCGCCGACGTTGCGGCCGCTGTCGCCAAGGTAGTCGGTGAGTATCGGGCCGCGAAGCGCGCCATTCCCGGATACGGGCATCCCCTGCACAAGGGCCTGGACCCGCGCGCCCAGCGGCTGTTCGAGGTCGCGGCCGAGGCCGGCAGCAGCGGCCGGCATATCGAGATTGCGCACGCTGTCGAGCGGCAACTGCCACAGCTGATCGGTCGTCCGCTGGCCATCAATGTCTCCGGGGCAATCCCCGCGGTGCTGCTCGATGCCGGCTATCCGCTGCGTGCGCTCAAGGGCGTGCCGATCCTGGCGCGCACCGCGAGCCTGATCGCGCACCTGCTCGAGGAGCAGCAGCGGCCGATTGGTTTCGTGCTGTCGCATGCCGCGGCGCAGGCGATCGACTACGACGGCGATGCGCCGCCCGGCTTTGTGGCGGGCGCATGATCGGAACACTCGCCGGGATACGCGTGCTGGAACAGGGCACTTTCATCACCGGCCCGTGCGCCGGGATGATGCTTGCGGACCTGGGCGCCGACGTCATCAAGGTCGAAAGCCCGGAAGGCGATCCCTATCGCAGCTACCAGGGCGGACAGTACTCGCCGCACTTCCAGGCCTACAACCGCAACAAGCGCAGCCTGGCGCTCGACCTCAAGCAGCCGCGGGACCGAGAACTGTTCGAGCAGCTGGTGCGGCAGGCCGATGTCTTCATCCAGAACTTCCGCCCGGGCACGGCCGAGCGCCTCGGCGCCGGCGTCAAACGGCTGCACGATCTCAATCCGCGCCTGGTCTACTGCTCGATCAGCGGCTTTGGATCCTCCGGCCCGTACACCGAGCGTCCCAGCTATGACTCGGTGGCCCAGGCGTTGAGCGGCTTCCTGAGCGTGGTGGTGGACTATCAGCGTCCGCAATTCCTCGGCCCGGCACTCGCCGATGCGATCACCGGTCTGTACGCCGCCTACGGCGTACTCGGCGCGCTGGTGGAGCGCGGCCGCACTGGCCACGGACGCCTGGTCGAGGTGTCGATGCTCGAGGCCATGGCCCACTTTGCGGTCGAGCCGTTCACCGCCTACTTCGCGCTCGGTGAAATACCGACCTCGGCCGACCGGCCAAGGCTGGCGCAGGCCTACATCCTGCACACCGCCGATGAGCGCCTGATCGCCATCCACCTGTCCTCGCTGGAGAAGTTCTGGGTGGGGCTGGTGGCCGCGCTGCAGGCCCCGGAGCTCGCGAGCGATCCTCGATTTAACACGCGGCTGAACCGCATCGCCGAATACCAGGCACTTCGCCTGGAACTCGACCAGCGTTTCGCGCGCCAGCCGCTGGCGCATTGGGTCGAGCGCCTGCAGAAACACGATGTCCCCTACGCACCGATCAATCGCATCGACGACGTCGTGAAGGATCCGCAGGTGGAACACCTCGGCCTGATCGTCCCGGTGGAGCCGCCGCACGATGCCAAACACGCGGTGCGCCCACCGGTGCAATTCGGCGGCGTACGCGCTCGCTCGGTGCGCCCGGCGCCGCTGCTGAATGAGCACGGCACCGCGATCCGTACCGAACTTGCCAGCGGCGTCGCCTGGCCCAGCCCGGCGCGCACCGTGGCGGCTGACGTGGAGTAACGCACACATGCTGTTTCCAACGACACTGGTGGGAAGCTATCCACAGCCGGATTGGCTGATCGACCGCCAGAAGCTCGCCGGGCGATTCCCACCGCGCGTGCGTGCGCGCGAACTGTGGCGCGTATCGGAGCCGTTCCTGGCCGAGGCGCAGGAAGACGCGACCCTGATGGCGATCAAGGCACAGGAGGACGCCGGCCTCGACATCATCACCGATGGTGAAATCCGTCGCGAGAGCTATTCCAACCGCTTCGCCACGGCACTCGACGGGGTGGACCTGGATAACCCGGGCAGCGCGCTCGACCGTAGCGGCCATCCCAATCCGGTCCCGCGCGTCGTCGGCCCGATCCGGCGCCGCCACGCCGTCGAGCTCGGCGACCTGCAGTTCCTGCGCCGTCACACCCAACGCCGCGTCAAGGTGACGGTACCCGGTCCGTTCACGATGGCGCAGCAGGCGCAGATCGACTTCTACGGCGGCAGCCGCCAGCTCGCGGCGATGGACTACGCGGTAGCCGTCAATGCCGAGATCCGCGATCTGTTCGACGCCGGCGCCGACATCGTGCAGATCGACGAGCCGTACATGCAGGCGCGGCCCGAGGACGCGCGCCTGTACGGCCTCGCCGCGCTCAACCGCGCACTCGAGGGCATCAGCGGCACCACCGCCGTGCATATCTGCTTCGGCTACGCGGCGATCATCCACTCGCGCCCGTCCGGCTATTCGTTCCTGTCGGAACTGTCCGAATGCAGCTGCCGCCAGGTGTCGATCGAGACCGCGCAATCGAATCTCGACTGTGCCGTGCTCACCGGGCTTCCGGGCAAGAAGATCATCCTCGGCGTCATCGACCTGTCGAGTAACGAGATCGAAGCCCCGGAGCTGGTGGCAACGCGCATCCGCCGGGCACTGCCGTACGTGCGTGCCGCCGACGTCATCGTCGCGCCCGATTGCGGCATGAAGTACCTGCCACGCGAGGTCGCCTTCGGCAAGTTGCAGGCCATGGTCGCCGGCGCGCAGATCGTTCGTTCACAACTGGAACGCGAGCAGGCGACCGGCGCCGAGCCCGCGGCATCTCACACGGCGACTCAATAGCCAGTACATCGATAACCAGTACAAGGGGGCTTCTTTATGACTACTCCAATCGGTCGTCTCACTCCGCTGATCATGGCCGCGGTAGGGGCGGTGATGGCCGCCGAGCCGTTGCTCGCGGCGGACTCCGACGAGCTGGAGGAGATCGTGGTCACGGCGCGCAAACGCGAAGAATCGCTGCAGAGCGTGCCGGTCACGGTCGACGCCTTCTCCGAGCAGACCATCCAGTCGGCCGGTATCGAATCCCCGCGCGACTTCGTCGCGATGGTGCCGAACATGACGCTGGTGGAGACGCAGAACGTCGGTAATTCGTTCATCACCATCCGCGGCATTTCGCAGGCGCGCAACAGCGAACCCTCGGTCGCAGTACTGGTGGATGGGGTACTCGAGCCCAATCCTTACGAATTCGACCAGGAGCTGTTCGATATCACGCAGATCGAGGTGCTCAAGGGTCCGCAGGGCGCCCTCTACGGGCGCGACGCCATCGGCGGCGCCATCATCATCCAGACCGCGGACCTGGCCGATCACTTTGAAGGCGACGGCAAGCTCGGCGTGGGCAACGGCGTGTCGGAGAAGGGCCAGGTGGCTGTCAGTGGCCCGATCGATGACGGCGGGACCTTGAGATATCGCGCCGCGCTCAATTTCTACAATACCGACGGCTATCTGGAGAATACCTACCTGGATCGCAAGGCCGACCCGTATCGGGATTATTCGGGCCGGCTACGGCTGGTGTGGAAGCCCTCCGATCAATGGAGCGCGGATCTGCGCGTGTACCGCGATCGCGTCGATACCACCGCCTACTACTACGTCATTCCGCGCGCCGTCGAGGCCAATCCGTTCAGCAGCTTCACCACGCCGCCTAACGCAAACGACATCTCGAGCCCGATCCAGGACAACAACCTCGGCTCCGATTACCGCGACATTACCGATACGGCGCTCAAGCTCGATTACCACATCGAATCCGGCACCTTCACCTCGGTGTCGGACTACAACTTCACCAAGGAGATCGACACCGGGGATGCCTACGACTTCCGGCCGATCAAGGACTCCATCGCGTACAACTATTTCTTCGCCGGCATCCCGGCTGCCGATGGCGGGCCGGCCGGCGAGAGCCAGAGCCAGTTCATCTCCGAGAAGACCGAAAGCGAGGAACTGCGTTTCACCGCGAACCCGGTGGACGGCTTCTCGTGGATCGCGGGAGCCTATTTCATTCACACCCAGCGCTTCATCTCCACCGGTAACCTGTATGACCGCGGCGACGGCGTCCCCGCAGTCTATGAGACGCCGCTGGTCGATCCGGCCAATCCGTATGCGACCAATACCAACGCCACGTTCCTGGCGGACTCGCAGAACAACAACGCCTGGGCGGTATTCGGCGATGCCACGTATGACTTCAACAAGCAGTGGGAGATCGATGCGGCCATCCGTTACGACCGGGATCAGCGCCGCAATACCACCGATACACCGGAACAGTTCCTGCCGGCGGCAACGCTCGGTACCGCGCACACTGGCGAAGTACGCGATGCGACCTTCGACTCCGCGCAGCCCAAGGGGACGCTGCGCTACAAGCCGACCGACGATCTGACGTTCTATGGCGGCTGGAGCCGTGGATTTCGCAGCGGCGGATTCAACCAGACCGGCGTCGGCGCGGTGGCGGCCTCCGAGGGCCAGCTCGGGGTGCACGACCTGTTCCAGGCCGAGATCGCCGACACCTGGGAAGTCGGCGCCAAGTGCCAGTGGCTCGACCGCCGGCTGAGCGCGAACATGGCGCTCTATTACACCACCGACCACAACGGCTACTTCTTTTTCTACGATTCGACCACGTCTACGCAGAACCTCGGCAATCTCAACGCGTTGTACCGGGGTGGCGAACTCGAGCTGAACGCGCGCACTACCAGCTGGCTCGACCTGTACGCCAACTTTGGCTACAACTACGGCAGCATCACCGCGATGCAGGACCCCAGGGTCATCGGCAACAAGCCGCCGCTGTTGACCCAGGACACCGTGAACGCGGGCTTCCAGGTCCATGAGCCGATCGGCGACGGGCTCAACGCCATGCTGCGCCTGGACTACCAGATGCTCGGCCGCACCTGGTGGGATCCGTATGACCTGACCTCGCGCAATCCGGTGAACCTGATCGATCTGCGCAGCGGCGTGCAGGCCGAGCGCTGGTCGGTGACGGCCTGGTCAAAGAACCTCACCAACAAGCTGTACAATGCCGAGTTTTCCACCGGCGGCTTCCTGTGGAGAGCCCCGCCACGCCGTTATGGCATCGATGTCACCTTCAAGTTCTGACCAGCGCCAGGGGATTTCACCATGAGTCAATCACAGCATCCGAAGGAGCTTCCGATCAGGTTGCATCACAATGCCTACGTGACGCGCGATCAGGAGAAGACGCGCCAGTTCTATGAGGACGTCATCGGCATGCCGCTGATTGCAACGTGGTGCGAGTCAGACGAACTGTTCGGCAAAGTGCGTACCTACTGCCACACGTTCTTCGCCCTGGCCGACGGCGGCGCCCTCGCGTTCTTCCAGTTCGAAGACCCCAGCGACCAGGAGGAATTCGGACCGAAGATGCCGACATCGCCGTTTCATCACATCGCGCTCTCGGTGGATGGGCAGACGCAGGCTGCCATCGAGAAGCGTATCGCCGCGGCCGGCATCAAGCCCCCGGACACCTACGTGCTGGAACACGGCTATTGCCGCTCGGTCTACGTCACCGATCCCAACGGATTGATCCTGGAGTTCACCCGCGATCATCCGGAGGCGGACAAGATTTCGCGCGACCGGCGGGCAGACGCGCACCAGGAGCTGAAGCGCTGGCTGGCGGGGAATCACCAGACCAACAACACCTATCGCTAGAGCGCAGGCGCGACCCGGCAAAGATGCGCGAGTTCGACGACAAGAGCATTACCGACGCTGTCGTTGCCAGCCTGTCCCAGTGCGACGATGCGCGATTCAAGCGCATCATGGCCTCGCTGGTCACTCATGTGCACGACTTTGTCCGGGAAGTAGGACTCACCGAGCCTGAATGGCTCGCGGCGATTGAATTTCTCACCGCCATGGGCAAGACCTGCACCGACAAGCGCCAGGAGTGCGTGCTTCTGTCAGACACGCTGGGTGTGTCGGTGCTGGTCATCACGCTCAATCATCCCGCGCACGATGGCAACGCCGAATCGACCGTCATGGGTCCGTTCTATTGGCAGGGCGCGCCGGACCTGCCGCGAGGCAGTAATCTTGCCGAAGGGGTCAGAGGCGAGCCGGCGTTCTACTCCGGACGCGTGCTCAGCGTGAATGGCGCGCCACTCGCGAACGCAATGCTCGACATCTGGTCGGGCGACGGCGAAGGCAACTATGACATGCAGATGGCGCACGAGACGGGGATGAAGGCACGCGGCAGGATCCGGACCGACGCCGAGGGTCGTTACTGGTTTCGCTCGATACGACCGGCGTTCTATCCGGTGCCGACCGATGGGCCGGTCGGACGCATGCTGCACAAGATGGGTCGCCATCCCAATCGACCTGGCCACATCCACATGATCGTCTCGGCCCCCGGATACCTACCAGTGACTACCCACCTGTTCGTTGCCGGCAGCGAATATCTGGATTCCGACGCCGTTTTCGGGGTCAAGCAGTCGCTGATCACGCAGTTCGACCGGCACCCTGCCGGCGTCGGTCCAACCGGCGAGCACATGGATGAACCGTATTACACCGTGAACTACGACTTTCGCCTGAGCCCGGAGGGCAGCGCAAGTCTGCCGCCCTGAACATCACGCCCGAGATATGAATGCCCGGAGCGCCTTATCGAGTGCCGTACAGGCGGTCGCCGGCGTCTCCCAGACCCGGAAGTATGTAGCCGTGGTCGTTGAGTTCCGGGTCGATGGCCGCGGTCCAGATGCGCACCTCCGGGTGATGGCCGAGCAGGTTCGCGATCCCCGCGGGAGATGCCAGCAGGCACACCAGGCGCAGTTCGTTCGCCCCACATTCCTTCAGACGAT
>Ga0302157_10004173_pt1 | contig 15811 bp, 11 predicted proteins | sample I_Bog_N3_3_FD_193502 | JGI IMG/M metagenome (GOLD analysis project Ga0302157, IMG submission 193502) | Peat permafrost microbial communities from Stordalen Mire near Abisko, Sweden - I_Bog_N3_3 | ecosystem: Environmental > Terrestrial > Soil > Wetlands > Peat | place: Sweden: Abisko, Stordalen...
CTTCATGGCGAAATACATGCCGGGTGCGGACCTCACCGATGCGGGGCCGGTGTTCGGCTATGGGGTTACGTCCTGCCTGTGGCAGGTGCTGAAACAGTGCGGCACGGATTTCTCGCGCGCCAACATCATGAAGCAAGCGGCGAACCTGCACGACCTCGAGCTGCCGGTGCTGCTGCCGGGCATCAAGGTGAATACGAGCCCGACGAACTTCCACCCGATCAAGCAGATGAAGTTGCAGAAGTGGACCGGCAAGACGTTTGAATTGTTCGGCGAGGTGCTGGAGGGCGCGCCGTCCTAGTCTTTGGGCGGTCAGGCGGGTGGGGTGTCCGCCTGGCCGTCGCCGAAGTCGATGTTTGCGTAGATTTCCGCCAGCGGCAGTTCGATGCCGACCTCCGGCAGACGCAGCGTGGCGTTGGGGCCGGACGCGATCGCCGACATCCAGTCGGGCTGCGCGCGGGTGAAAACGATCGCCGCCGCACTGGTCTGTTGCAGGATCACGTAACGCTGAATGCTGGCGGTTGCGCGGTATTCCCGGTTCTTTTCGATCAGATCGGTGTCAGCCGAACCGTCGCTGAGGACTTCGAAGACGATCACCGGGTTTCCCACGACGGTCGCCTTCGGGGCAACCGGTCCGCAGATCACGATGGCGTCGGGATAGCGGGCCCGGCCATCAACGATAATCTTGACGTTGGGCCCGCATGGCCGGCAGGGCTTGCCGGCGAGCCGAGCATCCAGGGCTTTGTGGAGGTTGAAGGTGATGCGGTCATGCGCGTAGGTCCCGCCGGTCATCGCGACCGGCGCGAACCCGTCGAACTCATAGCGCAGGTCGTGCCGTTCCTCCCACACGAGGAACTGCGCCAAGGTCATCGGCTTTTGCAGGGCGATGCTCATGGTGGTATCAATACCACGGCAGGCCCCGCGGGTTCAACGGCGGATCAGCCGGCGATCCGCACCGGCAGGCTCCGGATCGCATGCAGGAAGTTCGAGTATGCATAGACCGGCTTGTCCAGCACCTCGATTTGCAGATCGCGCTTCAGCACTTCCTCCCACAGGATCTTCAACTGCATTTCGGCCAGGCGGTTGCCCAGGCAGCGATGGATCCCGAATCCAAACGACATATGCTCGCGCGGGCGGCGGCGATCGACGATGAACTGGTTCGGGTTCTCGATCGCGTCCTCATCGCGGTTTCCCGAGATGTACCAGATCACCACCTTGTCGCCGGCCTTGATCGGCTTGCCGCCGATCTCGGCATCCGCGGTCGCGGTGCGGCGCATATGGATCACCGGCGTCTGCCAGCGCACGATCTCCGGCACCAGGCTGTTCACCAGTTCGGGGTTGGCCCGCAGTTTCGTAAACTGGTCGGGGAACTGGCTGAGCCCCAAAAGTCCGCCGGTCATCGAGTTGCGCGTCGTGTCGTTGCCGCCCACCAGGAACAGGATCAGGATGCCCATGCGTTCGCGCAAGGTCATCCGCTTCGTCGCCTCGCCATGCGCCATGATCGAGATCACGTCGAAGCTTTTCGGCTTCTTCGCGCGATCCTCCCAGAATTCGTTCATGTATTCGGCGAATTTCATCTGTTCGGCGAAACGCGCTTCTTCTGTCCGCACCGGCGCATCCGGCGCGTTGATGTCGCAGATGAAAGTATCGGACCAGCGGATCAGGCGCGCCTTGTCCTCGATCGGATAGTCGAACAAAGTTGCCAGCATCATCGAGGTCAGCTCGATCGAGACGTGCTCCACCCAGTTGAAGGGTTCGTTGCGCGGCAGCCGGTCCAGCACCATGTTGGTGCGCTCGCGGATCAGGGTTTCCATCTTGGCCAAGGTCACCGGGTTGACCGTGCCGCTGACTTCGCGCCGCTGTTCGTCGTGCTCTGGTGGGTCCATGCGGATGAAGCTGGTGCGCTCCATGCCTTTCGGCGCATCCTGGATCTGAATGCCGCCGACCTCATCGGAGGACGAAAACACCTTGTGATTGACTTCAACCTGGACGATGTCGCGGTATTTTGTCACGGCCCAGTAAGGGCCATAGGGGCTGTCCTGCACCCGGTGCACCGGGGCCTCGCGCCGCAGACGCTCGAAATACGGCTGCCAGACGTCGTCGTAATAGATCTGCGGGTCGCTGGGGTCGATCTGGTCGAGCGGCACCGAACAGGCGTGGGTTCTCGGATCGACATTCACCGGTGCATTCATAGCCGTCCTCCTGGATTCTTGTTCAGCGTTGGGTCGGCGGGGCTGGGGAGCCAGCTCAATGCTAGCAGGTTTTTACCAATGAAGCCAAGGCTGACCGCAAAAGAAAGGCGCATATGGCGTTCGTCGTCGGTATTGCTGGTGGCCTCGTCAGAGGACCCCCTCTGGCATCGCCGGTGATGCTCGCAAGTCCGATTTTTTAGCGCGGAGGAAGAACGAGGGCCACGGAGGTCAATCCCGCCGAGCAGTCGCCGAACCAAAGGGGCGACGGCTCAGGCCGGACGTCGGACTTCCTGACATCGAGGGCGCCTCTGTGGCCCTCCGTGACCCTCGTTCTTCCTCCGTGGTAAAAATTGGACTTGCGAATATCGCAGGTAAAACCAGCAAATTTCCGGTTATGGCTTGACAGGCGTCGCCGATATTGACCGCGGCAAGAGTCAAATGAAACGTCCCGGCCGCTACCCCCACCGTCCCAGCCGCACCCGACGCGCACGCGCCACGACAAACCCCAGCCACCCCAGTTGCGGCAACAAGGTGACCAGCGGCACGAAAGGCTTCACCGCCGACGGCGCAGCAATGAACACCAGGCAGCAAAGCCCGCCAAACACGGCAAAACCCCAGTGCACCAGGGTCACGACAACCGCCGGCACGCCCGACCGATGCGCCACCTGGTACAGATGCCCGCGATGCGGCTGCGCCAGCGCCTCGCCGTCCCGGGTGCGCCGGGCCAGGGTGAAGGCGACGTCGAACAGCACACCCGACAGCAGCATCGGCATCAGCAGGAACGACAGTGCCACCTCGTCGAAGCGGCTCGCGACCACGGCCAGCACCGCCAGCATGAAGCCGCAGAACTGGCTGCCGACATCGCCCATGAAGATGCGCGCGCGAGGGAAATTGAACGGCAGGAAGCCGGCCAGCCCCGCCGCCAGCAGTCCGCTCGCGGCATAGGCGAACCAGCCGCCGAACGCCGCGGCGATGCCGGCCAGGAACAAGGCGGCGATCAACGCCACCCCGCTCGCCAGGCCGTTCAGCCCATCGATGAAATTCATCGCATTGGTGACGAACAGCAGCCACAGCAGGGTGACAGGCAGCCCGATCCAAGCCAGCACCGCCGGGTCGATATAGGGCACCCGGAAGTCGTGCACGTACAGCCCGCTGCTGACCGCGACCAGCGCCGCCAGCACCTGGATCGCCAGCTTGATGAAGAACGGCCAATCGAACAGATCGTCCAGGAAGGCCACAACCGCGATCGCGACCGAGGCCTCGATCACCCCCAGAAAATAGGGGTCCGCCAGGCGCGCAAAGGCGGCAAAGCGATACAGCACCGCGATGCCCAACAGGAACGAGACGACGATGCCCACGCCACCGCCCTTGGGGGTCGGGCGCACATGCGCCTTGCGCGCCTCCGGCCGGTCCATCACCCGAACCGAGATCATCAGCCGCACGATCAATGCGGCGAGCAACGCCACCCCAAGGCCGAATGCCAGATGGCGCAGCAGGGCGGCCGGGGTGATGCCCAGGATCATCAGGTGTCTCGGTCCGTCCTGGTTACGAATGCCCGGCCGGCCGGGACACCATGGTGGAAGCTCGCCGCCCCGCCGCCGGGGCGGCGACGGATCAGTGCGCCAGCCGGTCGGCCAGGCGTGCCGTGAAGTCGTTGAACATCATGAAGCCGGGGTCCTGGCGGCAAAGGGCTTCGGTCTCGGCCAGGATTTCCGCGTCCGACTTGGACAGATCCAGCGCAACCCCATGCGGCTGCGGCACGTGGAACGGCGTGTCGAGATAGGCTTCCAAGGTGTTGCCCTCGGGGTCCTTGAAGTAGCAGGACCAGGCGTTGCCGTGACTCACCACGCGCATGTCGGTGGCGCCATGGGCGATGGCGCGCTCATGCACCTCCCGTAGGTCGGAAAGCGAATCGACCATGAAGGAGATCTGGTTGATCGGGTTGAACCCGTTGGTATCCGGCCGGCCGCTGACCAGGACCACCTGGTGGTGATTGCCGGGATTGGCGCTCATGAAGGTCAGTTCGGTGCCGCCGCGGCCGGTGCCGCTGTCGGTGACGATCAGGCCCAGCACCGCGGTGTAGAACTGCTCCAGCCGCTGCTTGTCGTGCGCATAGATCCCGACATGGCCGAGACGCGCGTGGATGGTTGACATGGTCGCTCCTCATTGTTGCCGTGGCGTCTATTCAATGTCGGCTTGCACCAGGATGCAAGCGGTGGCCTTGACCCGGATTTTGCCCGCTCTACGCTGCCGCGGCTTGCCGAACCGCTTCGGCCGTCACCGGAGCCGATCATGCCCGTCTGGATCCCGATCGCCGTGGCCGCGGCCCTGTTCCAGTGCTGGCGCACGGCCTTGCAGCAGAAACTGCGGCATCTGCTGTCGGTCAACGGTTCGGGGTTCGTCCGTTTTCTGTACGGCGCACCCACCGCGCTGGTGCTGCTGCTGGCCGGACTTGCCGTCACCGGCGCGCCGTTGCCCGCGCCGACCTTGTGGTTCCTGCTCAACTGCATCGCCGGCGGCCTGTGCCAGATCGTGGCCACCAACCTGCTGATCATGTCCTTCGGCTACCGCAACTTCGCCGTCGGCACCGCCTACGCGAAGACGGAAACGGTGCAGAGCGCCTTCGTCGCGTTGATCGTCCTGCATGAGGTCCTGCGTCCTTCCGCCTGGATCGGCATCGGCATCGGCCTGACCGGGGTGATGACCCTGTCGCTGGCCGGGCGCGGCTTCAAACCGCGCGATTTGCTGGCGGCGACGGTGCAGCCGGCGGCGTTGTGCGGCCTGGGCGCGGGGTTCCTGTTCGCCTGGACCACCGTGTTCATCAAACTCGCGAACCAGGCGCTCGACGGTCCCAGCCTGATGGTGCGCGCGCTGTTCGCGCTGGTGGTGACCAACAGCTTGCAAATCCTGATGCAAGGCGCCTGGCTGCTGTGGCGGGAGCCGCGGGAGCTGCGCAAGGCGTTCACCACGTGGCGCAGCTCGATGGGGGCCGGCACCCTGTCCGCCTGCGGCTCCGCCTGCTGGTTCACCGGCTTCGCCATCGCCGATGTGGCGCTGGTCCGCTCGGTCGGCCAGATCGAGATCGTCTTCACCCTGCTGTTCTCCCGCTTCTACCTCAAGGAGACGCTGAAGCGCGGCGATCTCGCCGGGCTGGTCCTGGTGGTCGCCGGGGTGCTGCTGATCGTGCTGGCAAACAGCGGGCGTTGACCGGCCGCCGGTCAGTCGCTTCTGGGGACCGCGAAAACGCGCGGTGCCGAACGCCGCCAGGGCGCGAAGTCCGATCGGATCTGGTCCAGGGTCCGCATGGCGGCGGCATCCAATCCGGACTCCTCGCTGGCGCGCATCACCCGCCAGGTCTCCGCGATCCAGCCGCGGACCGGCGGCTTGCTGACCGCGACCCGGTCCGGCGCGGCGAAGTGGTGGCGGTATCTGACCGCGATCCGGCGGCTGTCGTCCTCGACCGCCGACGCCGGGTCCCGCAGCCAGGAAATGCCCGCCTGCCGCCCGACCCGGATCATGGTGCCGCGCCAGTCCTGCAGGAACCGGTCATAGGAGACGATCGCCCGCGGCAGGTTCCGGGTGCTGCGTTCGGCCTCCAGGGTATGATGCAGCCACAAGGCCAGGCCGATCTCGGTGTTGCAGCGATCGCGGCGGAACAGCGATCCCGCGACCTCGGCGGGATGGCGCAGACACAGCAGCGCGGCGGCACCGGGCAGCACCGGCTTCCAGACGTCCAGCACCAGGCACATCCGCGGATCCTTGATGACGAACATGGGTGCCGACCCGAAGTCATCCCGCAACGTGGTTTCCATCTGTGGCAGCATGGCAAGGCGCAGGTCCGGATCGAGGAGGTCGGAGTCGAATGGCAGGCAATCGTACCAATTGTACCCGAGACCGGTCAGCAGCCCCTGATTGGTGATGACGATGGCCGCGGATTCCCAAAAGCCGTTGGGGTTGTCGCTGGCAGCCGGGACCATGCCGCCTGGCGGCTCCGCGCCCAGCAGGGTTGCGATGCCGGCGACGGCTGAGGTTCCACTGCGGTGCATGCCAAGGACGAGAAGCGGGTACCGGCGATGTTGCGGCATCAAAAGATGCCTTTCGTCAAGTTCAGCAACAATCCGGTCACTCCATGGTGGCGCGTCTGGTTCAGCATAACGGCCACGGCATCTGTCGTGAACTTGTTACCACGAACCTGTACGGTGTCGGCGTTGCCGGGTCATCCGCTCTGGACCGGGAAAAGCACCGGTTCAGTTGCGGCGAGGTTTGCTAAACAATCGGTAATCGGATATGTTTTGATCCGGGTGTTGGGCTTTAATCGGTTGCAGGGGAACAGGGATGTCGCACCGGGGAACAGACGTTCTGCGCGCCATCGTGCGTGGTGGTAGGCGTGCAAGCCTGGCCGGGGCGATCCTGGCGATGGGGCTGCTGGTCTTGTCAACCCCCGGCCGAGCCGATGCGGTGCTGGCGTGGAACGATGAATTGCTGACGATCATTCAGCAGACGTCGAGCCTTTTGGTCGACGGCCCGCCCGAGGTCGCGCGTGAAATGGCGATCGTCGATGCCGCGATGTTCGATGCCGCCAATGCCGCCTCGGGCGGGCAATATGCCGCGCTCGCCTATGGTGGCGGGCCGGTATCCGGCGCGTCCGTCGATGCCGCGGCGCTGTCGGCCGGCTATACCGCGCTGGAGGGCATCTTCGGCAACATCATCTGGGCGGGCAATCCGACAAACAGCGCCCTGACGATCGGGTCGGGGACCGTTCCGGCCAATAGCCTGGCGATCGGCTTTGGCGGCAGCACCGCCGTCCAATCCCAGGTCCTGGGCGAGATTCAATCGCTTTATACAACCGACCTTGGGGCCCTCGGGGGCGGCAGCGCGGTGACCAACGGGGTCAACCTCGGGGTGGTTGCGGGCAACGACAACCTGGCGGCGAACGGCTACACGGTCAGCGGCGGCAGCGTGGTCAACAGCGCTTATGCGACGGACGGTTCGGCGGTGGCGATCCTGCAAGGCCTGCAGCCCAACACGCCCGCCGGGTCAGGGACGGTGCCGGGCGTCTATGTGCCACCCGCCACGCGGCCGGAAATGTTTCCCCTATGGGGGTCGGTCAATCCGACCGGTGGGGTGACCACCGGCCAGATCGCCACCATCGTCAGCCAGACGGTGCCGGGCCCGCCCGCCGTCACCTCCGCGGCCTATGCCAGCGCGTTGCTGGAAACCGAGTGCTCGGGCTCCAGCGCGCCGCTGTCCAGCCTGCCCGCCAATGTGCAAAGCGCCTGCGCGGCCGCCGGCTACACGCAGGAGTCCGCCGCCCAGGCGACCTCGGCGCTGTTCTGGAACGACCCGGGCACGACGATCCAGCCGCCCGGTCACTGGCTGCAGATCGCCGATACGGTCGCGCAAAGCCAGGGCCTGAGCGAAGTGCAGGAAGCCCGCCTGTCGGCGCTGGTGAGTACGGCCGAGAATGACGCCGGCATCGGGGCCTGGGGCGTGAAATATCTGACCTGGAACGGCATCGGCCCGCTGTGGCGGCCGGTGACGGCGATCGGCACCTGCGGGTCGGGAACGGCGTCCTGGAATTCGAACTTCACGTCCTGCGATCCGACCTGGGCGTCGCTGATCGCGACCCCGCCGCACCCGGACTACGTGGCCGGCCACCCGGCTTTCAGCGGGGCGGCCGCGACCTTGCTGGAGAATTTCTTCGGCACCGACAACGTCGGCTTCAGTTCGACGTCCAATTCCTATTGCAATGGCGGCGGTTCATCGACCTATCGCGGCACCGCGGTCAGTTCGGTCGATATCGTCGCCTGCACCGTGGCGGCCTCTTCGTCCTTCGCCTATGCCGGGCTGCCGACGATCTTTTCCATGAACACCAGCGGCGTGTCGGATACCGCTGGCTGCACCGATGCGGGCGGCGCCCTGGGGTCGGCCGTGGTCAGCAGCGTGACCGTGACCACCTGCACGCTGAACAGCGTCGTCTATTACTACAACCCCGCCGTCACCGGCTGCAACGACATCGTCAATGGCGGCAGCAACGACAGCCCGTTGATCTGCCCGATCACCGAAACATACACCAGCTTCTCGTCCGCCTCGTCCGGCCCCAACGGGGCGGAATACAGCCGGATCGCGGGGGGCATCCACACGCCCTTCTCGGTGCAGGACGCGCTCACCCTGGGCAATGCCATTGGCCAGCAGGTTGCCGCGGACAACAACATTCCCGAACCCGCGTCATTGTCCCTGGTCGCACTGTCGGCCGCGGCGTTGGGCTGCCTGCGCCGGCGCCGAACGGCCGCACGCAACGTCATGCTCGCCGTGCGCTGAATCCGGTACGATCCGGCTGTCTGCGCTGGCCTGCCGCCAGCAGCCACCGGTTGCGGCCCCATGGGAGCGGGCGCGGCTTCGCTGACCAACCATTTGTCGCCGGGGAGCGGCGCAATCCAGGGCTGCACGGCGCTTTGGCGGTGTTGTGGGTCAACGCAATCCGCCGAGCACGTCACAAAAATTTCACGCAACATGACGGCGTGCAATCTATTTATTGAGACTAGCTTTCGCGGACGAAGCTATTATGCAAGCAAGGTGAACTGGCAACCCTGCCGGTAGACCAGAGGCTAAATGGATGGAGCCGTCCGTCCCACCAACTGACGCAGTGCCGCACCGTCGCGAGAGCCGTCGTTTGGGCTTCGGACTCCGACTCCATCATCTGTTGTTCATCGGCTTCATCCTGGTGGCCGGCGTGCCGATCGCTGTGCTGGCGTTGTGGGAAGGCCGGACCTCGTTTCAGAACGAACTGGATTCGGTGCGCGAGCGGCACTTGCTGGTCGCGCGCAACCTGACCTCCACGATGTCGCGTTACGTGAAGGACGTGAAGGCGGTGTTTGCCCTCACGTTCGAAAGCGGCGCGTTGACGACGCCGGTGCCGGGGCTGGCCGACCTGCTGATCTCGCTGGAGGTGATCCACGTTTGCGTGCTGGCCCCCGATGGTTCGGTCGAAAGCTGGATGCGGGGGCTGCCGGGCACGCTCACGCAGCCGCTGTCGCCGAAACTGCTGGCGGAGCTGAAGGCCTTGGCGCCGGCGGGCACCACGGACCCGGTGCTGTCGAACCTCTACCATGACGACACCGGCCGGCCGGTGTTCTACCTGGTCAAGCCCTTGCCGAACGGGCGGATCGGACTGGGCGTGCTATCGACCGCCTATCTGGTGTCGTTGCAACAATCCATCGCCTTCGGCGACCATGGCCACGCCGTGATCGTCGATGCCAAGGGGCAGGTGATCGCCCATCCTTTCAAGGACTGGGTTGCGGCGTCGCGCGACATTTCCGGGGTCAGCACGGTCGGTGCGATGATGCGCGGCGAATCCGGGGTCGGGCAGTTCTATTCCCCGGCCTTCAACGGCAACATGATCGCCGGGTATGCGGTGGTGCCGGAAACCGGCTGGGGGGTCATGGTGCCGCAGCCGATCGAGGAATTGCGCCGCCGCGCCAATCAGGTGAACGAGATGGCGACGATCATCGCGGTCGCCTCGTTCTTCGCCGCCGCACTCATGAGCTGGCTGATTGCCTTATATCTGGCGCGCCCCGTGCGCATGGTCGCCTCCACGGCCGAGGCGGTGCTGGATGGCAACGATGAGGTCTCGGTTCCGGCGTTTCCGCGCTGGGTCCCGCGGGAGATCCGGCGGCTGGGGCAGGCTTTCAACACCATGCTGGGCGATCTGCGCCGGCGCGCGGCGGAAACCGCGGTGGCGCTCCGCCAGGCGGAAACCTCGAACCAGGCCAAGACGCAGTTCCTGGCCAACATGAGCCACGAAATCCGCACCCCGCTGAACGGTGTGGTCGGCATGATCGAGCTGTTGCGGCTCACCGAACTCACCGACCCGCAGATCCGCTATCTGGACCAGGCGACGCAGTCCACCCAGGCGCTGCTGCGCCTGATCGACGACATCCTGGACCTGTCGAAGATCGAGGCCGGCAAGCTGGAGCTGGAACGGACGCCGTTCCATTTACCGTCGATGATCCACGATGTGCGCATGCTGTTCTCCGACCAGGCGCGCGCCAAGGGGCTGAGCCTCACGGTGTCCCTGCCCGACCGGCTGAACGTGGCGGTGGTGGGCGACGGTCACCGGCTGTTGCAGATTCTGACCAATCTGGTGGGCAATGCGCTGAAATTCACCTCCGAAGGCAGTGTGAGCATCGCCGTGTCGCTGGTCGAGGACCTCGGCTCTGCGTTACGCCTGCGGTTCGAGGTGACCGATACCGGCATTGGCGTCCCCGAAAGCAAGCAGCAGTCGATCTTCGAGGCGTTTTCGCAGGCGGATACCTCCATGACCCGGCGCTATGGCGGCACCGGTCTCGGCCTGTCGATCGCGCGTCAGCTTTGCACGATGATGCGCGGCGACATCGGCGTCGCCAGCACCGTCGGCAAGGGTTCGACATTCTGGTTCATGGTCGTGCTGGACAAGGCACCACCGGGACTGACCACACGGCAGCCGGAACGCCCCAGCGCCCCGCCGCAACCCGGTCCGGTGGCCGCCAGCGGCGGCGGGTTCATTTCGGTCGCCGGGCGCGACTTCCAGGCGGCGCTGCAACAGGCCGGCCGGCATTCGATCCGCATCCTGATGGTCGAGGACAATGCCGCGAACATGCGCGTCACCCAGGCGCTGCTGGAGACCCTGGGCTGCTCTGTCGTTGCCGCGCGCAATGGCCTGGAAGCGGTTGCCGCCTATCGCGAGAGTGTTTTCGACCTCGTGCTGATGGACTGCCAGATGCCGGAGATGGACGGCTACGAGGCAACCAGGGCAATTCGCCAGATCGAGGCATTCCAGGGGCGCACGACGCCGATCATTGCGCTGACGGCGCACGCCATGGAAGGCAGCCGCGACGCGAGCCTGGAGGCCGGGATGAACGACCAGCTCACCAAGCCGCTGACCATGTCGGCGCTGACCACGAAGCTGCTGGCGTGGCTGACGATCGGGACGCAAAGGGTCGCGGCAGAGGCCCCGGGTGGCGCGGCCGGGTGACGGGCTGTCGTGCATACCGGCGCCGTGACGCGATGCGAGGGGGCTGCCGGCGGTTGCGTGGATCAGAATGATCGGACTGGCAGCGGCCGTGCGGCGACGGCTGATCCGGCTCGCGGTGGCCGGGTTTCTGGCGGGTTCGGGAATCCCGCTGTGTGATGCCGTGACGGTGCCGGTCAGCCAGCCAGTCGCCGTGGAGATGAAGGACGGCCTGCTGACAGCCACATTCTCCGACCGGACCGATGACGCAGCGCTGGCTGCCGCGGTGCCGGCCCTGATCGTTCAGGGCGTGCAGGCGATCAGCCTGCGTGGCGCACCGGTGCAGACGATCGCGCCGCTCGCCGCCCTGGTTGACCTCCGGTCGCTCGATCTGCGGGGCACGCAGGTGCGGGACGTGACGGCGCTGGCCGGCTTGCCGGGGCTGCAATCGCTCGACCTGCAATTCCTCCGGATCAGCGACCTGCGGCCCTTGGCCGGCATGGCCGCGCTGCGGTCGCTGAACCTGTGCGGCACCGAGGTCAGCGATCTGACGCCGCTGGCGCATCTCAGCAATCTGCGGGAGCTGGTGCTGTCGGTCACCAAGGCGAAGGACCTGACACCGCTGATCCCGTTGCGCCACCTCACCTCGCTCGACCTTGGCAGCACCCGGGTGGACGATGTGCGGGCGCTCAGCGGCATGACGGCTCTGCGCTTCCTCAGTCTCAACGGCACCGCGGTGGCCGATGTCCGGCCGCTGCGGACCGTGGTTGCACTGCAGCGCCTGGACCTCGGCGGCACGCTGGTCAGCGATATCGCGCCGCTGGCGGGCCTGCGCGCGCTGCGCATCCTGGACCTGGAAAGCACGCTGGTCGCCGACGTCCGGCCGCTGGCCGGGCTGACCGGCTTGCGGCGCCTGTCGCTGGGTGGTTCGCGGGTCAGCGACCTGTCGCCGCTGGCCGGCCTTCCGGTCGCCCCGGCGCTGGGGGTCGAGCCGCAGCCGGCGGACGACGACCCCATATTGTTCTGGAACGACCAAACCAATCGCGCCATTCAGGCCACGAAAACCGATCCCTTCATGGCCGCGCGGGCGCTGGCGCTGGAAAGCATCGCGGTCCTGGACACGATCCAATCGCTCCGCGGCGAGCCGGCCTTTCTCGTGCGCCTGGCCGATCCGGGGGATCTGCCGGTGGATGTCGCGGCCGCCGCGGCGGCGCATGCGATGCTGAGCCATCTGTTCCCGGTCCGGCAGGTGGCCCTCGACGCGGCGCTGGCCGCTGAATTCGCCCTCGATCCCGATGATTTGCCGCGCCGGCGCGCCACCGAATTCGGACGCGCGGTGGCGGCGGGGGTGATCGAGATGCGCGATGAGGACGGATGGAATGCGTCCGCCGCGACCCGGGTCGGAACGGAGGCCGGCCAATGGCGTCCGACACCGCCCGCTTTTCTGCCGGCGCTCGATCCGCAATGGGCCGATCTGGTGCCTTTTGCGATGACCAGCCCCGGCCAGTTTCGTCCCCCCGGTCCGCCCGGCCCGGGGTCGGACGCCTTCCGGATCGCAAAAGCGGCTGTGGCGGCCCTCGGGGCCGCGGATTCGACCCTGCGGACACAGGAGCAGACCGAGATCGCGCATTATTGGAGCGATGCGATCGGGACCTATGCGCCGGCCGGTCACTGGAATGCGATCACCGCCAGCATTGTCGGGCCGATGCATCTCGGCCTGGCTGTGGAGGCGACGGTGTTCGCCGAACTCAATGTTGCCATTTCCGATGCTGCCGTCGCAACGGCCGATGCGAAATACACCTATTGGTCCTGGCGTCCGGTGACGGCGATCCGCGCTGGCGACGAAGGGGCCGCGCCGGTGCCCGGCTGGACGCCGCTGCTGGAAACGCCCAACCATCCCAGCTACATCTCTGGCCATTCCAGCTTCAGCGGTGCGGCTTCGGTCGTGCTGACCCAATGGTTTGGGCCCCGGCCCTTCACCTTTTCCAGTGCCAGTGTTCCCGGCGCGGTCCGCAGTTTCGCCAGCTTCGAGCAGGCCGCGCAGGAAGCGGCCAACAGCCGTCTGTATGGCGGCATCCACTTTCCCTTCGACAACACCGACGGCCTTGCGACAGGCCGAGCGGTCGGGGCCTGGACATTGGAGGTGTTCAAGCGGGATGGGGAAGACCGTGGGCCCTTCATCATGGTGGATGGCCCGATGGCGTTTGGGGATCAGCCGGGGCTTGGCGTGACCGGCTGCGCGCTGGACAATCTGTCGCCGGTCGCGGCGGTGATGGCGAGCCTGGACGACGGCCCGCCGGTTCCTGTCGCGGTGGACGATCATGGTTTGTTTGCCCTGCCGTCACCGCTGTTGGGGGCGGCGGGACGGCACAAGCTCGTGCTGGCGGCGACCAGCCGGACCGGCCGTTCGGCCTCGGTGCGGCTGGAGATCGTGGACCGTTCGGTGGCGGGTTCTGTGATACTGCCGGGGGCCGGGAAGTGACCGGGCTGGCTTGAACGATGCGACCGGGTGACGCGCGCTGGCGGACGATCGCTTCGTCCGCGATGGGGTAGCAGGGCTACGCCGCCAGTTCCATCACCGCGTCCAGCAGCACCTGCGCGCCGCGCGCGACCTGTTCCTTCGTCGAGTATTCCTTCGGATTATGCGTGATCCCGTCCACGCTGGGCACGAACAGCATGGCGCTGGGGCATAGTTTCGCGATCAGTACCGAATCGTGCCCGGCCGCGGCGATCATGTCGCAGGTGGACAGTTGCCGGTCTTCGGCCTTGCGGCGCAGCAGTGCGCCCAGCGCCGTATCGAACACCACCGGGCCGAAGCTGGCATAAGGGTCGATGTCGATCCGAAGCTGCCGGCGAGCCGCGATGCCCGCCAGCGCCTCGCGCAGGGCGGCCTCCATCGCGATGGTCCGGTCGGGGCGGTTGTGGCGGACATCGCAATGCAGCCGCGTGATGTTGGAGACATTGCCGCGGGCATTGGGATAGTTCTCGATCCACGTCGCCGAGGCCCGCCCGTTCGGCTCCGCCGCCAGCGCGACGCGTTCCACCGCCAGGATGGTCTCGGCGGCCGCCGCCAGGCTGTCGCGGCGACGGTCCATGGCAGTGGGACCGACATGGCTCGGCTCGCCGATAATCGTTAGTTGAAAATACCGAGCGTGCATTGTTTCGGTAACGATGCCGATATCGGTGGCGGTCGCCTCCAGCACCGGCCCCTGCTCGATATGCGCCTCCAGCCAGCAGGCCCAGCCACGCTGCGAGGGCGTCAGAGGGCCGGCCTGGCCGCTGTCCTTCAGCGCCTGCGCCACGCTTACTCCGGCATCGTCGGTGATTGCCAGCGCCGTTTCCAGCTCCATGTCGCCGGCGAAGACGCGGCTGCCCATCATCGCGGGGCGGAAGCGGCTGCCTTCCTCGTTGGTCCAGTTCACCAGTTCCAGCGGCGTTCGGGTGCGCCAGCCCTTGTCGTGCAGGGCGCGCAGCACTTCCAGGCCCGCCAGGACGCCGAACACGCCGTCGAAGCGCCCGCCGGTCGGGACGGTGTCGAGATGGCTGCCTAAGGCAACCGCGCCGGCCGCCGGGTCGGAGCCCTCGCGGCGCAGGAACATGTTGCCGATGGCGTCCTGCTCGAAGTGCAGGTCCAGCGGCGCGCACCACTGGCGGAACAAGGTTCGGGCGGCGGCGTCTTCCGCGGTCAGGGCGAGGCGGCAACTGCCGCCGTCCGGCGTGGGTCCGATCGCGGCGATGGCCATGATCGATTGCCACAGGCGATCGGGGTCGATGGTGAGGGTCATGGCGGTTCCTTCTGACACAACGCTGTCAGTGGGCGTCGCGTATGGTACGCCGGGATCAACAACCACGGAAGCACCGCCATGATCACCCTGACCGACACGCCCGATCCCGACTTCGAGGGCATCCTGGAAGCCGGCCTCGCCGCATACAACGAGTCCCGAACGCACCGGCGGGACTGGCGCGCGCTGGCGGTGCATGTGCACGATCCCGACACCGGAGCGCTGACCGGCGGGCTGCTGGGCCGCACGTCGCTGGGGCTGTTCTTTCTGGACCTGTTCTATTTGCCGGAGAAACTGCGCGGCGCCGGCACCGGCAGCGCGATGCTGCGCGCGGCGGAAGCGGAGGCCGTTCGCCGCGGCTGCACCGCGGCCACCCTGGTGACGGTGACCTTCCAGGCGCCCGACTTCTATGCGCGCCACGGGTGGGAGGAATTCGGCCGCATCCAGACCGCACCGGACGTTGCACGCATTTTCATGCGAAAGACATTGGCGGGATAACGCCCGCTGCGCCGCACCGGGGGCCGATGGGGTTGAATGTTCGTGCACGGAAACGGCACGTGTCCGGTTTGCTGAGTGTCCGTCCGGACACTTCGCGAATCATGCGAGTCGGTCAAGTGGGCTGATCCCCCTGAATCGTCCGTGTTTCGCGCCACGGGAGGAACAAAGCTGGAAATTCGACACAAGAAGTCCGGCATTGATCTCGCCACCCGGCTCACATCATCCGCGAAAAGATCCCAGGTTCATCGTTGAAGAATGACCCCGGCGATCGAAAAATTTTGTCCGGGGATATTTCCTATTTCGGATCGTTCTCTCCCAAGATATCAATTCCTCCGAGGACACCGGCGAAATCG
>Ga0302157_10004176_pt1 | contig 15805 bp, 15 predicted proteins | sample I_Bog_N3_3_FD_193502 | JGI IMG/M metagenome (GOLD analysis project Ga0302157, IMG submission 193502) | Peat permafrost microbial communities from Stordalen Mire near Abisko, Sweden - I_Bog_N3_3 | ecosystem: Environmental > Terrestrial > Soil > Wetlands > Peat | place: Sweden: Abisko, Stordalen...
AAACCGCGATCCGGGCCGCGCAGTTTCTTGCCGGAATCGTCGACGACCGGCTCCTCGATCGGCGGAAACAGGCCGAAGTTGACGTTCATTGGTTGGAACGAGCGCGGGCCGGCGTCGATCGCCTCGAGATGGCCGCCAGTGATGTGGTTGAGCAGCGCGCCGATCGCCGTGGTCGGCGGCGGCGGCTCGAGCGCCTGCCCGAGACGCTCGGCGGCGGCGAACCGGCCGGCGATCAGGCCGACGGCGGCGCTCTCGACATAGCCTTCGCAGCCGGTGATCTGCCCGGCGAAGCGCAATCGCGGATCGGCCTTGAGACGCAATCGCCCATCGAGCAACCGCGGCGAGTTGAGGAACGTGTTGCGATGCAGCCCGCCGAGCCGTGCGAATTCGGCGCGCTCCAGGCCCGGAATCAGCCGCAACACCCTGGCCTGCTCGCCATATTTGAGCTTGGTCTGGAAGCCGACCATGTTGAACAACGTGCCGAGCGCGTTGTCCTGGCGAAGTTGCACCACCGCCCAGGCCTTGACGGTGGGATTGTGCGCATTGGTGAGGCCGACCGGCTTCATCGGGCCATGGCGGAGGGTCTCGCGGCCGCGCTCCGCCATCACTTCGATGGGCAGGCAGCCGTCGAAATAGGGCGTGGCCTCGAATTCGCGGAACTCGGTCTTTTCCGCCGCCAGCAACGCGTCGATGAAGGTCTCGTATTGCGGCTTGCTCATCGGGCAATTGACATAATCGGCGCCCGTGCCGCCCGGTCCCGATTTGTCGTAGCGCGACTGACGCCAGGCGATTTCGAAATCGATCGAGTCTAAATGCACGATCGGCGCGATGGCGTCGAAGAAGGCGAGCGCGGCCTCGCCAGTCAGTTCGAGAATCCCCTGCGCCAGGGCGGGCGAGGTGAGCGGCCCGGTGGCGATGATGACGCTGTCCCACTCCGTTGGAGGTAGCCCGCTGACTTCGTCGCGCTCCAGCGTGATCAGCGGCTCGGCGACGATTCTCCCCTCGACGGCGGCGGCGAATCCGTCTCGATCGACCGCGAGCGCCCCGCCCGCGGGCACCTGATGGCTGTCGGCGCAACGCATGATCAGCGATCCAAGCGCCCGCATCTCACGATGAATGACGCCGACGGCGTTGTTTTCCGCGTCATCGGAACGGAACGAATTGGAGCAGACGAGTTCGGCGAGGCGTTCGGTGCGGTGCGCCTCTGTGCCGCGCTTGGGCCGCATTTCGTGCAGAACGACGGGAATGCCGGCGCGAGAAATCTGCCAGGCCGCTTCCGAGCCGGCGAGACCGCCGCCGATGACATGAATGGGCTTCATCGCGCGCTTGTCACAAAGGCGCGAGCGAAGGTCAATGGCCAGCCCAAAACGAAAACGCCCGCCGGGGAAAGATCCCGGCGGGCGTTTCACGCCCCGGCATTTGCCCGGGCGGCGATCTCAAGAAGAATTATGCGCTCTGCGACGCCTGGGCGGCGACGAACGGGATGTCGCCGCGGCGAATGCCGATATCGTCGAGTTCACGGTCGGTGAGCTGCGAAAGCTCACGAATGGCGTCGCGGTAACGGCGCCAGGAAGCGAGCTTCTCGGTGATGGTCTTGAACGGGGTCATGGCTGTCTCCATTTTGGATGAGGGTTTTGATTGAGGGATTTTTTGGAGCCGGGTCGCTCGGTTGCGATCGTCTCGGCTGTTGCAATGCAATGTAATCGAGGATTACCTTTCCCGGTAGAGGTTCTTCGGCGAGACAGCCATGCAAAAACGGATGAACAAAACGGTGTTTTGTTAACGGTTTTTTCATAGATGCACACGCTATGCGCGAATTATTAGACTTTTGTATCGATTTGACCTTCAGATCCGCGAATTTGGGCTATCGAACGATAGAAATTTTAGATTGAGGATTGTGAATTTCTCATGACTGAGGTCTTCGGCGCCGCACAATTAGGCGCCGGACGCATCGCCTACGACGTTGGTATGCGGCGACGCGGCCCGCATTAGTCGAAGCGCCAATTTTGCGATGACCGAAGAGCCCCTATAGACTGCCCCCGCTTGATTTCGGCGCCCCAAGTGGCGAAATGCCGCTGAAGGCGCCCGGCATTCGGCGCGAGGGAGAACGGAGAGCATCATGGACAATCTCATCGCGCGCGTCGCCGCAGCGGCGAACACCACACCGGACACGGCGCGTCAGGCCGTCGCATTGATCGTCGACTTCATCGAACGCGAGGGTCCGGAAGAGGCCGTCGCGACCTTGAAAGCCAAGGCCCCGGCCTTGCAAGCCATCGTCGCCAGCGGCAAGGCGGGCGGCGAAGGCATCGGCGGCTTCATCAAGGGCATGATGGGCACGGGCGCGGGCATGATGGGCGGCGGCGGCCTGATGGCGCTCGGGGCTTCGCTGATGGGCCTCGGCCTCGGCATGGACCAGATCCAGGCGGCGGGCAAAACGGTGTTCGAATACGCGCGCGTCGCCGCGGGCGACGACGTGATGGGCGAGATTTCCGCCGCCATCCCCGGCCTGTCGCAATTCATCTGACGGAGAATCCCTTGAGCGCCGCAAGTCCGTTTCCCGTCTGCGTCGAAGACGATTGGAGGAAGGCGGCCTCGGCGGCGCTTAAGGGCGCGCCGCTGGAAAAGCTCGTCTCCCGGACCAGCGACGGCTTGGCCTTCGGGCCGATTCACGCGCCGGCGCACGGTCCCCGACCGCTCAGCGCGCGCGGCCCCTGGAAGGCTCTGGCGCGGCTCGATCATCCCGAGCCGGGCGAAGCCAACGCGGCGGCGCTCGAAGACCTGGCGCAAGGCGCCGATGGTTTGCAGATCGTGTTCGCCGGCGCTGCGGGCGCTTACGGCTACGGTTTTGGGCGTATCGATTCGGCGGGGTTGCACAAGGCGCTCGACGGCGTGCGCTTCGACGTCGACGCTCGCTTCGAACTCGATCTCGGCCCCGGCGGCGCCGAGGAAGCGGAGGCCGTGGCGGCGCTGATTCTGCGCACGGGCGCCAAATCCGACGCCGTCGACATTTGTTTCGGCCTCGACCCGATCGGCCTGCGCCTGCGCTCGGGCCGCGCCGTCGCGTCCTGGGCCGACGAGGCCAAGGCCCTCGCCGCTTGTGCTTCGCGTTTGCAGGCTCTCGGCTTTCGCGGTCCCTACGTGGTCGCCGACGGCCGCCCCGTTCACGCGGCCGGCGGTACTGCGGCGCAGGAACTCGGCTTCGCGCTCGCCTCGGGCGTCGCTTACGCGCGGGCCTTGGAGGACGACGGCTTTTGCGCGGCAGCGGCGATGGCCGCGGTTTCCTTCCGGCTCGCGGCGGATGCGGACCAATTCGTCACACTTTCGAAATTCCGCGCGCTGCGGCTGCTCTGGGCGAGCGTCGCCGAGGCCGCGGGCGTGGCGCCGGCGCCGGCGCGCGTCCATGCCGAGAGCGCCTGGCGGATGATGAGCGCGCGCGATCCGTTCATCAACGTGATGCGCGCCGCGCTCGCGGCTTTCTCCGCCGGCCTCGGCGGCGCCGACAGCGTCGCCCTGCTGCCGTTCAGCCGCGCCATCGGGCTACCCGATTCTTTCGCGCGCCGACTCGCCCGCAACACGCAGCTCATCGAATCGGCGGAATCGCATCTCGGCTTCGTCGAGGACCCCGCCGCGGGCGCCGGCGTTTACGAGGCGCTGACACGATCCTTGTGTGAAAAGGCCTGGGGCCAGTTTCAGGAATTCGAATATACTGGCAACGTCGCGCTGGCGCTGAAGACCGGCAAATTCCAGGCCTCGGTGACCGAGGCCTCGCAGGCGCTGGCCCGCGACGTCGCGCGGCTGAAAGCGCCGATCACCGGCGTCAGCGCCCATCCCGACCTCGGCGAAGTCCCGATCGAAGTCAGGCCCGGGACGGCGCAAAAGGTCGAATTCCCCGGCGATCCCTTCGCGCCGGAACTCGCGCCGCTGCGCGTCTCCAAACCCTTCGAGGATTTGCGCGACAGCGCGGAAGCCTTGCCGGAGCGACCAAAAATCTTCCTCGCCGCCATCGGCGCGCCCGCCGCGCATTCGCGACGCGTCGCCTTCGCGCGCGAACTTTTCGAGGCCGGCGGCATCGCCGTGACAGCCGACCCCGGCGCGTCCGACGCGGAAGTCTCGGGCGGGCGTTTGCGCGCCAGCGGGGCCCGCTTCGCCTGCCTCTGCGGCTCCGACGAGGATTACGCCGCCCACGCCGAGGATTTCGCCCGCACGTTGAAGGGCGCGGGCGCTTATCTCCTGCTCGCCGGCCGCCCCGGCGAGCGCGAGGCCGCCTTTCGCGCCGCGGGCGTCGACGAATTCATTTTCGCCGGACAGGACGCCCTCGCCTTTCTGGCCTCGCTGTTGAAACGCGCCGGCGCCCCGGTCTGAAAAGCGCTTCGAGGAGTTTTCGATGGCTTCGCTGCCGAATTTCGCCGATCTGCCGTACCGCGCCCCCCAGACGCCGCTGCCCGCGCCCGACGCCGCCACATGGATGACGCCGGAAGGGCTCGAGGTGAAGTCGCGCTACGAGGCGGCCGATATCGCCGGGCTCGCCGGCCCCCGGACCTGGCCGGGCCTCGCGCCCTATTTGCGCGGCCCCTACCCCACCATGTACGTAAACCAGCCCTGGACCGTGCGCCAATACGCCGGTTTCTCCACGGCGGAAGAATCCAACGCCTTCTATCGCGCCAATCTCGCCGGCGGCCAGAAGGGCCTGTCGGTCGCCTTCGATCTCGCTACCCATCGCGGCTACGATTCGGACCATCCGCGCGTCGCCGGCGATGTCGGCATGGCCGGCGTGGCGATCGATTCGATCTACGACATGCGCACCCTGTTCTCCGGCATCCCGCTCGACACGATGAGCGTTTCGATGACGATGAACGGCGCCGTGCTGCCGATCCTGGCGCTCTACATCGTCGCGGCGGAGGAACAGGGCGTTCCGATGTCGGCGTTGTCGGGCACGATCCAGAACGACATTCTCAAAGAATTCATGGTGCGCAACACCTACATTTATCCCCCCGCGGCCTCGATGCGGATCGTCGCCGACATCTTCGCCTTCACGGCGAAACACATGCCGAAATTCAATTCGATCTCGATTTCCGGCTACCACATGCAGGAAGCCGGCGCGACGCAGGACCTAGAACTCGCCTATACCCTCGCCGACGGCCTCGAATACTTACGCGCCGGCGTCGCGGCGGGAATGAGCGTCGACCAGTTCGCGCCCCGGCTTTCGTTCTTCTGGGCGATCGGCATGAATTTCTTCATGGAGGTCGCCAAGCTGCGCGCCGCGCGGCTGTTGTGGGCGGAAATCGTCAAAGGCTTCAACCCGAAATCCGAAAAATCCCTGCCGCTGCGCGCCCATAGCCAGACCTCGGGCTGGTCGCTGACCGCGCAGGACCCGTTCAACAACATCGTGCGCACCCAGCTCGAGGCGATGGCGGCGACCCAAGGCCATACCCAGTCGCTGCACACCAACGCGCTCGACGAAGCGCTGGCGCTGCCGACCCCGTTTTCCGCGAGGATCGCCCGCAACACGCAATTGTTCCTGATCGAGGAGAGCGGCACGACGCGCGCGATAGATCCCTGGGGCGGCTCCTATTATGTCGAGCGCCTGACCGCCGATCTGGCGGCGCGCGCGCGCGCGCACATGGACGAGATCGAATCGCTGGGCGGCATGGCGCGCGCCATCGAGGCCGGCGTGCCGAAATTGCGCATCGAGGAGGCGGCCGCCCGCACGCAAGCCCGCATCGATTCCGGCGAGCAGACCGTGATCGGCGTCAACGCCTTCCCGCCCGACGTCGAGCGCGCACTCAGCGTGCTCAAGGTCGAAGCCGGCAAGGTGCGCGGTTTGCAGATCGAGAAGCTGAAGCGTCTGCGCCAGGAGCGCGACGAGGCGGCGACCCAGGCAGCGCTGGGCGCGCTGGAGGCCGGCGCGCGCGGCGAGGCGAACCTGCTTCAGCTCTGCGTGGAAGCGGCGCGAAAAAAAGCCACCGTCGGCGAGATTTCGCTGGCGATGGAAAAAGCCTTCGGCCGCCATGTCGCCGTGACCAAGTCGATCCAGGGGGTATATCTCAAAGGCTCCGGCCGCGGCGCCGACGCCAACCAGCGCGTGATCGCGATGACCCGCGCCTTCGAGGAGAACGACGGGCGCCGCCCGCGCATCCTGGTCGCCAAGATGGGCCAGGACGGCCACGACAGGGGCCAAAAAATCATTGCCTCCGCCTTCTCCGACCTCGGCTTCGAAGTCGAAATCGGGCCATTGTTCGCCACTCCCGAGGAGGTCGCCGAAAGGGCGGCCAGGAGTAAAGCCCACATCGTCGGCGTCTCCTCGCTCGCCGCCGGCCATCTGGCGCTGGCCCCGGCGCTGAAGAAGGCGCTGCGCAACGTCGGGATGGACGAGTCGCTGATCACCATCGGCGGCGTCATCCCGGAACAGGATTTTCAGCCCCTGCGCGACGCCGGCGTCGACGAAATCTTTCCGCCCGAGACCGTGGTGACGGAGGCGGCGTTGCGGCTGCTGGAAAGGCTGAACCAGAGGCTGGGGTATACGCAGCGGGCGGCCGGGTGAGGGGGGAGGGTACCTGCTCCGTCACGGTAATCCGTAACTCGGTATCCCTTCTCAAGCCGCCTTCCCGATGCGTATTTCCAGGCAAAGACCGGCCGCCACGGCCATGTTGACCAACGCATCCAGTCCGAACAACTCGATCTTTCCGCGCAGGAGATCGGACACGCGCGGCTGTGTGACATCGAATAGCTTGGCGGCTTGGCCTTGGGTAATGCCTTCGCGAGCGAGGTGATCCTTGAGGGCCATCATCAACAAGGATCGCAGCTTCATGTTTTCGGCTTGCGCGGGCGTTTCCTCGATCGCATCCCACACACTGGCGAAGCGTTCATTGCTTATCGGCTCAGCTCCTTTCCCAAATCTGCGCCTTTCCTACCAGCGCTCGTGGGCTTCCCGCCGTCTGGATCGCGGCCGTGTTGCACACGGTCGAGTTGATATCCAACTTCATGGCGAGCCGCGTCGGGAAAGCCTCGAAGGTCAGCCAAGGCGCTCACCCGGAATTCAACCGACTTGAAGCCTCCGCTCATGCGAACAGACTATACAATATTTTGTATGATCCGGCCAGCCGGTTGCCGAATGCGCGGCGCCACGACCTGCTCCTGCGTTTTCCGGTCGATGCGCAGCGCGCCGCTTGCCGGTTCGAGACCGATGGGCCGTCCGGTTTCGGTTCCACGCGCCGCCGATGGGCCCCAGACGCCTGTCTTTTGCCGGCTTCGCCTCCGGGCGGCCCTTTCGGACAACGAACCGTCCCTCGGAAAAATATTTCATAATTCAGAAATTCATGCTAGAATGAATTTTTGAATTTCATGGAGTCTAGGTGTGATTTCCAAGCTTCGCGTTGTGGACATGGGCGAGCGTCTCCGTCGCGGCGGCAGGGGTGCGAAAACGGCCCGCCGCGCCCTGCAAGGCTTTGAAATATCACGATCCGGCCTCCTTGTTATTTGGGCTTATTTGGGCTTGTTACGGGCTGTTTGGTCTCGTTTGGCGCTGTTTGCGCTCATGCGCGCTTATTTGGCCTTGTTGGGCGGCAGCGGCGCTTCCTTTTCGCATGACGACGCGAATCGCAGCGGCGCCTGGGTCGCGAGCGGGGCCTGAGCTTTCCCGCGGGCGCCATTTTCACCCTATAGATGCGGCAACGCGCGGCCGGAAAGCGGGGCTCGACGGCGTTGGAACAGGAAACCCCATTCTCTACCTGGGTTAACGGACCCTCGCCCAGTTCGATTCATTTGCCCTGCCGTTACGATCCAAAATCGAAACCCGCCTCGGCTAAGCTTCCCCTACGTCAATCAAATCCGGGAGGCGTTGGTGAGCGAATTGATCGAGCGAGCAGGTCTCGAAGGTTTCGACCCGAGAATGTTGGAAGAGGCGTTGCGCCGCGCTTGTGAGGCGCCGGTGAATCGTGGCGTCGACCCGGCGACGGTCCTGCGGCGTATCCTGGCGGAGGCTCGGCGCGGGTCGCGCGACATGTACAGTCTCGTGGCCGCCGCCAAGTCCGTCGCCGAGGCCGCCTGAGCATCCCATTTCGACACGGCGACCTCGAGCCGTTGGCATAGGCCGGACAGAGGACGTGGAGACGACCAGTTTCCTGCGCCGCCCGTGCCGATCGGGCCTGGGCACGAATGTTGTTGAAGATTTGAAAGGCCCGGCGCGAGGACCCGGACGATCTGTCTCACGGCTCGAATGCGCAATCGCCCGAAAAGAAAACAGGTTTCGCGGGGCAATCGTTCCCGAAAGTTGCGGTCTTCGACGCACCGGCCTCAAAATGGTCCAAAGCGACAACAATGTTCTCGCGCGATGCGAACGACGTCGGCCGGCCAGAAACGGCTGTGCCAGAGCGATACACGTAAAGCCTTACCCACGCGGCGCCGCATTTGCGGAATTGGAGTGTCTGACAATCAACGCAGGGCGCACACTTGGACAAGATCGATGAGATCGTCGACAAGGCGATTCAATATACAGAGGATATTTTGGGCCGCGCCCCCCAGCACTACCCAGTCGCGCGGGAGGGGTTGGAACGGATGCGCGACAATCTCGAGATAGGCGCCGAGGGCCATCCGGCCCTCCGCAAACTGGAAAACTATCTGAACGAATTGGACCGCCGCTTCGCCAACTGACAGCGTCCGTTCAATTCGTTCACGCCGCGAATGTGTACGCGGCGATCCGCCGGACCGGCTTCGATGACAGAAGGACCGCCGGCAACCTCCCCCATCCAACGCCCGTTCTGGCTCCGGCCTTTCCTGTCAAGCTTCGCGCGCCAAGCGCCGCCTTCACCTTTCCTATAATTTTCGGTCGGCTTTCGCCGTCTGAAATGCTAGCTAAACGGGTACTGTCTCGCCGGGGCCGACGGCGGCGGGAACGCGGCATGAAGATCGAAAAGGGGGAAAAATGGCCAGGGCAGCGCTGGGGAAGACGTTTCGAAAGCGCCCGTTCATCTCTCGTTCTGGCGTGACCCTTCCCTTCACGGAACTCGGCTTCGGGACCGCGCCGCTAGGCAACCTCTACCGGCCGCTGACGGAACGGGAAGCGCGCGCGACGCTGGAGGCTTCGTGGCTCGCCGGATATCGCTATTTCGACACCGCCCCCCTCTATGGACTTGGCCTTTCGGAGACGCGTCTCAACGGCTTCCTGCGCGACAAGCCGCGCGATTCCTACCTGCTGTCGACCAAGATCGGCCGTTTGATGCAGCTCTGCCTGCCGGCGGAGCGCGCGCGGCAGAACGCCTTCCACAACGTGCCCTCGCGCCGCGAAGTGTTCGACTATTCCTACGACGGCGTGATGCGCTCGCTGGAATTCTCGCTCGAACGTCTGGGGCTCGACAGTATCGACATCGTCTACGCCCACGACGTCGACATCACGACCCACGGAACGAAGGAGGCGTCCAACCGGCGCATCCGCGAATTGATGGAGGGTGGCTACCGGGCGCTCGCCAAGCTGCGTGACGAATGGGGTCGTCAAGGCGATCGGCGCCGGCGTCAACGAGTGGGAAGTCGCGGAGACGCTGGCCCGATCCGGCGATTTCGACCTGTTCCTGCTCGCCGGCCGCTACACGCTGCTGGAACAGAAGGCGCTAGACAGTTTTCTGCCGCTCTGCGTCGAGCGCAAAATCGGCGTCGTCATCGGCGGACCCTACAATTCCGGCATTCTCGCCACCGGCCCGAAGCCCGGCGCGCGCTACGAATATTCCGCCGCCTCGCCCGAGATACTCGAGCGCGTCAAACGCATCCAGCGCGTCTGCCGGGCCCATGGCGTCCAACTCGTCGAAGCCGCGTTGCGCTTCCCCTTGGGCCATCCGGCGATCGTCAGCGTCATACCCGGCGGGCAGAAACCGTCGGAAGTGCGCCGCAACGCCGAAATTCTTTCGGTGAAAATTCCCGCCGCGCTCTGGCGCGACCTCGGGACCGAAGGCCTGCTGCGCGCCGACGCCCCTACCCCTCGCTGAGGACATCAACGATGCTGAAGAACCTCGATCCGCTGCTGACGCCCGATCTCCTGCACGTCCTGCGCTCCATGGGGCACGGCGACGAAATCGTCATCGTGGACGCCAATTACCCTGCGGAATCCGGCGGCCCGCGAGTCGTCCGCCTCGACGGCGTAGATGCGACGCGCGTGCTTGACGCCGTGCTCAGCGTCATGCCGCTCGACGATTTCGTCCCCGAGGCGGCATGGCGCATGGAAGTGGTCGGCCAGCCCGACGCCGAACAGCCGATCTTCGACGAATTTCGCAACGTCATTGCAGCCCGGGAGGGCGGCAAGTTCAAGCTGGCGAGCCTGGAACGGTTCAAGTTCTACGAACACGCCAACGCCTGCTTCGCCGTGGTCGCGACAGGCGAGCGGCGCCTGTACGGGAACATCATTTTGAAAAAGGGGATCGTGAGGCCGGAATGAACCCTATTCCAGCGCCTCCTCGACCTGCCCCAACCGCTCCTTGCCAAAAAACATCTCCTTGCCGACGAAAAACGTCGGCAGGCCGAACGCGCCGCGGTCGCACGCCGATTGCGTGAGGTCGGCGAGGCGTTGTTTCACTTCGGGTGTCTGCGCGGCGGCGAACAGCTTTTCGACCGGCAGGCCGGCGGCGGCGAGGCGGGGCCCGAGCACGGCGACGTCGCCCATCGCCAGCCCTTCCTCCCACAGGCCTTGCAAGCCGGCCTCGATATAGGCTTGGGTCACCCCCTCGGTCTCAGCGGCAATCAGGCCGCGCATCAGAGCCAGGGTGTTGACGGGAAAGTGCGGGTTCATCTTGAATTTTGTCAACCCGTTCTTGATGATGAAGCGGCGGATTTCCAAGCGCTCGTAATCAAACTTGCCCTTGATGCCGGCGAACGCCTCGAACGGCGCGCGGTTGCCGGTGAGCTTGAACAGCCCGCCGAGCAGGCAGGGGGTAATCACCAGCTCGGCGCTTGTGCGGGCGAGGATCGCCGGCAGCACGCGATAGGCGAAATAGACGTTCGGGCTGGCGAAATCGAACAGCAGTTCCAGGGTTTTGCTCATCACCAAATCTCGGTCCAGGGGCGCAGATCCAGTTCGAACGTCCAGGCGCTGCGCCCCTGTTGGTGCAGCCAGACGAAATTGCGGGCGATCTCGGCGGGATCGAGTATTTCGCCGCGCGCAAACCGCTCGGCGGCGTCGGCGAGCCGGTGGCGGGTGAAAGCGCCGTCGATGGCGCCGTCGACCACGACATGCGCGACATGCAGGCCCTTCGGCCCGAGTTCCCGGGCGAAGGATTGCGCTACGTTGCGCAGCGCGCCCTTGGCGGCGGAGAACGCGGAATAGCCGGCGCCGCCGCGCAGACTGGCGGTGGCGCCGGTGAACAGAATCGAGCCCAAGCCCCGCGGCGTCATGACGCGCGCTGCCTCGCGGCCGGTGAGAAATCCGGCGAGACAGGCCATTTCCCAGACCTTAGAAAAGACGCGCGTCGTCGTTTCGACGGCGGTGAAGCGGACATTGGCGCCGATGTTGAAAACGACCACTTCGAGCGGCCCGATTTCGGCCTCGATCCTGTCGACGAGCGCGACGACGTCCTCTTCGACGCGGGCGTCCAGGGGCGCGGCGGAGGCCTCGCCGCCCTCGGCGCGAATCGCGCTCGCAAGCCGCTCCAACGCCTCCGCGTGGCGCAGTCGCCGCGTGACGACCACCTGCAGCCCCAGGCCCGCGAAAGCGCGCGCGATCGCCGCGCCGAGTCCATCGCCGGCGCCGACGATCAGGCACACGCCTGACCTGGATTTGGACGTCATGAAGCGCTCCCCTTTTCGCGGTCCCACGGTCGGATCCCGGCGTCGCGCTGTCAATATGCCGCATTCGGAGGCGCTTATGCTAGACGTTTCAGCGACAGGGGACGAACCGAGGATGAACACGGCGCGGTTGTTCGCCCAGCTGCCCAATCTGATCTCGCTGGCGCGCCTGCTCATGGCGCCGTTGGCGGTGAACATGATCCTTTCGCAGCGCTTCGTCGCCGCCTTCGCGATTTTCCTCGTCGCGGGCGTTTCGGACGGGATCGACGGCTATCTCGCCAAACGCTTTCGCCTGACCTCGGAACTCGGCGCCCATCTCGATCCGCTCGCCGACAAGGTTCTGCTCGACGCGATCTATGTGACGCTGGCCGCGATATCGCAGCTGCCGACCTGGCTGGCGATTCTGATCGTTTCGCGGGATTTGCTGATCCTGGGCGCGGTCGCCGTTTCCTGGCGGCTGGGAAAGCCGATCGCCATTCGCCCGGCGTTGCTCTCCAAGGTCAACACGGCCGTCCAGATCGCCTTCGCGGCGTTCCTGCTCGGCTCGCGGGCCTTCGGCTTCGAGGCGCCTTTGGCTCAGGATGTGTTCGGCGGACTCGCGGCGGCCTCGACGCTGGGCTCGGGGGCGGTCTATATCGGGCAATGGCTCGACCACATGGGCCACTGAATAGGGGGCGCCGCGTTGAACCGAAGTCTGGCGTCCGTCGCCTATCTCGCGCCCGATTACGATCAAGCCGTCGCCTTCTTTTGCGGCGTGCTGGGCTTCGAACTCGTCGAGGACCGCGACCTCGGCGACGGCAAGCGCTGGGTCGTCGTCGCGCCGGGCCGCGCCCGAGGCGCGACCCTCGTGATCGCCAAGGCCGCCGACGCGCGGCAGCGCGCAAGCGTCGGCGAGGCCGCCGGCGGACGGGTCGCCTATTTCCTCGAGACCGACGATTTTAGCCGGGATCACGCGCGCTTCGTCGCCGGCGGCGTCAAATTCCTGGAGGCGCCGCGCCGCGAGCCCTATGGTACGGTCGCGGTGTTCGTCGACGCGTTCGGCGTCAAATGGGACCTGTTGCAGCGAGCGGAGTCGGCGACTTGAGCGTGGATCGTCAATTGCTGATCTGGGCGGCGGTGCTGGGCGCGCTGGCGCTGTTCCTGAGTCTGCTCGGCTCCGTCGTCATGCCTTTCGCCACCGGCTTGGCGCTCGGCTACATGCTCGATCCCGTGGTGATGCGGCTGCATCGCTGGGGCATGAGCCGGCTCTGGGCCTCGCTGCTGATCCTGGCGCTGTTCATCCTGCTGCTTGCCGCCGCGCTGGTGATCGTGGCGCCGATCCTCGCCACTCAGTTGGTCGCCTTCGCGCAGCGCCTGCCCGACTACGTCAGCAAATTGCAGACGCTCGCGGTTGTCGAAGGTCAGGACCTGATGCAGAAATACGGTGGCTCCTGGCTCGAGTCGCTGGGCCTTTCGACCAGCCTGTCGGGCGACCAGATCCAGAAGACGATCAGCGACTTCGTCGGCGAGGGCGCGAAATGGCTGGTCAACGCCGGACGCGGCGTGCTCAGCGGCGGCGCGGCGCTGCTCAATTTCTTCTCGCTGCTGGTCGTCACGCCCGTGGTCGCGTTCTACATCCTCGTCGATTGGACGAAGATGGTGAAGACGCTCGACGGGCTGCTGCCGCTGCAGCACCGGGATTCGCTGCGCGCCATCGCCGCCGAGATCAATCTGGCGCTCGCCGGCTTCATTCGCGGCCAATCGCTGGTCTGTTTGTTTCTCGGCCTCTGGTACGGAATCGGCCTGACGCTGATCGGCCTCGACTTCGGCTTTCTCATCGGCGTGATCGCGGGCGTGCTGAGTTTCGTCCCCTATGTCGGCTCGCTGACCGCGCTGGTGCTTTCCCTCGCCGTGGCGATCGTGCAGGGCTGGCCGAGCCTGAAACTGTTCGCGCTGGCGCTCGGCGTGGTCGGGGCCGGCCAGTTCCTCGAAGGCAACGTGATCTCCCCGAAACTGGTGGGCGAATCGATCGGGCTGCATCCGGTTTGGTTGATGTTCGCGCTGTTCGCGTTTGGCGAATTGTTTGGCTTCGTCGGCCTCATCGTCGCGGTGCCGACGGCGGCGGCGATCGGCGTGCTGGTGCGCCATTTCATCGGCCTCTATCTGAAGAGCGCCCTCTATCGCGGCAGCGCCGCTCAGATCCTGCGGTGACGTCGGGGGCGCGACAACTGGCGCTGGAATGGCCGCACGCGACGAGTTTCGCGCGCGACGATTTTCTCGCCGCGCCGGAAAACGCCGACGCGCTACGCCTGATCGACCTTTGGCCGCATTGGACGAGTTCGACGATGCTGCTCGTCGGCCCCAAGGGTTCGGGCAAGAGCCACCTCGGCGCCATCTGGACGCAGTTTTCCCGCGCCGGAGCCGTGCGCGGCGATGCGCTGGCAGGGGCGGACCTCGTGGGTCTGGCGAGTTGCCCGGCTTTGCTGATCGACGACGTCGACCGCGTCGACGGCGCGGAAGCCGAGTTGTTCCATCTGCTCAATCTGCTCAAGGAACACGGCGCGAGCGCGTTGTTGACGGCGTCCCGCGCGCCCGACGCCTGGGGCTTGAAAACGCCCGACTTGTTGTCCCGGCTGCGGCTCGCGCCGATCGTCCGCCTCGGCGAGCCCGACCTCGAACTGATGCGCGCCGTGCTGTTCAAATTGTTCAGCGACCGCCAGTTGGCCGTCGACCCTCCGGTCGTCAACTATCTTGTCCTGCGTCTGGAACGCTCCCTCGACGCCGCCCGCGCCATCGTCGAGATGCTAGACCGCGAGGCGCTGGCGCGCGGCAAGCCGGTGACACGGGCGCTGGCGGCGGAGATTCTACGCGACGAGGGGGAGGCGGTGTAGGCGGCGGTGGCGTGTCATGGGCGCTTGGATGGCGCGTTTATTGCGGGGTGAGCCGCCCTCACCGTCATGGCCGTGCTCGCCGGGGTGTGATGCCTCGTTTTCAGGCCTTGCCGTCGCGTCCCGACGTGGATGCCTGTGACCAGCACGGGCATGACGGAAAGTGACGAGCCGGTCCTGCGGGGTGTCAGAGGCCGCCAAGCCGAAAAGAGCCTTTCTGCAAGCCGATCCAAATCCAGCCCTTTTTTCTGCAAGCTCTTCCAAGGATTCCTTTGTTGGTTTTTTTGCTATTTCAATAGCTTGCAAGTCCGCCAAGCCCGATTCAGTTTTCTCCAAATCTCTTGACCCTTCGGGACCAGACGGACAGTACGACGCTGTCCGTCAGGCGGACCGCCGAAATGCCCCTTCTTAGAATATCATGATCTCCGATTTTCGATAATACCGGTGATGCGCTTTTTTTGGGCGGGAAACGTCGACACGTCGGCGACCAGCAATCACTGTGCGCTGCCAGGCCGCCGCTGCTCGGGCGGACGCCGGGGCCATCATCCCCAGGGTCGTTTCTCGCCCGGACGCAGGGAGACGCGCGCGGTCGGCGGCGCTTGGGGCGGAAATCACAAAAATGCGGCGTCTCTGAAAGACGGTCGAATTCGGCGAGACGCGCTACGCCGCGGGTGGCCCGTTCGGCACAGGGCAAGTCTCAACCGAAACGGATCACCCGCTCGCAGCGCCCGAAACGGCTGAGAAGTCACAGTCGCCAAGCGCTTTGAAAACCCGCTTTGAAAACGGCCGGAGAGTACGCCGCTTCCGAGGCGCGTAACATGTCGAGGGGAAGTCCCGTCCGGCTTGCTTCCTGAAGCGCGTAGCGCGTGTCCTTGTGCATCAAGGACAGCACGAAATCAGGACTGTCGAACCGTTTTTCAAGAATTCGGGGCAGCCTCGACTTGACGATTGGACTGGCTGTAGAACTTGACAGTATAAGCGTCGCTACGCGCGGCAAATCAAACCCAATGCGCTCGGCGAAAGAGCGCGCCAGCGCCACGACCTGCGCGGCAAGCATCCAGTTGTTGATCAACTTCCACGTAGCTCCGGCGCCGGCGGCGCCCAGATGTGTGATTGACGAGCTCACGGCGGTCAGGGCGGGTCGGGCTGCCTCGAGCGTGTCCGCCTTTCCGCCT
>Ga0302157_10004177_pt1 | contig 15802 bp, 15 predicted proteins | sample I_Bog_N3_3_FD_193502 | JGI IMG/M metagenome (GOLD analysis project Ga0302157, IMG submission 193502) | Peat permafrost microbial communities from Stordalen Mire near Abisko, Sweden - I_Bog_N3_3 | ecosystem: Environmental > Terrestrial > Soil > Wetlands > Peat | place: Sweden: Abisko, Stordalen...
CCGTTGGCGCTCGAGTATGGTGGCGTTCGGGTGCCGGGGCGTCGGCCATGGGATAGGGCGGGGTGTTGGCCCGGAGGGCTCGTGGAGCGACGGACTCCAAGCGCCGAAGGCGCGACGCTATCCCAGCCCAGGGCATAGCCCTGGGTACCTGTGCCCAGGAAATTCTGTGAGGGCTGAAGGCCCGGTCTAAAATTCTTCCGATGCCCCAATCGCTTGCGCTCGTCGTCGTGCATGTCATCTTCAGCACCAAAGACCGTCGCCCTGTTCTCGATCTGCCGGTACGGCATGACCTTCATGCATACCTTGCTACGGTGTCGCGCAACGCCGGTTGTGAGTGCTACTGCGTTGGCGGGGTGGGCGACCATGTGCATCTAGCGGTGCGGCTTTCGCGGACATTGACCGTGGCGAAGCTGGTGGAGGGGTTGAAGACGTCATCTTCGCGATGGCTGAAGACGCAGTCGCCCAAGCTGGCGGGGTTCGCGTGGCAGAACGGGTATGGTGCGTTTTCCGTGGGGCCGGGCGATTTGCCGGCGTTGCGGCGGTATGTCGAGGGTCAGGAGGAGCACCACAAGAAACATACGTTTCAGGAGGAGTTTCGGGCGTTGTTGAAGAAGTACGGAGTGGAGCACGATGAGCGGTATATGTGGGATTGAGATTTGCGGGCGGGATTGAGATGTATATGTGGGATTGAGATGTATATGTGGGATTGAGATTTTAGGGCGGTCTTTCAGACCTCGGGTATTTCTTTTGGCGGCCTTACCCAGGCCTGCGGCCTGGGCTGGGATAGGGCGGGCCTTCGGCCCTTTGGGATGGTGGCGTTCGGGTGCCGGGGCGTCGGCCATGGGATAGAGCGCGCCGTTGGCGCTTGGAGTTGCGGCGAAAGTGGTGAAGCAGGTCCCTGCGGGATGACAACCAGAAAAGCAAAGGCAAAGGCGCAGGCAAAGGCAAAGGCAACTAAGAGACAATGGTTGCGATGAGTTCACCGGTACATGCGTTGTTTGCGGCGTCGCACCGCGTCCACTTTATTGGGGTGGGTGGGATTGGGATGAGCGGGATTGCGGAGATCCTGCTGACGATGGGGTATGCGGTGTCGGGGTCGGACCTGCGGGCGGGGCCGGCGACGGAGCGGCTGGCGGGGCTGGGCGCGGTCATCCATGTGGGCCATGCGGCGGGGAACGTCGTGGGCTGCGATGTGGTGGTGACGAGCTCGGCCGTGGCGAAGGACAATCCTGAGGTGGTGGAGGCGCGGGCGCGGAAGATTCCCGTGATTGCGCGGGCGGAGATGCTGGCGGAGTTGATGCGGCTGAAGTACGGGATCGCCGTGGCCGGGATGCATGGCAAGACGACGACGACGAGCATGGTGGCGGCGGTGCTGTCGGGCGGAGAGCTGGATCCGACGGTGGTGGTTGGGGGACGCGTGGGTGCGATGGGGTCGAATGCGCGGCTGGGCAAGAGCCAGTACCTGGTGGCCGAGGCAGATGAGAGCGATCGCAGCTTCTTGAAGCTGAGTCCGGTGCTGGCGGTAGTGACGAACCTGGACCGCGAGCACATGGAGAGTTATGCGGGGATGCAGGATGTCGAGGACTGCTTTGTGGAGTTCATGGACAAGGTGCCGTTCTATGGCGCGGTGACGGCGTGCGTGGACGATGCGCTGCTGCGCGGGATTCTGCCGCGGGTGAAACGGCGGGTGTTTACGTATGGGGTGGCGGCGGAGGCGGATTTTCGGTTGGAGGTGGTGAAAGACCACGGAGATCCTGCGAACCCACATCTCAAGAGCGAGATGTGGGGCACCCAGAGTGGTGGCGGGTCGAGTGATGGTGCGTTTACGCGGTTCCATATAGTGGCGCGGGGGGAGCGGGTGGGGCCGTTTGCGCTGCATGTTCCGGGGCGGCACAACGTGCTGAATGCGACGGCGGCGGTGGCCATCGGGCTGCAACTGGGGATGTCCGCGGAGCAGATTGCGGCGGGGCTGGCCTCCTTTCGGGGAGTAGACCGGCGGTTTCAGGTGCGGGGTGTGGCCGCGGGGGTGACGGTGGTAGATGACTATGGGCATCATCCGACGGAGATTCGCGCGACGCTGCAGGCGGCGAAGGAGTGCGGCTATGGGCGGGTGCTGGTACTGTTTCAGCCGCACCGGTTCACGCGAACTCGGGACCTGATGGAGGATTTTGCGGGGGCGTTTGCGCTGGCGGATGCGGTGGAGGTGCTGGAGATCTACGCGGCGAGCGAGGAGCCGATTGCGGGGGTGTCCGGCGAGCGGCTGGCGGCGGCGATTGGGAAGCAGAGGGGCGGCGGCGTGGGCTTTGCGGGGTCGATGGCCGAGGGCGTGGCGCGGCTGGTGAAGGCGGCGCGGCCGGGCGAGATGGTGTTGACCATGGGTGCGGGGAGCGTGTCGCAGGCGGCGGGGATGGTGCTGGAGGGGTTGAGGCAGCGAACAGCGAACAGTTAACAGCGAACAGGAAGGGCCACGGGAGAGTGTTCCTGATGGGGTACCTGTGCAAAGGTGGGGCGGTGGCGGGGTGGGGCGGAGCTTTATAGTGGAGGTTGGCGATTCTTCCGCGACCTGCTCGGTTGGCGGAGATGAAGATGGGAACGAAGCGCGGGGGTTCCGCAGAGGCGCGTCAGGCGCCGCGGGAGGGCTTTGTCCCGGAGAACGGCTGGTGGGGACGCGGGCCGGCGCCGGCGGGGGCGCTGCACAGGGCCTACGCAGGGTACTATCCCGACGACCTGGACAAGACGGCGGCGGGCGACGAGCCGGATTACAAGCCTCGGCGCGGAACGCTACGGGGGCGGTTTGGTGTGCTGCGGCGCAGCCTGGCTGGACGGATTGTGCTGGCGGTGAGCGCGGTGCTGTTGCTGGCGGCGACGGCGGGGAGCGCGTTCGGGGTTCGGTATTACGTGCTGCACAGCCCGCAGTTTGTGCTGAGCACGTCGGATAACGTTGAATTCGACGGCGACGTCCACCTGACGCGCGCGCAATTGCTGAGCGTGTTTGCCGATGACCTGGAGCGGAACATCTTTCGGATGCCGCTGGCTGAGCGCCGTGCGGAGCTGGAGCGGATGCCCTGGGTAGAGCACGCCACCGTGATGCGGCTGCTGCCGAATCATGTGCGGGTGAGCATCATCGAGCGCACGCCGGTGGCGTTTGCGCGGCAGGGGACGGAGATTGGGCTGGTGGACGCGAGCGGTGCGCTGATGGAGATGCCGCAGCAGGACGCGGGCGACCCGAGCTACTCGTTTCCGGTGCTGACGGGGGTCGAAGCGGGTGACCCGCAGTCGACGCGCGCGGCGCGGGTAGCGATCTACATGGCGTTTATGCAGGCGCTCGACGGGTCCCCGAAAGGCGGGGGCGGCAGTAAGGTGACACAGACCATCAGCGCGGTGGATTTGACGAATCCTGAGGATGTTCGGGCGACGGTGACCAGCGGCGGTACGGACGTGCTGGTGCACTTTGGCGACGAGGACTTTCTGGCGAGGTACCAGGTGTTTGCGGATCACCTGGCGGGATGGAAGCAGCAGTATCCGAACCTGGCGTCAGTGGACATGCGTTATGGGGCACAGGTGGTGCTTGCGATGAAGCCGGGTACCGCGCCGCCTGATCCGGACAGTGGGAGTACGGATGCCGCAGCGCCGGCAGGTCCCGCGGCGCCCGCAGATGCTAGTTTGTCAGCGAAGCCTGTGGCGAAGGCAGCTACACCCGCGCTGAAGGCTTCTATACCAACACCAAAGCCAGCGCCGGTAGTGAAGAAGGCGGCTGGCCAGCCAACGGTAAAGACTGCAGCGAAGCCTGTGGTGAAGCCGGCAGCGAAGGCAGACAAGGTTGCGGCGAAGAAGCCCGATGCGAATGCGAAGATGTTTGCGGCGCTGGCCGCCGCCCATCAGGCGAGCCTGAAGAAGGCGCAGGCCGGGGTGCAACCATGAACGCGCGCACCGAAAACCTGATTACGGTGCTCGACGCAGGCAGCTCAAAGATCTGCGTGCTGGTGGCGGAGCTGACGGACGGCGTGCTGCGCTATAGGGGCCACGGTGTGGAGATGGCACGGGGGATGCGTCGGGGCGTGATTGCGGACCTGCGGCCGGCTGCTGCTGCGGTGGATGCTGCGGCGGTGATTGCGGAGAGGTCTGCCAGGGCGCCGATAGAGACTGCGGTGGTCGGTATTGGCGGGCCGCATATGCGCGGGCTGAACTCGCATGGCGGCATCAGCATGGGCAGCCGCATGAAGGAGATTACGAAAGAAGACGTGCGCACGGCGATCGACCGGGCGCGGTCCATCGAACTGCCGCCAGACCGCGAGGTGCTGCACCTGCTGCCGCAGGAGTTCATCCTGGACGAGCAGGGCGGCATCCTGGATCCGGTAGGGATGGTGGGTACGAAGCTGGAGGTGATCCTGCATATCTCCACGTGCTCGGGGAGCGCGTCGCAGAACGTGGTGACGTGCGCGAACAAGGCGGGGCTGGAGGTGGTGGACCTGGTGTATGAGGGGGTGGCTGCGGCCGAGGCGGTGCTCTCAGCCGACGAGCGCGAACTGGGTGTGTGCCTGGTGGACGTCGGGGCCGGATCGAGCGAGCTGGTGATGTACCACCAGGGAGCGGTAGTGCATACCTCCGTGCTGCCCGTCGGCGGCGACCACTTTACCAACGATCTTGCGGTCGGTCTGCAGGTGAGCGTGGAGGAGGCCGAGCAGTTGAAGCGGACCTATGGCCACAGCGTGGTGACCTCCGTGCCGCAGATGGCGGAGGTGGAGATCGGCGGCGACCTCTCCACGGGCGGACAGGCGGCGCGGATGGTCAAGCAGAGGCTGCTGGCGGAGATACTGGAGCCTCGTGCGCGGGAGCTTTTGACCATGCTGCGCGACAACCTGCGCGAGAGCGGTGTGCTGGAGGCCATGGGCGCCGGCTGCGTCTTTACCGGCGGCGGCGCTATGCTGGCCGGGCTGATGGACAACGCCGAGAGCCTGCTGCGTGTCCCGGCAAGGATTGGGTACCCGGTTCCGCTGAGCCGAATGCCGGCGGAGCTGGCCCGGCCGGAGTTTGCTACGGCGATTGGGCTGCTGCTGTATACGCACCGCATCCAGGCAAGGAAGGCCGGCGAGGAGCAGGGGCTGCGGCAGAAGCTGAGGTCAATCTTTGCGGGGAGCTATTAAGGGCAGGGAATAGGGATTAGGGATAAGGCAGGCTTCTCCACACCGCATCGCGATGAAACTGCGATGCTTCGGTCTAGATGACCCCTCATAGGGTGGCGGAGACGGTAAACTGATGGTTATGAGATTTGGCAAGGTTTGGGCAGTTGTTCTTCTGTGTCTGGGGAGCGGTCTGGCCGCGCAGGCGCAGTTTGGCGCGTATGGATTATTTTCGGCGACGAGTTTGACCGGGATCCAGTGTCTTTCCCCAGCGCCTACGGCGTGTTCGAATGGCGCGGTTGGCGGAACGGCAAGCGGCTCCACGGTGATCAACGGTGGATTAGGCAAGGTGAACCCGACCGGACTGTCCGGCGGAGTCTTCTACGACTTCAAGAGCTACGGCCGGATACGGCTGGGCGTGGATGTGCGCGGCGGCAACTTTCATGCGAACAAGTCGGCCGCGACCTCGGCGGGGGGCAGCAGCATCACGAGCGGGAACTATTTTCTGGCCGGGGTCAGGGGTACGATTCGGACGCCGATCTCATGGCTGAAGCCGTATGCGCAGGTGTCCGCGGGGTACTCGCACAACGACGCGACAGAGCCCATCAATGCATTCAGCCCGGTGAACGGGTCGTCGACGCCGCCGAGGTACTATGACGGCTTTGTGCAGTATGAAGGCTTCATTGGCGCTGACATCAAAGTGTTGCCGATGATTGACCTGCGCGCGATTGAGCTCGGGATCGGCAACATGAACCGCCTGGGCACGGGCTCCGGGCTGGGTGGAACGGCATCGGTCGGTGTAAGGTCGATCGGCGCGGGTGTGGTCTTCCACCTGCCGGGCAAGTAAGCCGCGAAGCGGTCTTCGTGCGGCGAATAAGGTCTGCCCGCGGGGGGCATCGAGTTAGGTACGAGGACGAGTTTTCGCCCGTATTCTGCGGCTGCGCCGTAGCAGACTGTAGAGAGGCGTTCCAGCGTGAACGCCAAGAGGAGACCTGTCCATGCCGAACCCGCCAGAGGATGATCTGCGCATCCACTACCATGACGAGACGCGCAGCAGCGCGCGCATCAAGGTCATCGGTATAGGCGGCGGCGGCGGCAACGCGGTGAACCGCATGATTGCGGCCGGCGTGGAGGGCGTGGAGTTCATTGCGGCGAACACGGACGCGCAGGCGCTGGAGCAGTCGCAGGCGCCGGTGAAACTGCAACTGGGAGTGAAGCTGACCAGCGGGCTGGGCGCGGGCGCGAACCCGGACATTGGGCGCAGCGCGGCGCTGGAGGACTCGGACAAGATTATTGAGGCGCTGGAGGGCGCGGATATGGTGTTTGTTACCGCGGGTCTGGGCGGAGGCACCGGCACGGGCGCGGCTCCGGTCATTGCGTCGCTCGCGAGTGAGATGGGTGCGCTGACCGTCGCTGTGGTGACAAGGCCGTTCGCGTTCGAGGGCAAGCGCCGTACGCTGCAGGCCGAGCGCGGGATGCAGGAGCTGCTGGAGTCCGTCGATACGCTGATTGTGATTCCGAATGAGAAGCTGCTGGCCGTCGCCAAGGATGCGGGGTTCTTTGAGAGCTTCCGCATCGCGGATGATGTGTTGCGCCAGGGCGTGCAGGGGATATCCGACATCATTACGATCCCCGGCGTGATCAACCGCGACTTTGCTGACGTTAAGGTGACGATGGCGGGGATGGGCTATGCGGTGATGGGAACGGCGGTGCGCAGCGGGCCGGACCGGGCGAAGGAGGCGGCGATGGCCGCGATGGCGAGTCCTCTGCTGGAGTCGGGAGCGATCGACGGAGCGCGCGGCATCCTGATCAACATTACGGGGTCGAGCAAGCTGAAGTTGAGCGAAGTGAATGAGGCGTCGACGATTATTCAGAATGCGGCGCACGAGGACGCGAACATCATCTTCGGCGCGGTGCAGGACGAGAAGATGGGCGATGAGGTGAAGATTACGGTCATCGCCACCGGGTTCCGCGCAGAGGCGCCGGCTCGGCGGGAGCGGATGCTCTCTGACGCGGCGCTGCCGACGATGCAGAATGCGCCCGCGCGCGTGGCAGCGCGGCCGCCGCAGTTCGCCAGCGAGGTGAAGGACGCGGCGGCGACGGCGCCGATGTTTGCCAGCGAGGCGAAGACCGCCGAGGTGGTCAGCGCGGCATTGCCGAATCCTGTGGCGGACGTTGAGCACAAGGTGAGCGAAGCCACATCCGAAGCAGCGCGAACGGGTGAACCTACTTCCAGCTACTACGAGGCGGCGCGGCAGCAGGCGCGGCGTAGCCAAAATCTGTTCGACGATGATCCAGTGCCGTCTCCCCCGCCAGCGGTGCAGGTGGACGGTGCGGCGGCGTATGCGCCGATTGTTCCTGGCGTTGTGCCTGAGCCGGAGCCGGTGGCTACGATGCCGACGGCGGAGCTGGTGCCGGTGCCCGCGTCAGTCTTTGACGATGACTTTTTCCGCGAGGCGCATACGCCAGAGCCCCCTGCGACGGAGGGCCATGATGATTCGAGCCGTGCCCTGTGGCCGGATGCGAAGGTGCCATCGTTCGCCGGATACGCCGGAGACAGTGCGGATTCCGGTGATGAGCTGGAGATTCCGGCGTTTCTGCGCCGCAGGCACTAGAATGGATGAAACAGGAAAAATCTGTGGGTATCTTCAGACCGTGCGACAGCGCTCCGGCGGAGAGGATGCATCCGTAGTCATGGACGGGAAGATGGTACGAGGATTCAGACAACTCGCGATCGTTCTGCTGTTGTGCATCGGCGTAGCCGGCGCAACGACGAAGCATAAGGCCGTGCGCCACGTTACGGCATTGCACCGAGCGGGAGTGCGTCGTGCGGTGAGCAGACGCGGTGTGCGTGCCAGTGCAGGCTTGCGCCGCGTGCACGGACGCAGGGTGCATCGGTACGTGGAGCAGTTTACGGCGAGCAGTTTTGTGGACAATGTGGGCGCAGGCGATGTGACGGCGGGGGAAGATCCGGTGGTCCGCGCGGCGGCGATGGAAGCGCTGGGCAACATGAACGGCACAGCGCTTGCGATCGACCCTTCGAGTGGACGCATCCTGGCGATGGTGAACCAGCATCTGGCGCTGAGCGCGGGAGCGGAGCCGTGCTCGACGATTAAGGTGGCCGTGGCGCTGGCGGCACTGAAGGAAGGCCTGGTGAAGTCGGACACGCCGGTGAACCTGGGGGGACATTACTCGGTGGACATGACGCACGCGCTGGCGAGAAGTGTGAATGCGTACTTTGAAGTGCTGGGACGCGCCATGGGCTTTGAGCGCGTGAAGCACTATGCGAATGAGTTTGGGTTGGGCGAGCTGGCGGGATACAACATCCCCGGCGAGCAGTTGGGCGTGTATCCGGACACGGAGCTGCCGGCGGCGGATGGCGGTGTGGGCAGGATGTGCTCGTTCGGCGAGAGCATCAGCATGACGCCGCTGCAGCTGGGTGCGCTGGTGAGCGCGATTGCCAACGGTGGCACGCTCTACTACCTGCAACATCCGACGTCGCAGGAGGACTTGCAGAATTTTGTGCCGAAGGTGAAGCGACTGCTGAATATTCAGGATGTGATTCCGCAGATTCTTCCCGGCATGGAGGGCGCGGTGGACTTTTCCAACGGCACCGCGCGGTCGCTGCGGATGAACTTCGCGCAGTTCCCGATCTTCGGCAAGACCGGCACGTGCTCCAATAACGGCACGCGGTATGGTTGGTTCGTGAGCTATGGCGATGCGCCGACCGGACGGATTGTGACGGTGATCTTCCTGAACGGCAACCGCGAGGTGTATGGACCCAAGGCTGCTGAACTGACCGGAGAGTTTTACCGCGCGATGTATGAACGCAACTACTTTGGGCCACGGACCGAGTCGCCCTTGTCGTTCCAGCCGAAGAGCGCGGTAGCTGGAGCCCAAAACAGCGGCGGCGGACAGTAAGGTTGTTAATTGTAAGTTCTTAGTTGTCAGGAAAAACCGGTTGCTGGTTCAGATGAGACAACCGAATTGCTAAGAACGAACAACTAAGAACTGAGAACGATTTCCATGAAGATTCTGACAGCAGCAGAGATGGCCGCCGCGGACAAGCGATCCGTGGAGCAGGGTGTGCCTGTCGCTGTGCTGATGGAGAATGCCGGAGCGGCAGTGGCGCGGTTTTGTCTGAGGCGGTTTTCGGGCGATGGGCTGGTGGTCGCGATCTGCGGTAAGGGCAACAACGGCGGCGATGGGTTCGTTGCGGCGCGGCATCTGGCTGAGGGCGGGCGCAAGGTGCGCGTGGCACTGCTCGGGTCGGCGGGTGAGTTGAAAGGCGATGCCGCAGCTGCGTTTGCGGCGATGAAGAGGCAGGCGGGCCTTGAGCTGCACGAGATAGGCGATGAACCGGCGCTGCGCGCAGCGCTGGAGGGCGCGGCGCTTGTGCTGGATGCCGTGGTGGGGACGGGGTTCAAGCCGCCTCTGCGCGGTCTTGCGGTGGCAGCGCGCGATATGCTGGCGGAGATAAGCGTGCCTGTGGTGGCGGTGGACCTGCCGAGCGGATGGGATGCGGACTCGATCATGTTGAGCGCGGAGGGAGCGTTTCGCGCCGATGCCGTGGTGACGTTCGTCGCGCCCAAGCTGGCACATGCGTTTGGACACCTGACTATGGGCAAGACGTTTGGGCCGGTAGTGGTCGCGCCGATTGGGACGCCGGAGAGTGCGATCCAATCGGATAGCGGATTGCACTGGGCGGGCGCGGCGAAGGCGATTGCAGAGACTCCCCGCGCGGTCGACGGCAACAAGGGCAGGCTGGGCCATGTGCTGTTGGTCGGCGGGGCATTCGGTAAGGCGGGCGCCCCGTCAATGGCGTGCCTGGCGGCGATGCGCACGGGAGCAGGGCTGGTTACTGCCGCGGTGCCGCGCGAGATTCTGCCGATCGTTGCGGCTGTTGCGCCGGAATTGATGCTCACGCCGCTGGCGACCGAGGGCTCGGGTGGGTTGTCGCTGGATGTACTGGATGAGCACACGCTCGCAACGCTTCTGAAGGGAATTTCGGTCGTTGGGATTGGGCCGGGGCTGGGACAGGAGGGCTCGACGCCGGAGTGGGTCAGGACGTTTGTGGAGCGCGTGAGCCTGCCGATGGTGATCGACGCCGATGCGCTGAATGCGCTGGCGGGGAAGACATCGCTGCTGAAGGCGGCGACCAAAGGCGGCAAGCGCGCGATTGTGCTTACCCCGCATCCCGGCGAGATGGCGCGGCTGGCGGGGATGACGGTGAAGCAGGTGGAGGCGGACCGCATGGGATTGGCACGGAGCTTCGCGGCCGAGCACGGTGTGACGCTGGTGCTGAAGGGCTGGCGCACGCTGATCGCGCATCCTGATGGGAGCATCGCGGTGAACACGACGGGCAACCCTGGCATGGCCAAGGGCGGGAGCGGCGATGTTCTAACCGGGATTGTTGCGGCGATGCTGGCGCAGTATCCGCAAGATATCGCGCGCGCGGTGGAGGCCGCGGTGTTTCTGCATGGGCTCGCGGGAGACTTCGCGACACTTGCGCAGGACGAACATACGGTGCTGGCGACAGACACCGTGAATCATCTGTGGCAGGCGTTTCGCACGCGGGTGACCGATGCGGATGGGCTGACGTGGATCGCGGCGACGGCGGCGCAATGAGAGAGTGGACTCGCGAGAAGCGACTGCGCACGCGCAGCGAAGCCGGGACGTTGGCCCTAGGTGACTTAATGACTGAGTTGCTGCTGGCGCCGAAGCTGGTGGTGTTGCGCGGCGAGCTCGGCATGGGAAAGACGACGCTGGTGAGGGGGATGGCTGCTGCGCTAGGCGCGAGTGCAGATGAGGTGACCAGCCCGACCTTCACGCTGGTGCATGAGTATGCGGGGAAGAAGACGCGGCTGGTGCATCTCGATCTCTACCGGCTGGAGAATGAGAGCGATCTGGAGGGCATCGGGCTGTGGGAGCTTGCCGAGCTGCCCGATGCGCTGGTGATGGTGGAGTGGGGGGACCGCTTTGCGAGCGTGATGGAGCGGGCAGATGCTGAGATCTCCATGACGCAGGGTGAGGTGGAGAACGAGCGGCTGCTGCATGTGCGCTGGAGATAAGAGATCAGAAAGGCAAAAGGCCGCGACGGGGAGGTCGCGGCCTTTGCGGTTTGTGCTTCGATTAGCGAGTGCGCCAGTTGCTGTTGGTGCGGGCGCGAATCCCGATGAAGCTGGGAGTAAAGACGGTCAGAGCGAAGGTGGTAACAATCAATGCGAGGTACATACGTGAATCTCCTATGGCGCGCGACAGTGCGGCGCTGAACCCAAAGATGGGGTTATCGGTGGTGTGTCATCAGTGCAGGCGGTGGTGAGGTCTTGACTCAGCCGTCACGATCACTGGGATAAACTTCCGGCCGGATTGCCCGGCCCGTGGTGCGAGGCGCCTCGTTTGCGCTCTCTGCTAATCACATCAGTTCCTACGTATAAGATGGTCGATAGGTTCCCGGGGATGCAGCTTTTATCGGCTATCTTGTTCGTTATTCGGACCGGCACCTTCATTTGTTGGGAAAAGCCGGGTCAAAACAACGTCTGGTAGGGATACGCGTGCGAGGGGCGATTCGTTCCACCATGTTGCAAGATATTTTCGCCCCAGACTCTGACGGACACTTAACCCAGTTTTGGAGCCAAGTTGCGGCCGGTGCGGTTTGTACTTTATCCGACGGATCTGGCGCTGCGGCCAACAAACCTATAGATGGCACAGAGTTCGTCGCCGGTAGAGCCGTACTCCTTCTGCTGAGCGATGGCGGCGAGGTCTGCGACGTGGTCGGCTGCGGTCATGGCGACGGGCCCCATCCAGAGGCAACGGAAGGCAGTGTGGCGATCGAGCAGAGAGCCGTGCTCGGCGTTGGCGTAGAGCAGGTCGAAAGGGTGAGGGCTAGCGGTGAGGCTGCGTTCCACGTGTTGGAGGAAGCGGCGCAGGATGGGCCGTTCAAAGGGATGGAAGAGAAAGGCGACGGTGGGTGCCTCGGGCAGCGGGTGCAGCGTGGCGTCGGCGAGGTGCAGGGAGAGCGGAGCCAGCGCGTTGGACTCGACATCATGCCGCCAGAGTCTAATATTGGCATGAGCGATGGCAACGAGCGCTGGGTTAAGCTCGACGCCTTCCACGCGCAGGAACGGAACTTGCGAGGCCAGCAGCATGGCGCGGCCCTTGCCGGCGCCGACGTCGAGAAAGACGGTCTGCTCGATAGGCTGAGGCGAAGTTTGATCGATCCAGATATCAAGCAGGCCGCGCAGGATGCTGGGAGCCACACCGTAGTAGGCGGTTAGGTCTTCGACTTTGGCCGTCGTCTGCTTTGCGATGACCTTGCCGGAGAGCAGGCCAGAGGTGTCCGTGCCGTGGAGCTGGTCAAAGGGGTGGACGGCGGGCTGGCGTTTGGCGCGGGGCATCTGACTGGATGATAGCGGTGGAGGTAAGGGAGGGAAGTGCCTAGACGCAAAGTGCGCGAAGGATGCCGAGTTTCGCGAAGTCAGCTACAAGATGGGAAAGAGCGCCGGGAGCAGCGTGACGGTTACGCGGGAGATGGCTTCAAGTCCGAGCAGGCGGTTTTCAATCTGGGCGGAGAGTTGGGAGTTTGCGGCCTCGTCGGTGCCGGGTGCGTGCAGTGTGATGTGGGCATGCAGGCGGGGGATGGCGCCGGGCGCATCGGGGTCGGGCGTGAGCGTGGCGGAGCGGACGAGGTTCGCGGCGACGATGTTGCGGCGATCGAGTGGAAGATAGCAGTCGCGCAGAGCGAGGAGCAGATCGGCCTCAGTGAAGGGCGTGCCGGTCATTTTGCGAGATCGCGGTGGTTGGCAGCGCAGTCGTCGACGTGGTTGCGGGCGTTGGCCTGCCACTGTGGCTGTCGGTAGAAGAGCAGCCAGGTCTTGCAGGCGCGTACTTGCGCGAAGTCGTCGCCGTAGGGGGTGGTGGCGTCGCCTTCAGTGGCGGAGCGCAGGGCGTTGAAGGCTGGGAGGAACTGGGCGTCGGGGGCGTCGCGCAGGGCGGCGGCGCGATCAAAGGCCGACCAGGCAGAGACGGTGACGGCGCTGGGCTGTTCGGATCGCAGCTCTGCGTTGTGGCGGCGGCGGTATTGAACGATGTTGAAGACGAAGAGGCAGATGATGATGGCGAGAAGGACGAAGTGGCGGGGGCGGAGAGTCATGCCTCCTAACGCTCACCCTGCTTCGTATGCGTGTCGCTGGATGAATTCCGGCTAATGGGTTTTGCGGCTGCCTTAGCAGCCTCCTGCTCTCTGAAGCGTCGTTCAAGATCTTGTGTCACCTGAATGCGCTCGGGCATTGAATCGGTCGCTGCAGCACGAAAGTTTACCGGCATCAGACCACCTCCAGAGTTGGCTCAGGTTCTTCGCGCTCTACTCGAACCAAGCACGTTGAAAACCATTCTACTCCGTTTGATACCACACGCAACGTGAGCTTTACCCATAGGATATTGGCAATTGGTGGTGCAATTTTCCAATATTGAATATCGTTGATGGCTTCTCCGGGTTCGATCTTGTCATTCATCAGGAAGACACGGAACAATTCAATGCTATCTTCGGATAAATCCTTGCGTACGACCGACAATTCGCAAAATGTTCCCTCCTGTTGTACGGTGTGCTGGGCTGCCCCGATGTTTCGGACAACACACTTGACATCACCATACAGTGAGCCTCTAGCGAAGACGGTGCCGACAACCTCTAATTCGAGTTTCTGTTCGTAGGTGCGACTCTTTCGATAATTCCAGAATGTCCATAGACCACCGATAAAGACTGCTCCAAGTTTGATGGCCTTGTCGAACACGTCTAGCCAGAACGAAGCGGCGGGATGGAGTGGACTATCGAGCATAGTGAAGTCTGATCTTAGTGGGTCCGGTCGACGAGGTACTGTGCGAGCGATTTGAGAGGAGCGGCGGCTTCGCCGAAGGGAGCGAGTGCGGCGAAGGCGTCCGCGATGAGCTCGGCGGCGTCATGGCGCGATTGCTCGATGCCGAAGACGGCGGGCCAGGTGGCCTTGATTGCGGCGGTGTCCTTACCGGCGGTCTTGCCGAGCTGCTCGGAGGATTGGGTGACGTCGAGGATGTCATCGACGATCTGGAAGGCGAGTCCGGCTTTTTCCCCGAAGGTGCGGAGGCGGGAGATGGTGTCGATGTGAGTGTGTGCAGGAGTTTGGACGAGGCCGAGGAGACCGCCGCAGACGATCGAAGTGGTGATGAGCGCGCCGGTCTTGGCACGGTGAATGCGGTCGACGAGTTCGGCAGTGGGCTTGTGGCCTTCGCCTTCGATGTCCATGACCTGACCGCCGATCATTCCGGGAGGGATGGCGCCGCCGACGCCGGTGCCGATGGCGAGAGAGAACTCGCGTAGGATCTCGACGATGGTGGCGGGTGGCGCGGGGAGCTGCGCGAGCGTCTGGAAGGCGAGGGTCTGCAGCGCGTCGCCGGCGAGGATGGCGATGGCTTCGCCGAAGACGACGTGGCAGGTGGGTTGGCCGCGGCGCAGGTCGTCGTTGTCGAGGGCGGGAAGGTCATCGTGGATGAGCGAGTAGGTGTGAACCATCTCGATGGCCGCGCCGAGATCTGCTGCGCCTTCGGGGAGGCTCCCGGCGACCATGCGCGCGGCCTCCATGCAGAGGATGGGGCGGAGGCGCTTGCCGCCCGCGAAGGTGCTGTGGCGCATGGCGCGATGGATGGAGTGCGGCTCGGTGGTCGCGGAGGGCAGCAGGCGCTCCAGCGCGGAGTCGGCGAGCGCAGCGCCGGACTTGAGCAGCGTCGCAACATCTGTGGCAGGGAGAGTGGGCACGGCGGCTTTCATGGGTCAGGTTGATTCTACGTGACGGCGCGTGCAGAAGGTGAGGGCTAGAGCCAGCAGCCCGCAGAGGCTGAGCGCGAGGCCGAGATTCTGGTCCCAGGTGCGGTGCCAGGAGATGTCGATGGTAGAAGGACCGGCGGGGAGAGCGACGGCGATGAGGCCGTCGTCGCGCTGCAGATGTGGAAGCAGAGGGTTGCCGTTGCGGGTAATGATCCAGTTGGGGTAGTCGCGGAGGTGAAGGATGAGCGCTGCGGGTTGCGTGAGGTTGAACGTGAGGTAGCGTGGCGCCGGTGTGGAGAGAGTCTGCGCGTCATGGATAGGCGTGTCGTCCGTCTGGAGTGAGGGGTTGAGTTCAGCAGCGGTCGGCGTTGAGTAGGGCGCGGGCGCGTTAGGGTCGGCGGCAAGCCAGTAGCCGGGCAGGTCGGTGCGAAGGACATCGTTGTCGGCATCGGTGGGGGTGTACTCGTCCGTGGGTTGCGCTCCGTGGTGACCGCGAAAGAGAGCTGCGATCGCCGCGGGCCGACTGGCAGGGGCGCTCGGCTGCGCGTAAAGGCGGTATCCCAGCACTGTAAGTGCCAGCGTGAGGACGAGTGCCGTCCACCAAGGCAGTGCGCGTGGGAGGCGATTACAGAGTAGCGCAAATGCCAGCGCGAGTACTGCAGAGAGGATCGTCAGCAGACGCCAGGGAAATTGCAGGTAAGCGAGCTCCGGAAGATGCAGCCACAGCGGCGTGGAGAGTGGTACCAGCAGAAAGGCGATGACGAGTGTAAGAAGAGCGAGGAGTGGTGGCAGCTTGCGTCTTGAGGATTCTTCCGGCTTGTAGCGGGCGAGCCATAGAGCGCTGATGGCGGCGATCGCGAGCGCCAGAAGAGAGATGGCGAGCCGG
>Ga0302157_10004178_pt1 | contig 15802 bp, 10 predicted proteins | sample I_Bog_N3_3_FD_193502 | JGI IMG/M metagenome (GOLD analysis project Ga0302157, IMG submission 193502) | Peat permafrost microbial communities from Stordalen Mire near Abisko, Sweden - I_Bog_N3_3 | ecosystem: Environmental > Terrestrial > Soil > Wetlands > Peat | place: Sweden: Abisko, Stordalen...
CCTCGAGACATTCGCCCCGCTGCTCACCGGTGTCTTCGGGACTTCGGAGGACCGACCCCCGGAGGAGGCCGACGATCCCACCCGGGCACCCTCCCTCCGATACCGGATCGCCGACCGATCCATCGGCACCACCAACCCGGTCCTGAAGGCGGTCACCGACCTGGTCGCCCTGCTGGCCGGCCGGTTCGACGCCGCCTCCGTCCTCGACTTCGTCGCTTCGTCACCCGTCCGGCACCGGTTCGGGTTCACCGACGACGACCTGGCCCGGATCACCGGCTGGGTGGACGACACCCGCATCCGCTGGGGGATCGACGCCCGCCACCGGCTGGCCTTCGGGGTGCCGGCCGGGGTGGCCGGCAACACCTGGCGGGCCGGCCTCGACCGCCTGCTGGTGGGGACGGCCGTCCACGGGGACGACCTGACCCTGGCGGTGGGGGAGGTGGCGCCGTTCGACGCGTCCATCGAAGACCCCACGCTGCTGGGCCGGCTGGCCGAGATCGTCGACACCCTGGACCGCCTCCAACAGCAGACCGGTACTGCCCGGCCCATCGCCGGGTGGACCTCGCTGGTGGCCGGGGCGGCCACTGATCTGGTGTCGGTGGAGCCCGACCAGCAGTGGCAGCTCGACCAGCTGGGCCGCACCCTGGCCCAGGTGGTCGAGGACTCCTCGGGGCCAGACGGTGGCAGCTCGTCCACCGGGCTCACCTTCGCCGACCTCCGCCGCATCCTCGACTACGAGCTCCGGAGCTCCCCCGGGCGGCCCAACTTCTTCCGGGGTGGCATCACCGTCACCTCCACCACCCCACTCCGTGGCCTGCCGGCCCGGGTGGTCTGCCTCCTCGGCATGGATGAGGGCGCCGGAGGGACCGGCACCGTCGACGGCGACGACCTGCTGGCGGCGGCCCCCCGGATCGGTGACCGCGACCCGCGGGCCGACGCCCGGCAGGCCCTGTTGGAGGCGGTGCTGTCGGCCGGTGATCGATTGGTAGTGGTCCGGACCGGTTTCGACGTCCAGAAGAACCAGCCCACCCCGCCGTCGGTGGTGGTGGCGGAGCTGCTGGACGCCCTGGACGCCACCCTCGACCCGACCCACCGGACGGTGGACGACCACCGACTGGAGGTCGTCCATCCCCGCCAGCCCTATGACCCCGGCTGCTTCACCCCCGACCCGGTCACCGGGCAGCCTTGGAGCTTCGACCCGGTGACCCTGGCGGGAGCCCGCGTCCGACGGCACCGGCACCCCGGCGACATCCGACCGTTCCTCAACGCCCCGCTGGCCCCCGCCCCGCCCGGCGACATCGCCCTCGACGACCTCCAGCGGTTCTTCCGACACCCGGTGCAGCACTTCCTCGAACAGCGCCTCGGGGTCCGGCTGCCGCGGTCCGAGGACCGGCACGAGCCGGTGGTCCCCCTCGACCTGTCGGGCCTCGAGCAGTGGGGCGCCGGCGATCGGCTCCTCACCGCCCTGCTCGACGGCGCCTCCGCCGACCGGTGGGCGACGTTCGAACGCCGGCTGGGCACCCTCCCCCCCGGGGCCCTGTCCGACGCCGTCCTCGAGGACGTCCGGAGCCGGGCCGAGGAGCTGTACACCGCGGCGGTCAACCGCCGACTGGTGCCCGGGCCGGGCGAACCGGTGCCGGTCGACGTGACGCTGGACGACGGCACCCGGGTCACCGGCTCGGTGCTGGTCCGGCTGGCGGCTCCCGGGGTGGGCCCGTGCCGGGTGACCTACTCGCGGGCCAAGCCCGAGCACCGGGTGGCTGCCTGGCTCGACCTGGTGGCCCTGGCCGCCACCGATCCGGACACCACCTGGCGCTCGGTGGCCATCGGGCGGAAGGAGCAGGGCCCGTCCGGCACCCGCATCGTCGAGTTGTTCCCGGCCGACGACCCGCTCGACGCCGCCCGTGGACTCGAGGTGGCCGTCGACCTCTATCGCAGGGGGATGACCGAGCCGATTCCGCTGTTCGCCCGCCTTTCGGAGGCTGTCGCCGACCACCGGCACCGTCCGACCGACTGGCGGGACTTCGACGGACGGGGTGACGGTGACGACGACCACAACGCCTTCGTCTACGGCCGCTACGACTTCGACGAGCTGATGGCCCTCGCGGCCACCGACGCCGATCCCGCCGGGTCCGGGCCGCGGGTGGAGCGGTATGCCGCCTCCCTCTGGGAGACCATCCGCCGGACCTCCAAGGAGCCGGCCGGGCCGAAGCCAACCAGAGGGAGCGGGTCGTGAGCCCGGGGACCGTCGAGCGGTTCGACCTGGCCGACCCGCTCCCCCGCGGCACCCTGGCCATCGAGGCCAGCGCCGGGACCGGAAAGACCTACACCCTGGCCGCCCTGGCGGCCCGGGCCATCGCCGAGCTGGGGGTGCCAGCCGACGACCTCCTGGTGGTCACCTTCACCCGGGCCGCCACCCGGGAGCTCCGCAACCGGGTGCGCACCCAGCTGGTCCACGTGGCCCAGGCGCTCCGGCATCCCACCGCCTCCGAGCCCGACCCCTGGATCACCGAGTTGGGCACCGCCGACCCCGCCGAACGGCAGCGACGGGCCGACCGGCTCGACCGGGCCGTCACCGAGTTCGACGCCGTCACCATCACCACCATCCACGGGTTCGCCACCCAGGTGCTGGGGACGCTCGGGGCCGGCTCGGGCATCGACCCCGACGTCACCCTGGTGGACGACGCCACCGAGCTGCGCACCGAGGTGTGTGCCGACCTCCTGGCGGCCGCCGCCGTCACCACCCCGGACCCTGGACGGCTGCCCACCCTCAAACGCCTGGTGGAGGCCACCGGTCGGCGGTGCAGCATGCCCGACCTGGTGCTGGCGCCCGGTCCCGCCGACGGGTGCGACGACGCCGCCGCCCTGCAGCTGGTGGAGCTGGTCGACCGGGCCGTCACCGAGATCGCCGACCGCCGGCTTCTGGCGGGCACCATGAGCTTCGACGACGTCCTCCTCCACCTTCGGACGGCCCTGGAGGGCGACGGCGGAGACGCGGTACTGGCCTCACTTCGGGGCCGGTACGCCGTGGCCCTGATCGACGAGTTCCAAGACACCGACCCGGTGCAGTGGGCCATCTTCTCCGCGCTGTTCGGCGAGGCGTCACCCGACAGTCGGCTGGTGCTGGTCGGTGATCCCAAGCAGGCGATCTACTCGTTCCGGGGCGCCAACGTCCACACCTTCTCCCGGGCTACCGAGGAGGAGGACGTCGAGCGGCGGTCGCTGGAGACCAACTGGCGATCGGACGGCGCCCTCCTGCGGGCGCTGAACGCCTTGTTCGCCGGCACCACCTTCGGTGACGACCGGATCGCCTACGTCGAGGTGGAGGCGGCACCCGACAACCAGGCCAAGCGGTTGACCGACGCCGGGGGCACCGCCATCGCCCCCCTGGACATCCGGCTGGCCGTCGGTGGGGACCTGGACCGGAACAAGACCAGACCCAACGCCATCGCCGCCCCGGCCGCCGATCGCGCCGTCTACGGCGACCTCGGCGCCCACCTGGTTGAGCTGCTCGCCGGGGCCAGGCTGCCGGCCGAGGGAGGCGACACCCGCCCGGTCCGGCCCTCCGACATCGCCGTGCTGGTGAAGTCGCACCGGGAGGCGGAAGCCGTCCAGCGCGAGCTGCTGGCCCGGAAGGTGCCGGCGGTGCTGGCCCGGGGCACCTCCGTCCTCACCTCACCGGCCGCCGGCCACTGGCGGCTGCTGCTCGAGGGCCTGCTCCGTCCCAGTGACCCGCGCCGGGCCCGCGGCTACGCCCTCAGCTGGTTTTCCGCCCACGACGCCACCGACGTCGCCACCCTCGATGACGACACCCTGGGCACCATTCAGGACCAGCTCCACGGGTGGAACGAGGTCCTGGAGCACCGGGGGGTGGCCGCCTGGGCCCGGCAGGTCCTGGCCGACAGCGGGGTGGAGGCCCGGGTGCTGGCCGAACCGGAGGGTGACCGGTTGGTGACCGACCTCCACCACCTGGCCGAGCTGTTCCAGGCCGCCGCCCACCACGACCGGCTCCACCTGTCCGGGCTGCTGGCCGTGCTCAACCGCGAGCCCGAGCAGACGGCTGATGCCGACATCGATGCCGGTGGCTCGGCGCGCCGGATCGAGTCGGACGACCGGGCGGTGCAGATCATGACCGTCTGGGCGGCCAAGGGGCTGGAGTTCCCCATCGTCTGCGTCCCCACCCTGTGGCGCACGCCGCTGAAGTTCGGCATCCAACCCATTCCGGTCATCTACCAGGACCCGGTCACCGGGGCCCGGACCGAGGACCTGGCGCCGGGGGCCGGATGGCCCACCGCCGAGGCGTCCGACCGACGCCGGTCGCTGTCCGACCGCGAGGCCATCGGCGAGAACCTCCGCCTGCTCTATGTGGCCCTGACCCGGGCGCAGCACCACGCGGTGGTGTGGTGGTCCCGGGTCCAGGGGAGCGAGGCCTCGGGCCTGAGCCACCTGCTCTTCTGCCGCACCGACGGGGTGATCGACCCGACGTTCGCCGACGAGAAGATCACCCCTCCGGCCGACGAGGAGGCGCTCGGGGCCCTGGACGGGCTGGTGGCCCGGTCGAGTGGATCCATCGTGGCAGAGGTCATCGGCAAGCCCGGGAAGCGGACCACCTGGCAGGGAACGCCCCGGACCGGCGACGAGGGTGACCTGGCGGTGGCCGACCGACCGGACCACCTCGACCGATCGCGACATCGGTGGTCGTTCAGTGCCGTCACCCAGCAGTTCGAGGTCGAGCGCGGCGATCCCTACGACCAGAGCCTGTCCGACGGCGGCGCCGCCGATGAGGGCGGGGCCGACGAGACCACCGACCCCGATGGGTTCGACCTCCCGGCCGAAGGCGACCCGACCCCGGTGTCGGCGACATCCCCCATGGCATCGCTGCCGGCCGGCCCTGCGTTCGGCAACCTGGTCCACGCCGTCTTCGAGACGCTCGACTTCGCCGACGCCGACCTCGACGCCACCATCCAACTGCGTCTCGACGAGGCCCTGGCCACATTGCCGGTGGACCTCACCCCGACCGGTGTCGACGAAGCCACCCCGGAGGAGGGACGGGAGCTGCTGGTGGCCGGCATGCGGGCGGCCATCGAGACGCCGCTCGGAGCCCGCTTCTCCGACCTGCGCCTCCGCGACGTGCCCCACGCCGACCGGCTGAACGAGCTGTCGTTCGAGCTTCGACTGGGCGATGTTGCCCGCTACGCCACCGTGGGCGACATCGGACGCCTGGTCTCCGACCACCTGGGTGACGACGACCCGTTGCAGCCGTGGGCCCGGGACCTGGCCGCCGGGGCGATCGAGGTCGATCTGGCCGGCCACCTGACGGGGTCGATCGACCTGGTGTTCCGGACCCCCGGCCCCGTCCCCCGATTCGTGATCGCCGACTACAAGACGAACCGCCTCACCCCGCGGGGCGAGCCACAACGGGAGGACGACTACGCCCGCCGGCCGATGACGGCGGCCATGGCCGAGCACCACTACCCGCTCCAGGCGCTGCTCTACTCGGTGGCCCTCCACCGGTATCTGCGGTGGCGGCTCGAGGGCTACGACCCGGCCGTCCACCTCGGTGGCGCCGTCTACCTGTTCGTCCGGGGGATGACCGGTTCCGGCGTCACCGTCGAGGACGGCCACCCGCACGGCGTGTTCGACTGGGCGGTGCCGCCGGCCCTGGTGGTGGCGCTCAGCAACCTCCTCGACGGCCACCCGGGCACCGGGTCGGCGTCGTGACCGCCACCGTCATGGTGCCCGAGCAGGTGGCGGTGCTCCAGCCGTTCGTCGACGCCGGGGTCTTCGACGCCGGCGAGGTGCAGCTGTGCGCCGCCTTCGTCCGCCTGGTAGGCGACCTCTCCGGCGATGAGCTGGTCGCCCTGGCGGTGGCGGCCCGCGGCCCGCGGCTCGGCCACGTCTGCATCGACCTGGCCGACGTCGAGCGACTGGTGGTCGACGTCGGAGGCGATCCGGTGGGCGACCTCCCCTGGCCGCCCCTCGACCGGTGGACGGCGTCCCTGGCCGTCTCCAACCTGGTGGCGCCGTCCGATGCCCACCGGGAAGGGCCGCTCCGTCCACTGGTCTGGGACGGCCGCCTCTACCTCCACAAGCTGTTCCACCACGAGCTCGCCGTCGCCACCGACCTGGCGCACCGTGCCGCCGGCTCGGACACCGGCGACGCCGACGCGCTGGAGGAGGTGCTCGACGGCCTGTTCGGCCCCGACGACCCGTCGGACCCCGACCGGCAGCGGGGTGCGGTGCGGACGGCCCTGACCCGACGGGTCTCCGTCATCGCCGGTGGGCCCGGGACCGGAAAGACCCGCACCATCGCCCGCCTGCTGGCGGCCGCCCGGCAGGTGGCCGCCGGCCGGGGCGAGGTCCTCGACGTGGCGCTGGCCGCCCCGACCGGGAAGGCGGCCGGCCAGATGACCGACGCCCTGCTGCAGGCGGTGGCGATGGCCGAGGCCGAAGGGGTGCTCGACCCCGCCATCGCCGACGTCTTGCGCCAGCAGCAGGCGGTGACCCTCCACCGCCTGCTCGAGGGCATCCCGGGGGTGGGCTTCCGGCGCGATGCCCGGCGTCCGCTCCCCCATCAGCTGGTCATCGTCGACGAGACCTCCATGGTGTCGCTGCCGCTGATGGCGCACCTGCTGGCGGCGGTCCGACCCGACGCCACCCTGGTGCTGGTGGGCGACCCCGACCAGCTGGCCAGCATCGAGGCGGGCTCGGTGATGAGCGATGTGGTGGGACCGGGCGACTCGGCCGCTTCCGACGGGGGGTCCCCGTTGGCGGGTCGGGTCACCGTGCTCACCCGCTCGCATCGCTTCGCCGAGGACTCGGCCATCGACGCCCTCCGGACCGCGGTGCGCAACGGCGATGCCGACGGTGCCATCGAGGTACTGACCGGACCGCAACCGGATGCCGTCTGGATCCGAGACACCGACGAGCCGGCCATCGACCGGCTGGTCGGGAAGCTGGTGGCGGCGGCCCGGGAGTCGATCGTGGCCGCCCAGTCCGGCGACGCCGTCGCCGGACTGGAGGCGATGACGCGGATAAAGGTGCTGGCAGCCACCCGGCACCAGCCCTTCGGGCTCTACGACTGGACCCGACGGATCGAACGGGCCATCCAGGCGTTCGATCCCCCCGTCCGGACCGGCCCGCGCTGGTATGTGGGCCGACCGGTCATCGTGACCGCCAACGACCAGCCGAACCGGCTGCTCAACGGGGACGTGGGCCTGGTGGTCCGCCACGGGGACGGGATGGCGGTGGCCTTCCCCGGGGCCGCCGGACCCCGCCTGGTGTCCCCGTCCCAGCTCGAGCGGGTGGAGACCTGGTGGGCGATGACCATCCACAAGAGCCAAGGCTCCGAGTTCCCCCACGCCGTGGTGTCGCTGCCGGCCGACACCTCGCCGATCCTCACCCGCCAGCTCCTCTACACGGCGATCACCCGGGCCAAGGACCGGGTCACGGTGGTCGGCGGCGAGTCGGCCATCCGGGGAGCCATCGAACGACCGATCGCCCGAGCGTCCGGGCTGCGGCACCGGCTGTGGCCCGAAGCATGAACGATCCGAACGTACCAGGGGGGTGGCGATGGAACTGTGGGAGCTGACGGCACGGGAGTCGATCCGGGACCTGGTGGCCCGCTACAACGCCAACGGCGACGCCGGACGGTTCGACCAGGTGATCGAGCTCTTCACCGCCGACGCCCGGATGGAGATCGGTGACGGGCGGCCGGCCCGGGTAGGACCGGAGGCGATCCGCTCCCTCTTCACCGGCGTCCGGGACAGCAAGGGAGCTGACAACCGGCCCACCTACCTCCGGCACTGCACCAGCACCCTCCAGATCGACCTGGTGGACCAGGGGTCGGCCATCAGCCGGTGCTACTTCTTCGTGCTGACCGACGTCGGCCTCGATCACTGGGGTCGCTACGTCGACGAATACACCAGGGTGGGGGCGGATTGGCGCTTCGTTCGGCGCCGGGTCACCACCGACGGCTTCTCCCCCAATTCGCGATTCCGGCCGTGAGTCGGGCAGGTACCTCCCTTCTCTGCGGGGGTCGGAATGCGGCTGACCCATTCCCGCACTGGCTTCACCCGGCGCAGTGTCGAACGACGACGGTAGGGTTCCAACATGTCGAGCGCATGGCCATCGGTCTCCTATGAGGACTGGACTGCCACCTGCGACACCCTTCATGCCCACACCCAGCTCCTGGGCAAGCTGGCGGTGGCGCTGGCTCCACCGGAGCCGCAACTGCAGCACGCCGCGCTCCGACTGACGGCAAGAGGGTGGGAGACCGCTCCGCTGCCGGCACCGGATGGATCCGGTGCGCTGGTGGTGGCACTGGATCTCCGCTCTCATGAGGCGGTGGTCGAGCACAGTGGCGGGCGGACCGAACGGGTGGCACTCACCCCCGGACGATCGGTCGGGGCAGTCACCCGAGCCGTGCTGGACGCGGTGCGAGCTCTGGGTGGCGAGGTGACCATCGATCCCACGCCACAGGAGGTGTCGTGGAACGTCCCCCTCGATGAGGATGACCTCCACGTCGAGTACGACCCGGACCAGGTGACGGCGTACTTCGCCGCCGCCACCCAGGCGGCCCTGGTGTTGGCCGACTTCCGGGCGGCCTACCGGGGACGATCCACCCCGGTCAACGCCTGGTGGGGCTCGTTCGACCTGGCCACCAACCTCTTCTCCGGACGGCCGGCCGAGCCGCCGTCCCAGGACTTCATCATGCGGAACGCCATGGATTCCCAAGAGGTGGCCATCGGCTGGTGGCCGGGCGATCAGCGCTACGCCAAGGCGGCCTTCTACGCCTACACGTATCCGGCACAACCCGGATTCTCCACTGCCACCCTGCCGGTGAAGCAGGCGCGATGGGACGATGGGCTCGGGGAGTACGTCCTCGACTGGGACGCCGTCCGATCAGCAGCCGATCCGCACGGACTGGCCGTCGAGTTCGCCCACGCGGTCTTTCAGCATGCCTGCTCGCTCTGCGACTGGGACCCAGGGCTGGCCGGCAGTGCGGCGGGCTCACCTCCGCCGGTGGTGTGACCCCCCGGCACCGCCTTCACTGATTGCTTCCAGTGCAGTTTCTTGCTTAATCTGCCGGTCGAGCGTTCATCGCTCCACTCCCTCGGCAGAAGGGCAGGGCCGTGACCGGAAACCAAGAGCTTCCAACAATTGGCCCCGTCGCTCGGTATGAGCAGGGCATTCTGGACCGGATCACCGACTTCAACGATCCCCATCAGGAATGGCGGCGACTCTTCTCCGAACTGCTGGGCACCTTCATGCTGGTACTCGTAGCTGCCGGCGGCGGCATGATGGGCCAGGCATTCCCCAACACCATCGGTCGCTCGGCGGCGGTGGTGGCGCCGGGCCTGATGGTCCTGGGGATCATCCTGTTCATGGGCAAGGTCTCCGGTGCCCATCTGAATCCTGCGGTCAGCATCGCCTTCGCCCTGCGTCGCGACTTCCAATGGCGACGGGTGCCCGGCTACATCGTGGTGCAACTGATCGGTGCCACGCTGGCTGCCCTGGTGTTGCGCGAGGTCATCACGGTGTCCGCCAAGTACGGATCCAACTACCCAGCACCCGGTCACTCCCAGATGGCGGCCTTCTGGATGGAGCTGCTCCTCACCACCGGATTGGTCAGCGTGATTCTCGGTACCGCCTCAGGGGCGCAGAATGTCGGTCTCTTCGGTGCCATCGGGGTGGGTTCCTACATCGCCCTGGCCGGGCTGTGGGGTAGTCCGCTGTCAGGAGCTTCGATGAACCCGGCTCGCACCTTCGGACCCGATCTGGTGAGCCATACCTTCACCGGTTATTGGGTGTACGTGGCGGGGCCCCTGGCCGGTGCGCTACTGGCGGTGGGTATTGCCTTCGTCCTCCGTGGACCCGGGGGAGGCCGATCGGGCTCGGGGGCCGCCCAAGGCGACCTGCTCACCGAGCCCTACAACGCCGGGAAGTCGTAACGAAGCCACCGGAGTAGGGCGAAGTGACGGTGGCGGGATGCCTCCGTCGACCGGGAACGTGACATTGGAGGTCAGATGACCCACGGACTTGTCGCTGTCTACATGTGTTCGTCCCGTTACAGCGGCCCCCACCCGTGCTCGGCTTTCGAGTACTACAGCGGGTGGATCGCACTACCGATCGTCATCATCGTCGGCCTCTTCTCCCACCAGGGTTACCGCTACCGTCGGCGTCGGCAGTCGTCATTCACCGATGACACGGTGATGGACAGAACGCAGCTCGAATCGTCCGGCCCGACCCGCCCGCCGCAAGAAAGCGCCGGGTTCAACGAGCAGTCGCCGATCGCCGGATTGGCGTCGCCGGGCGCCACATCCGCAGGCGCTCCACCGGCGGGTTGGTATCCGGATCCCGATCGCCCCGGTCAGCAGCGCTACTGGTACGGCGATCATTGGGCGCCGTCGTTGGCCCCCGGGGTCAGCCCGGGGGGTGTTCCCGGTGCCGCGCCGGGCGCGCCGCCGCCGGCGTCAGGCCGGTCCGAAGACGCTCCAGGTTGGGGTTCGGCTTCCTACTGAGGGCCCCGCGTCTCGACGCAGTTGTCGCGGTCCTCAGCTTGCGTGGCGGAGGACCGTCTACCAATCACGGCGCCAGGACGTTCCAGACCGGAGCGGAGACGGCGTTGGGCTGCACGGGTGCCCGGACCATGGCCAGCCGGTCGAAGGCGGTGGTGGTCGTCTCTCCCCGGAGGCCCTTGGTGGTCGGCATCCTCAAGGCCACGGACGATCACCCCCGGCGCGGCGGTGGCGGGACCGAAGCCGTCACCGAATCTGGAGCGGGGGTATCGGACCGGGCCTCCCGATCGTCGCCGAGGATGGCAACGCCAGGATGGGGCCGGTCGTCGTCACCAGATCGACCACCGCCACCATGAGCAGACGAAGTGTCCACGCCGAGGTCCGATGGCGTCGCCGGGGGTGTCGTGCGGACGTCACCTCCCGAAGCCACCGAGGAAGGCGGGCTGACGTCGGACCCACCATCCGGTGGGTTCCGGTTGAAGAAGCGACGTTCGGGGAAGGGTAGAAGGACATCACATCACGTGGGTGGGACCACACGAGCAGGGGAGGAACGGCCGGGGGGCGCAGGGCACAACCAACAAGGGGGATCACATGACCGTCGTTACCGATGAACCGATCGAGCCGCTGGAGAAGGCGCCAAGTCGGCTGCCTGCGCTCCATGCGGTGGCTGACCCGGCGCCACTGGGGCTGGCCGCCTTCGCCATGACCACGCTGGCGTTGAGTCTCTACAACGCCAACGTCTGGGCAGCGGGCATCTTTCCTGCGCTGGCCCTGGCCCTGGTGTACGGAGGGTTCGCCCAACTGCTGGCCGGGATGTGGGAGTTCGTCCGGAAGAACACCTTCGGGGCGCTGGCCTTCACCTCCTACGGGGCGTTCTGGATCTCCTACTACGTCTTCGTCCACTTTTTGGCCCCTGCCATCAAAGTCAGTGCCGTGCCGCAAGCCGCCGGGGTATTTCTGCTGGGTTGGACGATCCTGACCTTCTACCTGATGCTGGCGGCGCTGCGGGTCTCCGGTGCGGTGCTCGGGGTGTTCGTGGCGCTGACCGTCACGTTCGTGCTCCTCACCATCGGTGCCTTCGAGTCGAACAGCACCATCACCCACGCCGGTGGCTGGGTCGGGATCGTGACGGCGGCGATCGCCTTCTACGCCTCGGCGGCCGGGGTCATCAACGAGACATTCAAGAAGCCACTGATTCCGGTGTTTCCGCTGGCTCCAAAGGAGTAGAAAAAGAGTGGCGCCGGCGACGGCCCGAAGGGGAGGAACCATCATGGATGACGATCGAGAAGAGGGCCTTTCCGCGCTCCTCCACGAGACGCGGACCTTTCCGCCTCCAGAGGAGATGGTCAGGAGAGCCAATGCCCGTCCCGGAATCTACGAGGAGGCGAACGCCGATCCGGTGGCGTTCTGGGCTGGCCAGGCCGAGCAGCTCCAGTGGGAGACGCCCTGGACCACGGCACTCGACTGGCAGCTGCCGTTCGCCAAGTGGTTCGTGGGCGGCAGGCTGAACGTGGCGGTCAACTGTGTCGACCGCCACGTCGAGGCGGGGCTGGGAGCCAGGGTCGCCTTCCATTGGGAGGGCGAACCCGGGGACACCCGGACCATCACCTACGACGACCTCTTGAAGATGGTGAGCCAGGCCGCCAACGCACTCATCGAGATGGGTGTGCGGACCGGCGACAAGGTGGCCATCTACATGCCGATGATCCCCGAGACGGTGGTGGCCATGCTGGCGTGTGCACGCCTGGGTGCCCCCCATACGGTGGTCTTCGGTGGGTTCTCCCCTGATGCCCTGCGGGGCCGGATCTTGGACTGTGACGCCCACTTCGTGATCACGGCCGACGGCGGCTACCGCCGAGGCTCCGCCAGTCCCCTGAAGGCCGCCGTCGACGAGGCGGTGACCGAATGCCCGGATGTGGAGAAGGTACTGGTGGTGCGGCGCACCGGTCAGGACGTGGACTGGGTGGATGGTCGCGACATCTGGTGGCACGACGTCGTCGACCGTCAGTCTGAGGTGCACCGGGCCGAGGCATTCGACGCCGAGCACCCGCTCTACATCATGTACACCAGCGGCACCACGGCCAAGCCCAAGGGGATCCTCCACACCTCGGGCGGCTACCTGACCCATGTGTCGGCCACGCATCGTCTGATCTTCGATCTGAAGCCCGAGGAGGACGTCTTCTGGACGGCCGCCGACATCGGTTGGGTGACGGGCCACAGCTATATCGTCTACGGCCCCTTGGCCAACGGCACCACGTCGGTGATGTACGAGGGCACGCCGGACACCCCGGGTCGGGACCGGTGGTGGCAGATCATCGAGAAGTACAAGGTCAATATTCTCTACACCGCACCCACCACCATCCGGACGTTCATGAAGTGGGGAGAGGAGCTCCCTGCCGGCCATGACCTCACGAGCCTGCGGCTGCTGGGTTCGGTGGGGGAACCGATCAATCCCGAGGCCTGGATCTGGTACCGCAAGCACATCGGCGGCGATCGGTGTCCGATCGTCGACACGTGGTGGCAGACCGAGACGGGTGGCGTCCTGATCACCCCACTGCCCGGCATCACGGCGACCAAGCCGGGGGCGGCCATGACACCGTTCCCCGGCATTTCGGTGGACATCATCGATAACGAGGGCGACTCGGTGGGCAACGACGAGGGTGGGTACCTGGTCATCACCCAACCGTGGCCCGGGATGCTGCGCGGTATCTGGGGCGACGATGAGCGCTACAAGGAGACCTACTGGGAGCGGTTCCCGGGGAAGTACTTCGCTGGCGACGGGGCCAAGCGCGACCAGGACGGTGACATCTGGCTGTTGGGGCGCGTCGACGACGTGATGAACATCTCGGGCCACCGGATCTCCACCACCGAGATCGAACACGCACTGGTGAGCCACCCGGCGGTGGCGGAGTCGGCGGTGGTCGGCGCCAGTGACCCCACCACCGGGCAGGCAATCGTGGCCTTCGTCACCGTGAAGGGGACGGGATTCGATGACGCGGCGGAGGGCGAGGTCTTCGTGGCCGAGCTGCGGAACCATGTCGCGCGAGAGATCGGACCCATCGCCAAGCCACGGCAGATCATGCTGACACCGGAGCTCCCGAAGACCCGGAGCGGCAAGATCATGCGCCGGCTCCTGCGTGACGTGGCCGAACATCGGGATCTGGGTGACGTGACGACCCTGCTCGATCCGACGGTGGTGAATGCCATCAAGGAAGGCATGGAAAGCGGAGCCGAGGACAAGGAGTAGCCCTACCGTGATCCCTTGGCCAAACACGTATTCACACGCAACGCGGACTTCACGTAGATCTCGGCGCGACTGGCCGCTGCTCCCCGCCTCCCACCGGATGGTCCCGGAGCGCAGAAACCGACAAATGTTCCTGGTGGTCGAGCACACGAGGAAGGCGTAGGGAGCACTTCCAACTCCGTGGCCGACCTCAGGCCGGCCAGGAGGACGGGCGCTCGTCGAGGATGACCGTCTTGGTCTCCAAGAAGGGCAGCAGGCCCTCTGTCCCACCCTCGCGACCGATCCCCGACTGCTTGAAGCCTCCGAAGGCGATGCCGAAATCGGTACGGAACGAGTTGTGTCCGACCGTGCCGGCCCGGAGCTGGCCGGCCACCTGGCGAGCCCGGTCCACGTCGGGAGTGAAGACCGAGGCGTTGAGCCCGTAGATGGAGTCGTTGGCGATGGCCACGGCATCCTGCTCATCGGTGGCCGGAATCACACTCAGGACCGGCCCGAAGATCTCCTCTCTGGCGATGGTCGACGAATTGTCGACATTGCCGAAGACCGTCGGCTCCACAAACCAGCCCCGGTCGAGGTGGCTGGGACGTCCACCACCGGTGGCCAGGGTGGCGCCCTCGGCCACCCCCTTTTCGATGTAGCCGAGGACCCGGTCGCGCTGTCGGCTGACCGCCAACGGACCCATCTGTGAGGCGGAGTCGAACTGCGTGCCCACCCTCACCTGCGAGAAGACGCCGGCCAGCGCCTCCACCAGCTCGTCGTGGCGCTGGCGGGACACCACGATCCGGGTCAGCGAGGAGCACACCTGCCCGGTCATCATGCACTCGGCCTGGGCGAGGGTGGCCGCAGTGGTGGCCAGGTCGGCGTCGTCGAGCACCACGGCGGCGGACTTGCCTCCGAGCTCCAGGGTGACCCGGGCGATGCGTTCGCCACACAGCGAGGCGATCCGCCGGCCGGCCGCCGTCGAGCCGGTGAAGGTGATCTTGTCGACCCGCGGGTCGCGCACCAGCAGCTCGGACACCTCCCGATCGGCGGTCAGCACATTCAGGACACCCGGCGGTAGTCCGATCTCCTCAGCCACCTCCGCCACCAGGTAGGCCTCGCCCGGTGCCTCCGGCGAGGACTTGAGGATCACCGTGCACCCGGCGACGAGGGCAGGGGCGATCTTGTTGCTGATCAGGCCCAAGGGGGCGTTCCACGGGATGATGGCGCCCACCACGCCGACCGGCTCGCGCACCAACAGTCCAAATCCCGGCTGGCTGGGCGTCGCCTCCTGCTCCCACTCGAAGGTGTCGGCGGTGCCGGCGTAGAAGTCGAACACCTGGGCGGCTCCGGCTCCGGCCCAGCGGGCGATCCGATGGAGGACTCCGGACTCACGGGGCCAGATCTGTCCGATCTCCTCGCTTCGGGCGGCAAGTCCGGCGGCCATCGCCCGCAGGTACTCCGCACGCTGGCGGTGGGTCAGCCGAGGCCAGGGTCCCTCGTCGAACGCCTGACGGGCGGACGACACCGCTCGGCTCATGTCCTCGGCCTGGGCCTCGGCCACCCGAAAGTAGAGCTCCTCGGTCCCGGGGTCGATGACGTCGATGGTGGCATCCGTGCTCGGGACCACCCACTGGCCACCGATGTAGAAGCGGTCGGCGTGTCGGATGGGAACGGTGATGTCGTCCTTCAGTGCCACGGTGTCCTCCTCGTCGTGCGCGGGCCCTCCGCACGGGATGAAGTTGCGTCTTCTGGGCCCCCAGAGCAAACGGCCAATCCTTGGTCACCGTAGTTGGCCAGGGGGTCGGTTACCTGCCGTAGTCGGTGGACTCGGCGAGGTCGGCGGCGCCCTGCATCAGGGCAAGGATGACCGGCCCGTAGGTCTGGAGGATGGGATTGTCACCGGCCCGCTGATATCCCTGCTCGAGCACGACGGCCAGCTTCCACTTGGCCAGTACGCAGTAGTAGTCGATGTCGTCGACCTGGCGCCCGGACACCTCGGCGTAGCGGTCGAGCAGGGCCGAGCGGGACGGCATCCCCGTCATGTCGACGTAGGAGA
>Ga0302157_10004184_pt1 | contig 15791 bp, 16 predicted proteins | sample I_Bog_N3_3_FD_193502 | JGI IMG/M metagenome (GOLD analysis project Ga0302157, IMG submission 193502) | Peat permafrost microbial communities from Stordalen Mire near Abisko, Sweden - I_Bog_N3_3 | ecosystem: Environmental > Terrestrial > Soil > Wetlands > Peat | place: Sweden: Abisko, Stordalen...
TCGACTGAAAAAACTTCGATGTTTTCGTCGCGCGCCTCGTCGAATTTGACATCCAGTCTAATACCCGGAAAAAGAGCTTGCATGTCCTCCTGGAAGATCATCCAAACCCCTTTCCATCCACCTTCGCCGAACGACTTGACCTCCTTTTTCTGGATCAAGCTCCAGCGGTGTGCGTGCTCGATCGCCTCGGCCTTTTTGAGCATCAGCAGGACGTTGCGCAGAACAAGGTTCGCGTCGCCTCGGGCGACAACGCGTCGAACGACGCCAGGAGACATGTAGCGCTCATCCTTGGCGACGCCAGCGAGCCCCGGCGCGTAGACGGTGAATGGTCTATCCATGTTCATCAGTCGCTCGCCAAGCTCTTTCCCGACAAGGACGACGCTGATGTTTCGATTGCGCCCTCGCTTCACCGTGACAGTGCACTGACTGCCGTCCGTGCAGGAAATAGTGATCTCGATCTGGTTCCCCGCTGATTCTTGCAAAGGCGACCCGTGGCCAAGCGACAGAACATCAGCGATGGGCGAATAGAGGAGCTGGGAAGGATTGAAAGACAGTTCGAACCGGCCTCCTCGCCACTTGACACCCTCACCGACGAGCTTCGCGGTTTGCGCGACCGAAACGGCGAAGTGCAGAGCTTGCAACACGCTGCTCTTGCCAGCGTTGTTGGCGCCGATCAACACAGTGTTCTCGTCGAGGTCGATGTCGAACTCCGCGAGCTGTTTGAAACGCTTGATGCTCAGCTTCTGAATCTGCGCCATTCGTATACCTGTGAGCGCTCGCGCCATGCGGCGTGTCGACTGACGCGCCTCGGGGCAAGCATCGCCATCTTAGGCGCCAACGCGCACCACGACGGACGCCGGACAACCAAAATTGCCACGGTCGAATCCGGCCGCGCTGCGATGGGGGGGTGGCCGAGGCGCACGGCCTCGAGGTATTCCAGTCTCGATCCAGGCGCGATCGGGAACATGCAGGCCGCTGCGTCGCTCCTGTCTTGAAACTCAGGCGTGTCTGCGCTGTGCGTCTCGGCTTCGCGCAAGAGCGTTGAGATGTCAGTTGCCATATCTGTTCGTTGTCTCGGAAGTCACGATTCTCCGCAGAATGCCCGGGCTTCGAGATGATCGCCGCCGTTCGAGCTCGCCCAAGGGGTTCGAAGAGTTCTCGTTCGTCGGATGGGCGTGCCCCTTCGGGTCGGGCTTTCGTGCTGCGCACCGAGCTTCGCTGCGCGAATCTCGGCCATCCGGCTTCCATCCCTCACGCCTTCGGCCCTGTACTGGCGCGGCGGGCCTGCGCGCTCCGCTTGCCCCGATGCCGGAGCGTGTTTGGACTGGCTTGCTGTTCCCTTCACCGTATCACGCCGTTCTCGTCGTCAAGGTCTGCGCGCACGCCGTGCGCTGGCGTCCTGGCGGCCGTCTTCGAACCTTGACCCCTGCGCTGCGCCGTGAGGGAGCCGGTCTCGGGCAATCCCGCCCGATTCACGGAGCCGACGATGGCGCACGATCTCTCTCCTTTCGATCTTTCCGTTCTTCTGGTCCGCGACGAGGCGGGCGGATACCGGCCGGCGGATACCGATGAGGTGTTGCAGGCCGCGCAGCGTCTACTGAAGAAGCAACTGCGTGGGTGCGAGGCGCTCTCGTCGCCGCAGGTGGTGCGTGACTTCCTGCAGGTAAAGCTCGGAGCGCTGCAGCACGAGGTCTTCGCGGTGCTGATGCTCGATGCGCAGCATCGGGTGATCGAATACGTCGAACTGTTCCGCGGCTCGGTGAGCCAGACGTCGGTCTATCCGCGCGAGGTGGTCAAGGAATCGCTGGCGCGCAATGCGGCGGCGCTGATCCTGGTGCACAACCACCCGTCGGGCTTGGCCGAGCCGTCGCGGGCCGACGAATTCCTGACGCAGACGCTCAAGACCGCGTTGTCGCTGGTTGACGTCCGGGTGCTGGATCACATGGTCGTGGCGGGCACCGACCTGGTGTCGTTCGCGGAGCGCGGTCTGCTCTAACCGCAGGGGCGACGCCCCTTTTTGCTTCGCCCGCGCGACGACGGCGCGTTGCTGCTCTGCGGGACTGCGCGCGATCGACGCCGGCGCATTGATGCGGCGTCTTGGGATGCCAGTGAAGAGGTGATGCCTGCGCGGCCCGTCGACGGCGGCGATCGCGCTGTGCGCCGAGCTCACCTCCAGCCAAGCGTGCCTGCGGCACGCGGAGGCGCTCGCCGCGCGGCCGTGGGGTCGTCGCGCCCCTGACCGTTGGCCGGACGGTCGGTCTTTCCTGCCTTCATCGCTGTATCCGCGACCGTAGCCGGCGGCGCCCGGCCGTCAAGGCGCGCAGGGCCGTGTCCTCGCTGCGCTGCGGGCCGCACCCACCCTGCGCTTCTTCCTTGACGGCCCATCTCCGCCGGCCCGGTTCTTCGCGGGCGATGAACTCAGGAAAGACGGCGATCGAAGACGGCCACGGCGACCGCCCCGGTCACTGCGCCGAACCCCTCGAAGCCAACACCGGGCTCCGAATCTTGGAATCCGGCCGGCTTCGACAACCCCAGGAGGGCGCGCATGCAGACATCGACACCTTGAACCCCCATCGAACCTTTCTCATCCCGTTCATCTTCAACGTCCCGGCACGGGACAGGAGTGACCATCATGAATACCGCTACCTTTGAAGAAACCCACGCCGTGCAGGCCGTCGCCGTCGCGGCCGAGATCGCCGCGCGCGGCCTGCTGCTGATTCCGCTGGAGACGCTGCGGCCCTCGACGCGCAACGTGCGCAAGAGCGGTGGCGCGTCGATTCCCGAACTGGCCGCGAGCATCGTCCGCGTGGGCCTGCTGCAGAACCTCACGGTGACGGCGGCGCCCGACGGCGACCACTACGAGGTCGTCGCGGGCCGCCGGCGTCTGGCCGCGCTCAAGCTGCTGGTCAAGCGCCGCAAGCTCGCGAAGAACCACAAGGTACCCTGCCTGGTGGTGCCCGACGCGGCGGCGCGCACCGTCAGCTTGACCGAGAACGTGCAGCGTGAGCCGATGCACCCGGCCGACCAGTTCGAGGCCTTCGCGGCGCTGGTGGCCGAAGGCCGGCCCGTCGAGGACATCGCGGCCGATTTCGGCGTGACGCCGCTGGTGGTACAGCGCCGCCTGAAACTCGCCAATGTCTCGCCCCGGCTCCTGGCGGACTACCGGGCGGATGCCGTGACGCTCGACCAGTTGATGGCGCTGGCCATCACCGACGACCACGCGGCGCAGGAGGCGGCGTTCTACGAGTCGCCCGAGTGGCAGCGCCACCCGGAGGCGCTGCACGATCGCCTGACGCAGGAGGAGATCGACGCGGGCCGCGATGCGCTGGCGAAATTCGTCGGCGTTCAAGCCTATGAAGCGGAGGGCGGCGGCATCCGCCGCGATCTGTTCGCGGACGAGCAGGGTGGCGTCTTCCTGGCCGATGGCGGGCTGCTGGAGTCCCTGGCGCGCGAGCAGCTCGCGCCGGCCGCCGAGCAGGTTCGGGCCGAGGGCTGGGGCTGGGTGGACGTGGTGCCGCGTGCCACCTACGCCGATCTGCACCAGTTCCAGCGCATGCGCAGTCGGCGGCGGGAGCCGAGCAAGGCAGAGGCGAAGCGCATTGCCCGTCTGGAAGCGCAGCAGGCCAAGCTGCAGGAGCGGCTGGACGACGAGAACGAGGACATGACGGACGAGCAGGCGCAAGCGCTGCAAGACGAGATGGACGGTTTGGGCAACGACCTCGAAGCCGTCGAGCGGACGCTGGTGGTCTATACGGCTGGCACCGTGGCACGGGCGGGCGCGGTGCTTTCGCTCGATCATGCGGGCCGCGTCGTGGTGCATCGGGGCCTGTTGCGCGAGGATCAGGTCAAGGCCATGCGCGCGCAGGAGCGCGGGGAGTCGGACGCGCGGGACGACACCGAGCGCAGCGGTGATCCAGGCGAGGCATCCAGGCCCACGCTGTCGGAAAAGCTGGTGCGGCGCCTGAGCGCGCACCGCACGGCGGCGCTACAAGCTGAGGTCGCGCGCCATCCGCACGTGGCACTCGTCGCCGTGGTGCATCGGCTCGCGCTGCGGCTGATCGTCGACGGCCATCAGGACTCGCCGGTCGACATCGCCGCCCATTCGCATGATGAGCTGGCACTGCATGCGCCGGACGTGGCCGAGGCGCCGGCCGTAGTGGGCATGCGGCAGGTGCGGGAGGCCTGGGCCGAGCGGTTGCCCGCCGACCCGCAGGCGCTGTTCGCGCACCTGCTCGCCACGCCGCAGCAGGAACTGCTGTCGCTGCTCGCGGTGTGCGTCGGCTTCACCGTGAACGCCATCGCCTCGCGCGAGGGGGATGCGCCCGCCGCCGCGCTGGCGCGGGCGGTGGCGCTCGACATGCACGCCTGGTGGACGCCGACTGCGGCGGGCTACTTCGATCACGTCTCGAAAGCCAAGGCGTTGGAAGCCGTGCAGGCGTTCGCGCCGGATCAGGTCGCGCGGCTCGCCAAGCTCAAGAAGGTGCAGATCGCCAGCGAGGCGGAGCGACTGGTGGCGGGCACGGGTTGGCTGCCGGCGATGTTGCGTGCGCCGGAGTCCGTCGAGGCGGAGGATGTCACCTCGATTGCCGAGGCGCAGATCGACGCGCAGGCCGACGCCGAAGAACCAGAAGACGCGCACGCGGCAGCGTGAGGGAAGGGTGCCCCGGCCTGCGGGTCGGGGCTCTCACTGCGCAGGCTCGACGCGCGCGGCAGGTGTGCCGCGCGCGTCAATTCCAACCTCCGCCGCGCCGCCGCCGAGGCCCTTTTCGTCGAGGGCTGCGGTGGCTCGGCGGAGGTTGATCGGGTCCTTGGAGCCTGGCGCGTTCGAGGGCCTTCGTCGGCGATGTGTTGCATGGGAGGTCCATCGAGTGAGAGCGCGCAGGGCCGATATGCATTCGCCGCCTACGAAGTCGTGAAGGGGCGACTTCTGGCGTCGCGTCGCGCCGTTGCAGCCGGCGCGGCGCGCGCGGCAGGTATGCCGCGCGCGCATTGATCGGCGCTTCGCGGGAGCCTGGCCAGCCCCGCGCCGCCGCGCGGGGTACGACCGGCCCTGCTGCACCGGGTTGTGAGCGGTGCCGTCCTGGGCGACGCTGACGGGCGTGACCCTGGGAATGCCGATGAGGGCGATCGTCATCGACAAGTGGGGCCGATCCGCCACGCCCTTCCATGCCGCTGCTGCCGATCTCTTGGGCCGCCTCGATGCGGTGGAGCGGCCATCCTTGTCGTCGTGGATCAGGCAGCTTGATCTGGGCGGCACGGACTGTGCCGAAACGCTGTTGCCAACGCAGGTGCCTGAGCCATGCGTCCTGGCGAGGACAGGTTCGCACCCACGGCCTTGTAGTTGTCGTGAATCCTGGCGCGGGCACGGCTTCGCTGGGCGCTCAGCCTCGGGCTTCTTCGCCGCAACCGGCCTGCCCGACAAATTTCCCCGACCTGCGGTCTTCCTCGCGAGGCAAATTTCTCGGACCTGCCGGTCCTCCACTGCGTTGCGGCCTGCGGTGCGGCGCGCCCGACCCGCACCCCTCGGATCACGCCAAGGCCGCGATGGGCGCGGACCTGGAACCACCTCGAAAGGACTTCATCATGGCTCACATCGGCACCTTTACCGCGCAGGGCAACAGCTTCGCCGGCACCGTTCGCACCCTGACGCTCAACGTCAAGGTCAAGTTCGTCCCCAACGACAAGGAGAGCGACAACGCCCCCGACTACCGCATCCAGGCGGGCGGTACTTACGAGATCGGCGCGGCGTGGAAGAAGGTCAGCAAGGCGGATCGGCCTTACCTGTCGGTGACGCTGGATGACCCGTCGTTCCCGGCGACCATCTACGCCCGCCTGGTCGAAGGCGAGGACGGCGCGCACAACCTGATCTGGTCGCGCAGCAAGGGCGACTAATCGTCGCACGGCGCCCCGCCCTCCGGCGGGGCGCTTTCTTCCGCCATTGGCTTCGAGGGCCCGCGATGGTTCGAGGGCCTTGTCGCGCCTGGACTCCCCGGTTCGTCAGTCGTCGCGGTTCCGGCGGATTTACGGATGTACGAGCAAAAGGCTTTCCGCTTCCGCGCTTCGTCGTCAAGCCGATTTTGTGGCTGTGCATTTTTGCGGATTTGCGGAAATGCGTGAAGCCGGATGTGCGGGTCAACGTGTTTCAGCAGATGCGTTTCTACGCTTCCAAGGTTTTGTGCGTCTCCGGCGATGCCGGACCGCGCTCTCGTGCTGCGCATCGAGCCGCCGATGGCGTCTCGCCCCCTTCGGGCTTCCATCGCTGACGCCTCCGCGTCTTCGCCGCTGCGCGCTGCGCTTGCCATGCAGGCACGGGTGGTGGCGATGGGGCTGGCTTGCTGTTCCCTTCATCGTTGCACGTCGTTCTCGCCGTCAAGGTCTGCGCGCGCTGGGCGCGCTTGCTTCCTGTCGGCCGTCTTCGAACCCTGACGGCTGCGCTGCGCCGTGCCGCCTCCGGTCTCGGGCAATCCCGCCCTGATTCCTTCCGAGGAGAACGACCATGACGAAGCTCATCACCGATGAACAACGCGCGCAGCTGCTGGCCAACGGCCGGCAGTCCCTTGACGACGATGGATTCGATCCGGTTCCCGTGGTTAAGCTGTTCACCCCAGATGCGGGCGCCACCTGGCTGCTGACCGAGATCGATCCGGACGACGACAGCCGCGCGTTCGGGCTGTGCGACCTTGGCCAAGGGTTTCCGGAACTGGGCTACGTGAGCCTGGAAGAGCTGGCAGCCGTGCGCGGCCGATTGGGTCTCTGCGTCGAGCGCGATCTGCACTTCAAGGCGGCGAAGCCGATCAGTGCCTATGCGCGCGAAGCCCGGCTGGCCGGGCGCATCGTGACGTAGCGGCCGCAGGCATCAGCCGCCGGTTCAACCGGCTGGCGGCTGATGCCATTCGTTTGGTAGCTGGGCTTCCGTCTCGATCAGCAGTTCGCCCGCGCTTCGGCCCAGCGCCCGGGCGATCTTGAGCACCAGCACCAGGGTGGGCATGTGCTCGCCGCGCTCGATCTTGCCCATGTGGGAGCGTTCGATGCCGGCGAGGTGGGCCAGCGTTTCCTGAGCGATCCCTTCTTCGGTTCTCAATGCGCGAACCACGGCGCCGAACGCCCTCGCCGGCGCAACCTCGAAGGTCGTCGTGCCGGCTGGCCGTCCCTGCTGAATTGTCCGCTTCTGCATGGACAGAAGGGTCTTGGTTCAGCACAATTAAAACCACGTTATCTTTAACTCATAAAAACAGAGCGCTGAACGATCAGTGCTTCGATCCGCTGCCTCGTTCCGCCCCCGCGGTAAAGGCGTTCTTGCCGTTCTTCGGAGGCCTCATGACCTTCCTCACCGATGAGCAACGCATCCGGATGCTCGGCAATGGCGCGGCCCGCGCCAAAGACCGGGCAATCGATCCGTACCCCGTCGTCAAGCTGTACACGCTGGACGCGCCGGCGTCCTGGCTGCTCACCGACCTCGATGCCGACGGTGATCAGGCCTACGGGCTGATAGATGCCGGCACCGGCTTCCCTGAGCTGGGCCAAGTGAGTTTGTCGGCGCTCGCGGGTGTGCGCGGCCCCGCGGGCCTGCGCGTCGTGGCCGATCCTCACTTCGCTCCGCGTCGTTCGCTGTCGGCCTACACGGCCGCCGCGTTGCGCGACGGTTCGATCAACGACTGATCCCATCGCTCGGCATCGTGGCCGTTCGCGCGACGGCGCATCGCTGTAAAGGCGAGCCAAGCCGGTCGCGTCTGTGGCAATTTCTGCCCTGCAAAAAGGGAGCACTCACATGATCGACGTCGATGCCGAGGATCAGCCTCGCTCGCCATGGGGCGTATCCGCCGCCTATCTCTATACACTGGAACTCGACGGGCCTGCACTGGCGTGGGAGTACCTGCGTCGTGATCCGCAGTACCGGCGGGATTGGCGCCGGCGGCGTACCGCATCGTTCGAGCCTTGGGGGTTGCAGAGTAGCTGAAGATCCACAGCTGGATGCTCGACAAGCGTGCCCGCTCTGGATCACCTCGGCTGACGATCTGCTTCACGTGCGCGCTTCGCAGAACCAGGGCGCTGCGTCCGATCAGTCGTCTCAACAGACCTTCGATCTTTGGCGGGTGCCTGGGCGCAAGCGCTTGTCGCTCGGAGGCGCCGGTCTGACCTTGCAGTCCGAGGTTGCTTCGCAGCGCCTGCGCGTCTCGCTCGCCCGCGACCTGGGCGATGGCGAGGCTTATGCCTGCGCCGTTCCGCTCATTCCCGAACTGCGCGGCCAGCTCGACGTCTTCAAGGCGCAAGCGCTGTTGCTCGAGGGCCGTGTGCCGGCGGAGGGGGTTGTGCGACCGGCCACACGCGCTGCGCTGCTGCATCTTCGCGCCTTGCAGGCGCTCGATGCTGCGCAGGCGGGCGCGTCGCACCGCGACATCGCCCAAGCCCTGTTCGGGCTCGAGGCTGTGGCGCTGCGTTGGCACGAGGACGGTGAGTTGCGTGCACAGGTGCGATACCTGCTGCGGCGCGCCGAGGGATACATGCTCGGCGGCTATTTGGCCCTCGCAGGAATACGGCGTACGGCGGCCAAGCGGCCCGGAGACAAACGAGCGCGCTGAAAATCTCCCTCCGACGAACGGCGTCTGCTACCGAGACTGTCTCCATCTGGCCGTGAATGGTTTGCGGCCCTTAGATTGCGATGGAGGCCTTCATGGCAGACGCCAGTTCCCCGTATCCCGTTCGTGCCTCGGCGCCTGCGCCGCAACCCCATGGGGTATCCGTGGCGCCTGCGAACCCCGAATTCCTGACCACAGACGAGGCCGGCGCCTTTCTGCGCCTCTCGCCACGCACGCTGGAGAAGCAGCGCGTGCTCGGGGGCGGGCCGCGCTTTCGCAAGTTCGGCGCGCGGGTGGTGTACGCGATCGACGACCTGCGCGCCTGGGCGAACGGTCGCGCCTACGAGATGACGTCCGATCCCGGCTACGCACAGCGGGCTTCGGTGCGCTGATCGGGCTGGGTCGGGAAAGGACCTCACCATGCCGAAGCACTCGGGCGAGCGCGAACAGCTTGCGCTCTTCCGCGCGCTACCGGCCGGCGACATGGCTTTGCGTGACTCCCAGGATCTGATGGCCTACCCGTTCTTCTCGCTCGCGAAGTCGCGCCGCACCGCGCCAATCCACTTCGAGGCGGGAAACGTGAAACTCACCGTCGAGGGCGTGCCCGAACACGGCATCGCGACCATCTGGGACGCCGACGTGCTGATCTGGGCCGCCAGTCAGATCGTGGAAGCACGCGACGAAGGCATCCAGCCTTCACGCCTGATGGCCGCCACACCCTACGAGATCCTTCGATTCACCCAGCGCGGCACAGGCCAGACCGACTATCTGATGCTCAAGGCGGCGCTGGATCGGCTGCAGTCCACGACGATCGCCACGTCGATCCGCCAAGCCACGGGCAAGCGGCTACATCGTTTCTCGTGGATCAACGAGTGGAAGGATCACGTGCGCGCCGATGGCCGCTCGGACGGCATCGAGCTGATCCTGGCCGACTGGTTCTTCTCGGGCGTCATGGACAACGCGCTGGTGCTCACGCTGGATCCGGCGTACTTCCGTCTTTCCGGCGGCATCGAACGCTGGCTGTACCGCCTGGTGCGCAAACACGGCGGGCGCCAAGTCGACGGCTGGCGCTTCGATCTGCGCCACCTCCATCTGAAATCAGGCAGCTTGCAGCGCTACAGCGATTTTGCCGTGCAGCTGCGGCGCCTGGTGCGCCGCCGATCGATGCCGGGCTACTGGCTCGCGATCGAGCGCTCGGGCACCACCGACTGGCTGCGCTTTCGGCCCTGCTCGCCTGCCACGCCCGAATCCCGCTTATCCACAGGAAATGGTGACAAACCTGTGGACAGGCTGTGCGCGGACTCGGGGATTCAACCGCACGCGACTCGGGGAATCGCCCGCAACGAGCTCGGGTAATCACACGCACGGATGGGCCGCCAAGCCGCGCCCAGCAATGGTTTCGGCCGCCGCTAACGTATCTAACCGAAGTCATAACCATGGATAGAAATGGAAACGACGCTGCCCAACAAATGAGCAGTGCTGCGACGGAGGCAGCCGCAGTCCTCTCGTCACAACGGGAAGCGGGTGTCGCCGGCAAGGTGATTGCGCTCCTGAACCAGAAAGGCGGCGCGGGCAAGACGACACTGGCCACGCACCTCGCTGGCGAGTTTGCGATGCAGGCAAGCCGCGTGACGCTGCTGGACGCAGATCCGCAGGGGTCAGCCCTCGACTGGGCACAACGGCGCGCGCAAAGCGGCCAGAACCGCCTGTACGGCGTGTTCGGCCTGGCGCGCGACTCCTTGCACCAGGAAGCGCCGCAAATCGCCCTGCAGACCGACTACGTTGTCATCGACGGCCCGCCCCGCGTCGCAGCGCTCGCGCGCTCTGCGCTGCTGGCTGCGGATCTGGTGCTGATTCCGCTGCAGCCGAGCGCCTATGACGTGTGGGCCAGCCAGGAGATGGTGCAGCTTGTTGTGGAAGCGCGGGTGTTTCGGCCACAACTGCGCGCCGCTTTCGTCATCAATCGCCGAGTGGTTGGCACGGTCATCGGGCGCGAAGCGCGTGCCGCGCTCGCGGATCAGCCGTTCGCGGCGCTGCAGGCAGAGGTCTCGCAGCGCATCGTGTTCGCCGACAGCGTGGCCGCCGGACGGCTCGCCTGCGAGGTCGCGCCAAAGGGCGCGGCCGCACGCGAGATCTCGGCGCTCGCGCAATCGGTGCGGGAGATGCTGCGATGACCAAACTGCAGGCATCGGCTGCGCAGCGACGGGCGCCGATCGGTCGTAGACCGGGCGCCGATCCGGCATCTGCCTGGATACACAAGGCGGAGGCGACCGATGCGCCGGCGAAGGCATCGATCTTCACGGCGCGGCTCACCATCGACGTGACGCCCGCACTGCGCGGGCGTATCAAGGTCGTCGCGTTTCAGCGCGGCATCACGGCGGCGGACATGCTGCGCGAGCTGCTCGAGCGCGAATACCCGGAGGCCGCATCGTGACAGCGCCAGATGTGCCACATACGCACCCTGCGACGCTGCCCTGGCCGCAGGCGGCACGGCCAGATCGGCCGCCGCACATGCGCGTCGCGCTCGCCTTCGTAGAACATCGCGTGAATCTCTGGCTGCGCTTTGGCAAGCCCGCGCGCGAGGTCGTGCTCGATCGCTGGCGGCGTGTCGCCGTATTCGCACCGGGCTCGGTCTGCTGCCGGGTGAAATGGATCGTCAACGACCGGGGCACCGCGCGCTGGCAGCTCATGGTGCTGCAGGCGCCGATGGCTTTCGACGACGCACGGCGCGTCATCGGCGTGACGCCTGGCGCGCGCATCCTACTGCTCGCAGACGGCGAGCAACAGGTCAAGGCGGTGCTCGCGCTGGTGGACGCCATCGAGGCCTCAAAAGTGGATGCAAGCAACGTGGCCACCACGTACTGGCGAACCGCCAGCGACCGCTTGGCTGCATGCCAGCCGCTGCCGAGGTACACAGTTGACCTGCGTGCAGCATATGTCGCGCACGGAGCACCGCAATGATGCCTAACGCGAGGCGCTCCGTGCTCTTCATCAGCATGGGCCTCGGCCTGGCGGCGCTGTTCGCGCCGGCCGCCATGCCCCATGCGCTGCGGAACCGGGTGCTCGTGGTCTACAACCCGAGCGACAGCGTTCCGCGCGGCTGGTACCGCATCGGGCCGGTCGGTTCACTGCACGCCAACAACGTCGTGCTGGCCTGGCTTCCGCCGGAGGTAGCCGCACTCGCGGCGCAGCGCGGATACCTTCCGTTGGGCACTCCGTTGCTCAAGCGAATCGGAGCAGTGGCGCCGCAGTTGGTGTGTGAACGCGAAGGGATCGTGCGCATCGACAGTACCGTCGTGGCGACGGCGCTGTCTCAGGACGGCAAGCATCGGGCGCTGCAGTCCTGGACGCAGTGCAGAACCCTGGCAGAGGGTGAGTTGTTCCTTCTGAGCAGTACCAATCCGGCGTCGTTCGACAGCCGCTACTTCGGGCCGATCGGCGTCTCCGCCGTGATCGGCAGCGCGCGGCCGTTGTGGACATGGAGCACGCCGTGATTCATCGGCTTGGTGGGTCATGGCGAGGACGCGGAACAGCGGGCGTATCGAGCGTTCCGGCGCATTCGGGAGTGCGTCTGCTCGGCATACCGCAAGCGCCGAAGGTGACACCAAAGTGCCTTCGAGATGCAGGCAGGCCCGCGGCCTGGCTGCACTCCTTCGTGCAGACGTCCGGTTGCAGGCGAACAAATCGTGCGGCATCGCCGCTGCTGCTCGGGCGCCAGTGCGCGCTACGGGCAAGTCGGGCGACCAGTCGAAGCTGGGAGCGGATGCGGGAGGCGAAGACGGAGGGCAAGATAAAAGGGCCGGCACCGGGCCGGCCGCAAAGCCAGTCTGCACGTGGGTTTGGCGCGGCACTCCGCTTCGTCGCGACGGTGCCGTCCAGGAACGGGATGCCGAATGTCGACCAGGGTGGCGTCGGGCATCTTCCAGCTCGTTGCGCGGCACATCGCCGAAGGGTGCGTCATGGCCACGCGTGACGACGATCGTTTCCGCGTCAAGCCGGCGCCACCGAAGGCGCGGGAAGGTCAGCGCTCGCGACGCTTTGTGTCGCAGGTACTTAAGCAGATCTCCAAGGCCGGCGCGAAGGCGGCTGGTGAGTCAGGCGCGCGGCCATCGTCGACGTTCGGCCGCGGCCGTGTCGCGGCCGGTCTGGCTGGCCAGAAGCCGAGCGCCGGTGCTCGGCGCGTCGTCATCAAGTCCCGCTATGTCGTGTTGAAGAAGGCGGGGGCGAATTCTGTGTCCACGCATCTGCGATACATCGAGCGCGACGGTGTGACCCGAGATGGACGGCGCGGCCAGGCCTACGGGCCCGAGGCCGACGTCGTCGATTTGAAAGACTTCGAAACGCGGGGCCACGGTGATCGCCACCAGTTCCGCTTCATCGTCTCGGTCGAGGATGCCGACCAGCTGGACGATCTGCGTGCCTACACGCGAGAGTTCATGCAGCGCATGGCCATCGACCTGGAGACGAAGCTCGACTGGGTGGCCGTAGATCACTGGGATACCGACAACCCGCACACCCATGTTGTGCTTCGCGGGCGCGCCGCCAACGGGCAGGATCTGGTGATCGCGCCGGACTACATGGCGCACGGGATGCGGATGCGGGCTGGCGAGTTGGCCACCGAGTGGCTCGGTCCGCGCACTGAACTGGAAATCCGGCAGGGCCTGCTGCGCGAAGTGGAGCAGGAGCGGCTGACAGGTCTGGATCGGACGCTGTTGCGGCGCGCGGTGCTGGGCGTCGTCGACCTCACCGGGGGGGCGAGCGACCGGCCATTTGAAACGATGCTGCGCGCCCGCCTGCAGCGACTCGAGACGATGGAACTGGCAGAGCGCATCGACGCGAACCGCTGGCATCTTGCCGCCCGGATGGAGTCGACGCTCGCCGCGATGGGCGACCGCGGTGACATCCTGCGGACGATGCACAAGGCCTTGCACGGCCAGGCACGAAATTACGCGATGCCGGAGGCGACGTTGTCGGCGCCGATCGTAGGGCGCATCGCCGGCAAGGGCTTGGCCGACGAGATGAACGATCGCGGCTACCTGGTGGTGGACGGCGTCGATGGGCGTGCGCACTACGTGCGACTTCCCGCCGGCATCGACCTGACGACCTTGCCGACGGACGGCATCGTGGAAGTGAGCCCGCCAGGCCAGACGCGAGCGGTCGACCGCACTATCAGCAGCCTGGCCCGCGACGGCATCTACCGCGTGAAAGATCATCTGAGCCGCCTCTATCGGGAAGAAGGAAAAGATCCGCAAGCTGCAGTCGACGTCCACGTACGACGGCTCGAAGCGTTGCGCCGCGTCGGGCTAGTGGAGCGTGTGGAGGAGGGTGTTTGGCACGTTCCACCCGACCTGGTCCAGCGCGCTCAGACCCAAGACCAAGTCGCGCACAAAGCGAGCGATGGTCGCATCGAGCTGCGGTCGCATCTATCCGTCGGCGAACAGGTGCGGGCAGACGGTTCGACATGGCTGGACAGGCAACTGCTGGCGGATGCCAGTGGCCTGGCATCGACAGGCTTCGGCGATCAGGTGCGCGAGGCGTTGCAGAGGCGCGCGGACTTCCTCGTCGAGCAGGGATTGGCAGAGCGACGCGTCCAACGCATCGTCTTTGCGCGCGACCTGCTTTCGACCTTGCGCGATCGAGAGCTGGCGACATCGGGAGCAGCGATTCAACGCGAGTCGGGTCTGATCCATCGCCGACTGCATGACGGCGAACGAATGACTGGCAGTTATCGACGTTCGGTGCAACTGGCGAGCGGCCGCTTCGCGATGCTCGACGATGGCAAGAGTTTCAGTCTTGTGCCTTGGCGACCCGTGCTGGAAAAGCGGCTCGGCCAGCAGGTGACTGCCCTCGTTCGCGGCCAATCGATCAATTGGGAGTTTGGCCGGAGTCGTGGGCCTTCGATCTGACCACGTTGCGGTGACATCGTTGCTCTCTTCAGTCGTCACTCCCGACGGGAATATCGGCATTCGTCGAAGCGATGCATCAAGGTTTTGAGCCTTTCGAGGCGGCTGAACATCGGTTTCGACACTGCATTTCGACTGCCAATTCGATGACAATTGTCTGTAAGGGACAACAGGTTTGACACTTGAGACAATGATTGATAGTCTTGTCGCTGCCTGTTGGGGATCACGTCGCGAGGTTGTTCTTGCCGCTGATTCCGGGCCGTGACTCCTATCACCTTTAACCTCATCCTGGGTCAAACACATGACGGATATCGATTCAACCGCCGGAAGCCAGGGCGTCTCCTTCCCCGTGCGCAAGCCGCTTCTGTCGTTGATGCTGTCGCTCGCGAGCGGTTCGATGTCGATGTACGCCAATGCACAATCGACGCCCGCTGAGGCGCCGTTGCCTACGGATGCGCAGGCCAAGCCGGTCAAGCCGCCGGCGGGCCCCGCGAGCAGCCCCGCCGCCGATTCCGAGGTGATTCAGATCCAGGCGGTCATGGTCTCTGCCACGCGACGCCGCGAACCGGCGCGCGAAGTCCCGATGCAGGTCGAGACGCTGTCCACTGAAAAACTGGAGAAATCCGGTGCCAAGACCCTGACCGACTACCTGGCCGAAGAGCCCGGTGTCGACGTCAAGACGCAGGGTGGCGCAGGCATCGGTGCGATCAACATCCGCGGCGTTTCGACAGGCGACCAGACCATTTCTACGGTCAGCACCTACATCGACGAAGTTTCCGTCGGATCGAGCACGGCGTATGCCGCCGGATCCACGACGGCGCTCGACATGGCCCTGCTCGACCTCAATCACATCGAACTCCTGCGTGGTCCGCAGGGTACTCTCTACGGCGCGGGGGCCATGGGCGGCCTGCTCAAATATGTGACGAATGAACCGGACACGGGGGAGTTTTCGGGGCAGGCCTCCTTGGGCGCATCGATCACGGCGCGCGGCGCTTCGAGCTTCACGCAATCCGCTGTCGTGAACGTTCCGCTGAAAGAAGATGTCGCCGGCTTTCGTGTGGCTGCATTTCACGAGCGCGTGGGGGGCTATGTGGACGCGGTGGGGCCGGCCGCTCGCCAGGATGTCGATAGCGGCAGCGGCAAGGGCGGTCGCGTTTCCCTGCTCGTCGAACCGAACAATCGCTGGAAGGTTCGCTTGACGGCCACGGGGCAGGAGACTCGTCGCGACGGAACCGACTACGTCGACTACGACGTGACGACCGGGCGGCCAATCGAAGGCGGGGGCATTCGCAAGCTGGCGCTTGCCGAACCC
>Ga0302157_10004185_pt1 | contig 15790 bp, 13 predicted proteins | sample I_Bog_N3_3_FD_193502 | JGI IMG/M metagenome (GOLD analysis project Ga0302157, IMG submission 193502) | Peat permafrost microbial communities from Stordalen Mire near Abisko, Sweden - I_Bog_N3_3 | ecosystem: Environmental > Terrestrial > Soil > Wetlands > Peat | place: Sweden: Abisko, Stordalen...
CCTCCATTATCCTGGTGGCCGCCAGCACCGCTGCCGGTGCGAAGCGTCCAGAATCATCCCCACAAAGAGAGATGTCCACCCTCCGTCCCGCACAACCCGCGCCTCACCTGGAGCTCCCGCTGTGAGCCAGCGCCGCATCCTGGTTGTGGATGACGATCCCCGGTTGCTCCACATCGTCGAGATGTACCTGGGGATCGAGGGCTATGAGGTGAGGACGGCCTCCAATGGCGAGGAGGGTCTTCGGGAGGTGGACGCCCAACGCCCCGATCTGATCATCCTCGACATCATGATGCCGGGGATGGACGGGCTGGAAGCATGCCGGCGGATCCGTGGCGATCCGGCCACCGCCGACATCCCGGTCCTGATGTTCAGTGCGCTCTCCGGCGACGACGATGTCGAGCGTGCCCGGCTCGCGGGGGCCAATCACCTCATCACCAAGCCGTTCAACCTGGTTGGCCTGGGGTCGGTCGTGCGCTCCTTCTTCGGGTCCGACCAGCCCGTTCCCGCCTGACCGTCCCGCCCCCGCCAGATCAGTCAGCCGGCGGAGTACTGGTCCAGCCGGTCCTGGATGTTGCCGGGAATGGCGGGGCTGAGCAGCCTTTGGATCCCCGGCTCCAGATCGACGACGACCTGGGTCAGGACGCCGTGGTCCACGGCGATGGCCGGAGTGGTTCGGATCGCCGAGGAGACATTGGCCGTTGACGGCGGGGCGTCCGCGACCGCCTGGATCACGAGGAGGACCACTCCCAGCTCGAGCACCCCGACCACAAGGCCGGCCGCGAGCCCGGTGACGCGGTCAAACATGACCGTGATGGTCTTCTTGATCAGGTCGGAGTAGAGCGCGGCGAGGATCTCGATCATCAGCACGCCCACCCCGAACACGCCGACGAATGCCCAGGCGTTGCCGGTCAGGTTGGAGTTCCCGAGCGTCCCGGCCAGCGGGTCGCCCACGTAGTACGCGGCCAGGATGCCGCCATAAACCGCGACGCAGGCGATGGCACGGCGGACCAGACCGTGGCGCCAACCGAGGTAGCAGTTGACGCCGACGATCAGGACGAGGATCAGATCGGCGAGGGCCTCATTGAGGCCGTACCCTGGCACGGCACGCGCGAATCTAGCACGGTCGGCCCGTCCCGGACCGGGGGCCAACGACTCTGTGACGTCCATGTGGCTGGGCGGCCATGTCGAGGCTCCAGGGGCGAGGTGGCTGTGTATCGGCTCGCCCCCTGATACCATCGCGCCAGGTCGCCGGAAAGGCCACCCTCGAGGAGCCCGGTCACGAGCATGGATAGGAGCTTCATCGCCCGCCTCAGCGGCGTCGACGTCTCCGGTCGCAAGACCTACGACCTTGTCGACGAACCGACGGGCGATGACTACCGGGCCTTGCTCGTCTGTGCCCGCGCCCAGTGCGACACGGCGGTGCTGAGCCTCGACGCCAACCACGACCTACACCCTGCCGGGCAGGCCATCGTCGACCGCCTGTCCAGCCAGCTGCGCTCCGAGAGCCGGAACGGCGACGTCCGGCTCCTCCGCTACGAGTTCAACCAGGCCTGCATCGACGTGCTGAGTGAGGCGCCGGGGCTCTTCGCCTGGCGCCAGCCGGGGCTCCCCGAGAACCTCTGCCTGCTCCGAGCGGACGGCAGTCCCTGGATCGTCTCGATCGCCGCGGACCGCATCGGCTACGTGGAGTTCACGCCGTTCGAGAAGCTCCTCCTCGGGCGGGTCGCTCCTGGCCTCGCCGCTGTGCTGGCCCACCAGGGCGCCAGGGACGCTGTGCTGGCCGCCTTTGAACGCCGCCTGGAGGACGCTGCCGATGCCCTGGAAGCGGATCTCCTCGTCTACTCGCGGGCGCTTGCCGAGGAGGGCCGCGAGGGCATCGTGGCGGCCGTCCACGACTGGCTGTTGTCAGGCGAGCTGCTGAGGGTCGGGGCTGCGGTCCATGTGGTCGCCCGGCTGGGACTCACCGAGCTCGAGCCTGAGCTCGCCCACCTGGCGGAGATGCTGCGCCGCGACCAGCTGCCGGGGCCCAGCGTCTATCGCTCGAGCCCGGTGCTCCGCGAACGCTGGCGCATCCGCTTCGAGCGTCGCCTTGCCGAGGCGATCGCCGTCTTGGAGACCATCCGCTCGGGTTGACCATCCCGGTCGCCGGGTCTGACCCCGCGCGTCCGGTCCGGGCTCACTTGACGCCGAACTCCTGGAGAACCTGCAGGGCGGCGGGACCGAGAAGGACGATAAAGAGCGTCGGGAAGATGCAGCAGGCCATGGGGAAGAGCATCTTCAGCGGGGCCTTCTGGCCGGTTTCCTCGGCCCGCTGGCGCCGGCGCCGCCGGATCTCCTCTGACTGGATGCGCAGCACGTTGGCGATGCCGACGCCGAGCTGTTCCGACTGGATGATCGCCTGGATGAAGTTGTTCAGCTCATCCACCTTGTTGCGTCTCGCCATGTCGTCGAGCGCCTCGATCCGCGGGCGGCCCAGGCGGATCTCGTTGAGCACTTGGTTGAACTCGGAGGCCAGAGCGTTGCGGTACTTGTCGCATACCCGGCCCAGGGCGGCGTCGAAGCCGAGCCCGGCCTCGACGCTGATGGTGAGGAGGTCGAGTGACGAGGGCAGCGCCAGCAGGATCTCCTTCTGCCGGCCTCGCATGCGGCGGGAGATGGTCGCGTCCGGCAGCAGATAGCCGATGACGATGCCGGCCACGGGGCCGAGGAGGAGCTGGGGCACCGGGAACTGGAGCAGGGCGGCGATGGCGAGCCCGAAGAAGCCGACGAGGATGACGGCGATGATGCGCAGCACCAGGAAGCCGCCCACCGTCAGCCCCCACGGCCTCCCGGCCAGGTTGAGCTTTTCCTGCAGGGCCTGGGTGCGCTGCTGGTTGTTCCGGGCGGCAAGACGCCGTCCCCAACGATCCAGGGTCGGCCGGAGGACCCGATCGAAGAACGGAAGGGTCATCTCCACCTCGGCCAGGCTCTGGACGGCGCGCCCGGACTCGGTGAACTGGGCCAGGCGCGCTTCCAGGAGGTCCGCCTGAGGCGACCGGGCCTGACGGAGCCAGAGCACCACCAGGGCCACCGAGCAGGCTGCGAGAGCGCCGGCGAGGTAGGCGATCATACTTCGATCCTGACGATCTTCTGGATGATCGCCGTCCCCACCAAGATGCTCAGGGCGCCCACGCCCAGCATCACCCAACCGAGGGTCTGCTTGATCATCGGCGCGAAGTACGACGGCTCCACGAAGAAGAGGAACAGCGCGAGCCCGACCGGCAGGAGTGTGATGATCATGCCCGACATCCGGGCCTGCGCCGTGATGGTCCGGATCTCACCGTGAATGCGCACCCGCTCGCGAATCGTGTAGGCGATCGTGTCGAGGATCTCGGCCAGGTTGCCTCCGACCACGCGCTGGATCTGCACTGCGGTGACCATCAGGTCGAAGTCCTCTGACTTGTTGCGCTGCACCATGTGCTGGAGGGCGTCGTCCACGGGGATGCCGAGCGCGATCTCGCGGGTGGCGCGGGCAAACTCCTCGGAGATGGGCGGTGACGCGTTCTTCGCCACCGTGCTCATCGCTTGGGCAAAGGAGAGACCGGCCTTGAGCGCGTTGCTGAGCAGGATGATCGTGTCGCCGAGCTGATTCTCGAAGGCGCGGGTGCGCCGGGTCTGGCGGAAGCGGAGGAAGATGCCGCTCGCGATCCAGATCACGATGGGGCAGGGGATGAAGGCGATGAATGTGCCGAACCGCAGCCAGAAGATGGCGCCGATCACCACCCCCACACCGGCGACGATCAGCATCCATTCGGAGGCCTTGAGTCGCAGTCCGGCTTTCTGGAGGTCCTCGGCGAGCTTGCCCGCGTAGGAGCCCCGGGCGAACAGCGGGTTGATGGCTTCGGTGAAGACGTCGAGAGCATCGCGAAGGGGGTTCCCGCTCTTGATCCGCTCGGGCTGGGGGGGCCGCTGACCGCCCATGTAGGCGCTCAGACGGCGGGCCACCTCGTCGGCCTCAGTCCGGCTCCGGGTCGCGATCAGGGCGACCCAGCAGAGCAGGAAGCAGGCCACCAGGACCGCTGCGAGCAGGGGGAGGAAGTCGGTCATTGCCGGGCCCTACGTCCGTTTGTCCTTCGGCACTCCCGGGATCACGAGCCTGTGAACGCCCCGGCCAGCGACGACGGCGTCACCGGTTGGTCGGAGGCGGACGGTGCCGGGCTGGCACTGACGTTGCTCTCGATCTTGGGGACGAAGGCGCCGCTCGAGTTGGTGGTGCCGTATTCACTGGTCGGGCGGAGCACGTACTTGAGGACGAGCGCGGGGTTGCCACCCGCGACCGACGTGAAATTACCGGTCAGCAGCGCGGTCATCTCTTCAGCCTGCGACCTGCTCATCTCGACCACGAAGTAGCTGGGCGCCGACAGGGTTGGCGCGGCTGTCGTCGTCGCCGTTCCACTCGCAGGGGTGGTGGTCGGCGTGGCGTAACCGACCGCCAGCACCGGGATGTCCTGGAAGAGGTACTGGACCTGGTGACTGGCCGTGGCGGAGGTACCCAGGTCACCGATGATGTCGATCTGGTCGCCGGCAAGGATGTAGTAGCCGACGCTCATCTGATCGACGGTGGTGTCCGGCGTTGCCTCGTGGGCCGGGATGGCCAGGGCCACCTCGTTGTTGGCGATCGGGAGCTGGTCGCCCGGAGTGGTCAGGGTCGAGGCACCGCTCGAGCCGGGGGTGGCCTGCAGCAACGCCTCGGTGATCGGGGTCCCGGCAGAGACCGCGACGGGGAGGGTCTGCCCGACCACCTGGGTGGTGGTCGTGTAGTAGTTGGTCGGAAGGTCGATGTTCAGGTACTCGCGAGTGGTGAGATTGGCGGTCGAGAGCTGGGAACCGGCGGTGATCGCCGTCGCCGCCACAACCACCGGCGTCTCGGGCTGGGCCGGGGGCGTGCTCGACGATCTGGAGACGGCGATGAAGACCACTACGCCCGCGAGCAGGGCGAAGATGATGCCGCCAACGAGAAGGATCCGGTTCTGAGGCTTGTTGGAGGGGATCGCCACTTGCTTTCCTCTGCTGGTCCCCGCGCCGCCATCACCCCGGGCTGGGTGCGGTGCGGGACACGGTTGGTGCGGCTGAGGCCGGTCGACCGAGTGTGCACGAGACCGGCGAACTGGATGTCACTACCCGGTAACAGATGAGTGCGCCTTCTCCACTCCCCCCGAGCGCGCTCACGGGTCGATCCTACCGGTGGTCTGGGCCCGCATCAGCATCTCGAGGACATCGTCCCGATAGGGGGCGATGGTCGCGATCTTACGGTAGATCCGCAGCGCACCGTGGTTGTCCCCGCGCAGCCGGGTGAGACGTGCGATGCGTTCCAGGTATGAAACTGCCAGATCGATGTCCTGGTCATCGATGCAGATGTCGGCCAGGCGCGCCAGGGGGGGCTCGTAGATCGGGTCGGCGCGCGATGCGGCCAGGTAGCAGTTGAGCGCCGCATTGCGCTTGCCGAGGCTCCGGCACCGATCGCCCGCGTCGAGGGCGAGCTCGGCGACGGCCTGACCTCCGAGCTCCTGAGCGGCCTGCTGCAGCACCGCGGCGACATCGTCGCACCGCTTTTTGCGCAGCTTCTCGCCCACGCCGGCGCGGAGCGCGACGAGATCGCGCTCCGGGACGTCATCGACCGCTGGCGCGGGTGCTCCAGCGGTCGATGGTGGCGCCATGTGCAATTCCACAGCGTCTTGCTGCCGCACCGACCAGCCGGCCGCGATCTCGGAGGGGGGGGCACCGGCTGCCGTTGCGGGGCTCGCGGGGAGCCATCCCTCGGCCGCCACCCGCCAGTCCTCGCGCACGTCGTGGTGAGCGGGGCCGGTCGCCGGCACGAAGGCTGCGATGCCGGGGGTGGGCGCCGGGTTGGTGATCGGCGCTTCGCGCCTGACGGCAGGGGGCGTTTCGGGGGCCGGCCACGGAGATGACCATCGGGCCAGGTCGGGCGGCCCGCTCCGGTGAGGTGGTTCAGCGGCGGGAGCCGCGGGCCAGTGACCCACATTCTGGAAACGGGTTCCGTCGGGGGCGGGAGACACCGGAAGGTCGTCGGGCGAGAGGAGCTCGTCGCGGAGCCCCTCGGCGAGCGGATCGCGCACCCCCTTCAGCGTGGGCGTCACCGGCTTTGGCCACGTCGAGGGGTCGGAGAAGGAGGCCCGGCGGCGGGCCGGCACGGGAGCCTCCGTCGGCGTTTCCACCTCGCCGGCGCCGAACGCACCGGAGGGCGCCGCCGTTTCCGCCACCGTCCCCCGTTCCTGTTGCGGCGCCCGGCTCGTCAGCAGGTCGTCCGGGTCGCCGATATGAAAGCTGAACTGAGGCGGTGACGATCGGGAGCCGTCCTCCTCCGCGCCGCTGGTTCCGTCCTCCTCCGGCGGGGGGGAGGTGGCGTCGGGAGGCGGGTAGAGCGACTCGGGAAGGGAGCGGGAAAACTCCGCGAGCGGATACGGCGACTCGGGAAGGGGGTACGGTGATTCCGGTTGCGGATAGCTGAACTCCGGCGCGACGTACATGGACTCCGGGTGGGCGTACGCCGATTCGGAATCTGGATAGGTGGAGTCCCGGAGCGGCTGGTTGGGTTCGGCAAGGGGGTACATGGGCGGGAAACGGTGCGGTCCGCCGCCGTTGGACGCGGGAGCCGAGGAGCCGACCTCGGCCAGCCGCATCTCGGCAAACCCGCTGGCCAGGTCGGCGCCGTCCATCGCCTCGCCCTCCTCCGGGGGAGGAGCCTGCCCCGCCGCCTCGTTCCGATCGGAGCTGCTCAGTGCGTCGAGGGAGAGGAGGTATTCGTACACGTGGCGGCGCAGCCGCTTGCTGAGCGCCGGGGCGATGTCGACGGCGCCCATGTCGGCGGCCAGCTGGGTCGCGGCGTCCACGATGGAGAGCAGTCCTGCCTCATCGAGCCGGCCAAGACGTATGGCCTCGGCCAGTCGCTGCTCCAGCAGGTCGGCCAGGCCGGGGACGTGCGGAGCCACCGTGGCGACGCCGTCCTGCCAGCCGCGCCGGATCATCCCCAGGGTGTCGTAGCTCATGTCAGCCGCTCCGGGGCACCGATCGCCTCCTCATGGAGGTCGTCCTCGTTGAGGATCTGGCGGACCTTGCGCACGCCGTAGTAGACGATCACCCCTGCGATCAGCAGCACCAGACCGGCGAAGCCGATCGTCTGAAGGTAACCGGCGGCCGTCCCGGCACCGGGGAGGATCTCGATGACCCTGTCGGCTTCGGCGTTCGCCGCCCGCTTCAGGGTCCAGTCGTCGGGCAGGGCGTTGTAGTCACCCTTGGTCCGCACCAGCACGTCGCCGCTCTGGTCGTGGCTCAGCCAGACGATGCGGTGAACGATGGTGAGCTTGGTGTCGTTGGGGTTGGGGAACACCATGATGTCCCCGACCTGGAGCTGGCCCGCCGGCAGGTTCTCAGTCACGACCAGCGAACCGATCGGGATGATCGGCTGCATGCTCCCGGTGACCACCTCCTCCAGGTGGTGCCCGGTGACGACGAGCCCGACCACGATCGCGCAGAAGATCGCCACCAGCCCCAGGGCCGCGGCGATCAGGAGGTTGACGACGTGGCCGCCGGCGGCCCGCCAGACCGGGAGGCGCTCCTCCATCGGGAGCGCCGGGAGGGTGGCCGGAACGCTGACCGGGAGAGGGGCCGCCACGGTGGTGACCGCGACGGGAATGTCCGGCACCGTGGTGGCGGCCGCGGGCGAGGCATTCACCTCGGTCAGGGTCGGGGACGACCGCCCGGCGAGGATGACGCTGGCAGGGTTCGGGTGCGCGACGGCCGGCACCTCGGCGAGGGGGGCGGGGATGGACGGTGCCATGGCGGCGAGCAGCCAGGCGGGCGGCGACGTGAGCGCGGCCGGGGCCACCGGGATCGCCGGTACCGCCACCCGCAGCATCCGGGAGATGCGGGTGGCGTCGAGTGGAGAGGCACGCCGGCAGGCCACCTGGAGGCGGCGAGTCCGGACCGGCAGGGCGACGTTGGGGACGGTCGAGGCGATATCCAGCCGGGCCAGGAAGGCCCGCCGGCGCGGAGCGGCGGGGAGGGCCGGGACCGAGCTCTCGACGGCCACGGGGGTTGTGGGAGGGGGGAGGGGCACCGAGGTCGCAGGTGCGGCCGGTGGCGGCGCCGGCACCAGCGGCTCGGGCATCCGGAGGATCGTCGCCTGTCGGAGATGACGGCGTTCTGGCCGGGGGGCGCGCTGGGCAGGCCGGACACCGCCCAGGTCGAGGCTGTCGGTGGCGGACTCGAGATCCGCCACGACGTCCCTGACCAGGTCGTGCAGCTCCTCGGGGAGCGTCACCCTCACGTTGCCCACTAGCGAATTCCCCTGCTGCTTCCGCGCACCATCAAAGGCGGTTTGAGCCGCCCGGCCAATTGTCGGCCCGCCTGGGCGACGCCTCGTGCAACGGGGCGCAACGAATCGGTTGCGGGACGTGGGCAGCGCCGGATATGCGACGACCGCCGGCTCGGTGGTGGCCGAGGCCGGCGGTCGTGACCCTGAGGGCGAGGGAGAACGGCGGGTGGCCGCCGCCTCCGGACGGTTGAGGGAGATCCTTACGCCTGCGTCTGGGTCCAGGTGAAGTCAGCGGTGCAGGTGGAATCCTGGTCGGTGCTCGTGCTGCCGGGCAGCGCCAGGTTGAAGGTGAAGGTGTTGGTGTCGTTCTGGTTCCAGGTGGTAGAGGGGGAGCCCGTCGCCTTGAAGAGGTTCGGCGTGGTGCCCAAGTTGGTCAGCGCGCCGTTGTACACAGAGGCCCCTGTCGAGTCGGTGATGGTGAGCGTCAGGTCACCGCAGAGGGTGCTGCCGGCACCGCTCGTGACCGCCGACCCGAGGCTGAGGGCAAAGGTGGACGGCAGGGCTCCGGTGTTGGTGATCTGCACCGTGCCCACCGATGCTGAGAATCCCGGAGCGGCGCCGGTGACGGCAAAGATCGCGCCGCAGTTTCCAGAGGAGACCTGCTCAGTGCAGGTGACCGGTGTCTGGCCGTTGGGGTAGCTGATTGTGGCCACGTTCTGCATGTGTACGCCGCCAGTGGCGAAGCTGCTTCCGTCGTTCGCGGTCACCGCCTGCCATGCCGCCAACCCACCCCATCCGATCATGGCGGTGCCGGCGACAACCAGGACAAAGACCATCCCGGCCCGCAGCTTCCTGCGGTCGGACGTCTTCCGCTCGATGGACATGGGGAACCTCCAAGACTGCTGTGGTGGGCGTCACCGCCTCCGGTCTGACGGAGGAGAGGCGGCAGCGGCGCTGTTGGGGAAGGGCGGCGCCGCGCTCGCCCTGGTTGCCTGGGTGGGGGAGAAAGGGACCGGGAAGGCGCTCTTCCCGGCCCCCCTCAGATCATGGCTGGGGGTTAGGTGCTGGCCTGGGTGAAGTTGATGGTGAAGCTGCAGCTCGCGCCCAGGACGGCGTCGTCGGTGGCGTAACCGTTGATGGGGGTGATCAGGAACGTGAAGGTGTCGGCGTTGCCGTTCGCCCAGGTGCTGGCGCCGCCACTGGTCTTCAGTGCGGTGGGGCTCATGGCCGCGGTGAGCGCCGTCGCCGGGTAGACGTTGACGGGCGATGTCTCGCTGTCGGTGACCGTCAGGGCGAGATCCTTGCAGAGCTCGCTGCTGCCGGGCGCGGGCATCGACATCAAGAACGTGCTGCCCAGCGAGCCGGTGTCGGTGATGGTCACCGTCTGGCTGATCGAGGTGAAGTCCGACGTCAGGGCCGCGTTGGTGACGATGATGGAGCACGCACCTGGGGTGGTGGACGAGAGGGTCGAGTTGCAGGCGGTTTGCGAACCCACTGCGTTGGTGTGCGAGATGGTCCCCACCGTGAAGGCGTTACCGGCGTTCTGCGTGTAGGCCTGCCATGCGGCCAAGCCGCCCCACCCGACCAGGGCCGTGCCCGCCACGGCCGCGCCCAGGACCAGGGCTAGCCGGACGGATCGCCTGCTCTTGTGCTGTTCCATGATCTTCAGTTCCCTATTTGTGCCTTCTGGTCTTTCGGTGCAGCTAGTTCAAATGCACTAGACGCTACTGGTGCAGCCTAGGGGGGTCGATCTCACGAAGCCTCGTCCGATACCGCCACAGCCGGGTAACGGTGTTCGGTGGAAGTGGTGAACTGATCGCTCCGTATGCCGCGTTATCGTCCACGGGCAAAGGGAAGGCCGGGGCAGGAGATCCTGCCCCGGCCTTCCGGATCAAGGCGTGGGTTAGGCGGCCGTCTGGGTGAAGAGAATGCTGAAGGTGCAGCTCTGTCCGGCGTCCGCGTAGTTGTTTCCGAAGCTGGTCAGGGCGGCCACGGTGAAGGTGAAGGTGTTGCCCGTCGCGCCGGTGCCCGTGCCGGCCGTGCCGTTGGGCGACCAGGTCGCGCTCGGAGTGCTCGCATTGTTGTCGATCGTGGTCGGCCCCATCGTGCTGGTCAGCGCGGTTGCGGCGTAGGGGGTTCCCGGGGCCCCGGCGTCGGGGTCGGAGACCGCGAGGGTGAGGTCCGCGCAGATGGTTCCGCCAGAGCTGACCGGGGCTGACGGCATGCTCATCTGAAAGGTGCTTGAGAGGGTGCCCGTGTTGTCGATCTTGACGACGCCTGTGGCGGGAAGCTTCCCGTTCACGGCGTCAGCTCCGTTGACCGTGATCAGGACGGAGCACCAGCCGGGGCCGGTGCCAACCGGGGCCACTCCGATGACCGACGCGCAGTTGGAGCTGACGTAGTTGTTGTGCGCGAGAGTGCCGGCCGCGACGCTGTTGCCGGCGTTCTCGGTGTAGGCACTCCATGCCGCCAACCCGCCCCAGCCGACCAGGGCGGTGCCGGCCACGGCGGCGCCCAGCACCAGGGCCACTCGAAGCGATCGTCTGCTCTTCCGTTCCATGATCTTCATTCCTTCAAAGTCTCTGACCGCTCTAGCCAGATAGGTCAAATGCACTAGACGGCAATGGGCAGGCTAGGGGGAGTGATCTGACGAAGCCCCCGCCGAAGCGGCGACGGGCGGGTAACGGGGTTCGTGTGAAGTCGTGAACGCGAGCGATGCGTCTGATCCGCTCCGGTCCTCCAGCACACCGTCGCGGCGCCTCTTCTCAGTCGTGATAAGGCTCTTCCGGGCCGCCCGCCGTCACACCGGGAGGGTGGGGTCGTGTGACGATGACGTTGTTGTCTCTTGAGCGTCCCAGGCTGGCTGAAAGCGTCTTTCATTCCCATCCCTTCGGGCGACCATAGCCGCCGTTGCTCCGGGGGGGATGCCCGGGGGTCGGCGTGATTCAAGAGGTCGCCACCGGATGCTTGCCAAGGGACCGCGCTGCCGCCTGGAAACGGGAGGTCGGGACCAGAGAGCCTCGGGGCGGCAGATCGTCCTGGCCATGATCACCGATGCTGACGGTCGCCTCGCCTTCGCCAACGGCGACCTGCTCGCCCTCGGAGGGTGGCGCTGGAGCGACCTGAGCGGCCGTCTCTGGCACGAGGTGCTGATCGCTCCCGAGCACCGGCGCCGCGTGGTCCGAGCCTTCGATCGAGCCGTGACCGGTAAGGACGATACCGCCACCGTCGAGGCGCCGCTCCGAACCAGCGATGGGCGGGTGCGGATCGTGGCTTGGTCGGCCACACCGAGCCTCGGCGAGGACGACCGGCCGTCCTCCGTCACCTCCGTGGGGGTCGACGTGACCCGGTGGACCGAGGAACGCGACCACCTGGCCGCCGAGAGGGACTTCGACGCCTCGCACGATCGCCTCACCGGACTTCCCAACGCCTCCACCTTCCGCTGGCGGCTCGGCAGCGAGTTGAGCGCCGGGCGTCGCTCGGGACGCTCGACCGGCGTCCTCCTGGTGGCGCTCGACCGGCTGCGCACTGTGGTCGAGACCCTCGGCCAGGATGCGGGGGACCAGCTGGTCGCCGAGATGGCGGAACGAGTCTCGGACTGCGTCGGAGCCGCCGCGGGGCGCACACCGTCGCTCCCGCTGCCTGCCGGCGCGTCCGAACCGATGAGCGCGTGGTTGGTCGCGCGCTGGTCGGACGACGAGTTCGCCGTCCTCCTTCCCGGCCTGGTCTTCCCCGAGGAGGCCGTCCACATGGCGCGCTCCATCGTGGCGGCCGTCGCGGCCCCCTGCACCGGCCTCGCCGCCGACCTCCGGCTGAGCGCCGCGATCGGGATCGCTCTGGCACCGTCCGATGGCGACCATCCCGCCACGTTGATGCGGTACGCCGCCATCGCGCAGCACGCCGGGCGCACCTCGACCGAGCACATGGCCCGCTTTGAGCTCGCCCTCTCACAGGAGGCCGAGGGCCGGCTCCTCATCGAGCAGCAGCTCCCCCTCGCCCTGGAGCGGGGGGAGCTCAGCGTCGCCTACCAGCCGGAGGTCGATGCCGTCTCTCACCGCATCGTTGGTCTCGAGGCGCTCGCCCGCTGGCATCACCCGGTGCTCGGGGAGGTTCCCCCCATCCGGTTCATCCCCATCGCCGAGGAGATCGGAGTCATCACGGAGATCGGTCGGTTCGTCCTGCGGAGCGCGGTCCGGCATGCGGCTCAGTGGCGGTCGGACGGGCGGGGAGACGTTCGGGTTGCGGTCAACGTCTCGGCCTACCAGCTGACTGACCGCAGCCTCGTCGCGGCCGTGCTCGAGTGCCTGGAAGAGAGCGGGCTCCCGGCCCATCTGCTCGAGCTGGAGGTCACCGATTCGGCGGCCATGGTCGATCCCCATGCGGCCGCCGATGTGCTCGGTGAGCTCTCGCGCCGGGGCGTGACCATCTCGCTGGACGACTTCGGGACTGGCTACTCCAACATCGGCAAGCTCCACCACCTGGCGGTCAGCACGATCAAGATCGACCGCAGCCTCCTCCTCGAGGACGAGGCGAATCCCGCCCCGGACCCCGGGGCCCTGATCCACGCCGTGGTGACCCTGGGCCGCAACCTCGGTCTGCGGGTGATCGCCGAGGGCGTCGAGACGGAGGAACAGCTCAGCCGCCTGCAGCCCCAGGGCCTGGACGCCTACCAGGGCTTCCTCTTCTCACCCCCGGTGCCGGCCGACGAGATCCTTCGACTTCTGCGCGAGGGCCGGCCGCTCGGGGCCGGCACCGGTATCCGGATCGCCTGACACGGCTCAACCGGCGCGCTCGTTGGCCGTCTGGGCCGCGGCGATGGGGAGGATCTGGTCGAGCTGGAGACCACCGAGCCGTCCCTCCGCCACCAGACTGTTGATCAGGTTGTCGACCCGCCACACCACGATGATCTGGAGGGCTCCGACGCCCTCCACGGTTCCCGGGGTGGTGGTGGCGTGCCCACCCTCGCCCAGTGGGCCGGTGGAGACGGGCTTCGCACCGGCGCGGGCATCCAGGGCGGTGTCGAGGTGGAGCATGGCGGCCGCCGCTCCGGTCGCTGTCGCGAAGGAGGCGACCGCCACCGTGAGCGTGATCGCGCCGTTGCTGGTGCTGAACGACACGTTGCGGTAGTACTCGACGGCCACCGCTCGCACCAGCCCGTCCCTCCGCACCGCGGTTGAGCTGGCCTCGTCCAGCCAGCCCGGTCCCACCTGTTTCACCGCCTGGTAGACGATGAAGTCCGGGGTGGGGAGCTGGCTGAGGGTGATCAGGTAGCTGCTCGGATCCCCGGCCAGGGTCGTCGTGCCGCCGGTCCCCCCGCAGCCGCCGGTCAGGGCCACCAGCGCCAGCGCCCCGAGCGCTCGCGCCGTGCCCCTTGGCGCCCTCATTCCTCGCGAACGGCGCTCACAATGTCGGCGGCGGCTGCGCGGCGAGCGGGCAGCACTCCAGCGAGGAGCACTGCCACGACCACGCCTCCCAGCAGGGCCAGCGCTGTGGTGATCGGGAAGACGAACCCAGGAACGAAGCCGGGGCTGGTGCCGGCCGCGAGCAGGGGCACGGCGAGCAGGCAACCCACCCCGATGCCGAGCACGGCCGCGACTCCTCCGAGCAGGCCGGCCTGCGCCAGTACCAGGCGCCGGGCCTGACCCTGGCTGAGCCCCACGGCCCGGAGCAGTCCCAGCTCACGGCGGCCCTGGCGGACGTTCACCACCAGCGTATTGATGACTGCCAGCACGGCGATCGCCACCGCCAGCCAGGCGACGGCCGCGAGGATGCCGACGGTGTCGCTCAGGGCCTGTTCGGTGGCCGACTCGATCGTGCTGACCGAGGTCGCCGAGAGGCCGTACCGGCCCGCCACTGCGGCCGCGGCCGGTCCGCGTCCCGCGGTCAGCACCTCCAGATCGTCGAACCCCGACGCCTGGCTTCCGAAGTACCGCACCGCCTGTCCGGAGTCGACGAGCAGCGACTCCCGGCCGTCGGCGGCCGGGAAGGAGTGCTCCACGATGCCGGCGATGGTGAAATCGGTCGTCCCGCTGCCCGTCGCCACCGGGAGCACGGTGCCCACCTGCCAGTCATCCGCCTCCGCCAGGCTGAGCGGCGCCAGCAGGGCGGAGCCGCCGGCGAGTGCCGCGAAGGCTCGACTGCGACTGCCGGCCACCAGCTCCAAGCCGCCGTCGCGAGCGTAGGTTGCGCTGTCGAAGGCGGTCATCCCGATCACATCGCCGTCGACGACGGCGGGGAAGAAGCGGAGGCTGGTGAGCTGTACCCCCGCCTCCTCCCCGATCTGGGCGGCGATGCGGCTCGGCTGGGTCACCGGGCTGTGGATCAGGGTGTCACCGATGAAGAGGTGGCTGATCCAGGCGTCGCCGGAGGCGAGGCTTCCCGTTACCAGGACCCCTGCGGCCATCGCCGCCGCGATGGCGGTAACCAATCCGGAGAGTGTCAGGGCGGTGCGGTTGCGGCGGCGTCTCAGGCTCGCCGCCGCAACCTCTGTCTCCGGCCAGATCATCCGCAGCATCCGCGTCAGGAGATGCGCCAGGGACGGGGCCAGGAGCGGGAGGCTGAGCACCACCGCGAGGAGCAGGGCCACCGCACCCACCGGCGCCAGGGCTCCGCCGGCCAGATCCGACACCAGCGCCACGGCGGCGAGCGGCGGCACCGCGCCGATCACGGCGCCATGGATCCGCTCGCTCCGACCGGCGCTCTCGGGGCTCAGGGCTTCGAGAATCGGCACGCGCGCGGCGGTTGCGGCGGGGACGGCGGAGGCGACCAGGGCCGAGAGGACCCCGGCGAGCACGGCGAGCACCACCGCCAGGGGATCGATCTGAAGCCCGACCGCGGGCGCGGTCGAGGCGGCTCCGAAGGCGGCCTGGAGGGCAGCTCCGAGCCCCACGCCGACGACGATCCCGGCCGCCGCTCCCAAGAGGGCGAGGACCGTGGCCTCGGCGGCGAGGAGACGGAACACCTGGGCGGCCGAGGCGCCCGCCGCCCGCAGCAGGCCGATCTCGCGCCGCCGCTCCATGGCGGCGAGGCTCACCGTGTTGGCGCACACCCCGGCTCCGATGACCACGCTGAGGACGCTGACGAGGACCAGCAGGGAGGAGAGCTGGGAGGCTGGATCGCTCGAGTGGCTGGCCGGGTCGAAGGTGGTCACCGCCCCGCCGAGCCGCTGATGGACCTCCGCCGCGGCCTCCGCTGAGCTGGTCCCCGGAGCGAGGCGGAGAGCTGCGAGCGAGGCGTGGAGGCCGAGGTCGAAGGAGGAGAGCAGCTCCGGGGCCGGGACGAAGATGACGTCCTGGGTGAAGCTGGCGCCCACTCCGCTCGCGTCGGTGAGACCGACCACCTTGAAGGAGTGGGGGCCGGTCGACGTGGTCAGCAGGACGCTGCCGCCGATGCCGAGACTGCCCCCCGGAGGGGCCAGGGTCGGAAGCAGCGCCGTATCGATGGCGACCTGGTCGTGAGCCGAGGAGGTCGGAAGGT
>Ga0302157_10004192_pt1 | contig 15779 bp, 16 predicted proteins | sample I_Bog_N3_3_FD_193502 | JGI IMG/M metagenome (GOLD analysis project Ga0302157, IMG submission 193502) | Peat permafrost microbial communities from Stordalen Mire near Abisko, Sweden - I_Bog_N3_3 | ecosystem: Environmental > Terrestrial > Soil > Wetlands > Peat | place: Sweden: Abisko, Stordalen...
ACAAGGGGTTCTTTCAGGGCCGGCGCGTCAAGTAGCCGCCGGCCCCGGCCGCGATGTCTACGCCGCGAGGAAAGACCAGATCATCGCGACCACGGCCAGCGCCATCAGCGCGGTGCCGATCCAGCCCAGCGCGGTCAGCCACGGCCCCGCTCTGAAGCGTCCCATCAGTCCCGGATTGGCGACGATCACCATCATCATCGCCATGATCGGCACCGCGACGACCCCGTTGAGCACGGCACTCCACACCAGCATGTGGATGGCGTCGATGCCGGTAAAGCCAAGCCCGAATCCGATCACGGTGGCGGCTGCGATAATCGCGTAAAATCCGACCGCGTCGGGGGCCCTGGCTTCCAGCGTGGCCGGCCATCCCATGGCTTCGGACACCCCGTAGGCAGCCGAGCCGGCCAGCACCGGTATCGCCAGCATGCCGGTGCCGATGATCCCGAGCGCGAACAGCAGGAAAGTAAACTCGCCGGCCAGCGGCCTCAGCGCCTCGGCGGCCTGGGTTGCCGAATTGATGTTGGTGACGCCGTGGGCGTTCAAGACCGCCGCGGTGGTCAGGATGATGAAAAACGCAATCACGTTGGAGAAGATCATTCCCACCGAGGTGTCGATCGCGATGCGGTCGATCTCCGTCACGCCACCCCTGGTCAGATCGCGAAGCGGGCGGCTTATCCTGCCCTGATTCATCTCCTCGACTTCCTGGGAAGCCTGCCAGAAAAACAGATAGGGGCTGATGGTGGTGCCCAGCACGGCCACCACCATCAGGAAATAGTTGGTATTGATGGCGGGCCTGGGCCAGACCGCCGCCAGCAGCGCCGCACTCCACGGAATATGCACGGTCAGCGCGGTCGCGACATAGGCGAACAGCGTCAGCGTCATGAATTTGAGTATCGGTGCATAGCGGCGATACGGCACGAACACCTGCAGCAGGGTGGATGCCGCCGCGAATATCAGCGCATGTTCGTGCTTGAGGCCGCCGATCACCAGCGACAGGGATTCCCCCATCGCGGCGATGTCGGCCGCGATGTTGAAGGTGTTGGCGGCGACCAGAAGAGAAATCAGCACCAGCACCAGCCAGCGGGGAGCCAGCTTCGCCACATTGGCGGCGAGGCCCTTGCCGGTGACCCTGCCGATCCGCCCGCTCACCAGCTGGATCGCGATCATGAACGGGGTGGTCAGAAAGACGGTCCAGAGCAGCCCATAACCGAATTGCGCCCCGGCCTGCGAATAGGTGGCGATGCCGGAAGGGTCGTCGTCAGCAGCGCCGGTCACCAGTCCCGGACCGAGCAAGCGAAGCACCATGTTGCGGGATTTTTTGATCTCTGAGCGACGGGCTTCGGTCATGAAATGCTTGAGGTCCGGGACGATGCTGCGGCAGGCGCCTGAGGCCCGGACATTCGCGATTTTGCGCCGGCAATCAAGGCAATTTGCACGGTCGATCTGGACCGGCACTGTCGGGGTTGGCGCGAACGGCGTATTCTGGACGTTCCAGTCCGGCCGCGCCCACTTCTCCAACATCCTTGTCGCCTGGTCCGGCGGCAAAACCATTTTGCCCTGTCTTTTGCCGGACATTCGTGCAGGTAATTGATCGCCTCGGAGGGTTGCCGTGACCGGCGAAAGCGAATCAGGATTGACGCGACGGATCGCGGTGCTCGGTGTTCCGATCGATATCGGCGCGTCGCAGCGCGGAACCCTGATGGGTCCCGCGGCGCTCAGGACAGCCGGCCTTCTGACCGTGCTCGACGGACTGGCGTGGGAAGTGACGGATCACGGAGATGTCTCGATCGGCGATGTCGCCGAGCTCGACGACGCTGCGCCCGACAATGCAAGGCAATACCGCGAAATCCAGCGCTGGACCCGGACGCTGAGCGCGCGCGCCTACCAGCTGGCGCGATCCGGCGCGATCCCGATCTTTCTCGGCGGCGATCACAGCCTCTCGATGGGGTCGGTGAACGGGATTGCCCGCCATTGTCACGAAACTGGCCGCGAGCTCTTCGTTTTGTGGCTGGATGCGCATGCCGACTACAACACCCCCACGACGACGCAGTCCGGCAACATGCACGGAATGTCGGCGGCTTTCCTCTGCGGCGAGCCGGGGCTGGACCGCCTGTTGGGCGAAGAGCCGCGTTCGCCCATCAAGCCCGACCGGCTGGAGCTGTTCGGCATCCGCTCGATCGACAGGCTGGAAAAGGACGTGCTGCGCGATCGGCGCATCAGCATCGCCGACATGCGGCAGATCGACGAGTTCGGGGTCGGGGTGCTGATTCGCCGCGTCATCGACAAGGTGCAGGCCTGCGACGGCGTGCTGCATGTCAGCTTCGACGTCGATTTCCTCGACCCCGGCCTGGCGCCGGGCGTCGGCACCACGGTGCCGGGCGGCGCGACCTATCGGGAGGCGCATCTGGTGATGGAGATGCTGCATAATTCCGGGCTGGTGCAATCCGTCGATGTCGTTGAGCTCAACCCGTTTCTCGACGAGCGCGGCCGCACCGCGCGCGCCACGGTGGAACTGATCGGCAGCCTGTTCGGCCAGCAGATCACCGACCGGCCCACCCCGACCAACGCCATTGCAGCAGGCGAGTAGCAGCTCCGCGCGGAACCTTCGGCATTGCTGCGGTTTGGTTAACCGGCAACCAACCTGAGGGGGTTCCATGGCAACTCATATGTCGAAGCGGGTTCCCGTCGTCGTCACGCTGGCGATTGCGGTTTTCGGCGTCGTGGCAATGCTGGTCGTCGACCATGGGCCGTGGAGCGGCCCCAGGATCCAGACCGCGGAAGTCCACGCCACGACCACCGGCTCGGCACGCGCCGCCGGAGCGACGGTGACGCCGACCCTGCGACAGCCGGGCCTCGAGCCGGTCGCTCCCGGACCCAAGCCGGTTCATCCGGCGACGACCCCTGCCGCACCCTAGAATTGGGGTGATCTGCTTCGCCCACAAAAGACGGGGGGCAGCGGTCCGCTTCAGCGGACGCTGACAAAGGCGCCCCATAGCGCTGCAAGAATGGCGCCCGCCAGGACATAGGTCGGACTGTCGCAGAACGTGCTGCCGTATCGGCACACGTCTGCGCTCCAGCTGCCGATTTCATGATGCCCGGCGGCATAGAACAGGCCGGCCAGGACCGCCAGCACTGCGGCGATGAAATACATCTGATGTCCTCCATGCGATCGGTTTATCCGGCACGACGGCGACCGGAGAGGACCCCAGCCGGCCGCAACGCTCGTCCGCGCCCGGCTGGCATTCGCGCGCGGATCGTGCGACGCGCCGGGCTTGACGATGCCGAACCTGGATTGCCGTGGACTTAAGCGAAAGCCGCTGATTTGAGACGAATTGGCGTCGTTCGAAGCGGACGCCGCGGGCGGCACCGGCGGCATCGATGGCCGCCTCCGCTCACGTCCGTGGCGCCGGACCCAACCTCAATGCGGCGTCAATCTTCATTTGAACACGGCGCGCCGCCAGGCCAGCCAGCCTGGTCCCCGTCTTGCCGGTTGTGACGCGGTTGCCGATCCGGAATCGCCATTGCCAGACGCCGGCATCTGCAGTCGGTGCGACACTGTATTCGATGCCTTTGTGGATCACGGACGTCGGCTCGGGAATCTCGCCATGCACGGCAAGCATCCGGTCCCGAAAAAGTTCGTGCTGGCCAGGCGAGACAGCGGCTCGAACCGTTGATCCCGAACTTCGGAAGCGTCTAGGCTTCGATGGATGACTGGTGGGGCTCGGCAACCGCCCTCACCATTTCCCTCAGCGACCGGTCGATCCGCTGTTGAACCCGGCGGATCGCCAGTTGCTCGATCGTGGTTTGGGTCACGCCTGATCTTGCGGTATGACCGATCGTGAATTCCCAATGCCAGGCGTCGCGCCTGATCTTGAGCAGCGAAAATTCCACGTTGCGGTGCGTCATATACGCTCTCCGATTCTTCCGGCAGATCAGACTAGCCGGGAGACTTCGGACCGGGCTGTTCAAAAATGACCAGTCCAGCGCACAAAGCGCACATCGTCCGGTGTCAGCTAAAAACCCACCACGAGCGGGTCAAGGCGTTGCGGCGCTGGCGGCAAGCGCGCGCACGCAGTGCATCGCTCATGGCCTTGATCGGGGCCTCGGCGGCATCGCCCAGTCCATGCCGTCCGGCGATCCATTCCGGGATCATCGTACGAAAGCCAGGTGTCGCCCGACGTGTCGCCCGACGCATCCTGCCAGACCTCGAACTTCTCGATCGTGGCTTGCGGCCCGTAGCTGCTGCGAAGGGTGATCAGTCCGTCTGCAGCCATGGCCTGCGCTCCCGTGGGACGGATCGCGGCGCCTTTCCGCGGCAGCGCGGCGATCCGCCGGCGGCGCCGGGAGCGCGCTCCGCCGCCTTGTGGCGGCGGCGCGAAAGCGGTAAAGGCCGCATTTCGCGGTGACCCGACATTTGGCGCCTCGCGCAGGTTCAAGGCGAGTGGCCCGAACGACACGACTGTCCGCAGCCCCGTGCCGCCCGGGACCGAGACAATCCGTTGCCAGCGTGTAACATGGCTGCGGCGTGAAATAGATCCGGGAATCAATGCGGCTGATGAACTCGTGACAGATTCCTTGCCGGCGGCGAGCCTTCCAGCCTTTCATGTCGACGGGGATCGGCGCGACCTGCGGCTCGACGCCTGCCGCGGGCTGGCCTTGTGGTTCATCTTCCTCGATCACATCCCCGACACCGCTCTCGGCTGGCTGACGCTGCGCAGCTACGGTTTCAGCGATACCACCGAAGTGTTCTTCTTCGTGTCCGGCTATACCTGCATGCTGGCCTATGGCGGTTCATTGCGCGAGCGCGGCTGGCGCGAGACGGTGGTCCGCGCGCTGCGGCGCGGCTGGGAAATCTATGCCGCCTTCCTGCTGCTGATGATCGCCTATCTGGCGGCCGTTCAGGCGGCCGGCGGCGGCAGCCTGTTTCTCGACCAGACCAACACCGCGGTTTTCTTCGCACATCCGGCGGCGGCGATCGTCCACATCGTCCAGCTGCAATATACCCCTTTCAACACCGACGTGCTGCCAAGCTTCGTGCTGCTGCATCTGGCCTTTCCGGCCGTGCTGTGGCTGATGACCCGCAGCGCCCCGCTGGCGCTTGCCGCGTCGTTTCTGCTCTATCTGCTGACGCGGGCGTTCGACTGGGATCTGCCGTCGTGGCCGAGCGGCCAATGGTACTTCAATCCGCTGGCGTGGCAGCTGCTGTTCGTGCTGGGCGCCTTTTATGCCTGTGCCGGGGCCGGCCGGCTGCGGAGTTTCGTTCAGTCGCGCGCCGCGTTCCTGCTGGCGGTGCTCTATCTCGCCTTCGCTCTGGCCGTCGCGCTGAGCTGGCAATTCAAGTGGCTCGAAGGCTTCATACCCGATTCTTTGGCGAAGCTGATCTACCCGATCGACAAAAGCAGCCTCTCACCGTTGCGCGTGGTGCATTTTCTGTCGCTCGCCGTCGTCGTCTCGCGGCTGACGCCGCCGGACTGGCACGGCCCGATGCGGCCGCTGATGATGGCGCTGATCCGCTGCGGCGAGAACTCGCTGGCGATTTATTGCCTCGGGGTTTTGCTGTCGTTCATCGGCTACGTCATCCTGGTCGAGTTTTCCGCCGGGATCGCGGTGCAGGCCGCCGTCGGCATCGCCGGCGTCGCGCTGATGATCGCCGCGGCCACGCTGCTGACCGCGGCCGCCAAGCTGGGCCGGCGCGGGCCGGAACTTTTCTGAAGCGATCCATCGGCCGGCAAGCGGACAATGGATGGCGTCGCCGCGAGGCGCCTGTCGCCACGACAGGGCGGTGCCGCGCCACGGCCGCGCGATGACTGTAGCGGGACGGCTCTGCGGAGCAGGCGCCGGCGCGCTGCTCCGCAGACAGCCACGATATCTCGATTCACTTTTCAAACAGCCAAGCCCGGCGATCGGCTTGTGGCCGCCGTCGTCACCACACGTTCTGCCGTCCGCAAGGGGCGCCTTCGTCCCGACCGCCCTTGGCGTCCACCGCAGCTCCCGGCCGGCCGGTGCCACCCGCAAAGCGCCCTTCAAGCGGGATGTTAAAGAACAAATAATGAACAGATTTGGGCAAAGAGTCAAGCCGATATTTCGGAAGCGAGGGACGGATCCTCGGGCGGCCCGGTTTGATGGCTTTCAGCTTCACCGTAACTCGGAGGCAAAATATCGAAAACAACCCCATGCAAAGTAGCCCGGTACCGCCGGCCCGATGACCTGGCCGGTCGCGCCAGGCCATTTTGATATGTCGGGGGGAATTTCCGCCCGTTCCCGGCATCGCCGCAAAACTGACCGCTACTCGCATTTATGCAGCGAGGGCGTCGGGTTGCCGCTCGCGGCGAATTTGCCGTCCCTGATGGTGTAGTCGCCCTGCGGGCTGCGGTTGTAGATCGCGCGCATCGAGCCGTCGGGCAGCATCATCAGCCCGCTCTCGCGGATTTGCCTGAGCGCCGGAAACAGCACCCGCAAATTCAGCATGCCATCCGGCGTGACCTCGGCGGCGACGACTTCGCTTTCCTCGGACGTATCGTTGAAACTGCGCTGGAATACGACCCGGCCTTCTCTCACAAGCTCATAGGCCAGCAATGTGTCGCTGTTCCTGTCGCCCGCAAGCGAACAGTCCCGCGACCAGGAGCCGATCAATCCCCATTTGTGCACGGTCTCGGCTGCGGTCTCCGCGCAGCCATCGGACGCCATGGCCAGACACGCGACAAGGGTCAAGGCGAGACGAAAACAGCATCCCTTCAAGATCCGGACTCCAGCGCTGCAGGATTGTGGGCAGTGAAGGTTAGCATTCCGCTTCAGCAGCGCAAAGCCGCCGCTTTCCCTTGCCCCCGAGGTGCCGCCGCTCGTTGGACGACGAGCGCCGCTCAACGCGCACGGCCACCCGCAGCGCGGCAGAACGACGCGCTGCGGCGGAGGCGTGGGAGTGGAGCGAGGCCCAGCTGAGGGTGACCAGGCCTCTGACAAAAACCGCAAACAGCACCCTCGTGCCGCTCGGAAGATGCTAGACCATGCCAAGCCGGTTGGCTGTATCGGATGTCTCCCGCGCAGGCAGATTCGAGCCGTCGCCGCAGCAACCACGGCGACGGCTCGGCTTCTGTCCGCGCGCAGATTCGAGATGTCCGACCCTTTCTGAAAGTGGCTCCGTCCATGACGAGCCCGGATTCCGAGGGTGGCGAGCGCACCGCTGGAGATGTCGCAGACAAGTCGCTCCCCCCGCTCCGTTTCAGTGAGCGCAGGCCTCGTTGGCTTCGCGAAGCAACTCGAGCGAATCCCACGGCTTCTTCATGAACCTGGCGCCGGGCGGAAGTGGCGGCGCCTCATGTCCGGATGTGACGATGACCCGCATCTGCGGGTAGCGCGCGATGGCGAGGTTTGCGAGGTCGACGCCGGTCGTCGATCCCGCGAGATTGACGTCGGTAAACAGGAAACAGAGAGCGCCGCCGACCTTTTCCAGGGTCAGTTCGGCCGCTTCGCCGCTTTCGCATTGGAAGACGTCCATTTCGGACCCTTCCAGCAGGATGGCCGCCGAAGCACGTTGAAGCTCGTCGTCCTCGACGACCAGGGCAATCGGTCTATACGGCATCGAAAACCTCCCTTTTAAGAATCTCTTCAGGGCCAATGTCCGAAACCGTACTTAGTTCAAGCAAAATCAGGGATCCCGAGTTCCGTCCGATGGAGCGGACGTTCATGGTCCAGGCCTCGGCCGATCAGCCGGCCATTGTTCCGCGGCGCTCCGGCGGCGCGATGCGGGGCGAGACGAAATTCGATTCGACAGCGCGGTGCGGTGGCCACTGACCCCGAGCCATCCTGCGAAGCTGGCATGAATTCCGGCGCTGTCGATACACGCCGCATGGCGCTGTTGTTGACCCGAGGCGCTCGTTCGAAACGCATCCTGGCGCGCCAAGGCACGCCAAGGCACGCCAACCGGCGGCCTTCCGTATTTTTACGGGCGTGCAATGCAGGCTCGCGTTAATTCTATCTCAGCCTTCGCGGGTCATTGTCGAACGGCCCGATTCGGGCTGCTTCCGGCCTGGATGTTTTTGATGAAAGTGCGCGTTTCCCTGGGGCTCCGCATTTACGGCATCATCGGCCTCAGCTTTTGCGGCCTGATCGGGCTTGCCGCGTTGCAGATCGATACGCTTGCGAGTTCTCTCAAGGCCCAGCGCCAGATGGAGCTCGGCCATCTGGGACAGATCGCGGTCGACGTCGCCCAGGAAGAATACGATGCGGCCAAGCGCGACCATACCGACGAGGCGACGGCAAAGGCGAGGGCTGGAGCTCGTATCGGCAGGATGCGTTACGGCAATGGCGATTACTTCTGGATCAACAATCTCAGCCAGATGATCATGCATCCGGTCAAGCCGGAACTGAACGGCCAGGACGTCAAGGGGATCAAGGATCCCACCGGCAAGCCGTTGTTTTATGACGCTGCGGTGCTGGTGCAGCGGGACGGCAGCGGCTTCATCGACTATCAGTGGCCGAAGCCCGGCAAGGACACGCCCCAGCCCAAGCTGTCCTTTGTCACGGGCTTCGCGCCGTGGGGCTGGGTCATCGGCACCGGCGTCTACATCGACGACCTCGAAGCCCAGGTGTGGGACAGCGTGAAGATGGTGGCGCTGGTCGGCCTGTTCGTCATCCTCGGGCTTGGTCTGGTCACGCTCCTGATCGCGCGCCGGATCTCGACCGCACTGGTGGCGATGACCTCGTCGGTGACCAGGCTCGGAGAAGGCAACTTCGGCATCGAACTGCCGGGGCTCGACCGCGGCGACGAGCTCGGCGACATGGCGCGTTCGATCGAGCAATTCAAGGTCAAGGCTGCCGAGAAGGCCCATGACGAGGCCGAAGCCAAGATCAGGCACGATCAGGATGCCGCACGGCTGCGCAAGGCGGAAATGGTCAGGATGGCGGATGATTTCGAGGGGGCGGTCGGTGCGATCATCGGAACCGTCTCGTCGGCCTCGACCGAACTCGAAGCCTCTGCCACCATGCTCTCCTCGACGGCGGTGCGCTCCGAAGGGCTCGCCACCACGGTCGCCGCGGCGTCCGAGCAGGCCTCCACCAACGTGCAGTCGGTGGCTTCGGCGACCGAGGAACTGACCTCGTCCGTCAACGAGATCGGCCGCCAGGTGCGGGAATCGGCGAGAATGGCCAATGCGGCCGTCGATCAGGCGCGCAAGACCAACGACCGCGTCGGCGAGTTGTCCAAGGCGGCCGCCCGCATCGGCGACGTGGTCGAACTGATCAACACCATCGCCGGTCAGACCAACCTGCTCGCCTTGAATGCCACCATCGAGGCGGCGCGCGCCGGGGAAGCCGGCCGTGGCTTTGCGGTCGTGGCGTCCGAGGTGAAAGCGCTGGCCGAGCAGACCGCCAAGGCGACCGGCGAGATCGGCCAGCAGATCAGCGGGATCCAGGCGGCGACCCAGGAATCGGTCGGCGCCATCAGGGAAATCAGTGGCACCATCGAGAAATTGTCGGAGATTTCGTCGACCATCGAAGCCGCGGTGGAGCAGCAGGGGGCGGCAACGCAGGAGATTTCCCGCAACGTTCAGCAGGCCGCGCTGGGCACCACGCAAGTCTCCTCAAACATAGCCGATGTGCTGCGGGGCGCCAGCGAGACCGGTTCGGCGTCCTCGCAGGTACTCTCGGCGGCGCAATCGCTTTCGGGCGACAGCAACCGCCTCAGGCTGGAAGTCGACAAGTTCATGAATACGGTGCGCGCCGCCTGATGCGGGCCGCGGCTCCGGATCGAGCCGGGCCGCGTAAAATTCGTGAGGACGGGCGGCGATCTGCGACGAGAGCAGGGGATTCGCAGAGCGCGCGACGCATCCCACGATCCATGCGGTGCAAAAGCCGCGCCTCTGGAGGGACGCGCGGCTTGGTCGCAATCACTTGGACATGTTTTCCTTCTTCATGTTGTCCTTCTTCATGCTGTCCTTTGACATGTTGGAGCCGGTGGTGCTGCTCACCGTGCCGTCGTTCATTTTCTTGCTCGAATTACTCATGGCCGGCTGTTTGGTGGTGTCGCTCTGGCCGGCCGGCCCGGTGCTGGTCTGGGCGAACGCCGAACCCGCGAGCAGGCTCATCGCGGCAACAAGGAAAAACTTACGCATGTCTGATCTCCGATTGGGATGAAGTAACTCTTGCACAATGCTTCCGAAAAAAGCTTGTTCCGGGCGGCCAAGGTTTTTTGCGCAACGCTCGAGGGATCTGTCAGCGATCGCGCTGACAAGGCGCAGTCCAGAACCGCGTGGTGGCCAGTTGTTCCCGGCGCCTGTCCCCGGTCGGAGGACCGGACAGCCCAAATCGCGCGGAACCGGTTGAAGAAATTAGTTCCAAAGGATCCGCGCTTCATCGCCGGCGCTGGCCGGGCCGGCCTCGTCGGCATCGCAAGCCACGGCGGGCTTCGCGGTGCACCCTGAAAAAACGCTTGCGCCGTCGGGCAAATCAGCTGCATAGTGTCAGCATCGAAGATCAGGCCCGCGCCGGGGAACCGGCCGCGGGCTTTTTCAATGGCGGCTCCTTCAATTCGTGGCGGCCGCGTTCGTGACGCGGGCTCCACCCGCTGCGGCAGTCCTCGCAAGCCGCGGGCGCGGACGCATCCTCCGAGCATTCAGATGTCCAAAACAATCACCGAGATCCGCGCCCTGGCGCGGAGCCATACCGTGGCCGCGCTCATGGTCCTGGTCGACATCATGCGCGATGCCGACGCCACCCCGGCGGCGCGGGCCGCCGCCGCCAATGCCGTTCTGGACCGCGGCTGGGGCAAACCCACCCCGCCGCCCGGCGAAGACGACGCCGGAGCCCCGGCGCAGATCAACAAGATCGAGCGCGTCATTGTCGATCCTGAAAATTCAGACAGCTAGGATTTTCGAGCCGCTGCTGCGGCCGGCCCGCTACAAGGGCGCCTTCGGCGGTCGCGGATCGGGAAAGTCGCATTTTTTCGGCGAGCTTCTGGTCGAAGAAAGCCAGGCGGCCAGGGGCACGCTCGCGGTCTGCATCCGCGAAGTCCAGAAGACGCTGGCGCAATCCAGCCAGCGCCTGATCGAGAGCAAGATCGCCGCCCTCGGCGTCGGTTCGCAGTTCCGGATCTACCGCGACAGGATCGCAACCCCCGGCGACGGCCTGATCATCTTCCAGGGCATGCAGGACCACACCGCCGAATCGATCAAGTCGCTGGAGGGATTCCGGATCGCCTGGGTCGAGGAAGCCCAGACGCTGTCGGCGCGCAGCCTGGCGCTGCTGCGCCCGACCATCCGCGCCGAGGGCTCGGAATTGTGGGCGTCGTGGAATCCGCGCCGGAAATCCGACGCCATCGACGACTTCCTGCGCGCCAGGAAGCCGTCCGGCTCGATCGTGGTCAACGCGAACTGGCGCGACAATCCGTGGTTTCCCGCCGTGCTCGACGACGAACGCAGGCTCGACCTGTCGCTCTATCCGGAGCGCTACGACCACATCTGGGAGGGCGATTACGCCAAGGCATTCGAGGGCGCCTATTTCGCCGAGCTGCTCGCCGCCGCGCGCCTGCAGGGCAGGATCGGGCGGGTTCCGGCCGATCCGCTGCTGCCGCTGCGCGCCTTCATCGACATCGGCGGATCCGGCGCCCGCGCCGATGCCTTCACGATCTGGATCGTGCAGTGGGTCGGCCAGGAGATAAGGATGCTGGATTATTACGAGGCGGTGGGGCAGGTGCTGGCTTTCCACGTCAACTGGCTGCGCTCGAGAGGCTACCAGGACGCGATCCTCTATCTGCCCCATGACGGCATCAACGAGAACCAGGTCACCGGCAAGCGCTACGAGGAACATCTGCGGGAAGCCGGCTTCAGGGTCGAACCGCCGGTCAAAAACCAGGGCAGGGGAGCGGCGGCGATGCGGATCGAGGCGGTGCGCCGGCTCGGCGTAAAAATGTGGTGGAACGAAACCACCACCGAGGCCGGCCGCGACGCCATCGGCTTCTATCACGAGAAAAAGCACGAGCTGCGCAATGTCGGGCTCGGACCCGAACACGACTGGTCGAGCCACGCCGCCGACGCGCTCGGCCTGATGGCGATCTGCTACGAGGAGCCGGGGCGCGCGGCGAACTTCGACCGGCCGATCCGCTACCGCGATCGGGGGTGGTCGTGAGCGGGAATGGTCACCGGACTTCACACCGCATGGTTGGAGGCTGCGGTTTGGGCGCTCGGATCACGTCGTGACCGGCACCTGATCCGGCAAACCCCGAAATGGCTTCCGGGACGACCGTCCCCACCGGGCGTGCCGCCGAGCTGGCAACCGCGACGCGATCGACCCGGGCCGACATGAGCGCCGTTTAGCCCCGGATGTGGCCGACAGGTGACAGCCGGTTGCCGGCTTTTCGCGTAGGTTGTGGCAGCAATTTTAGCGACTCGGTCCGTGCGGTCAGGCTTGAGAGAATTTGATCATGAAAAAATGGGTGGTTGCCGTGACCTCGGCAGCGGCGTTCTCCGGAACCGCGATGGCGGCTGACATGGCCGCAAAGGCCCCGGTCTACAAGGCGCCGCCACCGGTCGCGATCTACAATTGGAGCGGGTTCTACGTCGGCCTCAACGGCGGCGGCGGTTCTTCTCACGAGTGCTGGACCATCACCGCAACAAGCCTTTTTGGACCGCTGAACCCGCCCCAGGCGGAAGGCTGCCATGACGCGACCGGTGGAACGGTCGGTGGCCAGCTCGGCTATCGCTGGCAGGTTACCAACTGGGTCTTTGGTCTGGAGGCGCAGGGCAACTGGGCTGATTTCAGCGGCAGCAACCTGATCACCGCCGCGGGCGGTCCTCCCGGTGCGCTCAACGACGTCACGAAGATGGACGCGTTCGGCCTGTTCACCGGCCAGATCGGATATGCCTTCAACAACGTGCTGATCTATGCCAAGGGCGGCGCGGCCGTCGCGCATGACAAGTATTCCTGGACACTCACCCCTCTGGGGGCCGGGCTGCTTGCGGGATCCATCGTCGGCCAAACGATCGCCGCGGGGTCGGAGACCCGCTGGGGCGGCGCCGCGGGCGCCGGGATAGAGTTCGGCTTTGCGCCGAATTGGTCGGTGGCGCTGGAGTATGACCACCTCTTCATGGGCACCAACGGCGTGACCCAGAATTCGTTTCCGCCCTTGCCGGCGAACACGTATTTCCACAACATCAGTCAGGACGTCGACATCGGGACCGTCCGTGTCAACTACAGGTTTGGCGGCCCGGTCGTCGCCAGGTACTGATCCGCAAACGTCCGACAGGACGGACGGCCCGGCCAATGTGCCGGGCTTTTTGCTGGGGCATGCACACCTCGCGCCTGCCTGGGCGAGCCGGCAGATCGCCGACCGCATCGATGCGCTGCTACTTCCAATCCAGCAGCGGCGTCCCGAATGCCCTTTTCCAGACGGTCAGGAAGCGGGGAAACCAGGAGTGCGCGACAGCTCCCCGATAGGCCCAGGTACAATATTTGAGGCCCTTGTCCGTCAGAAGCTCCTGATATCCGCCATGCAATTCGGTTGCGGCGCGAATGTCGCCCAGGATGTTTCGCGCGCAGGATCGGTAGGTTTCGGTTCCTGAAAATTCGTCGTGGTCCAGCATGCGGTCCGCGAATTCGACATTGAACGTCGGCCAGGAAGAGCGTCCCTGGTAGGAAGGGGAGGCGATCTTGTGGATCATCTTTCGGCGCGGATTGTTCGCGGAAACCAGGAAGTGAAAAGTGTTCGGCACGCGAAACCGCGGCTCCGCGAGGATCAGATCCGTCGTGGCCGCGAACAGCCTGCGTTCGCCCTCGTTTTTCAAATCCCAAAACCCGCCCTGCACATTGACGAAGTCCAGGGCGATGGAAGACGCCGGCGGTTGGTTGGCGCAGTCCAGCGAATGACTGATATAGCCGTGCTTGCCGAACAGCCGGAGAAGTTGCGACTTGTATTCCGGCAGTTCGCGCCCGAGCAGTTGCTCCAGCTCGCCGATGCCGATGACCCCGAGCTGCAGGGCGCGCGAAAAGGTCGCGTAGACGCAGGCATTGGTGACGAAACGCCGGCGTTCGGCGCGGGTATCCGTCGCCGCGGAGCGAGGCGCGGCCGCGTCACAAAGCAGATAGCCGGTTCCGTCATCGTCGAACGGCTCCAGCGATCCTGCGAGTTGCATGACGGCGTTTCTCAGATCCTCGCGATACTCGATCAGCAACAGCCGGCCGGCATGGGCGCCTTGTGACAATCCCAGATACGAGGCTGCCGCTCCTTGATCGGCGCCGATGACCTGCTGCAGACCTGCAAGGGTGCCCAGCAGCGTATCCGAGGGCGGCGAAAAGTAGTTGACGCCAATATACCGGTGGCGTCCCGCCGGGATGAGGGTGGTCGTGACGACGCCGGCGCGAACGGCCTCCAGCATGAGCCGGACACTTCTTTCGAGCAGACGAACCCTGCGAATGGCGTCCTCGGAATCCATGATGGTGTCGGGATCGAGAACGTCGGGATAGAACCAGGCGAAGTCCCGCGGATAATATGCCGTGGCGTGCGGGGCTCCGGTGACAAGAAAGGATTCCGCCGCGGAAAACGCGCTGTTCATCGATTCCGTGTACAGTTCATCGATTTCCGAAGATGGATGATGCGCCTTTCTCAGCAATCGATCGCCGAGAAAATTCGCCGCCTGGATTCCGTTGGCAACCCAGGTGGCAACCAGGCCCCGGTAAAACCGGTATTCGCCATTCGACGAAACAGGGCTCTTCATATCCATGGATGAACAATGTCCTGCGCCACCGGGTATCGCGTTCGGGTAGCCTAAGCATCGTTGATTCGTCCCTGTCAAACGACCGCGACGCCTTCTGCCGGCGGGTTTGTGACATGCCGCCCCGCTTTGAAGATTCCTGCCGCCCGGGCGCCCGCTCGACCAGGCCGTGCCCCGTTGTCGCGCGCGCAGCGAAGCGCGGGAGGCGCCGGCGTCGGAGATCTCGGAACAGGGGGCCTGTCACCGGCCACGACGCGGAATCCACGATTTCATCGCCGCGGTGGGGCAGGACCGGTTATTGTTCATTATTTGTTCTATTGTGATTCCGGCAGCGAATGCGGGGTAGTGTCTTAGTTTGAAATCTCAACTTTTATGCTCAGGAGCCGCGAAGAATCGTTTTCTTACAAGGGTTGTGCTGTGGTAAAGCTCGCGCCAGGAAGTGGGGGCGGGCTGAATTATGTCACTAACGACGCCGGAACCACCGGGTATATCGCGTTGGCTGGCAGCTTTTTTGGGAATTGGTCAGTGGCTCGGTGAGGCCGCCATCGGACTTATTCCATTATTCGTCTATGAGTTGGTCCACCGTTATTCCAGCCTGCCAATGACCGCAACCTGCACAAAGGCGGTAGTGCAAGCATATATGCCGCCGCAACTCAACTGTACTCCGATTGTCGAGAGTTCTTCTCAAGAAGTATGCATATTAGCAGTGGTGATTTCAGGGTTGGCGGTGCTCTCTGTTGTCCCGCTGGGGCATAAAAATGCTCGAAAAATCACAGGTTGGACACGGATTTTGATTCTTTTCGCAGTTATCGCGTTAATCACTGGGTCGCTATTCTATGCACTATTTACGGCCCATCTTGATCGCGACGCAACTACGGTAACATACTACGTTTTGGCCATGGCGCTTTTGAGTTCCTTTTTTCTTTCAGTAGAGGGCGCTATTCTGGCTGCTTGATATCTCCATTTTATGCCTATGTATGAACCCAGGAGTCAGCAATGATTGAAAACTTCATTCCGTAGCGGCAAAGGTTCTTACGGTAATCACCGGGCTGGTAGGTATCGGCTCAATTTTCAATG
>Ga0302157_10004198_pt1 | contig 15759 bp, 7 predicted proteins | sample I_Bog_N3_3_FD_193502 | JGI IMG/M metagenome (GOLD analysis project Ga0302157, IMG submission 193502) | Peat permafrost microbial communities from Stordalen Mire near Abisko, Sweden - I_Bog_N3_3 | ecosystem: Environmental > Terrestrial > Soil > Wetlands > Peat | place: Sweden: Abisko, Stordalen...
ACCGTTGGAACCTGACGGGCCCCCTTACATCCGACAAGCGCGCACGGTGCGCTCTGAAATCAAGAGGTCCTGACGATGTCTTCTGCCTCCCTGCGTTCGGTGTCTGTCACCGGTAAGCGTTGGCTGCGCGCCGGTCTGGTTGCCGGTATCGCGATGCTGGCGGTTTTGTGTCTGCCGGGCAAGCCGGTGGCGGCGCAGACGGCCTATGTGGGTAAGCTGGTGGGCGGCGGCTTCGCCGACCCTGTTGGCGTTGCGGTGGACGGCAGCGGCAACGTCTATGTCGCCGATGTCGGTGACTATTTGGTGAAGGAGGTCCCCGCCGGCTGCGTCTCGTCCAGTTGCGTGATTATATTGGGCGGCAGCTCCACCTTCACCGCTCCCTTTGGCGTGGCGGTGGATGGCAGCGGCAATGTCTATGTCGCTCAACTCGGCAATGCGGTGTACAAGATGGCCAACAGTTGCAGATCGTCCGCCTGCGTGACCTCGCTGGGCGGCGACTTCATCTACCCCGCTGGCGTGGGGGTGGATAGCAGCGGCAACGTCTATGTCGCCGATGTCGGCCACTATGCGGTGAAGATGATGTCCAACACCTGCACGTCAACTCTGTACAACTCTGGTGGCTGTACCGTGACCTCGCTGGGCGGCGGCAGCATCACCGCTCCGACCTTACTTGCGGTAGACGGCAGCGGCAACGTCTATGTATCTGATTTCAACAACAGCGGCAATGGCGACGAGAGCGTCAAGGTGATGTCCAACACCTGCACGTCGTCCGCTTGTGTCAGCACGCTGGGCAACTATTACGGCCTCATGGGCCCCTATGGCGTTGCGGTGGACGGCAGCGGCAACGTCTATGTCGCCAATTCCGGCAACCATGGGTCAGGCACAACGGTGTCGGAGTTTCACGCCGGTTGCACCTCGTCCAGTTGCGAGGTGAGCTTGTTGGGCACCGGATTCAATGACCCCGGGGGCGCGGCGGTGGACAGCAGCGGCAACGTCTATATCGCCGATGGTGGCGGCGTGGTGGAGGAGTATGTGCCGAATGGGATGAGCTTCCCGAGCACACCTGTGGGCTCCAGCACGTCCTCGACGGTGACGTTTACCATCACCAGCGCCGGGGCCATCGGGGTACCGGCGGTGCTGACCCAGGGCAGCAGCGGAAGAGACTTTACCGATGCCGGCACGGGGACCTGCACCACGACCAACGGCTCCGCGAATCCCTACAGCGCCTATACCACCTGCACGGTGAACGTAATCTTTGCGCCGAAGGCCGCCGGGACACGGTATGGCGCGGTGGAGCTGTTGAACACCAGCGGCACGGTGATTGCGACGGCCTATCTCTACGGAACCGGCACAGGGCCTCAAGTGATCTACAACGCTCCGCTGACGCCGGTCACACTGGCCGCCGGCGGCTTCAGCCAGCCCCATGATGTGGCGGTGGACGCCAGCGGCAACGTCTATGTCGCCGATACCGGGCAAAATGAGACGAAGGTGATACCCGCTGGCTGCAACTCAACCAGTTGCTTGACCTCGCCGATCGTCGGCGCCTCCCAACCCGCAGGCGTGGCGGTGGACGGCAGCGGCAAGGTCTATGCCGCCGATACAGGAAACGATGACGTTGAGGTGGCGCCCGTCACCTGCGGCAGTACCAGTTGCTGGAACATATTGGGCAAAGCCGCCACCATTACCTACAACCCCTCTACGTTCACGTTGACGGTGACACCTGGCAGCTTCAATGCTCCTAATGGTGTAGCGGTGGACACAAGCGGGAACGTCTATGTCGCCGATACCGCCGACAATGAGGTGAAGGTGGTGTCCAACACCTGCACGTCGACTTTGTACGCCGAGTCCGGTTCATCCGCTCCTGTCTGCACCGTGAGCACGCTGGGCGGCGGATTCAAAAGTCCCTCCAAGGTGGCGGTGGACGCCAGCGGCAACGTGTATGTCGCCGATGCTGGCAACAACGCCATCAAGGAGATGGCCAATACCTGCACGTCGTCCAGTTGCGTGAGCATGCTGGGCAGCGGCTTCAGCAATCCCGGTGGCGTGGCGGTGGACGGCGGCGGCAACGTCTATGTCGCCGATACCGGCAACAACGCGATCAAGGAGATGCCCGCCGGCTGCTCCTCGTCCTGTACCGTGACCACACTGGGCAGCGGCTTCAGCGGTCCGAAAGGTGTGGCGGTGGCCGGCAACGGCAACGTCTATGTTGCCGATACCGGCAACAATGCAGTGAAGGAGCTGGTCCGGAACACCCCGCCCACCATCACCTTCAATACCGCCACGCTGGACAGCACCACCGACGCCACCGATGGCACCAAGACTGTCAGCGTGCAGAACGACGGCAACCAGCCGCTGGTCTTTGCCATTCCCACAACGGGGACCAACCCCACTACTGCGCCGGACTTTACCTTTACCACCACCGGCAGCTCGACCTGCCCGTCGCTGACGACCTCGGCCTTTACCACCAGCTCGCTGGCTGCGAACGCGACCTGCACCGTGCCGCTGACCTTCACGCCGGTCGAGCCCGCCAGCGGCGCGCTGACGGAGTCGGTCGTCTTTACCGACAACGCGCTGAACGCCAGCGCTGCCACGCAGTCTATTACCCTGAAAGGCACCGCTATTCCGACGGACGCAGCGTCCAGTGTGAACTCCACGGTCGTGGTCTCGCCCAGCCCGGCGGCGGCAGGCGCCACCGTCACGGTGACGGTGACGCTGGAGGACGCCGGCGGCAACGCTATCCCGTCTGCCACAGCCAGCTTCAGCTCCGCGAGCGCGACGGCCAGCTTCGGCACGCCGAGTGTGAGCGGCAACGTGATCACGGTTTCGATGACCGACACCGCCGTCGAGACCGCGTCGATCAGTGTCACGCTGGGCGGCGTAGCTACGGGGACGCTCAACGGTTCGGAGCAGTTCGTCGCACCGGCATACGTAGTGACGGTTGCGACGGATGAGTCGAGCGGCAGCGGCGTGGCCGCAAACTGCGTCGACCCCAACATTTCCAGCGCCGGCAACACCAACTGCTCGCTGCGCGATGCGGTCGCGGCAGCCAACGCACTCGCCGGGGTGACGGCAAACATCAGCTTCAGCCTGCCGAGCCCGTCGACGATCCTGATTGCGCAGTTGGGCGGGATTACGATCTCGCAGAGCGTCAACATCAACGGCCCCGGCGCAAACTCGCTCACCGTCGAAGGCGGCACGACGCCGCTGTCGAGCAGCAACAACCAGATCCTGACGGTCAGCGGGGGCAACGTAAGCATCTCCAGCCTGACGCTCGCCAACGCTCATACAACCATCAACGGTGGCGCGATCAATGCCTATGGATCGGCTGGAACACTTACGGTGAGCAACAGCACCTTCTCCGGAGATCAGGTCTCTGGAGGCTCCGGTAACCTCATGGGCGGCGCGATTGCCGGTGGGACGGGTACTGTGACCGTGACCAACAGCACCTTCTCCGGCAATTCCGCGGCAGGCATAGGCGGAGCGATTTATGCCAAGACGCTGACGGTGGCCGACAGCACGTTCTCCGGCAATCAAGCGGGCGCCGGCGGCGGAGCCATCGACGCCTCCGGCACCGTTGCGGTTACCAACAGCATCTTCACCAACGACTCTGCAGCATTTGGCTCCGGGGTGGACGCTGTGAGTGGCGGCACGGTCACCCACATCGTCTACAACGGCGACAGCTTCATCGGCGTCACGCCGGCGAACTCCATCAGCGCTAACCCCAAGCTCAGCGCTCTGGGCATCCACGGCGGCCCCACACCGACCTTGCTTCCGCTGCCGGGCAGCCCCGCCATCTGCGCCGGCGTCTCCACGGGCGCAGCCACCGACCAGCGTGGCGTGACGATCTCCGGTGCGCGCTATGGCCAGAGCAGCTGCTACGACATCGGCGCGGTGCAGACCGAGTACGCGCTGGCGTTCACGACCTCGCCGGCCAACACGGTGTTTGGACAGACGCTTTCCCCCACACCCGTGGCGACGGTGATTGAGGATGGCACGGCGCTCACGGCGGGCTCCGCGAGCGTGGTGGTGACCCCCGCGGCGGGCACGCTGAGCGGCACGGCGACGGAGAGCAGCTCGACAGTGACTGCAACGGCTGGCCAGGCGAGCTTCCCCGGCCTGAGCATCAGCCCGGCGGAAGCTAACGACACGCTGACAGCAACGCTGGCATTGACCAGCTCTGTCAACCTGACGGCCACCAGCAACAGCTTCCAGGTGCTGCAGACGGCGGACCCCGTATCGGCTGCGAACTCCACGGTCGCGGTCTCGCCCAGCCCAGCGGCCGCGGGCAGCAGGGTCAAGGTGACGGTCACACTCAACGACGCCGGTGGCAATCCCATCACCGGCGCGACCGCCAGCTTCAGTTCCACCAGCGCGACGGTGAGCTTCGGCACGCCGAGTGTGAGCGGCAACGTCATCACGGTGACCATGACCGACACCGCCGCCGAAACCGCGCCCATTTCCATCCTGCTGGGTCGGGCGGCCAGCGGCACGCTTACCGGCTCAGAGCAGTTCCTTCCGGCGCTGGTCTTTATCGCCGGCAGCGGGAGCGTGGCGTCGCTGAACTACGCCGGAACGGTCGTCACCACAGGCACTGCCGGCGGCGGCATCGGAGCGGCGGTGGATCAAAATGGCCTCGTATTTTCCATCACGGCGGACGGCACCGGCATAAGCACCTTCAACCCCGACGGAACGCTGGCCAATACGAGCAGCGGCGTGCTCAGCGGCGCCTCGGCGCTGGCTATCGATGGCAGCGACCAGTTATGGATCGCCTTCCCCGGCGGTCTGAGCACGGCGCAGATCCTGGGGTCGGGCACGGGCAGCGTCACCGACTCCACGCTGCAGAAGCCGGGCGGCGTGGCGATCGACATCTCCGGCAATGTGTGGGTCACCGACAGCCAGAGCAGTACCGTGCATGAGATTATCGGCGGTGCCGCGCCGGCCGAACCGCTGGCCAATGCCGTACAAAGCGCAACACCGGGAACCGAGCCATGAGGAGCCGAGTTATGATGATTCAAACCATGAAATCACAGCCACAGACCGCAGTTGCCGCCGCAGTTCTCAGTTTGGTCAGCCTTGTGCTGGCAGGGTGCAGCGGCTTCACCTCGACCGCGCCGGTGACGGTGCCGGGCGTGGCGCTGCGCGGCACCCTGCATGGCGGCCAGCAGCCGATCTCGAATGCCACGATACAGCTCTATGCGGCGGGCAACTCCGCCTACGGCACAGGGTATTCCCCGTACGCGGCGGGCACGTCGCTGCTGGGCACGCACGTGGTCACCACGGACGGCAACGGCGGGTTCAACATCACCAGCGACTACACCTGCCCGAGTGCCACCACCGAGGTCTATCTGGTCGGCACCGGCGGCAACCCCGGGCCGGGTCAACCGCCGAACTCCAGCATCGCGCTGATGGCGGCGCTGGGGCCGTGCGGGAATCTGAGCGCATCGACCAACGTCAACATCAACGAGATTACGACCGTGGCGTCGGTGTGGGCGCTGTCGCCGTTTATGACCGGCATCGCGAACATCGGGACGAGCTCCACCAACGCGCAGGGGCTGACGAATGCTTTTGCGACGGTGAACAAGCTGGTGAACATCGGCACAGGGACCGTCTCCGGCCCGGCGCTGCCGGTGGGCGCGACGATTTCGCTGACGATGGTGGAGAAGATCAACACGCTCGCCGACCTGCTGGCCGCGTGCATCAACAGCGCGGGCGGCAGCACTCCGGGCGACGGCAGCGGCTGCGGCAACCTCTTCGCCGCGGCGACGGTGGGCAGCGCAGCTCCCACCGACACCATCACCGCGGCGATGAACATGGCACAGCATCCAAACGCGAATACCAGCGTCGCGAATAATGTGACTGCGCAGTCGCAGTTCCAGCCCGCGCTACTGAGCGCGCCCAGCGACTTCAGCCTGGTGATTACCTACACCGGCGGCGGCCTGTCGACGCCGAAGGGAATCGCGACGGATACCGGCGGCAATGTCTGGGTGGCGAACTCCGGCGCGAACAGTGTGACGGAGTTCGATGCGCTGGGGATTACGACGACCGACGCGACGGGCTATCTCTCCGGCTCGAACGGCTACACGGTTGGTTCGCTGAGCGCGCCGGTGGCGCTCGCTATCGACCCGAGCGGCAACGCCTGGGTCGCCAACGGCAACAGCACCGTCACAGAGATCGCCGCCAGTGGCAGTCCGGGCACGCTGTTCAGCGGCGGCAGTATGAGCTCGCCGAGCGGCGTGGCTATCGACGCGAGCAATAACGTCTGGGTCGCCAACAGTGGCAATGCCAGCGTCACCGAGATTACTCCGGGCTCGACGCCGGTGTATGCCAACTACACCGGCTCCGGCATCGCCGCGCCGAGCGCCATTGCTATCAATCCCAAGTAGGTGCCTTCGAACTTAAGGTTGGTATCGGATAAGCCCACATTTGGCGCATAGCGCGGCGACCTGGTGATGGATTGTCACCCCTACTGCGGCTTGTCTGGTTTGTAGGAGTCTTTTTCGGCTTTGCCGGTGGGGTCGAAGTCGGAGTTGTCATCCTGCTTCTGTGCGGGGGTGGGCTGGGCGCGCTGCGGCAGAGCGAATGGGTGGGCGACGCCACTTTCGGCTGCGGCCTTGGTGTCGGGGCGGCCGTCGCGGACGGCGAGCGCGGCCTGGTACTCGGCGATGGCCTTGTCCCGCTCCGGGGTGGCCTCGGTGTCATAGAGACGGCCGAGGTAGATGTGGCTCCAGGCCTGGGTGCGGGGGTCTTTGCTGAGTTGCAGCACGGACTCAAAGCCCTGGATCGCATCGTCGGGGCGCTTCTCCATCAGGTCGATGCGGGCGAGGATGTACTTCGCCTCGCCCGCGTCCGCGCCGGGCTGGGTGAGCGACTTTTCGGCGAGCTCGCCGGCGGCGGGCAGGTCGCCCTGCATCAGATCGAGCTCGGCGAGTTCGAGCCCTTCGAGTTTGCGCGGCGCGGCGGACGGACGCAGCGGGTCGGTCGGCGCCTCCTTGACGAACTGAACGACCTCAGCGTGTTTGCGCTCCTTATCCACGTCCATGCCATAGATCATGGGGGCGATCTCGTCGCGCAGGCCGTCGCCGTTGTGCTCCATCAGGCCGAGCTCGTTGTAGAAGTAGCCGGTGAGGACCCAGCCCTGGCTCTCATCCTGGGCGACGAGCTTGTCGCGGGCGAGCGCGGTCTCGCGCTCGTAGGCCAGCTCCTCCGCGTTGTACTGGTCGATCTCAGCACGCTCCTTCGCGGCGGAGGGCTTCTTCGGCCGGGCGAGCGTCTCATAGGTACGGGCCTCGATGGCCTTGATGAGGCACTCGGTGATGAGCGCTTCGACGTCACTCTTGTAGAAGAACTCGAGCGGCGCGTCCTGCACGCCGCGCAGCAGCGGCTGGATGCGATCCATGGCCGAGCTGCGGCTGTAGACCATGGGCTCGACGACGTAGTGCAGATAGATGTGGCGAATCTGGTCCATGCGGACGGGGTCACCGGGAGCGCCCGCGGCGGTTGTTACGGGGGTGTTGTCGGGCGAGGTGACGATGATGTAGTCGCTGCCGTAGATGCGCGCGTTGGTCAGGCTGGGCGAGAGCATCGGCTCCAGCAGCACAAGGAAGCGGCGGCCGTCGTAGCTGGAGACCGGCTGGTGAAGATAGATGTTGGTGTCCAGGATCATGCGCGTCATGGGATCGTGGACGCGCGCGGCCAGATCCTCATACTGCGGGCGGGCCTTGAGCCAGATGAAGTGCAGGTTGATCTTCTCCGCGAAGTCGCGCAGCAGCGGCAGCACGTTGACCACGGCAGCGGCCTGCGGCGGCAGGTCAAGTTCGCTGACGTTGGGCGTGAGCTCGGGCGGCGGCGAGAGATAGAGCGAGAGCGAGACGAACTGGCCAATGTCCAGACCGATGTCGCTGAGCCGGTGCTGCGCGATGTAGGCGCACATGGCGTCGCGGCTGGCGCGTGCGGGCTCGGAGGCGGCCAGCGCCTGGTTCATCAGGTCGCGGACCTGGGCGCGCACCGGGGCGGACTTGTCGAGATCAGCGTCATAGCCGCAGGCGTTGAGCGCGGCGGCGACCTGGAAGAGCGGCTCGCTGGTCTCCAGCGTGACCGCGGAGCCGCCCGCCTCAATCTGCGCGGCGCGTGGACGGGTGACGGGATTCGACTGGTCAGGAGCGGAGCCGGAGGAGGATGAAGAAGAAGAGCTCTGCGAGGACGAGGAACTCTGCGCGGCTGCGCCCAGCGGGAGCAGGGCGGCAAGCAGGACGGCGGCAGAGCGCAGGGCGGGAGAGAGACGGAGGTTCACGATACAGGTTCGACGCACGGGACAAGTCTATGGAAGCCTGCGGCAGCAAGCAATCAGCCCCTTACAGACAACCCCATATAGGTCATCACGACGTGGCCGCGCACCGGGACGCCGAACGCGGTGGCCGGCTGGAAGACGCTGGCCAGCAGGTCGTTTTCAACCTGCAGCTTGACGCCGGGGTCGGCGGGGCCCTCCAGGATGGCGTAGTCGTAGACGCGGCCCTGGGTGTCCACCAGCGCCTCCACCACGATGGGCGCGTCGTGTACGGTGGCGATGGGCTGCGGCGGCACCTGCGAGTACAGATAACGCGGAGCAACGAGGTGGGCCATGCGGTCGTCGTTGGCCTGGATGGGCGCGCCGAAGACCCAGCCGAGGCCCGCGGCAAGAATGACCGCCGCGACCAGACCGCCGCTTACGCGCAGCGCCGCGGGAGCGATGGTGGCACTCCACTGCCGGAGAGCAGCGCGCAGAACGCGTTGCGCAAAGGGAAGGTAGCTGCCGCGCTCGCGCTCGCCGGCGATGGCCGCACGCAGACGGAGTTGCAGGCGATCCGGTGGCCGCGCCGGGCCCAGCTCACCAAGCGCGGTCTGCACGTTGCGCCATGCGGCGAACTCCGTTGAGCAGCCTGCGCAATGCTGCAGGTGGCCACGGATGGCGGCCATCTCCAGGCCGCTGACCGCGCCGTCAAGGTATGCGGAGAAGCCCTTGCGGACAGCTTCACAGCGGCGGGGGGTCCGGTTCTGTATCGCAAACATCTCAGCTATATAGTTCATGCGGCCACCACCTGGACGAGTGTTGATTGGAGCGCCGCTGCATCCTGAGCGGCAACCTCCAGCAGCGCCTGGTTGTGGACCAGCGCCACGCGCAGCGCAGCGCGACCACGGGTGAGCCGGCTCTTGACCGTGCCGAGGTTCACCTGCAGGATCTCGGCGATCTCCTCGTAGCCGAAGCCTTCTATCTCGCGGAGGACGACGACCTCGCGAAAGGCCTGGGGCAGAGCGCTGAGAGCGGCGGTGACGCGCTGTTGAATCTCGGAGCGCGCGGCACAATCATAGGGCGAGGCGTCCGTGGTGGCCAGCGCGTCGGCGAGCGAGAAGGTCTCACCCTCGTCGTTCTCCTGCTGCGCGTCGATGGTGGTCTCCTGGCGCTTGTGGCGATTCCACCAGCGGCGCTGGTTGCTGGCCTCATGTAGCGCGATGCGGTAGATCCACGTCCGGAGGCTGGAGTCGCCGCAGAAGCCGGAGATGTTGCGGAAGACCTTGACGAAGACCTCCTGGGTGACGTCGGAGGCGTCGGCCGGGTCGCGGAGGTTGCGTGCGATGAGGGAGTAGACCGGGTGGCTGAACTGCGCGATGAGCAGCGCAAAGGCCTGCTCGGAGCCGGACTTGAGCTGGGCGACGAGCTCCTGCTCGTCTGTCTGAATTTGCGGGAGTCCGATCGCGCTGGCCAGATCGCTCATCGTGCTTGCCTCGTGGTGCGAGGTTCCAGGTGCTGGGTTCCAGGTGCCAGAGTTCAGTTACGAAACATCTGGAAGTTCCTAAGCTATTCCCGGGAGGGCTGAAATGTCCAGCCTGAGCCCGGTGCGAGAGAACAACTGCCCCGCCGGCGGGGAAGAGCGCTCGCTCGCTCTGGGGTATATAGACACCGGTGCGGAGTGGAATGTTCCGCAAAACGCCGGTTGGTTTGACTTGGGGTGACGCATCCGCGAGAATAGAAAGGTTCCAGAGAGTGGGCCTGTGGCGCAGCTGGGAGCGCGCTTCCATGGCATGGAAGAGGTCATCGGTTCGATCCCGATCAGGTCCACCAACAAACCCCCAGCACTTTAGCCACCAGCGCTGAATTCTGCCGTCCCTTCCAACCCAAGATCCAACCCAAACCATGCTTCGATTTCAAGCGGTTTGATGTCCGCAGCTGTTCGATCTCTCCATCATTCGCCAAAGCGCGTTTCGGCCAAACTGCGATCTGGACGCACCGTTCCTCAATTAACCCCTGACTAGGGGTTCGGTATGGTGTCGTTGTTGAGCGTGAATTGGCCCGATCCATAGATGTAGGTGTAGTCATGCCAGCCTGTAACCGACGGATTCGACGTTGTGTTGGTCAGCTCCAGGCGCAAGGCGTCATCTTCCGATCCGTACATCTGGGTCATCGAAATGGTGATCTCGTTGCTGCCTCCGGGGGTTTGGTTGAGGGCGCTGGCGGGGAATTCCATGACGAACCACTGCGTATATCCCGAGAGCCCGGAACGGGCGTTGCAGTCGCTGTAATTCGTGTAGTTCCATTCCCGTTGCAGGTTTGCACCCTGCGGGTTCAGTGTGACCATATAGCTGCCATACGCGCAGGCTACAGCGATCGAGAGCTGCACGTATCCGGAGCTGCTGTAGGTAGTTATATCGGACGGCGTGGCGAAGTATACCTGCCAGGGCGGGATCGCCGTACCGGCACCGTTTGTACCCGATGCTCCCGGTAGTCCGGCCACGTAGGATGGGATCGCATACTCCGCGCCAACCCCTCCGACTCCGGCATACTCCTGGCCGGGATATGCCTGATAACCGTCGTCCGTATCGTCTGAGCTATTGAACACACCGGCATAGAGACCCGGGTTGAAGCTTGAGCCCCAGTGATCGTAGTTCCATAGGTTCAGATTGTTGCTGGCCGGGGTGCCCCCTACTGCGGTGGCATAGTAGACAACCGCGCCCTGGTTGGCGGCGAAGTCCATCCAGTAATTCCAGTTGCCCCAATACTCGCGGTCATCATTTCCATCGGAGGTGTGACCGTGCAGGAACTCATGCGAAGAACGGTCCGGCGTACCGATCGTGAAGACGGTCTCTCCGTTTGTGCCGGCGAAGGTCTCCGGAACCCATGTAATGGTAGGCACAACGTTCGTGCTGTTCGCGGTGACCACGATCCCGTCCTGGCGATACTCGCCCCATTGCCCAAGCACGTACACGCTCAAACGGTAGGTGCCAGGCGCGACGCCTGAGAAGGTCGCGGTGCCGCTCTGGCTGATGTCCGCCCAGTACTGCATCCCGTTGCACGAGACCTGGAAGTTAGTGGCCGAGTCGCTCAGCACAGCCCACGCCGTGTACTGGGAGCCGGTAACGCCATTGACCTGGATGGAGACCGAACCGCGGCCCGTGGAGGGCACATAGCCGGCCGCCACGAGCTGAGCCTCGTTGTCATACTGCCCGCCGGGGGTGGTAAAGTTGGCGCCGGCCGAAATGGCATCGGCATACATCTGTGCAGCGGACGTCAGTGTATTTCCAGTCTGGTTATAGGCCGTACCTTCCGTGTTGACGTGGATATAGTAAGGCCCGAAGAGGCGGTTGAACGCAACGCCTGCGGCGGTATTCAGACTAATCGTGTTGTTCTCGTGATTGGAGTATGCCTCGATCATGTCGATGTTGTTGGTGAAGTACAGGTCCTGCTTCGTCGGACCGCCGACCAGCGTCTCGAGGTTCGGAAACACCGTCCACACGCCATAGGTCGTGCCCGAAGCAGCCTGCCCGTAGACGCCTTGTCCCTGATGGAGATACTCGTACCCGGCATAGTCGTATTTGGTAAAGAACTGGCGCTTGAATCCAGTCGGCAGGTTGTTGAATCCGTGTAAGTCCTCTGCCGCATTCTGCACAACTCGGCCGGGATCAGCCGAAGCGGTATCGGGGACTGGCGGCTGGGGGATGTCCTGTACGCCGAGAATACCCAGGCCGGCGTTGACGGAGTAAGTGTTTGTAAAGGTTGAGAGGCTGTCGCGGAAGACCCACTGCACCTGTCCGACGCTTCCGGCGGCGTCACTCGCACTGTGAACCAGTTCGACGTACGTGTGGACCCCCGGGTCGTTGGGGAACACAATCCAATGTTCCACGAACTTGTACGCATTGCCCGAGTTTGTCGAATCCGGAATGGTCATCGACCAGTCGACGTAAGGCGTCGATCCCGACACCACCGTGCAGGGCGTGGTCTGCGTTCCGGTCTGCGTTCCGCCAACGATGGTGCAGGCGACGGTCGACGTAGCTGCTGTTCCGCCGTTAGGCACGCTTCCATTCGCAAAGCTGCCCGTGTTGTCCATGTACAAGCCTTCCGGCTGACCACTGGAAGTGGTTGTCGTATCCACCAACTGGTCCGAGGTGCCGTCCAGCACCCAGCTAGTCAGATTTCCGGTGCTCGCATTCCAGTTGAATGTGATCGCTCCGTTATTGATCACCCAGCCCGACGAGCTGCTGTTATTCACTGTGACGGTAAACGGCGTGGCCGTGCCGGACACCTGCACCGCCTGCGTTCCGGAACCTGCGTTGTCGGTTAGGGTGAGTGACGCGGTATAGGCGCCGGCCACCTTGGGTGCGAACTGGACAGAGATGTAGCAGGAGGCGCCGGCCGCGACGGAGGCCCCGCAGGTTGTCGTCTCCGGAAAGAGATTTGCTCCCGTGCCGCCCATGGCGATGGCGAGGGTGAGCGGAACGGAGCCCGTGTTGGTCACCACCACATCCTGGGCAACGCTAGTGCTGCCCGCCGTAATAGTGGCGAAGGTGAGAGAAGGTACTGTGGGCGCGATGCTGGTCCCGGCATCCAGATTGAGGGACACCGAGGTGGCCACAGTCGCCGTCAGGGCGACCGAAACAGGCGTATCCACAGCGCTCGACGCCACGTTCAACTGTGCCGAGAAATTGCCAGCCGAACCCGAGTTGAATGTCACCGTGATGGAGCAGTTTGCCCCGATGGCCAGCGTCGACCCGCAGGTGTTTCCGGTGACCGTAAAGTCGCTCTGGTTGGTGCCGCTGATCGAGACGCTGCCGACTGTCACGCTGGCACTGCCGGTATTGGTCAGCGTCGCTGTCAGCGGCTCGCTCTGCGAGACCACCGTGCTATAGCTGAGTGCGGGGCTTAGCGACACCAACATCTGGGCACCGGGCCTGGAACTCACAAAGCCGGTCCCGAGCATGGAGGAGATCGGCGTCACGGTGGGTCCGGCGGCGCCGACCAGATACCAGAGTTTTGTGGACTGGGTGCCGATCCACACGTTTCCAGACGCATCTGTGACCACGTTGAGCGGCTTTAGGCCGGCGAGGTAGCTTGTGCCAAAACCGTAAACTGGAACCGACACGGTGCCGGATGGCGACAGGGGGGTGAAGGCCGTCCCGTTGTAGGAGAATTCGGAGACGCCGCCGCCCGAGTTATTTGCAACCCACACATTCCCAAACCCATCCACGGCCACGCCTGCCCCACCATCGAGACCGCCATTGGTTGTACCGGTACCCGCTGCCTCGGAAACGACCGACGGAGCAGAAGTCGACGCAGTTCCACCGCTGATAGCCAGGTGATATAAGCTGCCGTTGGCAAAGTACGACCCACCTGTAGAATCTGCCGCACCCGGCCAAATCGGGCAACCACTGGAGTTCGTTATTTCGTCGACACCGGATGCGGACTCTTCATCGGTTGTGTTTGCTCTCAGTATGGTGTCGGGAGAGGCGCAGGTACTGTTACCGCTCAAGGCATGTTCAGCGGAGTCGATCCAAACCCCGTTGTAAATCGAAGTAGCCCTTCCAATGCCTTGATCGAAGGTGGTGAAGTTTCCCGAGTTGTATTCGAGTTCTGTCAGGTAATAACGCCCGGATACCGGCTCACTGATCAGGTACATGTTGTTGCCGCCGTCGATCGCCAAAGCTCCTGTATCGTCCGCACCAACCAGATATCCCGTCGAGCTACCGCTCTGCGCAACCTTCGCCATAACGCCCAACTGATTCGTTGAGGAAACGGCAGCCCCATAGTAACTGTCGAACCATGCATTATTGCTGGTGTCGATTGCCAGCGAAAACGGCCTGCCTGCGAGCAGCGAATAGCTGGTAGAGCCCGTGTAAGTGGAAAAACTTGGGCCAGCGGAGATGGTTGTGCTGGCGACCGGTGCGAATTGGACCTGGCCTGCCGGACTCAGCGCTGTGATGTAGGCTGGCCCATGATCGGTGTCATTGGCGGTGTCCGTGCAGCCGGCACTGCTGCTGCAGCTATAGGCGGTCCAAATATTACCCAGACCGTCGATAGCCAGGCTGTATGGAGTTGCCGTTCCATTGACGGCAGTGCCGTTGCTTGTCGACCACGAGACACCGATCGCCCAATCCGTCGGGTAGCTGCTGGTGGTGCAGGTGGTATCGGGCAGGAAAGGCGACCGAGTCGAAATATAGTTGCTGCACAGGTAATAAGGCTCGCCCTGTGAGGTGCTGTGGGCAGGCAGGCTAAGCCCCCCTGCGTTGGTGGCCAGGTAGTACATGGCCTGGATCGTATCGGTGGGCGCAGTCGAGCTCCCTGGCGTAGTGTCGGCGAAGAGGTTCGTGCATGTGCCGTTGCCGCTGGTGTTGATGCACGCGGCCAGGATGTTGGCGAGGGCGTAGATCTTGTTCGCGTCGGGCGTGATGGTGGTGGTGTAGGTAACATGGTTGATCGTTGAGCTGGCAGATGTCACACCCGAGGTGCCGGTCGTCAGATTCGTAAGATTTCCGACCTGGGTGAAGGCATTTGCCATGCCCGTAACATTCGCAACCGGTGCGCCGATCGTCCATGCCGGGCTGGAACCGGGCGAGATGCTCATGAACTGCTGCAAGGCGGTCACCGAAGCGACGGTTGTGACCTCGTTGACAAATACAGAGGTGCTTCCAGTTGAGGCGCTGCAAGGAGTCGGCAGGGCCGCCATGAGTGCTGCATACTGATTGGCGCCGGCGCCTGTATTTCCGCCTATTGACGTAATGTACAGATATTGACCGGTGGTGCAGGGCGATGCACCTGCATTATTGTCGAAACTGAAGTTCCCGTTGGCGTCCGACGTGGTCGTGGCAACCAGAGTCGCCCCTGTCCCGTACGATCCCGCAGTGCCAGCGGCCCAAAGCGTGACAGTCGCACCCACGATGGGCTGCTGACCGCCGTGGACCGTGCCGCTGAAAACTGCTTGGCCTCCGAGACTCCCTATCGGGGCACTATCGGCGACGGATGATACGGGTGCGGTTCCGCAGCCGGTGAGAGCCGGCGCAAGCGAGACGACGGTCACGGCAAGAAATAGACTGGCAGTTGTGCGGATGTGCATTGGTTCCCCTCTACATGTTCAAGCCAATTCGTGATTTGCCAGGAGACTTGCTACCGACTTGATTCAGTGGCGTCACCAGCAGCCATTTGATCGACGCTCGGGGACCGCTTCGTACCAGCTTGGGGAAATCAAATGAGAATCTATTCCCCGAAAGAAACAGAAGCGTACTTAGCTTTCTGCAAAGATGTCAAGTGGTTTTCGAGGCAAATTTCTCTAGCGCTGGGAGCGCTTCGACGACATGGAAGAGGCCATCGGTTCGATCCCGATCAGGCCACCAACACCCCCGCACTTTAGCCACCAGCGCTGAGATCTGCCATCCCTTCCAACCGAAATCCGACCGTCACGAGTGACCGCACCATCCTGGACGGCTACGCCCGCTTGGATCTCGTCCGGCAACAAAGCA